>Ga0209415_10009761_pt1 | contig 16434 bp, 9 predicted proteins | sample PeaSoiSIISIP2007_FD_187696 | JGI IMG/M metagenome (GOLD analysis project Ga0209415, IMG submission 187696) | Peat soil microbial communities from Weissenstadt, Germany - SII-SIP-2007 (SPAdes) (version 2) | ecosystem: Environmental > Terrestrial > Soil > Wetlands > Peat | place: Germany...
GGCGGGGACCGGCAAAGGCACCGGCACCGCCCGGGCGTGCCAGATCTCCCGGGCGTACTCGGCCACCGTGCGGTCGATGGAGAAGCGGCCCATGCCGGCGGTGTTGAGGATGGACCGGCGCGCCCAGGCCGCGGGCTGGGCGTAGGTCTCGGACACCCGGGCCTGGGCCTCCAGGTAGCTGGCGTAGTCGGCGCAATGGAAGTAGCTGTCCGAGTCCCGCAGGATGCTGGCGATGGGCCGGAAGCTGCCGCCGTCCAGGCCGGCGATGGTGGCGATGGCGCGCCGCAGTTCGGGGTTGGCGTCGGCCCACTCCCAGGGCCGGTAGCCGGCGTCGCGCAGGGCGACGATGCCCTGGGCGGTGTGGCCGAAGATGAAGATGTTGGCCTCGCCCACCTCGTCCCGGATCTCGATGTTGGCGCCGTCCAGGGTGCCGATGGTCAGGGCGCCGTTGAGCGCCGCCTTCATGTTGCCGGTGCCGGAGGCCTCGGTGCCGGCGGTGGAGATCTGCTCGGACAGATCGCAGGCGGGGAAGATCACCTCGGCGGCGGAGACCCGGTAGTTGGGCAGGAAGGACAGGCTCAGGCGGCCCCGGGTGCAGGGATCCGCGGCGATGGCCGCGGCCAGGACGTTGCAGAGACGGATGATCTGCTTGGCCACCCAGTAGCCCGGGGCGGCCTTGCCGCCCATGAGCACGTGGCGCGGGGCGCCGATCTCGCCGCCGTCCCGGAGCCGGTTCCACAGGGTCACCACGTGCAGCAGGTTCAGCAGCTGGCGCTTGTACTCGTGCATGCGCTTGACCTGGACGTCGAACAGGGCGTCCGGATCCAGGCTGAAGCCGTGGTGGGTCTGGGCCCAGGCGGCCAGGGCCTCCTTGTTGCGCCGCTTGACCCGCATCCAGGACGCCTGGAAGGCGGCGTCCTCGGCCCAGGGGGTGAGCCCGCGCAGCTGGTCCAGGTCCCGGGTCCAGCCGGTGCCGATGGCTTCGGTCACCAGGGCGGCCAGGCCGGGGTTACAGCCGAGCAGCCAGCGCCGGGGGGTGATGCCGTTGGTCTTGTTGTTCAGGCGCCCGGGGAACAGTTCGTTCATTTCGGCGAAGGTGGAGGCCTTGAGGATGTCCGTGTGCAGCTGGGCGACGCCGTTCACCGAATGGCTGCCGACGATGGCCAGGTGCGCCATGCGCACGCTGTGGCCGTCCTGGACGATGGCCAGGCGGGCCAGCTTGGCGTCGTCGAAGGGGTAGCGCTCGCGCACGGTGAGCCGGAAACGCCGGTCGATCTCCTCGACGATCTCCAGGTGGCGGGGCAGCAGCCGCCGCCACAGGTCCACCGGCCAGACCTCCAGGGCCTCGGGCAGGATGGTGTGGTTGGTGTAGGCGCAGACCTGCTGGGTCCAGATCCAGGCCTGGTCCCAGGGCAGCCCTTCCTGGTCCACCAGCACCCGCATCAGTTCGGGCACGGCCAGGGCCGGGTGGGTGTCGTTGAGCTGGATCGCCACCTTGTCCGGCAGCTCTTCCCAGCGCCATTCCGGGCGCTTCTTGAAGCGCCGGATGACGTCCTGCAGGGTCGCTGACACGAAGAAATACTGCTGCTTCAGGCGCAGCTCCTTGCCGGCGCTCTGGTCGTCGGGCGGATACAGGACCTTGGAGATGTTTTCGGACTGGGTCTTGTCCTGCACCGCCTGCACGTACTCGCCGGAGTTGAAGGAGGCCAGATCGAACTCCCGGCTGGAGCGGGCGGCCCACAGGCGCAGGGTGTTGACGGTGCCGTTCTGGAACCCGGCGATGGGGGTGTCGTAGGCCATGGCCCACACATCCTGGGTGTCCACCCAGTCCACCCGGTACTGGCCGTCGGGTTCCACGTGGCCTTGCGTGTGGCCGTAGAAGCGGACCGGGAAGATGGCCTCCGGGCGCAGGATCTCCCAGGGGTTGCCGTAGCGGAGCCAGCCGTCGGGGTACTCCACCTGGGCGCCGTCCTGGATCTTCTGCAGGAAGATCCCGTACTCGTAGCGGATGCCGTAGCCGTAGAAGGGCAGTTCCAGGGTGGCGGCGGCGTCCAGGATGCAGGCGGCCAGACGACCCAGGCCGCCGTTGCCCAGGCCGGCGTCCCACTCCTCCTCCTGGATGTCCTCCAGGCGGATGCCCAGCTGGGCCATGGCCTCGGTGTAGGCGTCCCGGGCGCCCAGGTTGAGGATGTTGCTGGCCAGGGAACGGCCCATGAGGAACTCGAGGGACAGGTAGTAGGTCCGTTTCACGTCCTGCTGGTAGTAGGTGTCCTGGGTCTTGAACCAGCGCTCCATGAGCCGGTCCCGCACCGCCCGGGCCAGGGCCATGTAGACATCGAAGTCCCGGGCGGAGAACCGGTCCTGGGCCACGGAGTACATCATCCGCTGGGCGAACGCCTCGATGATGCCCTTCACGTCCAGGCTGCCGGGACGCGGCTGAGGGAGCAATCGAACGCCAATGGGCATGGTCCACCTTGCAGAATGTGGGCCAGTGTAGCGCCGTTGGCCGCCGCGAAACATGGAATCGGGCCAACGGACGGAAGGCTGGAACGGCCGATGGCCTGGCGTGGGGGTTGCGAATGGTAATAATTTAATTATATTGAGGGTTGTCGCACCCGGGATCCGGCGGTGAGCCGCCCCCCGCATGCGGCGGCCCCTGGGCTCGCTGATCGATCCCTGGGCCGCTTTCCTGGAGGAGGCCGCTCGTGGTTCCAGCTCCTGCGGACAGGTGCGCTGGACCGGTACTGTGCGTGGAGGATGACGCCGTCACCCGCAGGATGCTGGTCCAGCTGCTCAAGACACGCTTCCAATCGGTGCTGGTGGCCAAGGACGGCCAGGAGGGGCTGGACCTGTTCCGGCTGCACCAGCCCGGGCTGGTGATCGCCGACATCCGCATGCCGCGCCTGGACGGCATCAGCATGGCCCGCCAGATCCGGGCGCTGCGGCCCGAGGCCCGGATCATCATCCTCACCTCGTACGGCACCGCCGATCTGATGCTGGCGGCCATCGAGGTGGGGGTGAGCGACTACCTGCTCAAGCCGCTGGACGCCGCCCGGTTCCACCAGGCGGTGGACAAGTGCCTGCGGCTGGCCAGCCTGGAGCGCGAGCTGGGGGAGGCCAAGGCCCGCACCGAAACGGTCCTGGCCAGCATCGGCGACGTGTTCTTCGCCCTGGACGCGGCGTGCCGCTTCACCTACGTCAACCCCCAGGCCGAAAGGTTCTTCGGTTTGCCTTCGGCCGGGATCCTGGGCAGCCCCCTGGCCGAGCTGTTCCCGGCCTGGGCGTCGGTCCACGGGGAGCTCCAGGAGGCCCTGGAGGCCCGGCAGGGATCCACCTTCGAATGCCGCTCGCCGGCCGGCGACACCTGGCACGAGGCCCGGGTGTACCCCATGGCGGGGGGGATCTCGGTGTACCTGCGGGACGTGACCCGGGAAAAGCAGATCCAGGAGCACACCCGGTTCCTGGCCTTCTACGACCCGCTCACCGGGCTGCCCAACCGGGCCCAGTTCCTGGAGCAGATCCAGGGCGCCCTGGCCCACCGCCGTCTGGACGGACCGCTGGGGGCGATCCTGGTCCTGGATCTGGACGGGTTCCGGATCATCAACCAGGCCCTGGGCCACGATACCGGCGACCGGGTGCTGCAGGAGGTCGCTGGCCGGTTGCGCGGCTGCATGCGGGGCGGCGACACGGTGGCGCGCCTGGGCGGGGACGAATTCGCCGTGCTGGTGGACGGGCTGGACCATGCCCGGCACCCGCAGGATCTGGCCGAGCGCATCCTGCACGCCCTGGCCCAGGACCTGGCGCACTGCGGGCTGCAGCTGAACCTCACGGCCAGCATCGGCATCAGCCTCCTGCCCGGCGACGGCGTGGCGGACCCGGAGGCGCTGGTCCAGGCGGCGGACACGGCCCGCCAGCACAGCAAGCAGCGGGGCGGCAACGCCTGCCAGGTGTACCGGCCGGAGATGCCATCGCCCGGCCGGGACCATCTGGAGCTGCAGAGCTCCATGCGCCGGTCCCTGCAGGACCATGACTTCAGCGTGGAATACCAGCCGCAGTTCGATCTGCGCGGGGCGGGGGTGGTGGGGGTGGAGGCGCTGCTGCGCTGGCGCCACCCGGACCATGGGCTGTGCGGGCCCAGCGAGTTCATCCCCATGGCCGAGCAGACCGGGCAGATCCTGCCCCTGGGCAAGTGGGTGCTGGAGACCGCCTGCCGGCAGGGCCAGGCCTGGATCCGGAACCACGGCCGGGCCCTGCGCATGGCGGTGAACGTGTCGGGCCGGCAGTTCTGGCAGGGCGATCTGGTGGCCACCGTGTCCCGGGCCCTGGCGCGGAGCGGGTTCCCGCCCGCCCTGCTGGAGCTGGAGCTCACCGAAAGCATGGTCATGCACGATGTGGAGGCGGCCGTCGCCACCATGCGCCAGCTGGCCGCCATGGGCGTGCGGCTGTCCATCGACGACTTCGGCACCGGCTACAGCTCCCTGTCGGTGCTCCGGAGCTTTCCGGTCCACGCCTTGAAGATCGACCAGTCGTTCGTGCGCGACCTGGCCATCGCCCCCAGCGCCCAGGCCATTTGCCGGACCATCATCGGCCTGGCCCATTCCCTGAAGCTGGAGGTGCTGGCCGAGGGCATCGAATCCCCGGAGCAGCTGGCGCACCTGGTGGAGCTGGGCTGCGAGTACGGCCAGGGCTTCCTGTTCGGCGCCCCGGCGCCGGCGCCCGAAGCCGGGCGGCGGTTCCTGGGCGCCGCGGGGTAGCCGGCCCGGGGCTCAGCGCCCGCGGCCTCGGCCCCTGCCGCCGATGCGCACGGCCAGGTAGAGGATCAGGCCCAGGACGGCCAGGCGGCAGCTGGGCGGCGCGTGGAGGCGGTCCAGGCCGCTGCCGAGGACCGCGATGAACAGGGCGGCGAGGAGGGTGCCGTACCACGTGCCCACGCCGCCGTCCAGGCTGGCTCCGCCGAGCAGGACCGCGGCGATGGCGTTCAGCTCGCAGCCTTCGCCGGCGCTGGGGCTGCCCGCCAGGGTGCGCGAGGCCAGCAGGACCCCGGCGAACCCGGCCAGCAGTCCGGACAGGGTGTAGACCGCGATCCGGATGCCGGGCACGCCGATGCCCGAGACCGCCGCGGCGACGGGGTTGCCGCCGGTGGCATAGACCCGCCGGCCGAACACGGTCAGGCGCAGCAGCACGGCGCTGATGGCGGTGACGGCGGCGAAGTAGAGCACCAGGCAGGGCACGCCGGGGCCCAGGACGGCGCCGGCGACCGCCTGGAAGCCCCGGCTGAGGTTCGGCACCGGCGCCCCGTGGCCGAGGCCCAGCGCCGCGGCGCGGACCATCAGCATGGAGGCCAGGGTGACCATGAAGGCGGGGATGCCGCCCCGGGCCACGCTGAGGCCGTTGAACAGGCCGATCAGGCCCCCCGCCAGCACCGGGGCCAGGATGGCGACGATCAGGGCGTGCTGGCCCGGGTGGGCCAGGCTGGCGGCCATCACCCCGGTGCAGGCGACGATGGCGCCCATCGACAGATCGATGCCGCCGGAGATGACGACGAACATCATCCCCATGGCCAGGATGCCGTCGATGGAGGCCTGCTGGAGCAGGCCCATGAGCTCAGTCATGGGCGACCTCGGCGAAGGGGGAGGCCAGCGCCATGATCTGGGCCTGGCTGAAGCGTTCCCGGGGGATTTCGCCGGTCAGCCGGCCTCCGGCCATGACCAGGATGCGGTCGGCCAGGCCCATGAGCTCCGGCAGTTCGGAGGAGATCAGGAGCACCGCCTTGCCCTGCCGGACCAGCTCGCCGATCAGCAGGTGGATGTCCCGCCGGGCGCTCCCGTCCAGGCCGCGGGTGGGCTCATCGAAGATCACGATCGCGGGGTCGGCGAGCAGCCACTTGGCCAGGACCACCTTCTGCTGGTCGCCCGCGCTCAGGGAGGACACCAGGGCGTTCCGGGACAGGGCCTGGAGGCCCAGGCGGCGGACGCAGCCGTCGGCCAGGCCGTGCTCCCGGGCCCGGCGGCTGAAGCCGAAGCGGGCGCACCGGCCCAGGGTGGCCACGGCGAGGTTGTCCGCCACCGTGCCCAGCAGGTTCAGTCCGGTCCGCTGCCGGTCCTCGGTGACCAGGGCGATGCGGTGGCGGATGGCGGCCTTGGGCGAGCGGATCGTCCGGCGCACGCCCTGGATCCAGACCTCGCCGGCGCTGGCCCGGTGCAGGCCGAACAGGGTCTCCACCGTTGCACTGCGCCCGGCGCCCACCAGGCCGGCCAGCCCCAGGATCTCGCCCGAGCGGAGGCTGAAGTCCACCTTCCGGACCCGCCGGCCCCAGCTGAGGCCCTTGACCTCCAGCACCACCCGGCCGATGGGCACGACCGCCTTGGGCAGGACGGTCCGGGGCTCCGGGCCGGCCATGTGCCGGACCAGGGTGTCGCGGTCGAAGGCGGCCGCCGCGTCCGAGGCCACGAGGGCGCCGTCCCGGAGCACCGAGATGCGGTCGGCGATCCAGAAGACCTCCTCCAGCCGGGGCGAAATGAAGATGACCGACACCCCCTGGGCGCGCAGGGCCGCGATGCGCTCGAACAGCACCGCCACCTCGCGTCCGGGGATGGCCGAGGTGGGCTCGTCCATCACCACGATCCGGGCCGACCGGGAGACCGCCTTGACGATCTCCACCAGCTGCCGCTGGGCGCTGCTCAGGTCGCGCATGAGCGCGGTGGGGCTGAGATCGATGGCCAGACGCTGGAACCATACGGCGCAGGCCTGGCGCATGGCCCCCCGGTCGATGAAGCCCAGGGGGCCCAGCGCGCTCCGGCGCAGTTCGCGGCCCAGGAACACGTTCTCCGCCACTTCCAGGTCCAGCACCGGGTTCGGCTCCTGGTGGATCATGGCGATGCCGCCCCGCAAGGCCTCCCCGGGGCCGCGGAAGCGCACCGGCCGACCGGCGATGCGGATCTCGCCGGCGTCCCGGGCGATCATGCCCATCAGGATCTTCATGAGGGTCGACTTGCCGGCGCCGTCCGCGCCCACCAGCGCGTGCACTTCGCCGCGGCCCACCGTCAGGTCGACGCCGCGCAGCACCGGCCCCTGGCGGTAGCGCTTGCTGATGCCCCGCATCTCGAGCAGGTGGGGGTTCACGGGAGTGGTCGCCTCTGGATACACGTTGCTGCATGGTACTGGAAAAGCCCGCCCGGCATCAGCCCCGCCGCCCGGCATCAGCCGTGCCGCCCGGTCCGGGGCGCTTCCGCGGCGGTGGCCCGCAGCACCTCCAGGAAGCCGGCGATGAGCGGCGAGGCATGTTCGGGCAGGTGCACGGCCGGAATCTCCACCAGCCGTTCCGGCGGCGCCAGGGCCACGAAGGCGACGCCGCTGTGCACCAGCTTGGCCGCTGTCCCCGGCAGCAGCGACACGCCGAAGCCGGCCGCCACGAACCCGATCACGCTTTGCAGTTCCAGAGCCTCCTGGGCCACTTCGGGGGTGAAGCCGGCCCGGCCGCAGGCCTCCAGCACCAGGTCCAGGCCGCCCAGGGCCCGGCTGCGGGGCACCACCACGAAGGGATCCCCGGCCAGGGCCCGGAGCGGGATGCGCCGGCGGGCCGCCAGCGGGTGCCCGGCCGGCAACACCGCCACCAGCGGCTCCCGGATGAAGGGGGTGAGGGCCAGGCCGTGCTCGCGCAGCGGCGGGCGCAGGAAGCCGATCTGGATCCGCTCCTCGCGCAGCGCCTGCATCTGCTCGTCGGCGCCCATCTCCATGAGGCTGATGGACACGTCCGGATAGCGCGCCCGGTAGGCGCGGAGCACCCGCGGCAGGGTCTCCTCGAAGGCCACGGAGCTGATCATGCCGATGGCGAGCCGGCCGGTTTCGCCCAGGCCCATGCGCCGGACCTGGGCCACGGCCCGGTCCACCTGGGCCAGGATCTCCCGGGCGGAGCCCAGGAACTGCCGGCCCGGAGCGGTCAGCTCCACCCGGCGCCGGGCCCGGTTCAGCAGCAGCACCCCCAGCTCCTCCTCCAGCTGCCGGATCTGCCGGCTCAGGGGCGGCTGGGCCATGTGCAGGCGCTGGGCGGCCCGGGTGAAGTGCAGCTCTTCGGCCACCGCGATGAAGGCGCGCAGCAGGCGCAGGTCCATTCATACCTCCAGGGTATCGATCATGGGTATAAAAGATATTTCCCAGTCTAGCTGCTGGACGGAACAATCGGAGGAGGACAGTCCTCCGGGCCCGTCCATCCCTTCCCCGATCCCCCCACCCGCAGGCGGCCATGAGCATCGCTTCCCCCCAGTCCCCCCGTCCCGGCCGCCCCGCGGAACCGGACCCGGGGGCGCAGCGGGACCTCTGGATGATCGCGGCCTCGGTGATGATCGCCACCTTCATGGTGGTGCTGGATTCCTCGGTGGCCAACGTGGCGCTGCCGCACATCGCCGGCAACCTTTCGGCCGCCACCGACGAGTCCACCTGGGTGCTCACCAGCTACCTGGTGTCCAACGCCATCATGCTGCCGGCCACCGGCTGGATCGCCCGCAGAATCGGCCGCAAGCGGCTCATGCTGATCTCCATCCTGGTGTTCACCGCGGCCTCCATGCTGTGCGGCCTGGCGATGAGCATGCCCATGCTCATCGCCGCCCGGATCCTGCAGGGACTCGGGGGCGGCGGCATGCTGCCGCTGTCCCAGGCGATCCTGCTGGAAAGCTTCCCGCCGCGCAAGCAGGCCACCGCCATGGCGGTGTACGGACTGGGGGTGGTGGTGGCGCCGGTGATCGGCCCGACCCTGGGCGGCTGGATCACCGACAGCTTCTCCTGGCGCTGGATCTTCTTCATCAACCTGCCGGTGGGGCTGCTGGCCCTGGCCATGGCCGGACGCTACATCGTCGATCCCGCCTACCTGCGGCAGGCGGTGCAGGGCCGCATCGACGCCCTGGGCTTCGTGCTGATGGCGCTGTGGGTGGGCGCCCTGCAGCTGGTGCTGGACAAGGGCCAGGAGGTGGACTGGTTCGGTTCGGCCTGGATCTGCGGGCTGACCGCGCTGGCGGTGCTGGCCCTGGCCGCCTTCGTCTGGCGCGAGCTCAGCCACAAGGAGCCGATCGTGCAGCTGCGCGCCCTGGGCGACCGCAATTTCGGCGTGGGCACCCTGGTGAACACCCTCTACGGTTCGGTGCTGTACGGCTTCACCGCCATGCTGCCGCTGTTCCTGCAGACCCTGCTGGGCTACCCGGCCCTGAACAGCGGGCTGGCGGTGAGCCCGCGTGGGCTGGGCTCCATCGTGGCCATGGTGGTGATGGGCCGCGTGGCCAACCGGGTGGACGCGCGCCTGCTGTTGGCCTTCGGCTTCTGCCTGCTGGGGGCCTCGGCCCTGCTGCTGAGCCGGATCAACCTGGAGATCTCCATGGCCTCGGTGGTGCTGCCCAACCTGATGAACGGGTTCGCCACGGGCTGCATCTTCGTGCCGCTCACCACCCTGACCATGGGCCGGCTGCCCCGGGAGGAGATCGGCAACGCCGCGGGCATCTACAACCTCATGCGCAACCTGGGCGGCAGCGTCGGCATCGCCGGCATCATGAGCCTGCTGGTGCGCGGCACCCAGGCCCACCAGAACGACCTGGTGGCCGCGGTCGTGCCCGGGAGCGCCGCGCTGGCCCTGCGCCTGCACGGGCTGGAGGCGCGGCTGCTGCAGGCCGGCGCCAGCCCGGCCGCGGCCAGCGCCAAGGCCATGGGCCTGGTCTACGGGCTGGTCCAGCGCCAGGCCGCCCTGGCCGCCTACGTGGACAATTTCCGGCTGCTGGGCGGGGTGGCGCTGCTGTGCGTTCCGCTCGCTTTGCTGTTCGGCCGGGTGCAGGCCAAGAGAGATGGGGGCCACGATGCGATCAGCGAGTAGAATGCAGCTCGATCCCCTTTGAGCGAACCCCCCTGGAGGCCGATGTGACCGAGCATCCCGCCATCACCGTTTCCCGCAGCCTGGGCTGCGGAGGCACCGAAATCGGGTTCCGGGCGGCCCGCGAACTGGGCTGGCACTTCTGCGATCGCCGGATCCTGCGCCTGGCGGCCGATGCCACCGGCCAATCGGCCGCGAGGCTGGAGGCCCAGGAGGAACATCCCTGCGGGTTCATGGAGCAGATGAAGAACATGTTCGCGTTCGGCTCGCCGGAGGCGCCCTACACCATGCCGTCGCTGGGGATGCCCCTGTACAGCCGGGACCTGTTCGATCTGGAGCGCCGGCTCATGCTGAAGATGGTCCGGCACGCGCCTTCGGTGCTGGTGGGCCGGGGCGGCTTCGTGGCCCTGAAGGGCCGGCCGGATACGCTGCACGTGAGCATCGACGCCGATCCGGCCTGGCGCATCCAGTCCCTGGTGGCGCGCGGCAAGGCGCCCGACCTGGACGCGGCGCGCAAGGCGGTGGCCGCTTCGGACCGGGCCCGGGCCGCCTTCATCCGCGCCATCGCCGGGGTGGACTGGCACGATCCGCGGGTCTTCCACCTGATGCTGGACGTATCCAGCAGCAGCATCGTGGCCTGCGCGGCGGCCGTGGTGGCCGAGGCCCGGGCCCGGGGGCTGGCCCCGCTGCCTACGCCTGACCCCGCATCAGTGCCGCCAGCTTTTGGCGGATCTCCTCGCGGCTGAACGGCTTGCGCAGGCTGCCCACGTTCGGCCGGCCGTCAAGCAGCGGGGCGATGGCCGCGTCGCTGTAGCCGGTGGCCATGAGCACGGGCAGGCCCGGGCGCAGGGCCAGCAGCCGGGGCAGGGTCTGGGCGCCGTTGAGCCCGGGCATGTTCATGTCCAGGATCACCAGGTCCGGGTCCTGGACCGCCCGGCCCCGTTCCAGGTGCGCCACGGCCTCCAGGCCGCCGGTGACGCTGGCCACCCGGTGGCCGAGGGTCTCGAGCATGGGACCCACGCTTTGGCGGATCAGTTCGTCGTCGTCCACCAGCAGGATGCGCAGCGAGCCGGAGTCCCCGTCCGGGGCCGGTCCGGCGGCGTCGGACGGACCGGCATCGGATTCGGCGTGGGGCATGGGCGGGAAGCCAAGCCGGACCTGGGTGCCATGGCCCGGACGGCTGGTGATCTCCAGGGTGCCCCGGTGGGCCTTGACCGTGCCGTAGACCATGGCCAGGCCCAGGCCGGTGCCCTTGCCCTGGGGCTTGGTGGTGTAGAAGGGTTCGATGGCCCGGCGCAGCACCTCCGGGTCCATGCCCTCGCCGGTGTCCTCGATGCTGAGTTCGATGGCCTGGTCGGGGCGCTGGCGGGTGCGGAGGGTCAGGGTGCCGCCCCGGGGCATGGCGTCCACGGCGTTGACGCAGAGGTTGATGAGGGCGTGGCCGAGCGCGCCCGCGTCCCCTTCGATCAGGCCCAGGCTTTCCTGCAGCTCGAGGCGGGTGTCGATCTGGCTCAGGGTGGTGTAGCTGAGCAGCTGGACCATCTCCCGGACCATGCGGTTCAGGTCCACCGGGCCGGTGGCTTCCAGGTCCTTGCGGGCGAAGTAGAGCAGGCTCTTCACCACGTCCCGGCCGCGGGTGCAGGCGCTGGTGATGATGTCCAGGGGCCGGACGGCGGGATCGTCCCCGGCGCAGCCGGTGCGCAGCACCGAGGCCATGCCCAGGATGGCCGCCAGGACATTGTTCAGGTCATGGGCCACGCCGCCGGCGAGGCTGCCGATGCTTTCCATCTTTTCCGCGTGCTGCAGTTCGGTCTGCAGCCGGCGCCGCTCGGCCTCGGCCTCCACCTCCGCGGTCCGGTCGCGGTTGATGCCGATGATGCGCAGCGGCCGGCCATGGTCCGAACGCACCAGCTGGCCATCGGACTTGATGTGGCGCACGCTGCCGTCCGGGCGCAGGATCCGGAAGGCCAGATCATAGGGACGCTCGCCGCGAATGGCGGCCTCGATGCGCGCCTCCGTGCCCGGTCGGTCTTCCGGGTGCAGGATCGTGCCGACCCACTCGGCGAAGTCGGGCGGGGCGTCCCGGGGCGCGAGGCCGTACATCTCGAACATCCAGCCGTTCCAGAATTCGTGGCCATCGGCCAGATCGCGGTCCCAGATGCCCAGCCGGCCGGAGGTGGTGGCCAGTTCCAGGCGCTGGTTGCTTTCCTGGAACTGGGCATTGCTGAGGCTCAGCTCCCGGGTCCGGGCCTTGACCAGCTCCTCCAGCCGTTCCCGGTGGGCCTGGAGCGCCTCGGCCATGGCGTTGAAGGCCAGGGCCAGGCGGCCCGGCTCGTCCTGGGTCCGCACCGGGGCCCGGGCCTGGAGTTCACCGGCGCCGAAGCGGGCCATGGCTTCCGCCAGCCGCTGGATGGGCTCCAGCAGCCAGCGGCCCAGGCCGAAGGCCACCAGGGCGCCCAGCAGCGCGGCCCCCAGCCCCATCAGCAGCGCCCGGACCATGGCCTGGTGGGCCGGCGCGAGGATGGCCGCCTCGGGGATGGACACGGCCACCGCCCATGGCCGCTCGGACAGCGGGGCGAAGGCCGCCCACCGGGGCGCCCGGGCCCGCTGGTAGCTGACCGTCTGCACCTCGCCCGTGTCCAGGGCCTGGTGGAAGCCGTCCACGTAGCTCTGGGACAGGGGGGTGACGGTGATGGGCTGACCCAGGAACTGGCGGGTGCGTTGCAGCTCGGCCAGGGTGGCGGCCGCCAGGGGGAGCACGGCGTGATACTGCACGTCCGGCAGGCTGGAGGCCAGGCTGATGCCATGGCTGTTGAGCACGGTGGCCATGCGCCCGCCCGCCCCGGTGGCGATGACGGCCTGCTCCACCTCGTCCACCGGGAATTCGGTGACCAGCACGCCCCGGATCCGCCGCCCCACGTACACCGGGGCCGAGGAAAAAATCCGGGGGGAGCGGGTCACGGTGCCGATCATCCAGTCGGAGGTGGTGGCGTGGCCGTTGATGGCCTGCTGGAAATAGGGCCTGAAGCTGAAATTGTTGCCGATGAACAGGCGTTCGCTGGAGGCCAGGCATACGCCGTCCGCATCCAGGATGTAGATGGCCGACAGGCTCCGGGCCTCCCCGGCCTGGAGCTCCAGCCAGTCCTGGAAGCGGGCCAGGGCCGCGCCCCGGTGCGGCCCGGCCAGGAACCCCTGCACGTCCCGGGTGTGGGCCAGGTGTCCCACCAGGCCCTTGTCGGTGGTCAGGAACCGGTCGATGCGGGTGGCCAGTTCCCGGGCGTGGCTGCGCAGCTCGGCCAGCTCGCGCTGGATCGCGTTGTCCCGGTCCTGCCGGTAGCTGTACGCGCCCATGCTGCCCACCGTGACCAGCAGCAGCATGGCAAAGGCCAGACCCAGCTTGAAGGCCAGGGAACCGCGCAGCTTGCCGGGAGTCTTGCGAGACATGGCTTGAATCTATCCTGAACCCGGGCCGGTCCGGTGGGGCATCTTGCGCGAAGCCGGGACGGGGAGGCTCATGGGGCCGTTTCGGGATGGGCCGGATCCAGCCGGTCCAGGGCGGCGTTCAGGCTGTCCTCGGTTTCCACGGCGGCCATGGCGGTGTCCACCCGGGGCAGCGCCGGCGCCAGCTGCGGCTGGCCCTGGGCGATCTGCCGGCGCAGTTCGGTCTTGGCGGTGCCGGCGATGGCCCGGTCGGCGGTGGTCCGGGTGAGCCCCAGCAGCAGGTACAGGGAGCCGTCCCCGGGATCGGTCCAGGTGGCCCGGGTGCTGGCGCCCACCAGCTCCTGGTCCAGCACCTGGCGGGTGACATTGGCCAGCACCCGGTTCATGGCGTCGCTGCGGCCCGGAGCCTGGCCGCCGGTGGCGCCGGTCACCTGCTGGTCGAGCCGGGTGAACAGGCTCTGGACCCGGACCTTGAGCTTGCCGGCCAGCTTGGTTCTGGCGTCCGCCAGCGCCACCGTGCGCTGCATCGCCTTGTCCGCCATGGGATTGGGCTGGGCGATGCCCACCGCGGCCAAGCCGTCGGCCTGCTCCTCCTGATCCACCCAGGCTGGCTGCCCGGTGGCTGCGGGCGCAGCGGGAGGCGCGGCGACGGGCGCCTGGCGGGGCGCGCAGCCCAGCGCGAGCGCCAGGGCCATGGCCGGGAGCCAGCGGGTGTCCAGGGCCATCGTCCCTCCCTGGGCGGAAGCCTCGCGGGTTCCGGATGCCACCCTCATTTCCGCTCGTCAGGCTCGGCCCAGATCACCGGGCTTTCCAGTGAACTCACGGTCGGCAGCACGCCAGCCCGGACCAGTTCGGGAATGGAGGTCGGCAGGACTTCGCCCTGCTGCTGGGCAAAGTCCAGGTCCGGGATGATGCCCACCCAGGCGTTGCGGCCGCTGCGCTTGGCGGCGTACAGGCACTGGTCGGCGATCTCCACGATCTGTTCCCAGCTGAAGTAGCTCATGGCGTCCGGCAGCAGGGGATAGGAGGAGAACCCCACCGAGCAGGTGATGTGGATGGGCTGCTTTTCGCCGATCCGGAACGGATGCGCGGCGACCGAGGCGCGGATGCGTTCGGCGATGATATTGGAATCCGCCCGGGCGGTTTGCCGGGCCACCACCAGGAACTCCTCGCCGCCCACCCGGGCCACGGTATCGGTGGTCCGCGCGGCGCCGGTGAGGATCTCGCCCACCTGCTGGAGCACCAGGTCGCCGGCCAGATGCCCGTACTGGTCATTGACCCGCTTGAAGTTGTCGATGTCCACCATCAGGAAGAGCATGTCCACGTTCTGCTTCATGCGCTGCAGGTTGTGCTTGGCCACGCTGCGGTGGGCGCGCACCACCTGGGCGATGTCCGAGGGCATGTGGGTGGTGAGGAAACGGCGGTTGCGCAGCCCGGTCAGCGGATCGGTGAGGCTCATGGTCAGCAGCGACTGGTTGGCGTCGGCCAGCTTGACGTTGGCCGCGGCCAGCTGCTCGGACACCTGCCGGTAGCGGGCCTCGCTGTCCTGCAGGGCTTCCTGGGCCCGCTTGCGCAGGGTGATGTCCCGGGAGATGCCGAAGGTCCCGATGATCTCGCCCTGATCGTCGCGCAGGGGCGCCTTGGTGGTGGCGCACCAGGTGACGCTGCCGTTATGCCAGGTCTCCAGCTCCTCCATGTTCACCTTGGGGATGCCGGTGCGGATGATCTCCTGCTCGTCCTCGTAGGCGCCACGGGCGTGCGCCTCGGTGAAAAAGTCGAAGTCGGTGCGCCCGTACAGCTCGGTGAAGTCCTCCATGTCGAACAACCTGGCGAAGGAGCGACTGCCGTAGGTGAACCGGCTTTGCAGATCCTTGAAATAGATGCGGTCGGGGAAGTGCTGCATGAGGGCGTGCAGCAGCCGGCTTTCCTGCTGCAGCACGGCCAGCCGGTCCTCGCCCGGATAGGCCGGGGCATCGCTCTGCTTGACCAACCGCTGCAATTCGGGTTCTCGATCCATGTCTGTCACCTGTAGTACGCGAGGATCCCTATCAAAAAAACCTTTCCTCCAGGAATAAACCGCGGTGGGGTTCTTGGCGAAGCGCCCAGCTCGAATCCGATCCCGATCGTTTAAGGATAGATGATCGTCCTTTAGCTGGCGCTTCACGTCAACGATTGCTTTTCATTCCAGGGTGGCGGCGGCCGAATCGGGGTCCGGGGCGGGGCCGAAGGACCTGGGCCGAACTGTCCCAATCTTTCGCTTGACTCTGTCCGGGGACTGAAGGAGAGTTGGAACCACGATATGTGAACGCTCACAACTGTACGCCGGCAACCTGGATCCGGGTTGCCAAACCTCCTTTGCCATGGCGGGGTATGCCCGGGCGTGGATCCCGGGCCGTGGGGTGTGAACGTTCACAATTGAAAATGCCAATCGTTGTGGGCCGTCGGCCGGGATCGCACCCGGCCGCGGCCGGTCCATGCCGGTTCCCGGCTGGGCCCCACCCAACCCGCTGCAGGTCTGCTGCAGCACCAGGAGGATTCCATGGGTAAGTTCCGTATTACTGTCGGTACGCTGCTGACTTCGGCGCTGGCGCTGTCGACGGCCGCCATGGTGGCCGCCCAGCCCGAGATCGCCTTCGTTCCCCCCGGGATGGTGAGCCCCTTCTACTCGGGCGTCATCAGCGGCGCCAAGCCGGCCGCCGGGAAGCTGGGCTACAAGTTCGTGGTGGTCGCGCCGGAGCGGGAAAGTGATTTCGCCGGCCAGGCCAAGATCGTCGAGGACATGGTCGAGAACGGCGTGAGCGGCATCGCCCTGTGCGCCATCAACATCGAAGCCATCGCCTCCTCCGTGAAGAAGGCCAACGAGGCCAAGATCCCGGTGGTGGTGTTCAACTCCCTGACCGATCTGCCCAGCGGCAACGTGTTCGCCTACGTGGGCTACGACCAGCGCGCCGGCGGCGCCAAGGTGGCGGACTACGTGAACAAGATCAAGCACGGCAAGGCCAAGGTGGCCATCATCGAGGGCCTGCCCAGCTCCTTCACCACCGAGCGCAAGGGCGGGTTCGTGGACGAAATCAAGAAGTTCCCCGGCATCAAGGTGGTCGCTTCCCAGCCCGGCGATTGGGAGCGGGAGAAGTCCATGCACG
>Ga0209415_10009763_pt1 | contig 16433 bp, 11 predicted proteins | sample PeaSoiSIISIP2007_FD_187696 | JGI IMG/M metagenome (GOLD analysis project Ga0209415, IMG submission 187696) | Peat soil microbial communities from Weissenstadt, Germany - SII-SIP-2007 (SPAdes) (version 2) | ecosystem: Environmental > Terrestrial > Soil > Wetlands > Peat | place: Germany...
TGACTGGTTCTTTTGGCGGCTGGCGGCGTTGCTCGCTCGTCACAGATCCGGGATATGCTCCTCGCTCGCGCCTTGCCCGCCGCCAAAATCCCGGCGTCATATTGTCCAAGTTATTCTGCATTGGCTCCTAAGCGCCCGGGGCGTCCAAAGCCAGGCCGGGTTTTCCGGCCAGCCTCACTTCGGCACGTTCTCCCGGCGCAGTTGCACGAGTTCAATGCCAAATTCCCTCGCCAGTTCAAAGGCCAGCGTGTCCCGCTCGTAAACCTCCCGATAGACAATCTTCCGGATGGCCTTCGAGGCGATGAAGGTCATGCAATTCCGGCACGGCAGCATGGTCACGGCCAGAAACTTGCATTGGCCGGGGTCGACCGCACGCAAGGCATTGACCTCGGCGTGAATGATCCTCGGCCCGCGGCGCTCTCGTTCCGACCAGTCAATCTCGACGCCCGGAGGCGGGCCGTTGTATCCCAGGCTGACGGAGTTGTCCTGGAGCACGGCGCAGGCGCCAACCTGGACGTAGGGGTCTTGTGACCGGCATTCGGCAATGGTTTCGGCGAGGATTAGCGCGGTCTCCTCCCACGACCTTCGGTTGCGCGGTTGCATCGTCACGTTCGCTTCGGTTGCCACGAGGCCAACCTGAACCACCGCCACCCAAAGTTCAAGATAGTTGATTATCGGCACCCAGCGGCGGCGGTTTCCCAGGCGAGCATGGCGCGCTTGCGCGCGGGTCCCCACCGGTAGCCACCCAGGAGGCCAGTCTCGCGAATCACACGGTGGCAGGGAATCAGGAAGGCCAGGGGATTATTGCCGACGGCCGAGCCGACGGCCCGCGCCGCGGCGGGCTGCCCAATGGCCGCGGCCAGCCGCCCGTAGGTAACCAGCGAGCCGGGCGGCACCCGCAACAGGGCCTTCCAGACGCGCACCTGGAAGGCCGAGCCTCGGACAAAGGCGCGAATGGCCGGTCGTGCCTGTTCGGGTTTCGAGCGGTGGAAGACCTGGGCGGCCAGCCGCGCGACGACCTGGTCATCGCGCGCCAGCTCTGCCTGGGGCCAGGTTTCTTCGAGGGCCGCCGTGGCGGTTTGGCGGTTTGCGCCGTCGACAAACGCCAGGTAGCAGACCCCGCGCGGGCCTTCGCCGGCAATACACTCCCCAAAGGGCGTCTCTGCGAAACCAAAGCGGATGCTCCAGCCTTTGCCTCCGGATTTCACCTCTCCGGGAGATGCCGCCTCGAGGGTCACGCAGAGGTCGTGCAAGCGTCCGGGTCCCGAAAACCCGGCCTCGAGGGCGCTGTCGAGCACGCTCTGCCCATCTTGCAAGAGCGTTTTCGCGTGGGCGAGGGTCAGGCACTGGAGGAAATCCTTGGGCGTCACGCCGGCCCACTCCGAGAACAGTCGATGGAAATGGAAGGGATTCAGGCCGAGCTGAGCTGCCAGGACCGCGAGGCCGGGTTGTTCGGCGTGGTGCGCGTCCAGGTAGCGGATGACTTGGGCAATGCGTTCGTAATGGCTTGCGCTCATGGGAAGAACTTAGGCCCGTGGCGAGAGGCGGCCCACCCGATTCTTGCGGCTATGTGTCTCATTCCCAGCCCAGGCATTTCACGAGTTTCGCCAACCGGCTGGCGTAGCGCAGACTTCTCCCGGCCTGCCGGGATATCGCGGATTTCCAATCCGCAGACGCGGCCAAGCAGGCAGCGCCTGCCGACTGGAAGTCGGCGATACGGCAGACTGGAAGTCTGCGCTACGCAGCCTCGGCGAGCCGGGCACGCGAGTCTTGCGGCTCTCGTTCACTCGTTCCTGAGAGTGTCCAGGAGGTTCCCGCGCAAGGAATAGTTTGTGGCCAGCCAGGTCCAGAGGGCGCCGTTGAGGAAGACGGCGGCCAGCGTCAGCGCCAGGGAGCGATAGGGCAGCGGGGTGCCGGGGGTGAGCAGTGAAGGCAACACTGCCACGGCGGCGGCAACGGTGCCCAGGCCAAGCCCCAGGGCAAGCAGCGCGCCGTGCTCGCTCAGCACCAGGGTCCGGAGCGTCCGCCGCCGGAAGCCGACCGCGAGGAGCAAACCGAGCTCGCCTCGGCGCTCGAGGACATTGCGGAGCACTACCACGCCGAGCCCTGCGCTGCCGAGCAGCAGACCCAGCCCGCCCAGGACCTGGAAGGTGCCCAGGTAAGTGTTCTGCACGGCGTTGAAGGCGTTCAGGCGCTCGGCGGCCGGGGTGAGCTCCAAGCCGGCGTCCTGCAAGGCGCGCGAGAGGGTGGCCGAGACTTGCCGCACTGAATTGGAAGGGGCATCGATCAGGAACATCCGATAACCGCTCTCGTTGGGAAATCGCTTCACGAATTCCGCCTCATCGATGATGAGGCTGCCCTGCAAAATCGAGTTGGCCACCGACCCTGCCAGCTTCACGTCGAACCTCCGCCCCTGTTCGTCGCGGTAAGCGATGGTGTCGCCAAGTTCCTTGCCCAGCGCCCATTCGATCGCGTTCGCGTCGCCAATCGCGGGGATTGCCGGCGCGGGGATAGGAGGAATGGGAGGAATGGGATGGCCGGCCTTGGACTGCTTCAACAGGTCCCATCCGAGCCGCCGGTCGCTGCCTTTTGCGGCGGCGGCGAAGGTGAATCGGCCCGCCAGCAAATCCGGGTTGACTCCCAGCAGACGCGGCTGCTGGGCGCGATTGAGGTTCAGGCAACTCGCCTCGTCGCCCTGGTGGACCCTGAAGGCCACGAAGCGGGCGCCGGCCACGTCCTGGGCGCCCAAGCCGAAGGCCTCGAGCCCGGCCTTCGTATTGAGGTCCTGCGTCACGGGCAGAGTGGATTCGCCGAGCAAGGCAAACCCGCCAGTGCCGGAATCGCGCCGGGTTGCGTCGCGATTCGCATCGAGTCGGAAAACGCCGATGGCGGCGATAACGAAGCAGCCGGACGCCAGCAATGCGGTCGTGGCGAGGCTGCGTCCTCGACGCCGGGCGCAACCGCGCACTCCCAGGCTCGCGACGGTCAGCCGGGCCGCGCGGCGCGGGCGCGCCAAGGCCCGCAGCCACGTCGCCAGGAACGCCAGTCCCGATACCAGCAGCAAAGCGCCCGCGCCGAAAAACGCCCCGGCGTTCGCCCGTTGCCTGCCGAGCAGGGCCCACCCAACGACGCCCACCGCGGCCGCGAGCGCCAGGAAAGCGGAGAGGGGTGGGCGGAAGGGGTTGAGCGCAGATTGGAAATTGGAAATTGGAAATTGGAAATTGAAAATTGCGGAGTGTGGACCTCGGGCTTTGGACCGCGGACGCCGGACCTGCGCCCTTCCCGTAGCGCAGGTTTCTAACCTGCCGTATCGCGGATTTCCAATCCGCCGGCCATCCGTCTGCGTGGAGCGCCAGCGCGTGTCGCACGTTTTGCCGACTGGAAGTCGGCGATACGGCAGACTGGAAGTCTGCGCTACGCCGCATTGCGCTGCCGCGCCGTAGCGGAGCGGAGGCGGGTGGACTGTGGACTGTGGACCCTGGGCTTCAAGCAACTCCGTCACCGGCTGGCGAGCCTGCTTGCGCAGGGCGAGCCAGATGGTGAGGGCCGCGACGAGAGTGCTCGAGCCGAGTCCGGCAACCAGACTAAGCAGGGAGGCGTGAAAATGCAGGGTGGCAGCCCCTACGGCGTCGCGCCACGCCGTGGCGAGCCCCCAGAGCATGGCCCGGGCGTAAGCCAGGCCGCCAAGGGCGCCGAGGACACCGCCCAGCAAGGCCAGCGCTGCGCCTTCGGCGAGGAGGAGGCGGCGCACTTGTTTGGCGGTGAAGCCGAGCGCCAGCAAGGTGCCGACCTCGGCCGCGCGCTGTTCGAGCCCAAATTGAAACAACAGGGCCATCAACAATAGCGCGGCCAGGACCAGGAAGAAGCTGAAGCCCAGGAACAACTGCCCGAAGTCCTGGGATTGACTGGCCGCCTTGAGCGCCTGCTCGCGCACCGGTTCGAGACGAAAGCCGACGTCGGCGGGGTTGAGATTGGCGGCCAGGTTACGGTAGGCTGCCTCGCGATAGGAGTTGGCAAATGAATTTGTGGGCACGGGGTAACGAATCGCGGTGAGCTCACCGAACCGGTTGGCCCAGAGGGCCTGTCCAGCCGCCAGCGTGATGAAGGCCTTGGGCGTGCCGCGATACTTTTTCCAGTAGGCCTCGTCCTTCTCGCGGATCTTATACACGAGCGGGAAGCCGGCATCCCAATCGCGCGTGGATTCGGCCTTGGCCAGGCCCGGGAAGCCGGGCATCAGCGTGCGGTCGGCATAGATGCCTTGGATGGGAACGATCGCCCGGACGCGGAAGGAATTGGTGCGCTCGGCCAGCCGGCTGCCGGAGTCAGCCAGGTAGTAGCTCAGCGCGACCGTATCGCCGGGCTTGACCTGCAAGTCTTCCGCCAGCCATTCGTTGACCAGGATTTCGTCGTCGTGCATGCCGGCGGGCACGAACGGGCCGCCGGCGGCGCTGACCATCGAGTAGGGTGTGGCGCGGTCGCCGGCGCGGATGAGGTTGGCGAGGTAGGTCAGGACCCCGAAGCCGTTGGTGACGAATTGGCATCGGGCGACGTCGTTGGTACCGTCGTTCACGAAACCGGGACCGGGACGATCCGTGAGCCGAGCCGTCCGCGGTTTGAGGGCCGCGGCCACCACCGGCGGCTCGAGAAAGATCCGTGAGCTGGCGACCTCGATCCAGGGCCGGATATACTCACCACCGGTAGCCGTCTGAGATTCACCACCGGTAGCCGTCTGAGGTTGTTCGATGGCGCGGACAGAGAGCCCGGCGTCTTCCGGCAACCAGGCGCGAATCAGCCCAGCCTCCAACCACGGGAAGGCAAGTTGATCGGGAACGGGCACTTCGTGTGGGCGGACAAAGCGGGCGGCGCGCGCGGCCAGGCTGGCGGGGTCTGGCCCGTAATACGCGCCGCGCAGCGGTCCTGTTCTGACCCGGATTGTGTGCGCGCGGCTTATCAGCCAATCAGCCAGTTTATAGCGCTGCTTACCCAACCACCCGGGCGCGAAGATTTCCAACACCGGGCCGTGGACCAGCAGGTTGGCGCGGCCCGGGACACCCACTTGTCGGGCCAGGAACTCGCGTGACAGGAACAGGTTCGCGGGCGGCGTCGGCTGAGCGGTGAGGGCGAAGTCGCCGAGCTTGTCAGCCGGTAGGATAGCGCCGACCTTGAGGCGCAGAGCCACGGCGTTTTCATCACGCGGGCTAAGGGCGGCGTCCAGTCCCAAGGCGCTGGGTTTACGGACCCGCGCGATGATTTCGTCTCCCGGCCGGACGGCGAGTTGCCGAGCAAGTGTCTCGTTAATCAGCGCGGTTCCATCGGTTAGGGCGGAGCCTATCGCGTGCGGCAACACCGGGTCTGCGACAACCGGCCAGACGGAATCGACCCCGATCACATTTACCCGGTTGGCGCGGGCGGAGCCGTCCTGCGTGGCTGCCAGGCCGGGAAGGAGCAGCGCCGAGGCTGGGGGATCGCAGAAGATCCAAAAGCGGGGCAGCATGGTCAGAGGTCTTCCACGAAAGGCCCATTCGCTCTGGAAAAGCCCGTCCTGGGTGCTCAGGGCGAAGTGAATGCGGCCCAGCCGTGCCAGGGCCTTTTCGGCGAGCGTTTCCCGCACCGAGTCGCCCACCAGGAGCGCGCCGATCAAGGCCGTGCTGCCGATGGCTGCGCCAAGCACGACGCCGACATGCGCCCTCGCGTGAAAGCGCAAACTGCGGCGGATGAGGGTCCAGAAGGTCATACGAGCCTTCCGTTTTTCAATTCGAGCACACGGCCCATGCGCCCGGCCAGTTCGCGGGCGTGGGTGACCACAATGAGGGTGACGTCGTCCTCGTGGTTGAGGTCGAGCAGCAACTGGCCGAGCTGGCTGGCGGAGGCGGGGTCAAGGGCGCCGGTGGGTTCATCGGCCAGGAGGAGTTGGGGCTGGTTGATGAGGGCGCGCACTACGGCCACCCTCTGGCGCTCGCCGCCCGAGAGCTGGCCGGGGCGATGAGCGAGGCGCTCGCCGAGGCCCACTCGTTTGAGGAGCCGCTCGGCCCGGGGGCCCGCCTCGAGCCGGAGGCGGGACTCCTGGCAGACCAGCGAGGGCACCAGCACGTTTTCGAGGACGGTGCATTGCGGCAGGAGATAGTGGGCCTGGAACACAAAGCCGAGTTGCCGGTTCCGCACTGCGGCCAGCCGGACCTCGTCGAGTTGGCCCAGGTCCTGGCCGTCGAGCACGACCTCCCCGCTGGTGGGCTGGTCGAGAGTGCCGATAATATGCAGCAGGGTGCTTTTGCCCGAGCCGGACGGCCCGACGATGGCCAATGATTCACCCCTCCCGACCTCGAGCGAAACGCCCTCGAGCACCGTCAGCGCGCCGCCGCTGTCCGGCGCTTCATAGCACCGAGTGATGTTGTGCAACTTCAAAAGTGGCCCCGAGGACGCCATGTCTCCAAGTTAGGGCAGAGGGGGCCGAAAATAAAGTCCGAAGGACCTTCTGGCGCCTCACGGCGGTTGACATCCCGCCGAGGCGGGACTGGAGTGCGGCGGCAGAGCGAAGCGTCCCGACGAGTCGGGATTTCGGCCGCTCAGGAGGCTCCCCGAGCGAAAGCGGTGTCGCGCTTCGCTTGCCACCGCACTCCAAAGCGGCCGTGCCCTCGGAGGACAGTCAGCCAGTTACAAAAAAAAGGCGCCCTTGCGGGCGCCTTGGTTAGGAATCACGAATGACAAGTGACAGCACCGATTACGGATAAAGAAGGGTGTTCGGGCCGGGCATGCTGGTCAGGTCGCCGGAGTTGCGAAGCTGGGTGCGCAGGCCGGAGCTGCTGATCTGCTGAACGCTGGCGTCGCAGAGAAGGAGGTTGCCTTGAGACTGGTGGATCTTGCCCGTCCAGCACGGGGCCGTTGCGGCGGCAACAAAGTTGGTCCCTTCGATGATCGTGGCGTAGGAACCGTGCTGAGCATTGCCGTAGCCGTTGTTTTGGGTGGAGTTGTAAGTTGTGTTAGCCTGGCTGCCGTCGATGTTACGGTCGCCGCAGAGAAGCATCGAGGGATAGTTCTCGTCCGCGTTCAGGCCCACGAAATAGGAGACGTTAAGGTCCGCCAGGGTATATTGGGCTGGCGTGGAGCCGGCTACCGCCGTGTTCACAATGGCGCCGGCCGCAATCAGCAGGTTGGTGTGGACCACGGTGTCCGAATCCGACGGGCAGGCCAGCAACTTGGCGGTGCTCACCTCGTTGGACATGACGCCAAAGATCTGGTACACGTACGCCGCTGACTGCGCTGTGCCAGCCGAGATCGCCGCCTGGTTGGGCGGGCCGCCGCTGGCCGTAGGAACAATCATCGGATACGCATCGTTGTTGTCCAGGGCCCACGTCTTGAAGGAAATTCCCAGTTCCTTCAGGTTGTTGGCGCAACTCGAGCGTTGGGCGCGGGCTTTGGCACGGGCCAGCGCTGGGAGCAGCATGGCTGCCAGGATGGCGATGATCGCAATGACGACTAACAATTCGATGAGCGTAAACGCCCCGGTCTTCTTACGTTGGTTCTTCATAGACTCTGCTGGTTATTATGTTGTGTTGTGGCAGACAGTGGATGAACTTTACGGGACAACCGCCAATGCTGTCAACCACATTCTGCATTTTTCTTTTCCATAGCATTCCCAGTGCCATCCGTCTTTAGGGGCAAAACACTGGGGAATCCTGGCCTCGAGCCCTTGGCGATGCGTGATTCTCACGCATTATGCGTGAATTTCACGCATCGAGGCGGCCGACCTTGCGAATCTCGGGCCAGAAAAGCGCGACGGCGAAGACGACCAGGATAGTGCCGAGGCCGCCGGAGACGACGGAGAAGACCGGGCCGGCGAGGTAGGCAACCAGGCCGGATTCAAAGCCGCCCAACTCGTTCGAGGTGCCGATGAAGAGGCTGTTGACGGCCGAGACGCGGCCGCGTTTTTCATCGGGGGTAAGCACCTGGACCAGCGTGTGGCGGACGATGATGCTGATGTTGTCCACCGCGCCGCAGACAAAGAGCATGAGGAAGGACAACCAGAACCAGCGTGAATAGCCAAAGATAATCGTGGCGACGCCGAAGGCAGTGACGGCCTTGAGCAAGGCGCGGCCAGCCTTTTGAAGCGGGCGGCGGTGCGCGAGGATGAGCGCGCAGAGCAACGAACCCGAGGGCAGCGCCGCCTCGAGTAATCCCAGCCCGGCGGGCCCCACGACGAGGATGTCCTTGGCATAGACGGGCAACAAAGCCGTTGCGCCGCCTAACAACACGGCGAACAAATCGAGGGTGATGACCCCGAGGATGATAGGGGTGGCGAAGACAAACTTGAAGCCGGCCACCAGGCTCTGCGTGGTCATCCTCTGTTTGAGAGCGACCACGTGGTCGCGGCGCACAAAGCTGATCAGCGCGAGGCAGGCCAGGGCGGCGGCGGCGTTGACCGCATAAACCGGCCACGCGCGCCCCGTAAGGGCAATCAGCGCCCCACCGGCCGCGGGACCCGCCACCGAGGAGAGCTGGAAGCTGCCGCTGTTCCAGGTGACGGCCTTGGAAAAGTGCTCGCGCGGGACCAGGCGCGGGAGAAAGGCCGAGCTGGCGGGCCAGAGAAACGTGCGCGCCGTCCCGGCGGCGAAGAGGCAGAAGTAAATCCAAAAGACCGGGGCGCGCCAGGCGGAGATGAAGCTCAGCCCCACGCCGGTGCAGGCGATGATGAAGGTCGTCACCAGGATAATCCGCTTGCGGTTGAAGTTGTCCGCGACGTGCCCCGCCACCAGGACAAAGAGAATCATGGGCATCATCTGCGTGAGCCCCACCATCCCCAAGGCCAGGGCCGATCGGGTTCGCGCATACAACTCCCAACCGACCGCCACGGTGAGCATTTGTTGGCCCAGGGCCGCCACGAAGCGGCCAACCAGGTAAAAGGCGAAATCCCGATTCCGCAGCACTGCATAGTGATCCAGCGCCGCGCGGGGCGACTCAACAGCGCTCGACGACGCTTCGGGCTCAAACATATCGGCGCCCAAAGATACTGTTTCCCCCGCCGGAAGGGGAATGCTTTTCGACGCGCGTTTATTTCTTTGAGTTTCCCGGGGAAGCTGTATGCTCTGCAACGAGATGCCGGTCTTTGGGCCCGCGAAGGAAGGGCTCGGGGACCGCGCGCAGCTTGGAGTGGTTATTGGCCGTCCGGGCAGTGGCCGCCTGGAGTTTGGGCGGGATTATGCAGAAAGCGAGTCCTCAAAAACGGGAGAGCAAAGCAAAGCGACCGTCCGCCGCCGCGAAGGGGCTGCCGTCCGCGGACGCCGCGCCGGCCCGGAAGGCTGGCGCACCCGGCCTGGCGCCCGCCCGGGATGGCGCCGGCTCGCCGACAGCGCTGCCGCCCACCCCGGGTAACAACGGCCATCGAGGCCTGAACCTGGGTGAGAAGCTCAAAGAACTGGTGCGGCTCGCCCATGACCAAGGCTACCTCACCCATGAAGACATCAGCGAGGCCCTGCCGCCCGAGGAGGCTACGGCGGAGGACCTCGACCAGGTCCTAATCAAACTCCGCAACCTGGAAATCGAAATCGCCGACCCGGCCGACCTGGATCGCCCGGGGGGAGCCGAGGCCGAGGACGAGCCCGAAAGAGGCCGGTTCGACGCCCTGGACGACCCGGTGCGGGTGTATCTGAAGCAAATGGGCAGAGTGCCGCTGCTGACCCGCGAGCAGGAGATCGAGATCTGCCGGCGAATCGAGCAGGCCGAGATGAGAATCCGCCGGACCATTTACGCGATGGGTTTTGCCGCCAAAGAGCACCTTGCCGTGTCCGAGAAACTCCTGGCCGAGCCGCCTAAGGAACGGTTCGAGCGCGTCATCGTGGACCAGTTGTCCGAGCACCGGGAGCGTCATATTTCCCGCTTGCGGCGGCTGAGCAAGCAAGTTCAGGACCTTGACGGCCGGGCCGATAAGTTGTTCTGCCGGTGGCAGGCGGCGGAGTTGCCCCCTGAGCGCGCACGACTCGCTGAGCAGTTCCAGCGGCGGAATCGGAAGCTCGAGGCCACTTTCGCCCGCTTCCACCTCAGGCAAAAGGTCATCGAGGAGATGGCCCAGGTAGCCGAGAACGTCCGGGACAAGATGTGCGCCGGGCGCGCCGCCCTCGAGCAAGCGCAGCCCTCCTCCATGTCCGCTGCCGAGCAGGCGCTCCACGAGAGCGAGCAGGAGCGCTTGAAAGCTCTCGAACGCTTGGTGCGGATGCCGGCGGAAGATTTTCTGCGGCTCTGGGCTGAGCTGCAGGGCGCCCTTACCAGCGCCCGTGAAGCCAAAGCGCAGATGGTGGAGGCCAACCTGCGCCTGGTGATCTCCATTGCCAAGCGCTACACCAACCGCGGCCAGTCCTTCCTCGACCTGATTCAGGAAGGGAACATGGGCCTGATGAAAGGCGTCGAAAAATTCGAGTACCGCCGCGGCTACAAATTCTCCACCTACGCGACTTGGTGGATAAGGCAAGCCATCACGCGCTGCATTGCCGACCAGGCCCGGACCGTGCGCATCCCCGTGCACATGATCGAGGTCATCAACAAACTCTGGCGCACCCAAAAGCGCCTGATGCAGGAGCTGGGCCGCGAAGCCACGTCCGAAGAGTTGGCGGATGCCATGGAAATCTCCGTCGAGCGCGTCCGCACGGTCTTGAAGGTCGCCCAGCAGCCCATTTCGATGCAATCTCCGGTGGGTGATGCCGAAGAAACCCACTTCGGCGACCTCCTCGAAGACAAGAGCGCGGAGAATCCAAGCGAGGTCACGAGCTTCAATCTGCTGCGACGCCATATCGGCGAAGTGCTCAACGGCTTGAACGAGCGGGAGCGCAGAATCCTGGAACTGCGCTACGGCCTGTCCGACGGCTGCCCGCGCACCCTCGAAGAGGTGGGCCGGCAGTACAACGTCACCCGCGAACGCATCCGCCAGATCGAGGCCAAGGCGCTGCGCAAATTGCGCCACCCCACGCGCCGCAGCAAGCTCGAAGGTTTCCTGGGAAACCTCCGCTGGTAAGGGCGACTTAGGCACTGCGGGACCACGGGACTACGGACTACGGGACTACTGACTACAGGACCACGGGACTGCTGTGGTCCTGTGGTCCCGTGGTCTTGTGGTCCCGCCGTGCCTTACTCCGCCAAGGCTACGATGCGTTCGACGGGCAGGCGGTCACGCGTCTGGACCTTGGTCCGCAATTTACCCAGCGCCTCCTTCTGGATCTGCCGGATGCGCTCGCGCGTCACGCCAAAATGCGCGCCGATCTCCTCCAAAGTCCTGGGCGTGTCATCCTCCAGGCCGTAGCGCATCGCCAGGATCGCCTTCTCCCGCGGGGCCAGCGTCGCAAAGACTTCCCGTAACAACTCGGCATCGCTCGCTTTGACGAGGTGATCGAAAGGCGCCGCCGCGTTCGCATCCGCGACCACTTCGGCGACTTGATGGGTGTCGTCACCAGTGCCCAGGGGGGCATCCAGCGGCACCGGGGCCTTGGAGGCCTGGCGGTATTGCCGGACGCGCCCGGGTTTGAGCCCCACGTCCGCCGCCACCTCTTCATCGGTCGGGTCCCGGTCCAGCGTCTCCCGCAGCCTCACTTCGGCCCGGCGAATGTGAGCCACCTTATCGACGACGTGGACCGGCAGCCGGATGGTCTTTGACTGGTTGGCCAAGGCCCGCTTGATGGCCTGCTTTATCCACCAGGCGGCATAAGTCGAGAGCTTGGCTCCCTTGCCGGGGTCAAATCGCTCCACGCCTTTGATCAAACCGATGTTGCCCTCGTTGATCAGGTCCAGCAACGGCAAGCCGAGTCCGTCGTAATCGTGCGCGATCTTGACGACCAACCGCAAGTTGGCCTTGATCATCTGCTCGCGCGCCTGCTCATCGCCTTTCCGGATGCGATGGGCCAGCGTCACCTCTTCTTTCGGGGTCAGCAGTTTCACCTGGGCTATCTCCCTGAGGTAAAGCTCGAGCGCGCTGCCTTGCCCAAACTCCCGCGAGCTCGAGGCCTTGGCTGGCTCAGCCTCGCGGTGGACCGGCTCCGCCCCGAGCGGTGGAAGCTCCGGGGCTGCCGGAACTCCGTGCCTCTGTGCCTCTGTGGTTTTCCTCCCATCCCGCTCGAGCGGTGGAAGCACCGGGCTTGCCGGGCCCTCGGCAATGCGGCTCCGCCGAGGGGCAGGCCGACCGCGCGCGCGCATCCCCAGGCTCCGGGAGGCAGAGCCCGGCTTGACCGTTCTCCGCGACCCGTTTCTCATCATCTTATTCTTCAAGGCCATATCTATCCCCATCGTTTTCCTGCACCCGCCAGCGTCGCCGATTCACTCCTAAAAACGCATCCGGGAATGCCCACCTCCGACAGGAGAGCTAAATATAGTTAGCACGGGTGGTCACATCTGTCAAAGCGGGCCCACCTTTGTCGGGGACCTTTGTCGGGAACCTTTGTCGGGAACCTTTGTCGGATCGGCCATTTTTCGACAAAGGTTGGCGACAAAGGTTCCCGACAAAGGTCCGGAATCGGAGCGTTTGGGACAGGCTCTAGCTAACGGAGGCGGTAGGTGATCCGGCCTTTGCTCAGGTCGTAGGGGGACATTTCCAACCGAACGCGGTCGCCCACGGTCAGGCGCACAAAGTGCTTGCGCATCTTGCCGGAGAGGTGGGCCAGGATCTCATGCTGATTGTCCAGCTTCACTCGGAACATCGTGCCCGGCAAAACCGTGGAGATGGTGCCCTCCAGTTCGATTGGCTCTTCCGCACTCATTCAAGCTTGCATTCGCTGATTGAAGTTCCGTAAATCCTGCCACTTTTCAGGCGTAATGCAAGCCTGCTGTGCAGCGCCCACCTTTGTCGGAAATCTTTGTCGGAAATCTTTGTCGGGCACCTTTGTCGGCACTTTTGTAGAATTGGCCACGTTGCGACAAAGGTTGGCGACAAAGTTGGCGACAAAGGTTGGCGACAAAGGTGGCGACAAAGGTGCCCGACAAAGGTGCCCGACAAAGGTTCAGAAGCGGCGGGCCGCGGTCACGGCTGGTTATTGGCGCTAAGCGTGGTGGACCCGAGGATGGAGAGGGTGTTGCCGGCCAGCATGTTTCCCAGGATCATCACCCGGTTTGCCGCCGGCCCAACGTGGATCGCCGTCCCGAGGTTGTCGGCGAAGGAGTTCCCTTGGAGCACGGCTCGCCCGGCGAGGATGGCAATGGCCGGGCTCGACGAGTCCCAGTTCAGCAGCCGCGCGTTGGAGAGGGTGAGCAGGCCCGTGCTCCCCCAGGAGACCGGCTGGCGAATGTCACCCCAAAAGCTCGCGCCGTTCACATTGAGCTGGCTGAGGCCCGGGAGCGCCTGGATGCCGATATGATGGGTGCCGCCGCCGGCATTAGCGAGGTTAAGATTGGCGATGTGGATCGCATACGGCTGCGTGGCGGTGAGCTGCAGGCCGATGTCCACGTTGTCGAAGTTGATATTGCTCATCTGGCCGTTCATCGCCCCGTTCGTCGAAGCCCGGAAGCGCGCGCCGATGTTGTAGCCCCAAGAGAAGATGTCCTGCACCACCTCCCAATCGGTGCGCATGAAATCGAAAGAGACGGCGTTGGCCGATTGGAAGGCCAGCACGCGCGCGTCCTGCGTCCAGAAGGGCCAGAAATGGATGTCCATGATGCGGCCGATGTCGTAACACTGATCCACCGCGATGCCGGCCAGCAGCGGTTGGCCATAGACGCCGCGCACCAGGTGGCGGGCGGAGGGGTAGGTTGCCAGGTCCACGCCGAGATAGGGGTTGGCCAGGAGGACGTTCTGCACGGTCACGTTCTCGCCGCCGCCTCCGCGAATGGCCCACGGGTAGCGTATCGGCGAATTCGTGAGCGCCTGCTTGGGGTAATAGATAGTTACGCCTTCGAGCGTCGAGTTGTTGCCCTGAAGGGTAATGAACGGAACACCGGAGGTGCTGCCGGCCCCCGCCACCGCGAGCAGCGTCGTGCCCTGGTGCTGCGTGAAGGCGGCCGGCGCCCGCCCGATCCCCGCTAAGGTTGTCTGCGCCGGAACCAGCAGGTGCGAGAGGATCAGATAGTCCCCCTGCGGCAGGAACACGATGCCCCCGCCGCCTGCGCCGGCGTCGTTCAGCGCGGATTGGATCGCCGCCGTATCGTCCGCCACGCCATCGCCCTTGGCCGCGTAAGGCGGGTTGCGCGGGTTGAGGTAACCGAGCTGGAAGTTGAGCTTGCTCTGGCTCACGGTTCCGTCGGCGATCGCCGCCGCGGTGACCGAGCCGCCGGCCAGTTTCGCGGGAGTCACCGACCCATCGAGGATGGCCGGGATCGTGACCGAGTTGGGCGCCAGTTGCGCGCTGGTGATGGCCCCGTCGGCGAGGTTGGCGGTCCGGACCGCACCGGGGGCCAGCTTATTGCTCGTGAGCGCGCCATCGGGGAGATTCGCCGCCATCATGGCGTAAGCCGTGGCGCCAAGCCGCTGATCCGGCGACAACCGCGCGAACCCGTTCGTGCCGTCGTTGAACCAGATGCGCAACCGAGCGTCCCCGTTGGTGAACACCGCCCAGGAGACCGGCAGCATGTTGCTCACGGAGGTATCGCCCAGGAAAATGGAAAACAAACCCTGCGCCACGGCCACCGCCACGGCCTGGCCCGGTTCGGCCCCGCCCGAACTCGAGCCATCGTTGCTCCAGAGCGTGCTCTCTCCGCTGCTGCCGACCAACGCGAACTTGAATTGGCCAAGCCCGTTGAAGCCGCCGCCCCCCGCCGTAACCTTGCCCTGGTAGCCGATCACGGACGGCACCTGGGCCGGCGCGCTCGGCCCCGCCAAGCCGAGCGCCAGCAGGAGCAGGGCCGGCCCGGCCAGGCAGTCCACGGCCCCGCCTCCGATCAGGAGAGAACGGAGGGAACCGAGATAAAAACTCTGTTTTCTCTGTTTCCTCCTGTTAAACATAGCACCATTTATTTGAGAGACACTACACTAGCGGCTCAGCCGATGAAAGTGGAAACGAGCCGGCCGGTTGCCCTGGCAATCCAATTCGACGGTGTAGAAACCGCCGTCTTTGAGCAGTTCGATGCCCGCCAGGGAGGGGCAGAGGCGGACGCGAAACGGTCGCCAGAGCCGGGCCTTGCGGAGAGCGGCGGTATAGCGCGCGGCGGTATGGCCCAGGAAAGGCAGGGGGGGCATCCCGGCCAGCAAGCGGCTTTGGAGCAGGACCAGTTTCGAGTGCAGGTGGCCCACAATCGTCTGCTCGATTTGCGGGAGCCTGGATTTGACGATGTCCTCGTCCAACAAGAAGGGCAGCGCGGAGGGATCATGGCAAAAGAGCAACACCCGCTGGCCGGGCTGCAAGGCGGCGAAGGCGCGCCGTATTTCCGCCAGATGTTCCGCCCTCAGCCGCTCCCATTCCGGCCGTTCGGCGGGCAGCGTGTCCGCTTTGAACGCCGGCAAGGCGACCAGGGAGGAAGCTACTCCCATCAGGACGTAATCACCGAGGGTCTTCTCCCAGAAAGGCGCCAACTCCAGCTCCCGGGTGGCGCGTTCCCAACTGGCCAGACGCATGCCGCCGCGCATCCCGAAGAAACTGACCTTGCCCAACTCGTGGTCGCCGAGAACGGCCCGGAGGTTCGGGCCGAAGCGTTCGCGCAACCGGGCCAGGCACTCCCGGGCGCTCTGGCCGGCCGCATCGTCGCTCACGCCGACGAAGCTCGAGTCACACGAGTAATCCCCGTTGGCTACGACAAAGTCCAGCCGCCCGGCCTGGTGTAGAAAGGCTTCGAGCAGGTGGTTTTGGCCCAAAGGATGACGCAGCCAGATAAACCGCCGGAACAGCATCAGCAGATTCCGCAGCAGCGGATCGCGCACGTCGCGACATTCATAATCCTCACCCCGCGCCTGCTCGGCAGCGCTGGCGTAATGAATGTCGCTCACGATGCCGAGCGTGCAGGTTTCAGCCACACCAGGAAGGTGCAGGATGCCCCGTCGGTCCGTCAATGGCCGGGCCGCTCATCTGACGGCGACTAAGGCTCCTGCCCTGTTGAAGCTGGGGGGGAGGTGGGTGGGTTCCGTCGGCAAGCTGCGTTCCAGAAACCCGAAACCCGAATGCCGAAATCCGAAGGAAACCCGAAATCCGAAATCCGAAGGCCAAGATCGCATGGCCTCCGGACGCAAAAAAGCAGAGAAAAGTGCTGACCTTTGTGGCGGCTGCGCGCAGAGTGCCGCCAGATCGCGTTACAGTTCTTGCCGCCTGTGAGGGGTGTAAACCAGGCGGCGGCAGTCCGGTGCGGTTTGCAGTTGCGCCAATGAGCGCGTAGGGGAGAGTCGTTCTATCCGAGCAACGGGCAAGAACGTTCTGTCAGCGTTGCGGAAGACGCGGGGCAGTCGCGAGTGGGAGGCCCTGTGCCGCCACACGAGGTGAGCCGGCGGCGCGGGCGCTTCGGGTTTCGGATTTCGGATTTCCTTCGGATTTCGGCCTTCGGAT
>Ga0209415_10009764_pt1 | contig 16432 bp, 3 predicted proteins | sample PeaSoiSIISIP2007_FD_187696 | JGI IMG/M metagenome (GOLD analysis project Ga0209415, IMG submission 187696) | Peat soil microbial communities from Weissenstadt, Germany - SII-SIP-2007 (SPAdes) (version 2) | ecosystem: Environmental > Terrestrial > Soil > Wetlands > Peat | place: Germany...
GAAGCGGTCGTCGAAGAGGCTGACGACGTAGAGCAGGCCGAGACCCAGGACGAGGCCGGCAGTCAAGCCAAGGCCGAGGAAGATGAGGGTGCGGCGGACGGGTTTGGCTTTCGTGGCAGCGTCCATGACGCGGACGTTCTCCTGGTCCAGCGTGCGGTTGACATCCACTGTCTGGATGACGCCCAGCAGCTTATCGTAGAGATCCTGGGCGCGCTTGACATCCTGTTTCAGGCGGTCGTACTCGGCCGTTTTCCGGCTGGCGTCCAAGGCTTTCTTTTCCCATTCGCTCACCGAGGCCTCGAGGTTGGTGATCTGAATGCCAAGCGCGGCGCGCTGGTCATCCATCTGGGCCTTGCTCTCCCGCTTGAACACCTCGACGATTTTCTCCTGCTCGGCGATCTCTCGGTCGTACCGGAGCATTTTCGGGTGGGCGGGCATGAGAAATTCGGCAAGTTCTTCGCGCTTGGCCTTCAGCAATTGGATCTGCTGGTTGGCCTGGTAGAATTGGGCCAGAGGCCCCGCCAGGATCGTCAGCAACTCGTTGGCCGCGCCCTGGCCGAAGGTGGCTTCGTCGCCCGCGCCGCTCCGGGACTTTCCGCCGGCCTGGGCGAGCTGTTCCGGGGTGAAGACCTCGAGCAGCTTCAGTGTCATGCGTAGCGTCTGCAGCTCTTTGTTGCGCTTGGCGGCCTCGGCGCCGGTGCTGCTGCCCTCTTGCTGGAGCAGCACGACGTTGTTCGAGGCCAGGAAATTCTGAAGGCGTTCCAACTGGTTCGTGACGTCTTGGTTCTTCTGGCCGATCTGCTCGGTAATCGAACTGAGCGTGCTGCTGGATTTCTCATTGCGCACGCCTTTGCGGAACGACTGATACTCCTCCATGATGGAGTTGACGAAAGCGCGCACGGCCTCGCGATCTTTGCCGACGGCTTTGACCTCAATGACCGCGGTCTTGGGGAAGTCGGTCACCGTGATCTTGAAGGGTCCGGGATCGTCGGGGGGGACGTTCGACATGAGAGCCGACCATGCCGGGTTGGCGGCCAGGATATTGCTCAAGGCCCGGTCATAGATATTCAAGCTCTTGAGCAACTCGACCTGGGTGCCGATGAAGCTGCTGAGTTCCTCGCTGTAGAGCTGGCCCTCTTTGACTTCGAGCTTGCCGGACATCCAGAGCTTGCCGGTGGACTGGTAGGAGGCGGGGGTCGTCTGGATGTGGTAGGCGGCGGGGCCGAGGGAAACGCAGAGGGCCAGGGCGAGGATCCACCAGTGCTTGCGGAGCGTCAACTCGTAGCGGTGCAGCCGCGCCATTAGCGCCGAGGTCTCCTGGAAACGGTTTTTCGCGCCCAGGAAGCCGTAGCCGCCCGCGTAGGGGTCAAGGCCGTACTGGGCGGCGCGGTTCGCTTCCGGCGTGCCGTTGCCATCCGGGACGCGCCGGTCCTGCGGACCGGGGCGGGGCGCGTCTTCCCGGGGGTGGGGTTGGTTCGGAAGATCTTCCGGAGGTGGCTGATTACTCATAGGGATGGATTTGGCTTTGGGAGTGCGGGACGTTGGGCCTGGAGGAAAAGTCTTGCGCTAACCACACGGCCAGCATGGCAGCGCTCACGCCGGATCGGCCAGGCTCAGAAATTGACGGTGCGTTTGGGGACAAAGATCATGTCATCGGCCTGGACCGGAACGTCGTTGTCCGTTTTGCCCTTTTCCCAAATATCCTGCACGTTAATAATGATGGCCTTGTTGGTCTTGGGGTCTTGGCCCGGGACGCCGGTTCGGATCAGTTTGACGTGGCGCTTATCGGCGAAATCGCTGAACCCGCCCGCCTTGAGGATGGCCTTGCTCACGGTAAAGACTTCGTCATCCGGGATTTCGTAGGAGCCGGTCAGGTGGACCTGGCCGGTGACATAGACCTTGCCATTGATGCGCTTCTTGTTGATCTCCTCAAGCATGATAATGACGGTGGCCCGGCGGTAGTTTCGCTTTTCGAGCAGGCCCTTGATCTCGAGCGCCAGTTGCTTGCAGCTCTTTTTCCCAGCCTGCGCCAGGCCATAGTAGGGCACGTCCAGCTCCCCGGAATCGCCCACCGTCAATTCTTTCGGTGGATCCTGGTCCTCGAGCACGTGGTAGCTGACTTTGTCGCCCGGGCCGAGTTTCTTGGTCTCATCCAGCGCCGCCATCCAGGCGGCTAAGGCCTCTGGATCTCTTAGCTCGGCGAGAGAAATGGGCGCATCGGAGTCGGGGGAGTTAGTGAGGGCAGCCCCCAGGGGCGGGTCGGCCGCCCGCGCCTGGCACAGGAGCAGGAGCAGGAGCGCGCCCAAGGCAGGAACGAGCGCCAGGCGCCGGTGGGTGGACGATTTCTCAATGATGCGCATAAGCGATGTCTATGGGGGTTGAACTGCTCTCAAAAGCGGTAGGTCACGCCGGCGTTGATCCGGTTCCGGTAGAAGTGGCTGAACGTCTGGTCGGAGTCCATCTGGATGTAGTCGTAGCGCAGGTCCGTAGTCCAGCGTTCGCCAAGGTGATAGACCACCCCAAGGGAGGCTTGGATATAATCATAGTTTATGTGATAAAAAGTTCTGTTGTAAGTCGGCCCGGATTCCTTGGCCACGCCATAGGCCAAGCCGGGATTCAACTCAACCTTGTCGATGAACTTCAACGGGGTCGAGAATCCAACCCACGTCGTCTCCAGGTTGGCCGTAACCCAGCCCAGTTGGTTTTCGTGCGCCACGGCAAGAGCGTAGGAAAACCAGTCATTGACCGTGTGGGTCATGCGGGCGTAGCCATAATAGGGCGTGGCATCGGTCTGCGGGCTCGCAGTGCGCGGGATGAGGACGCTCTCGTAGCCCCCGCCGGCGCGCACGGTCACCAAACTGTCCGGGCTGAACTCGGCAAAAGGCCCCACGCGCGCCCGCCAGTGGTCCGGGAGCTGCCCCGTGTCGTAGGCGGTCCACCTTGCCTTGGTCTCCAGGCCGGAGCGCAATCCGGGGCCAAGGACAAACCCGGCGCTCCAGGAGAGCCATTCGGAAGTGTGAGTCAGGTAGTCGAGCAAAGAGAGGGTCGAGATGAAATTCTCGTGATCGTAGCCCAAGGAAAGGACCAGCGCGCCCAAGTCCCAGTCCGCGGTAAAGCCGGCGACATTGTCAATGCGGCCCCAAACGCCGATGTTGCTGAGACTGATGAACTGGCCGGCCTCCGAGAAGGCGGCGCCATAATAAAGGGTCTGCAGGTAAGAAAATGACTCGTGAAACCGGAAGCGGAAGTTCTTGACGTAGAGCAGCAGGGCGACTTCAGAACCGGGGCTGATGAGGGGCGTGGCGCTATTGAGCTGCGTGTTCTTAACGTAGTACTCGTAATTCACTCCCAGAGAGAGGGTTAGCGCGTTTAAGTCCGTTATCGGCCAATAAGAGTTCAACTTCACCTCAGGTCTCAATACTTCGTCACTGCTCCGCATGACCGGGGCATTCAAGGCGTTGTCCGTGAACTCGGCATGGAAGGAGGAGAGCACCTGGAACGAAACCGGTCCCCATCGGAGATTGTAGTCCGGGATTAACTCCTTCTTCTTCGCCAGCTCGGCGGACCTCTCGCCGGTCAGCGACTCGGCGGCCTCTTGGGCCGCCGTCGGACTCATTGACCAATCCCACAACACCAAGACCACCAGAACGCGCCCCAAGGCGCCTAAAATGGCCGCGGAAGAACTCCCGGAGCATTCAGTCATGCGATGGCGCGCTCAATGGCGCTTGGCTGCGTCACCGCCACCGCTATCCTGACCGCAGATAGTTCTCTCGGCATAATTCAGCTTCATTGCCCGCCCGGCCACCTTCGAGCGCAGTCCTGACCTTCTCGGGTGGAGTTTATAGGCCCTCGAGCGAGGCCGACACTCCGTGCCCGTCAATTCGCACCGGCGCTTCGCTTGGCAAGCCGACCTTAAATGTGCAACAAGACCTTTCTAAGTCCCACAGGCTGCGAGAAGCCACTTACGAACTGGCCCCGCGCGCTCGTTTGCGACCACTCGAGAGATCTGCGACCGGCACGACTCGATTCCAACCGCCATTCAACCTGCGAACGCAACCACAAGGACTACGCACCACCTTTACGCTCGCAGGGGCCGGGGATGCCCCGTCTCTTCTCAAAGGCCCCGCCGGCGGTCCGTTTCGCATTACCCGAACCGGGCCGACGTCGAACTGCCACAACGGCAGTTTAAGGCATCGACATACGCCTCGACAATCTTCGTCCCTGTTGGACAGACTATTCTATATCACACGGCCTCGGTCGCTGGCAAGACCCATTTCTCGATTTTTTTAGATCGCTGGCAGGACCACTGAGCATCTGGTGGCCGTGGAAGGTTCGCGTTTTGCGGTTGACCCGGAAGAACAGGGTTCCGTCCGGCGCAAGACGAAGCCGCCCGCTGGGGGAACCAGCGGGCGGCTCTGAGACAGCCACGAAGCTTACTGGAACAGCGCGCGGATAAACTGCCAGCCGGTGCTGGCGACGGTCGCGTCGTACTCGACCTTGCCGCTGGCGTCCGCAGTGATGGGCGAGCCGAGCTGGGTCCACGTCTTGAGGTCGGAACTGCCCTGGATGGTATAGGTCGCGTTCGGAACCCCGGTGAAGGTGATCTTGAGCACCTTGCCGACGAGAACGAAGCTCAGCGTCGGGCCGGTCGCGCTAGAGACCACCAACTCGAAGGATTGCGAGACCGTGGTGATGCCATCGCTGACGTTGAAGGTGACGTTAGCGGTGCCCGTTTGGTTGCTGGCCGGGACGATCGTCGCGGTGACGGTGGCGCCGTTGACAATGTACTTGTTCGTGTTGAAGACGATACTCGAGACCAGGTTGCTATTGGAGATCTGGTAGCTAAAGCTGAGCTGGCCGAGCGGAATCGTCCCCGCCGTGACCACCATAGGCACCGGCACCGGCGTGTTCGCCAAGGTGGTGACGGGGCTGGAGATCGGGCCGAGGCTGGGCGACTTCGAGAGGACCGAGAGAACGAAGGTCTGATTCACGGTGCTCAGACCATCGCTGACGGCGAAGGTGACCGTCGCAGCACCCGCTTGGTTGCTGGCCGGGACGATCGTCGCGGTGACCGTAATGCCGTTGACAACGTACTTGTTCGTATTAAAGACGATGCTCGAGACCAGGTTGCTATTGGAAATCTGGTAGCTAAAGGTGAGCTGCCCGAGCGGGATGGTCCCCGGGGTGACAACCATCGGCACCTCCACCGGCGTGTTAGCCGGGGTCGTGACGTTGGCGATCAGACCGAGGCTGGGCGGCGTCCCCTGAACAGTCAAAGTGAAGGACTGCGACACGGTAGTGATGCCATCGCTGACCGAGACGGTGACCGTGGTGGTGCCGGCCTGGTTATTGGCCGGGACGATCTCCGCAGTGGCGGTGGCGCCGCTAACCGGGTACTGGTACGTATTAAAGACGATGCTCGAGACCAGGTTGCTATTGGAGAGCTGGTAGTTAAAGCTGAGCTGCCCAAGCGGGACGCTCCCCGGGGTGACCACCAGAGGCACCGCCACCGGCGTGTTCGCCGCCGTGGTGACGTTGGCGATCGCGCCCAAGGTGGGCGGCGTCCCCTGCACAGTCAGAACGAAGGGCTGCGACACGGTACTGACACCATCGCTGACGGTGAAGGTGACGTTAGCAGTACCGGCTTGGTTGCTGGCCGGGACGATCGTCGCGGTGACCGTAGCGCCGTTGACAATGTACTTGTTCGTGTTGAAGACGATACTCGAGACCAGGTTGCTATTGGAGATCTGGTAGTTAAAGCTGAGCTGGCCGAGCGGGACGCTCCCCGGGGTGACCACCATAGGCACCGCCACCGGCGTGTTCACCGGGGTCGTAACGTTGGCAATCGGAGCGAGCGTCGGCGCCGTCGGGGAGGTCGTGACCAACGCAAAGGACTGCATGGCGGTACTACCCAGGCTATCGGTGGCCACGAATGTGACGGTGGAAACGCCGGCCCTGTTCACCGCCAGATTAATGGTGGCGGTATAGTTGGTGGGCCCGGTCTGGGCAAACGTTATTGGCCCGCTGAAGATAGTTGGATTCGACACCCGGGCCGTAAAGTTGGTGATCGGCGCCGCCGGGGCCGAGACCGTGAACGGCACGAGCAGGTTGCTCGTTCCGAGCTGCACGTACTGGTCCGCAATCGGACCAAATACGGGCGGGGTGGCGACCGGTATAACCGACACCGAGAATTCCATCACGTTCGTCCCGAACTGATCGCCCACGCCGACGAATACGTTGGCGGGACCGGCCGTTGCGTTATTCTGGTAGGGAACCAGGCTAACCGCCGCCTCGTATTCAGTCCCGGTGAAACTGACCGTGACCTTTTGCACCAAGTTCGTGTTATCGGTGGTGCCCGTCAGGTTCGTGACGGTAGCCAGGGCCAGGTTGCCCACGCTGAAGTAGGCAAAACCAACCTGGTTCTCCAAGATGGTCAATGAGCTGGGCAGCCCGGTGATCGTCGGCTCACTACCGGAGGTGGTGCTGATCGTTAAGGTGCCGGGCACGGTGAAACTGCCGTAGGAGACCGTGAACGTCCACGTGGCTTGGCCGAGCGTGCCATTAGGTATGAAGGTCCAATTCCAGGAGTTCGCCCCGTTTGGCGTGAGCGTAAGGGTGCCGATGTTGGCGCCTTGCTGGCCCGCGACCACCGCGTTGAGCACGGCGCCCAAGTCCGGCGTCGATGCGGTGAAACTCCCAGTCGCCGGCTGGTTGGCCGGGGTCTTGACGGGAGCGGTCGGCAGGCCGGCGATAACCGGCGGCTGCGCCTCGTAAATGACCGTCAGCGGGAAGGTCAGTGTATTCGCCACGTTGGGCGTTACGGTGGTATCGGTCGCGGAAATAGTGACTGCGGCCGTGCCATTGGTGCTGAGCTCGGCGGAGGGCAGGTTCAAGGCCGGCGTAATGGCAAGGGTGTAGTTCGTGCCGGTCGAGTCGGCTTGGGGCGTGCCCAAAGTCGCGAGAGGCTCCTTGGTGTTGCTGCCGCTCAAGCTTGCAGAGACCGTGATCTTGCCGGGCGTGGTGACCAGGGAACTGACGCTGAAGGATACGATGGCCGGTTGGGCGGCGTTCTCATTGACCTGCACCTGCTGCGGCTGGATGGGCGAGATTTGCGGTCCTGTGGTTTGGAGTTTGAGCGACCAGCCGTTGGTGATATAGCCGGCGTTCGCCACGCTCTGGTCCATGACGTAGAGATACCACCAGCCGTTCGGGCCAATGCCATCGAAGGCCGAGGTGAGGTTGAGCGCGTAGGGCGGGGTCGGCGGCGGGGGCGACACCTTTACCCCCGATGGGGCGAAGTTAGGAGTGCTACCGAAGGGACTCGTGTGGTAGGTGCCACCGACGATCTGACCGATTGCCGGCAACTGCGGGAATTGGTCGTTGTCATCGAACGCAAGGAACACGTTATTGACGGGGTTGCCAGGGTTGCCACCAGTGCCACCAGCCTGGCTCATCAAGACGACGCCCTCACCATTCGGGCCCACGAGCAGGATCGAGAGATCGGACGGGTCGGAGTGGGTGAGGCCATCGAGGGTGACCGTGGCTTTGGTGATCCCCCCGGACAGGTTCGTCACAAACAACGGCGACGGATACAATGTGGCCGTATACGGGGGCGGATCCCCCATGACGATGGTGGTCGGCGCCGACTGCGCCGGCGTCGGGCTAATCACCTGGACCGGGAAGGAAACCGAGGTGGACTTGGCTCCAAGGCCCAGGTCCTTCGTCTCCGTGGCGGTCAGAGTGATGTTACCGGAAGACGCATTGCCCAGCGGGGCGATTTGGAGGGTGCCTGCGCCATTGATGTAGTTGACGCTCAAGCCCAAGGCGCTCAGGGGCAGGTTCGTCGGATTATCCGACGAAACCGTGACGACCAGAGGCGCGGGCGGGGACTGGGTGTCATTGAAGTTGAAGGCGACCTCGCCCACGGTGCCAGACGAGATGACCAGGGGATTCTTGGCCGTCGGCGCGTTGGCAACGAAGATGTTGGGCCCGGCGTTGAAAGGGGTGAACGTGGCCAAAAACGAGCCGCCGAACTGCTGCCCGTCCGGGTCGCTGCCATCGATAGTGATAGTTACTCCCTTCGAACCCGTCGTCTGGTTGGGCAGCGGCGTCGCATAAGCCGTGTAGTTCACATCGTCCCCGCTGTTCACGATAGTGACGCCGGGACTAAAGGACGCCGTGGAGGCGGGGGGCGCTGCCAGGTAGGTGAATGTAGCCGGCACGATGCCTGGGGCCGACGAGATAACGATGAAGTTGTAGTAAGGCGATACGGCGTTGAGCGGCACCTGAGAATCGTCGAGTATCTGGAAGCCGTTCGCGGCGCTGGCAGTCTTGCCGTTGGCGACCGTGGTATTGGCAAACTGGATCCACGGTGCGGTGGTAATGTCCAACGACCACCCGTTCTGGATCGAACCGACGTCCTGCTTCACCTGGTCGGTCACATACAGGCGCCACACCCCGCCCGGCTGCTGGGCGTTCAGCTTGGTCAGGTCCGTAGTGTAGCCGCTCTGGGGAGTGGACCCCGTGGCGTCCTGCGGGAACACGTAAGGGATGTTCGGAGTCCGTTCGAAGTCTGCGGGCACATAGCTCTGGCTTTCCAGCGTGCCAAACTCCGGCAGTGGGGTCGCATTCGCATCGAAGGAAAGTTGCAATCCACTGACTGAGCCCCGGCTGGCATTCTCCATCAGTTCAATCGCTTGGCCAGTTGGGCTCACCAGCAGGACGCCCACGTCTGAGGGGTAGAGGTGCCCGAATCCGTTGAGCGTGACGGTCACGTCCGAGATGAGGCCCTTGAAGGCGCCCGTCGGCACAGTGATCTCGGACGGATAAAGGCTCGCCTCACCATAAGGGTCCGGAACGCCATTATTCACGCTCTCGAAGTCGTAGATGTTAATGAACGCCGGGTTGGTGAAGACCTGGTCTCTCCTGGGCACAACCGTGACGGGGATGCTCAACTGCGAGGTTTGCCCGGAGGTGTCAGTGGCAGTCAAGGTGATTGAGTTCTGCCCGGTGGTCACCGAGCTCACGGCCGTGCTGCCGATGGCGACGGTCCATGTGGTGTTGCCGGTTCCCGACCCGGTCAGCACTCTCGTGGTCACCGAAACGATCTGTTTGCCCTGGGATGACGCCGACAAGCCCGCGATCGCATATAAGGAACTGGTCACGGTGACGGGAAGGTTGTAGGCAACTCCACCCTCGAGGCCCAGACTGGCTGGCGCGGTGATTGGCGTGGTGATAACCGGCAGAACCGCCGGCGTCGTGACGTTCACGCTGAATGACAAGGAAGTGCTGGTCGGGGGACCCACTAGTGGAGCGTTTATAGTGCTCCCCGGGTCACTCACGTTGATCGTGACCACCTGGCCGACGCCGCTCTGGTTCGGATACGGGGTGATGTTCAGCACGATGATACTGGCAGTCGGGTCGTTCTGGACGGCGCTGCCCTGGCTAGCCGACATCGCGTTATTGCCGGTAGCGGCGAAGGCCAAGCGGCTGTTATCCAGCAGGCCCGTGGCAGTCGTGGTCGCCGTAATGGCCACTTTGCCGAGCGACGTATCCGGAACCGACACTACAAACTGGACATTCGTAGAGGTGTTCTCCGGAGTGGACACCGTGCCGATGCGACTAATGGACGGGGAAACGCTGGCCACGTTGACGTTCACGTTGACGGTATAGACTGCCTGGGCGCCATCGGCGCGCGTCACCGTGACGGTTACCGTATCGCTGCCGGCCGCCAAATAGACCGGGGTGATCGTCAAGGGCAAGGTGCCCGTTTGCGGAGTGCCGCCGGCCACCAGCGCCCCGAGGGAGACGTTGAGCAGAGACGGGCCTTTGGCCGCCGTGGCCGTGGCCGACAAGTCCGTCACCTTGAGGGACTGGTTCGGGTCTTCGTTGACCCCGAGCATCAGGGTGGTGGTACTGGGGTTGTTCTTATCAATGGTCTCGTTCAGAGTAATCGGACCTGCCGGCCCGGTGAGTGTCGGCTCGGTTGAGATCAGGAGCGTCCAGCCGAAGGGCAGGCTGACGGTGTCGCCGGAGGCCCGATCGCTGACAAAGAGCGACCAGTTACCGAAGGGATTGACCCCCGCGAAGGCATGCAAGCGCGTTCCGTATCCAGGCGCCGCAGACCGGAGCGGGGCGGGTGTGGCCAGGACGTCAGTCGGGCTAAGGTCGCTCGGGTTATTGGTGCTGCTGAAGAGGCCCACACCGGGCATGAGCGGAGCGTACTGGGCGCCGTCGCTAAAGCCAAGTTCCAGGGGACCCACCGACTTCGCGCCGCCGGCGCCGGACATGAGCAGCACCTCATTAGGTCCCGGGCCAACCAGCAGCATATCGACATCCTGAGGCACAGAGGCGCTGAAGCCTGGGATTACCACCTGAACGTTATAGATGCCGGGGGCATAGCTGTCGCCCACGAAGATTATCGAGGGATACTCAGGCGGGTTCGCCCCGACCGGCGCGTTCAGACCAGCCCCGTTGATGGTGATCGGGAAGGAATTGCCGTAGGCAGTAGCCGCCGGCGGGGACACGACCACGGCCACTTCCAGGTTCTTTTTCGCTTCGGTCGAGTTCGCGTTGTTCGGGTAAACGGCCGTGCCGCCCGCTTTCCCCGAGTTGTCGTTGAGCTGGAACCCGATCAGCGCACCGCCGGAAGCGGTGGCTTTTCCTGCGAGCGATGTCACCGTGAACGTGAGGGTGCTGCCGGACGGGCCACTCGCGCTGGCCGGGACAACGCTGATCGCGTTTTGCCACGTCGAGGCAAAGTCGTAGGGAGTTACGGTGACGTTGGCGCCCGCCTCGACGCTGCTGACGGTGACGCTGAACGTCTGCTGGCCGCTGGCGGGCAGGACGATCTTGGAGGTCGACAAAGCTGTCAGCGTTGGCGCCTGTTCGACGTGATTGATAAAGACCTCAACCGGCTGGTCCGCGACGTTGCCGTTGCCGTCGTTCACCCTGATGTGGATCAAGGTCGGCGTGCCGGTACCATCGAAGTTGATGTTGTATGCCTCCGGGACGCCCTGCAAGGGGATGTTATTCACGGTTCCAACATTGGGGGCCGGGAGGGGAAAACTGGTAATGGCGGCGGGAGCCAGGGGGAAGCCGGTGGCGCTGGCTTTGCTCAGGTCGAGGTTGGGCACGATGGCAGTGTTATCCGAGGTAACGCTGATGTTGGCGTAAGTCAGAGTCGAATCCCAGTCATAGGTACTGAAGGATAGGGTGGTCGCCACATTCTCGTTGACGGTGATCATCGGGTACTTTGTATTGGGGTCGACTGGAAGGCCTGTCGTACTGACGACCGCCCCTTGATGCGCGGAGGTGACCGTCACGGCCAATGGCGGGCTCTGAGCGGTGTTACCATTCGCATCCTGGAGATTCAACGTAATGGTCGCCGGCCCCAGGCTCTGAGCGGTAAGGGCGGAAGGCAGGTAGGCAGCCGGCACGATTGTCATAAACTGGCTGGCGGCGTTGCCTATGTTCGCAAAACTCAGGCCCGCGGACGTGATGAGAGGAACCGTGATCTTGTTGCCGTTGCCAAGAGTAAATGTGGGATTCACGATAGTCCCAACCGTCACGTTGATTTTCGTGGGATCCGCCGCCACGTCGGCAAGATCGAACTCGGCGCGGCTCGTGCTGCCCTCCGCGATCGTTATCGCATTGCCCGAGGTCCCCTGGGACCAAGTCGCTCCGGGGCCGGTTGACAACGTTAGGAACCAGCCGTTGTTGAGCTGGCCACCGGTCGGGTAGGTATCATCCAAAACATAGAGGTCCCAATATCCGTTTGGATCCATGCCATCGAAAGCTGTCAGATCGGTAGGATTGGCAGGGTAAGGAATGGACGAGAGCCCGGGGAAGGTCGGAAAGCCGCCGTATTGGGCCGGGGAGAACGTCCCGCTGGAGAGTTGGCTGCCCGGGCCGCCCGGTATCGGAAGGATGCCGGCTTGCGCGTTGGTGAAAGTCAGTGTCAGGTTGTTGACCGGGTTGCCGTCGCCGGCGTGACTCATCAGCAACACGGCCTTGGTGGCCGACGGGTTGAGCGCGCGGTGAACCAGCAGGATATCGAGGTCCGACGGAAAGCCGTGACCAAACCCGGACAGCGTCGCGCCCACGCCGCCGGACGCGATCAGGCCAGGCACAGAGGCTGCGCCAGCCGGCGGGCCGACCGCGATGGTCGTGGGAAAGCCCGGTGGCGAGGTGGGGTACTCCTGGGCCTCCGTCTGGTAGGGAGTGCTGCCGAAGTAGGCCGTTCCGTAGATGGGCTCCCCTGGCGGGATGGTCAGGCCCTCGGGGTTGATCCAGGCCTCCGTCTGGTTGAACGTCACGGTGAACGACTCGACGTAGGACAGGCCGTCATTCTTGTCTGTCACGGGGAAAGAGACAGTCACAGGCCCGCCGTAGGCGATCCCCACGGGCGTCGCGGTGACGGTGAAGGCAAGGGACCCGTCGACGTTTACCTCCGTCTGGTTTACGCTGACATTACCGGCTGGAAGGAGGGTGCCGGAGGTGTCACTGGTGGTGATTGAACCTATGGTGAGGGTGTCCGAGATCGGCTGGGCGTAGGCGTTGAACGAAAAGACCAGTGGCGCTCCCGCCGACTGTGTGAACTTGGTGGCGGTAGCAGGCACGATGGCCGGCGGGAACTTGGCAGATTGTACTTGGACATTGAAGCTCTTTTGGTCCGACAACCCCGTTTGGGAGTCCGTGGCGGTCACCGTAATTGTCGTTGGGCCGCCCACTTGGCCCGCGGCCGGCGTAATCTGCAGGTTCCATATATTGGCACTGGAACCGCCCACATTCGCATTCTTCGGGGTGATGCCGCTGTTGGGGATGAGTGCCTGGTTCCCGGAAGTGGCGGTCACGGTCACGTTCGGGTCGATGTCACCCACGACGATAGGAATGGTCTGGACCGGGGGGTTATAGGCCGGGACCTCGAAGATGGGGTACGGATTGGGCGTGGGAAGCTGTATGTTGGGCGCGGTGGTGAGGAGGATCTGCCAGCCTTGGTCGATGACGCCGCCTTTGTCGTTCGGACCGCCATTTTCGTAGGCGAAGAGCTGCCAAGGGCCGTTAGGATTCATCCCGAAGAACCCGCCAAAGGCCTGGCTGTCCAACTCGGAGCCGTATCCCGAGCCGGGGGGCGTGGTGCCGCCGGACACCTCTGGCGGGAAACTGAAGGGCGCCAGGTAATTGACGTTGTTTTCGGTGTAGGAGTAGGTGGTAGGCCGGTAGGTGCCCGAGGGAATCAGCGCATTAAACGGAAGTACCGGGGATGCGGAGCCGTTAGGCAAAAAGTCGGAGAAGATCAGCGCAGCGCCGTTGAGCGGGATGGTGCCGCCGGCGCCCTCCATGAGCAGGACCGCCCGCGTGAGGGCGGTGACGGGGTCGGTATGGACCAGCAGGAGGGTCATGTCCTCGGGGGTAAGGTGGGTGACGCCATAGACGTTGACCTTCACATCGGCCACGGTGCCCACGAGGTTGGGTGAGACCGTGGTGGTCGAGGGATAGGGACTGCCCACGCTCTGGGGCGTCCCCAAGGTGATGGCATTGGCTTTGGTGGTCGGCGGAAAGAGCGAGACCGTCGCCGGATTAACGACCAGCGGGAAAGTCTCGCTGTAAGCCAGAGCGTGGCTCCCAGTGGCGGGATTGACCGAGCTGTTGTCATCCACGGTGATGGTCACGTTGACCGGTACGTTCACCGCCGTCTGCGCCAGCGGGTAGAGGGTCAGCGTCCAAGTCCGGTTGCCCGCGTAGGGATAGGATGCCCCCTGTTGGAGAACAATATTCTCGTTGGGCAGAACCGAGGTGTTGTCCGAGCTGGCCGTGACCGTCAAGTTCTGCGGCGCCCCGATGCCTGGGGTGCCTATGAGCGGGTCGTTGTCGGTGTCATACACTTGGAACACGAACGGAGTCGTCGGCACGCCCGCCGAGGTGACCTGCTTGGGGATGAAATCCATGGAGGGCGCGTGATTGACGAACTCAAAGCCCAAATTGAACGACGGAGAGAAGCCCACAAGAGGGAAGCCCGAAAGGCCGTTGTCGGTGATCATTATCTGCAGCGCATTGGTGCCCCACTGATTGGCATTGCCGGACAACTGAAACGAGCCGGTGCCGGTGAAGCCGTTAGGGTTCCAGGTGTTCTTGGAGGTGTTGATGGTGGCCAGGTTGGGATTCAGACCGACCAGACTTGGCACGGTGGCGGAGGAAAACTTCCCGTCAATACTGCTAACCGAAAAATTGATGGTGATCGCGTTCTTGTTATCCGGATTCTGCTCCACGTAGATGTCGCCGGGCGAAGGGATGGCCGGGGCCGCGGAAATGGTCAGTACCCAGCCGCCGAGGAGTTGCGCGGCGGTACCGCCGCCGGGGGGAGTGCCGCCCGTAATCTGGAGCTGCCATTGGCCGCCGGCGGCACTCACGCCGCTGAACGTGCTTGCCAAGGACAGGGAGCCCGAGGGTTGTTCGGCCTGCAGAGAAACAGCGTTTATGTTGGCGAGGTTCACGATGCCGCTCAACGACGAGGGCGTGGACGCGGCGGCAGCGTCGCTAAACGTAATCTGCGCGTAACTGAACGGGCCAATGCCGGATTCATAGCCGACCGGGAGTAAACTGGCGGTTTTGACGGTCTTGCCATCGCCGCTGGTCCAGATCAGGTTGAGGCCCAAGGTGGCGGGGTCAACATTGACCAACCCATTGAGGGTTACGGTGAGGTTGTCGACCGCGCCGTTCAGGCCGGAAATTGGGGGCAGAAACGAGGTCGCCACATTTCCCGGGGCAGCCAGGATGATCGGGCCCGGAGCGGCGTACATGGGCGTTAACACGGCCGGGCTTTCTGCCGCCGCGGCGGTCACGGTGACCGTAAGGGGCAATGAGTTGGTCTCGCCCGAGGGCCGCGCGGTCCCGTCATAGAGCCAGAGGGTCAAATGAGCCGTGCCGTTGCCGGTGCCGTTGGGAACGACGGTGAAGTTGCGCGTCGAGGCGGTGGTTGAGTCAAACATCACGCCTGAGGGGGCCACGATGTCCGGTCTGTCCGAGGTGACGAGCACTCCCGGTGTGGCAGCAAACGGATTATTGGGGGCCGACGCCACCGAGATTTGGAACGGAACGGAAACCTGGCCCTGGTTGATGGTCGTGCTGGTTACCGTCGAGCCGTCAGACTGCTTGGTGATCTTACCGTTAGAAAATACGGGCGGTTCTTCCACAGGGGTTATCGTCAGGGCGACGGTCTTGCTGTACTGGACGGCGGGTTGGCCGCTGCCGTCCGAAACGAAGACCGTGATGAGGTCGGAACCGTTCAGGTTCTGCTTGGGAGTAATCATCAGCGTCTGGGCGGTGGTGCCCTGACCGGCAACGAGCACGGCAGTGGCGGACCCATTCTGGAGGCTTGCGCTCACGATCAGATTCTGGACGGAATTGCCGCCGGTCGGGTCGCTCACATTGACGGTGAACGCGGCCGTGTTCGTGCTCGCACCGGTGACGAAGTTGAACTGACCGTTCTCGAGCACGGTCACGCCACTCACATCGGCGCTGGTGCTCACGACCGTTGGGGCCTGCCACACGTTGAGCGTCCAGGACTGGATGGCGCCCGAGCTCCCCACGTTGTCGTCCACGACAAACAAGGCCCAAGTGCCGGCGACGGGGCAGCCGTTGTTGCCGAAGGCAGCCGCCAAGGTCGAGTAGTAAGACCCCGGCGCCGAGGGCGCGGGCGCTGGAAAGGGAATCACGTTCGCGCCGAGGCTGTTCGGGATCACGCCGCCGCTCGCGACCGGGGGCGCATAATAGTTGCCGCTGCCCAAGGACACAGTGGGGCTGGCGCCGGTGCCAAAGTCGTCGATCGTGAACGAGATCGGAGAACTGATCGATTGGCCGTGGCCCAAGTTGGCCATCAGCACCACGGCACTGCCGTTGGGGCCCACCAGCAGCACCTGGACATCATTGGGGTAGGTGTGGGTGAAGCCGTTGAGGGTCACGCTCACCTTCTCCACCGTGCCGCCGACCGAAGAAGGCACGACGATCGTGCAGTTTGCGTTGCCATGGCTGTCCTTATAGGGCGTCGCTGTGGAGTTCGGATTGATGGTGATGGGGATCGCTGAGCCTCCCGCCGTGAATTGTTGCGCCGTCGACGGCGTCAGCGGTGAGGGGCCTCCCAACGCGGAAACTGCCATTAGCATCAAGCCCGCCATTCCAGCGAGAATCGATGTTCCGCAACGCCCTGTCTGAAGTACGTTTCTCTTCATGTTAGCCTCTGGTTTTTTATGAGTAATGACCATTGAGTATCCTATTCGCAGTGTTTTTGCTAATGTTTTCAAATATTTTCCACGCTGCCTACAGCCTGACCACGTGCGCACGACCCATGACCAGCGCTCGCACAACCCGTCTCTTTATGACCCATTAACGCGATGCTGGCGACATCAATCAAACCAAAATGATTGTCCAAAAC
>Ga0209415_10009765_pt1 | contig 16430 bp, 18 predicted proteins | sample PeaSoiSIISIP2007_FD_187696 | JGI IMG/M metagenome (GOLD analysis project Ga0209415, IMG submission 187696) | Peat soil microbial communities from Weissenstadt, Germany - SII-SIP-2007 (SPAdes) (version 2) | ecosystem: Environmental > Terrestrial > Soil > Wetlands > Peat | place: Germany...
GTCGCGTACGAGAGGTTCTCCCACGGGCTCATCTCCTTGAAGAAGCTCGCCTCCACGGAGACGCGATTCACGTAACGGCGCACCTCGTGTCCGTCCGCAACCACGTCGCGTCCGAAGACGCGCGCGCTTCCCTCGTCGGGGATGGTGAGCGTCGCGAGGATGCGGAGCAGCGTCGACTTGCCGCTGCCGTTGAGCCCGACGATCGCCACCATCTCGCCATCGCGCACGCACAGGTCGACGGCGTCGATGGCGCGATGGAACTCACGCTTCGACGAACGCCGCCGCCACGGCCGGCCGGGCCGCTCGCGACGGAACGACTTGACCAGCTTGGTCACCTCGACGGCGATACCGCCGTCACCTACCCTGGACACCGATGTCTCCTGCTCACGTGTTGCTGTTGTCTGGACAAACAAAAAGACCGTGCCGGCCGGTGTGCCGCACGATCCTGTGAGCGGAAACGCGTCGATGCTCAACAGGTCAAGGTGCGACACCCGACATGCGGACTCGTCCCTCGGTGGAGGTGAGCCCGGGTCTGAGGCAAGTGCTGCCGTTCACTAATAGCGTTCCTCTGTGCGATAACGACGACCGAAGGGGGATGTTAGGTGCTGCGGTTCGCCGAGTCAAACCCGCCGGGCGCCTCGCTGCGCTGCGCGAACGCGGCCCGTCCGATGCGATGGAGCGCGTGCCGGCGGAGCGGTGAGCCGGCCGGAACGCGTGGGTGATCGAAGTCCTCGTCCGCTCGAGAGGTCATGCCGAGCTTGGTCATGACGCGCCGCGATCGTGCGTTGCCCAGGACCGCCATGGCGACGATCTCGTCGAGGGCGAGGTCATCGAACCCGAAGCGCAGCGCCGCGAAGGCGCCCTCCGTGGCGTATCCGTGTCCCCAGGCGGGCTGGATGAGCCGCCATCCGATCTCCACCGAGGGGTACCCCAGCACCGCGTCGACCTTGTTGAGGCCGATGAACCCGACAAACGGTGCCGACCCGACGACCTCCACCGCCCACAGTCCCCAGCCCTGCTCGTCGAACAGCGCCACGATGCGATCCGCCAGCGCATCCGACTCAGCCGCCGTGAGCGTCGACGGGAAGAATTCCATCACCTGCGGATCCGCGTTCAGCTGCGCGAACACCGCGCGATCGTCGTCGCGCCACGGCCGCAGGAGCAGCCGCTCGGTCCGCAGCGTCGCCTTTTCGACCATCACGCTGAACGGTATCCTCGGAGGCGTGTGCCGAGTGTGCCTAAAGCGACCCGAGATCCCCGATGAGCGCTACGGACGCTGCGAGCAATGCGTGAAAGCCGGCCGCATCGCCTTCCGCTTCAGGCTGTTCCCGGCTCGCGGCGGCGCCGGGTACGTCGTCAAGGCGGGCGAGCTCTCGCCGCGCGCGCTTCGCCAGAAGTGGCGAGAGCCGTTGCTCGCGTTCAAGGGACAGCCCTCCACGCGCGCGCACCTGGGCCTCCACGAGCTCGAGATGGTCACCGCCAAGGAGCGGATCGAGAGCCTCAGGATCGCTCCCGACCTCGCGGGGCACGACGCCGAGGTGGCTGCGGCACTGCGCGACGCTGCGGAGCGAACCGACGCGAGCTGGTGAGGTGCGGCGCGGCGTCAGCCGTGCAGCAGCTTCCACCACAACGACGGCCCCGGGACGGCATCCTGGCTGATCACCAGCCAGGTCACCGATGTCTTCGGGTCGAGCATCCCGGTCAAGCGTGCCAGCGTCACACCTGACCCGATCGGCGCACCAGGGGTTGTGAGGCGGACCAGCGTGAGCCGCAACGACGCACCCACCCGCACGAGCGCGATGTCCCGGGCGTGGGTGGCCACCACCACCGGTGTGGCGTCTCCCCAGGCCGTCGAGAGAGTGCCGGTCACGCCGGGTGACACGCTCCCCAGATCCACAGCCGCGTAGCGCCGGAACGCCGCCGCCACCGCGCTCTGCGCCGCCGCGAACGCGGCGCCCAGCTCGGGATGGGCAGGATCCGGCGCCCGCATGGGCGGCTGGCCGAGCACGGCGCCCCAGACCGTCATCACGAGATCGGGGGCATACGCATCGCTCGCCGCGAAGAGGAGGCAGCCCCCCGCCGCGCTCGTCCAGCCGGTCTTGATCCCGAGCCAGCCGGGCTGCTTCGCCAGCATGATGTCGAGGTTCGTGACGACGGTGCCGCCCGGAAGGGTGGCCTGCCGCGTCGTCACCAGTTGCGCCAGCGCGGGGTTTGCCAGCACCGCGCGCGCGAGGAGCACGAGATCCGAAGCGGTGGAAACCGTTTGCCGGCTGAACCCGCTCGGGTCCGCGAAGTGGGTGTGGTCCATCCCCAGCGTCTTCGCGGTCGCGTTGAGCCGGCTGATGAACGCTGTCCGATTGCCCGACACCCACACGGCGAGCGTCTCGGCGATGTTGTTGGCCGAGGGCAGCAGCAATGCGAGCAGCAGGTCTCGCTCGGTGAGGATCTCGCCGGCGCGGACCGGGACGTTGGATCCGCCCGCCGCGACCGCCTGCCGGTACAGGACCACATCCGCGGAGGTCATCGTCCGCGCCGGCCCGTTCCCGCCAGGCGTCAGTGGATACGCGGCGACGACCACGAGCGCGGTCATCGCCTTCGCGACCGAGCCGATGGGGCGCGGGGTGGCGGCCGCCTCCGTCGCGACGGTGCCGTCGACGCTCGTGGCAAGCGCAAAGCTCCCCTGCCGTGGTGTGGGGATCGGGGGAGCCACACTCGCGTCCAGGGTCACGGTCGCGGGCGCGTCGATGGAGACGGTGGCGTCAGGAGGCGGCGCGATGAGCCGCACGGCGCTGAACGTCGCCGCCGCGACGATGATCACCGCGACCACCGCGATCCAGAGGGCCCACGGCCACCGCGAACGCCGACTCGCCGCCATCCGGCTCACATTCGCACGTCGACCCGTAGCATGCGAGCGTGCTCACCCACAGCGACGCCGCGCACGCGGCGGCGTCACATCACCAACGCCCGGGTGCTCAGGCCTTGGCCCGGCGCGGCCCCCGTGCTCCCTTGACCGCGCTCGACAGCGAGGTGCTCGCGGAGAAGCGGACGACGCGGCGGGCGGGTACCTTGACCGCCTCGCCGGTGCGCGGGTTGCGACCGAGGCGAGCGGCGCGCTGTGCGGTCTTGAAGTTGCCGAAGCCGTGGATGCGTACTTCGTCGCCTTTTTCCAACGACTGCGCGATCGTGTCGAAGAACCAGCGCACCTCGTCGCGTGCGGCGGTGACGGTGATTTCCGCACGATCTGCGAGCTGCTTCGCGAGCACGTCGCGTGTCACGACTGTGGCCATGTTGTCTCTCCAGGACTCTGACGGGAAGTGCGCGCGATTGTAGGGAAAACCGAAGCGGTTTCTCAACTTCGAGCGTGTCGGCCGCTGTGCTAGCGTCGCAACGCGTGTCCGTGGCGCACGCCGGCGTCGCAGATGCGGAGTGGGATTCCGCGCTGCAGCGCATGGGCGGCCATTTCCTGCAGAGCACCCTCTGGCAACGCGTTCAGCGCGCTCTCGGTCACGATGTCATCTGGGCGCGTGATGAGCAGTGGATGTGGGCCGGAGCGATCCGCGCAGGGCGATTCCCTCGATATGTGTATCTGCCCCACGGCCCGACGGCGGTTTCGGTGTCGGCGATGACCGATGCGCTGAGCAGCGCGGTGACGGCGGCGCGCGAGCGCTCACTCGATTTCGCGCGGGTCGAGCCCGGAGGCGACGCGGCACGGGCGGCGATCGAGGCGGCCGGTGCGTATCCGAGCAGGTCCATCCAGCCCATCTGGACCTGGGTGCTCGACATCACCCCGGACGAGCCCAGGTTGCGCAAGGGCCTGAGCGCCGGGCATCGCGGAGCCATCAATGCCGCGACGCGACGCGGCCTCAGCGTCCGCACCACGAACAACCCCGATGACATCGACGTGTTCCTGCGCCTCCAGGAGCGCTCCGTCGCCGCCGGGAAGTTCCACGGCCAGTCCGCCGCATATCACCGTGCGGAAGCCGTGACACTGATGCCCGAGCGCGCGGCAACGCTGTATATCGCCGATGCCGACGGGACCGCGGTCGCCGCCGCGCTGTGCTTCGATTTCGCAGCGACGCGCTACTACGCGCACGCGGTGTCGGACCCGGACCGGGGGCGCAGGCTCCAGGCCGCTGCCCCGTTGGTGTGGCGGATGATCCTCGACGCACGCGACGGCGGCGCGCGGCGCTTCGACTTCTGGGGGATCACCCCCGGCGGGACGGGCGATCACGCCTGGGAAGGGTTCTCGCAGTTCAAACGCAGCTTCGGAGGGGAGGCGGTCGAGCGCGCCGGCACCTGGGACCTCGGAGCGCGATCGCTGCGTCACCGGCTCTATCGCACGATGGTCCGGTTGCGCCGGTGAGACCGGCCACCCGGCCCGAGCTTGGCCGCTGGGATGAGCTGTTGGTGGCGAATCCCGACGGCGGGCAGATTCTGCAGACGCGAGCGTGGGGCGAGTTCAAGCGCGCGCACCGTTGGACGCCGCAGTACCTGGTGTCGGAATCCGATCCCGTGATTGCCGTCCTCGTGCTTCGCCACCTCGTGCCCGGTCTCGGCGCGCTCGGCTACGTCCCCAAGGGGCCCGGGATCGCGACCATCGACCAGCTCGGCCCCGTGCTCGACGGACTGCGCGCCAACGCCTCCGGCGCGTTCGCGGTCAAGGTCGAGCCCGAGATCGAGGAGAGCGACACCGCCGTTGCCGCGCTGCGCCGGCTGGGACTCGAGAAATCACGTCAGGACGTGCAGATCAGCAGGGCGACGATCATCGTCGACCTCCGTCCCGACGAGGACGCGCTCATCGCGTCCTTCAAACCCAAGTGCCGCTACAACATCCGGCTCGCCGCACGACGAGGGGTGACGGTCGCGCCGGTTCCGCTCGACGACTCGACGATCGACACCATGTACTCGCTCATGGCGTCTACCCGGGACCGCGCGGGGTTCACGTTGCGCAGCAGGGCGTACTTCTCCGGGTACTGGCGGCTGCACGAGGCGGCCGGACAGGGGCAGCTCTTCTTCGCCTCGCTCGACGGCACGGTGCTCGCCGGGGTGTTCGCCACCTTCATCGGACGGAAGGCCTGGTACAAGGACGGCGGATCGACGAAGGAGCACTCCGACGCGATGGCGCCGCACCTGCTGCAGTGGGAGGTGATGCGCTGGCTGCGCGAGCGAGGCGTCGAGAGCTACGACCTCGTCGCGGTTCCCCCGCGCGCCGAGCTCGATCCGGGGCACAAGCTCTTCGGCCTCTACCGCTTCAAGTCAGGGTTCAGCGACCGCATCACCGAGTTCGTCGGGACCTGGGACCTGCCCCTGCAGCGGGGACGATTCGCCGCCTGGAACGCGGTCGCCGAGCGTGCCGCACACCAGTGGGCCTACCGGGTGCGCCGCGACCTGCTGTACTGAGATCGCCGCCGGGTCAGTGCCAGATCCGCTTCATGATCACCTTGGACAGCTTCTCGGGATCGTGGTGCGTGGAGACCTGTGACGACGCCACGTCGGCGAGGATGTAGTTCACCGGCTGGCGGGTCGCCTGGTCGCGGTCGAAGCCGACGCGCGTGACCCCCGCCTCGACCGCCGAGGGTGGGAGCGGCAGCCCGACGTTGCTGTTCACGATGACGTAGTCGAAGAGATTCGCTCCGACATGGTCCTCGATGGTGCTGAGGTGCTCGCTCACCGAGAACCCCATGGTCTCGCCGGGTTGCCCGGCGATGTTGCAGACGTACACCTTCACCGCGGGGCTCGCGCGCAGCGCCTCGACCATGCCCTCGATCAGAAGGTTGGGCAGGATCGACGTGTAGAGCGATCCCGGCCCGACGATGATCAGCTCGGCCGCCAGGATGGCGGTCTCCGCCTCCGGGTTGATCTCGACGTCAGGTGGATCGAGAAACACCCGATCGATCCGGTCGGCGCCCTGGGGAACCTTGGACTCGCCCACCCGCAGCTCGCTCCCCGCGGTGGCGCAGAGGACGACGTCGCGCAGCGTTGCCGGCACGATCTGCCCGCGGACCGCGAGCACTCGCCCGGACTCGCGGATGGCGTGCTCGAAGTCGCCCGTGATCTCGGCCATCGCCGTGATGAACAGATTGCCGAACGAGTGGCCGGAGAGCGCCCCCTCACCGCCGAAACGGTGCTGGAACAGCTCGGTCATCAGCGGCTCGGTCTCGGCGAGCGCGGTCAGGCACTGGCGGATGTCGCCCGGAGGAAGCACCCGGTACTCCTCTCGGAGGCGTCCGCTCGACCCGCCGTCGTCCGCCACCGTGACGATCGCCACGATGTTGCCGGTGTACTTCTTCACGCCCCGGAGCAGCGCGGAGAGCCCGGTGCCGCCGCCGATCGCGACCACCCGCGGTCCCTTGGCCAGCAGCCGGAACGTGTAGAGCTGCTCGGCGATGCCGCGCTCGGTGCTGCCGCGCCCGGGCAGGAAGGGCCCGAGGATCGACCGGCCGAGCTTGTAGAAGCAGAGAACGATCAACCCGATGCCCACGAGGGCGAAGAGGAGCGCGCGCACGAGGCGCGGCAGGAACTGCAGCGTCAGCTGGCCGACGAACGACGGGAAGGTGATGTCGGCGCTGTAGAGGTCGCGAAGGAGGTAGCCGACCGCGAGGCTGATCATCACGATCGCGACGAACAGCAGCAGCAACCAGCGTTTGACGTGGAGCCCCGGCGTGAACCAGCGAACCAGGTTCGCGCTCGGACGAATTCGTACCTTCATACCCGCGCCACGATTCTGGCACGTGGAACGGAGACGGCCTGTTCCGGGTTCCGGCGCTCAGGCCGGCGGCGTGTCCCTCACCTCGCCCTTCGAGGCGAGCTCCACCGGATCGCGGCGCTTGCGCAGCTTGTGGAGGTTGTGCTCCGCGTCGATGTACCGCGTGGTGCCCGAGTAGGAGCGCATCACGAGGCTCTGGGTGTGGCAGCGGTCCTCGCCGAGGAACCGGACGCCCTCGAGCAGCTCACCGCTCGTGATCCCGGTGGCCGCGAAGAAGACGTTGTCGCCCGCGACGAGGTCGTCGAGCTCGAGGACGTCACCCTCGTGCTTGCCCTCGCGCTCGAGCACGGCCCGCTCCCCTTCGCGCAGCCAGATGCGGGCCTGCATCCCGCCGCCGATGCATTTGATGCCGCATGCGGCGAGGACCGCCTCGGGCGCGCCCCCGATGCCCATGAGCACGTCGATGCCGGTGCGCTGCTCCATCGCGGCCATGAGGCCGGCCGCGACATCGCCGTCCATGATGAGCTTGACCCTGGCGCCGGCGGAGCGGATCTCCTCGAGCAGCGGCTCGTGCCGCTCGCGATCGAGCACGACCACGGTGAGGTCCTCGACGCGGCGATCCTCCGCTCGCGCGATCCGCTTCAGGTTCTGGGCCACGCTCGCCGTGATGTCGATCACCTTCGCCGCCGCCGGTCCGACGATCAGCTTCTCCACATAGGCGAGATGCGTGTGGAACATCGAGCCGCGCTCCGCGAGCGCGACGGTGGCGATGCCGCCCGGGATCCCTCGCGCGACGAGCCGCGTGCCGTCGATCGGATCGACCGCGACGTCGACCTCGGGCGGGTTGCCGTTGCCCACCTGCTCGCCGATGTACAGCATCGGGGCCTCGTCCTTCTCGCCCTCGCCGATGACGACGACGCCGTCCATGTCGACGAACCCGAGGCTGCGACGCATCGAGTCGACCGCCGCCCCGTCGGCAGCCTCCTTCTGGTTGCGTCCCATGTGCCGCGCCGCGGCCATCGCGGCGCCCTCGGTGACGCGCACGAGCTCGAGCGCGAGGTTGCGGTCGATCGGTGTCCCGAGGTCGCGCGCGTGCGTGGGGTGCGTAGCCACTGGCCGCCGATCATACGGTGCGTGTCGCTTCGAGACCAGCGGTTCCGAACTCGGCAATCGCGTCCGCCGCGCAGCGCAACCCGTCGCGCAGCGCGTCTCCGAAGACCGCGATGTCGGCGCGCTCGCTGCGCGCCGCCTGACCCAGGACACCGCCCGCGAGCGCGTCTCCCGCGCCCGTCGGATCCACGACCCGAGGGATCGGGACCGCAGGCAGTTCGACGGCACCGTCGGCGGTGACGCAGGCAGCCCCGCCGGGGCCGCGCTTCACGACCACGGCGCGCAGCCGCCCGGTCCCGCAGAGCGCGGCGGCCGAGCCTCGCCAGTCATCGCTGCCGGTGAGTGCCGCGAGCTCCGCCATGTTGAGAAACAGCACGTCGGCGCGCTCGACGACGGACCGGACCTCGTGTGCGCGGTCCCTCAGATACACGGTCATGGAATCCACGCCGATGAGGCGCGCCGTCGACTGGCCGATGACCTCGTGCTGCAGGCGCGGATCCATGCTGCCGACGAAGAGCACCTCGGCACGCCGTGAGGCATCGTCGAGCGCCGGACGCCACTCCGGGTCACAGCCGGGTTCGGCGGACTCGCTGGAGGTGACCCATCGATCGAAGTCGTGCACCGCGCGCCACCTGAATGTCGGGCGTGCGCTCACGACCACCCCGGCGAGATCGACCCGCGGACCCTCGAGGATGCGGCGGTGCTGCGCCTCCGTGTCGCCGCCGACGATCCCGTTGACGTGCACCGTCGCGAAGCGTGACGCCGCCAGCGCGAAGTACACCGCGGAGCCGCCGAGGACATCGCGCCGGCCCGCGGGCGTGGTGATGTCGTCGTGATGGAGCGTGCCGGCGACGGCGACCTCCCAGGTCACCTCGGGCGAAGCGTCAGCCGGCCGCGGCGGTCCGGCCCCGCTCGCCGAAGAGCGGGATGATCGGAGCGAGCCTCGGCCGGCGCGACTCGACCGCGCGCATCAGGAGGATCTCCTGCGCCTCGAACAGGATGTCCGCGACGTGGTCGGGCTGGCGGTCGATGCCGAGGCGGTCGCGCAGGCCCGGGTCGACAGCCCCCACCGCGCGCACGACCGCGCTCCAGACCGGCGCGGGGATCAGCCGGAACGACCTGACGCGGCACTCCTCGATGAGGTCGATGAGCGCGTCCGCTTCGCGCACGCGGAGCCGGGTCCTGGAGATGCGCTCGCGCCGGAAGGCCGCCTCTCGCTCGACGCGTGCGATTTCCAGGCAGGTCCGTTCCATGGGGCCCGGTTGCGAGGGTGTCGCGGCCGCGTGCATCAGCGGATTGTCACATGCCGTGCTCCGGCTGCGAGGCTCGGCAAACGCCTGTTACATGGGGTAGCAGATCGATCGCCAGCGGCCGCCGCCGGGAACCAGGTGCACGACACGGCGGATCCGCGCGACCGGCTCCGGGTCACCGACCTCGTACTCGACATCGAGCTCGGCGACGTCCTGGTACGTGGTGCCTCGCGACGCGTCGGTCCACTCGGGGAGGTAGCGCACCTCCTTGACGCTGACGCCGCGGAGGCGGCGCATCGTCGACGCGCCCTGCGCCTCGGCAAACGCCTCCGGAGAGCCCCAGCTCAGCTGGCAGTCCTCGCTCAGCAGCGAGAACGCGCGCCGGAACTGATTCGCCCGCATCAATTCGACGAACAGCGCCTCGCTGAACGCGGGGTTGCCCGGCGGGCGCGATCCCGTCCGTCGGTGCCCCCGCTCGTGCGCATCGACGAGTGCGGCCGCGCGCCGCGAGGTGATCGTCGCCGTTTCGCTGCCGGCCCAGAATGCCCGCGTCTCCGCGTCCACCTGCGACGTCCGCGGCCTGGGCGTCTCGACCGGCGCGGTGGCATCCACGACATCGACATGGCCGCGGACGGGACGGCGCAGCCAGCGCGTGAACCGGCTGCCGTCGAACGGCTTGCGACGGTTCCGCTCGGTGCCGATCAGGACGTGGGGAGGCAGCGGCATCGCCGGGGCAAGTGTACGCGCGCGGCGAGCAGCCCCGAAGGCGCGGTGACACGCGCATGCACCCGAGCCCTACGATGCGCGGTGATGCCGCCAGCACGCGCCCGCATCCTGATCGCAGAGGATGAGAGCGCGATCGCCCAGCAGGTGATCAACCGGTTCACGCTGATCGGCCATGAGGTGCGCTGGGCGCGGGCGGTGCGCGAGGTTCGCGCCGAGCTTCCGGTCTTCGAGCCCGACGTGCTGATCCTCGACACGACGCTCGACACCGACGGCCTCGAATTCTTCCAGGCGATCCGGTTCGCGCCGGAGCACCCGCGCGCGGGCGTGGTCATCCTCACCGCGCCGGGTGACATCGTGGCGCGCGAGCGCGCTCAGCAGCTCGGTGCGGCGGCCGTGATGATGAAACCGGTGCGCGGCGACGAGCTGGTCGAGATCGTCGAGGACCTGCTGACGTACATCTGACGCGGCGGCGTCTCAGCGCAGGACTGCGCCCACGACGATGATCACCGCGCTGCCGGCGACCCAGAGCACCAGGGTCGACCACACGTAGATCGGGATGCGCGCGCGCTCGTCGTACCAGCCGACCACGCGCCGCTCGGTCATCACGACGATGGCGAGCGCGTCGAGGATCACGAAAAAGAGGGTCACGAGCAGCGCGACCACGTCGATGCCGTTCCCGTCGAGGGCCCCGACGAGCACCGAGATCGCGGCGAGCGCGATCGCGGCGCCGAGCGTGCCGACCTGCGTCTGGCGAACCCAGGCGCGCCGCCGGGTGAGCAGCGCCGCGATGATGATCAGCGTCGCCGCGTACGACGCCGAGGACACGGCGGCGATCACCTGCGCCGCGATGGGCAGCTGCTTGACGCCCGTGCTGCTCTCGACGCCTCCCGCGAACGGGGCCAGCGTGCCGAAGAGCGCGAGGATCGCGAGCGCGAGATCCCAGGTGTACACGAACAGCACCGCGGCCGGGCGGCGCTCCTGCTCGTCCTCGCGCGACGTGACTGAGTTCGGCACGCCCGCGATGATGCCATCGCGACCGGCGCCTGCCGCTCCCGGCTCGCGACGTACCCTGTCGCGATGACCACTCTCGTCGTTCTGCGTGGCGATCAGACCGGCCAGGAGCTGCTCGAGGAGGCGCTGCGCGTCATCGCCCCCGGCGTGATCGGCGTCGATCTCGAGCTCCAGACCTTCGACCTGTCCCTTGCTCACCGCCGCGCGACCGCGAACGAGGTGGTCCTGGAGGCGGCGGACGCCATGCGCGCCGCCGGGTTCGGGCTGAAGGCGGCGACGGTGACACCGGAGGACCGCGACGCCGTCGGCAGTCCCAACGCGCTCCTGCGCGAACGCGTCGGGGGCCGGGTCATCCTGCGGACGGGCCAGCGCCTGCCCGGGGTGGCGGGGATCGCCGGGGTCAGCGCTCCGATCAGCATCGTCCGCATGGCGGTCGACGACGCGTACAACGCGAAGGAGTGGCGGGAGCAGCGCGGGGACGACGAGATCGCCTACCGCACCGAGCAGATCTCGCGCGCGACCTGCCGCGCCGTCGCCGAGTTCGCGTTCCGTCACGCCGAGCGCTCCCACGCCCGGGTCTTCGGAGGACCCAAGTTCACCGTCTCGCGGACCTACGAGGGGATGTTCAAGGAGGAGCTCGACGCCGCGGCGGCACGTCATCCCGGCGTCGACTACGAGCCACAGCTCATCGACGCCACCTATGCGCTGCTGTTCAGCCGCGCCGGCGACGCGCTCGTGATCCCGGCGCTCAACCGTGACGGGGACTGCCTCAGCGACCTCGTGCTCCCGCTGTTCGGGAGCATCGCCGGGGCCGAGTCGCTGCTGCTCGGCTTCGAGGACGACCCGCTCGTGCCCAGTGTCGTCATGGCGGAGGCCCCGCACGGCACCGCGCCGGGGCTCGAGGGGAAGAACGTCGCGAACCCGATGGCGATGATCCTCGCGGCATCCGCCGTCCTGGGCTTCGCGTCCGACCCGCGCTGCGTCACCGCGTCGAATGTCATCCGCGACGCCGTGTTCGAGGTGCTCCGCGCCGGCATCCGCACCTCGGATCTCGGTGGCAGCGCGTCGACCTCCGCCTTCACCGACTCGGTGATCGAGCACGTGCGCGCCGGGATGGGCGCCGCGCACCCCTCCCCGGCCTGAGGTGGCCCGCATCCATCTCGACCACGCGGCGACCACGCCGGTTGCCGCGCGCGTGCTCGAGGAGATGCTGCCGTACTTGACCACAACGCAGGGCAACCCCTCGTCGGTGCACGAGTCGGGGCGCGCCGCGCGAGCGGCCGTCGATGGCGCCCGGGACCGGCTTGCGGCCGTGCTCGGATGCGCCCAGGGTGAGATCGTCTTCACCGGCTCCGGCACCGAGGCCGACAACCTCGCGCTTCGCGGTGTCGTGGAGCGCTGGCACGCGGAGCGGGGCCGGCATGTCGTCGTGAGCGCGATCGAGCACGAGGCGGTGCTCGAGACGGGGCGGCGCCTCGAGGAGACGGGCGCGGCCGTGCTCACCATCGTCGGATGCGACGCCGCCGGACGCGTTGCGCCCGAGGCGGTGGCGGCAGCCGTGGGCCCGGAGACCGTGCTGGTTTCGGTCATGTTCGTCAACAACGAGACGGGCGCGATCCAGGACGTGGCCGCGATCGCCGAGGAGGTGCATCGGCGAAACCCGAGGACGCTGGTCCACACCGACGCTGTCCAGGCGCTGGGGCGGATCCCGGTGCATCCGGCTGCGCTCGGGGTCGATCTGCTGTCGCTGTCCTCACACAAGCTCTACGGACCCAAGGGGGTCGGCGCGCTCTGGGTGCGTTCCGGCGTGATCGTCGCCGCGCAGACGACGGGGGGAGGCCAGGAGCGCAACCGGCGGAGCGCCACCGAGAACGTGGCGGGGATCGTCGGGTGTGCCGCCGCCGCCGAGATGGCCGAGGGGCTCCGCGCTGCGGAGGCGGCGCGGCAGGAGGCGCTGTGCCGTCGCCTGACGGCCTCCGTCGGGGCGCAGGTCCCGGACACGACGGTCACCGCCGCGGAGGCGCGACGCGCCCCGGGGTTCGCGACCTTCGCGTTCCGCGGGACCCGCGGCGACGTCCTGCTCGCCGCGCTCGACATGGCCGGCGTCGAGGCATCGGCCGGCTCGGCGTGCGCGAGCGGGGCGCCGCTGCCGTCGCACGTGCTGCGCGCCATGGGCTATTCCGACGAGCTCGCCGCCGGGGCCTTGCGCTGCACCACCGGCCGGGGGACCACGATCGAGGAGGTGGACCGGGCGGCGGCGATGATCGCGGAAGCCGTGGCGCAGGTCCGTGAGCGGCTGGCGGTGAGCCCGGCGGCATCCGCCGTCTGACCGCCGCGCGGTCAGGCCGGGGTCGGCAGCCCGATATCGGTGCGAAGCGCGGCGGCGTCCGTCGCCGCGGTGGCGAGCAGCGGGACGATCCGCGCCTGCAGCGTGGCGATCAGGGCGACGCTCGGAGCCGTGGCAGCCTGCTCGAGCAGGGATTCGATCGCCGCGTCGTCGCCGAGCAGGTGGCTCGCGTCGGTGGCCGCGGCTCCGCTGAAGGTGGTCGCCCGGAGCGAGTTGTCGTAGGCGATCGTGGCCTGACGCTGCTCGCTCAGCGCCGACTGGCACGCGCTCAGCGAGACGCCCGGGCTCCCCGCGTCGCACGACGCGTTCTCCGCCAGCGCGACCTGCCCCACCGTGCGGTTGTAGAGGGTCGCGGCCGCCGAGTACCGCGACTGGATCTGGGCGGGGGTCAGCGGCGTCGCCGTCGGCGACGTGACGCTGTTGGATCCTCCGCACGCGCCAAGGAGTCCCGCGGCCGCGGCGGCGCCGATCGCCAGGCACACGCGCGGCGGTCGGGAGGTGGAGGGACGCCGGAGCTTGGGGGGCATCGGGGGAGCCGAGAGTATCTCAGCCGCGACCAGGCACCTCTCGTACCCCGGCCCGGTCGCGTATAATTCTGACCATGACAGTCGGAATTCCAGTGAGCTCAGGGCGGCCCGCCTCACATCGGCACAGCGCCGACCCCAATGCGCCGGCCGCGGCGCCCTTCTCGATGCGGGTGAGCTCCAAGGCTCACTACGGGCTGCGCATGATGACCGAGTTCGCCAAGGCGTACGGCACCGGCCCGATGAGCATCGCGGAGGTCGCGCGCGTGGAGCACCTGCCCCTCGCCTACCTCGAGCAGCTCGCCTCGCAGCTTCGCCGTGGGGGCCTCGTCGAGAGCACTCGCGGGGTGCACGGTGGGTACTCGCTGGCACGTCCGGCGGACCAGGTCAGCGTGCTCGACGTGGTCACCGTGATCGAGGGAGAGGTGGCGCCGGTCGAGTGCGTCGCGCACGGCTACGTCACCGGATCCTGCCAGCGCGAGGGGGAGTGCGCGTCGCGCGGACTCTGGCTCCGCCTCAAGCAGAGCATCGACATGGTGCTGAGTCAGACGACGCTCGCCGAGCTGGTCGCCGATCAGTCCCTGATCGACTCGATGGCCCCGGTGCCCGTGGAGGCCCGGAGGTGAGCCAGGCGACCCTTTCGATCACGGGCCTGCATGCGTCTGTCGAGGGCAAGGAGATCCTCAAGGGCGTCGATCTCGAGGTCAAGCAGGGGGAGGTGCACGCGCTGATGGGGCCGAACGGCTCCGGCAAGAGCACGCTCGCGTACACCCTGATGGGCCATCCGAAGTACACGGTCACCGCGGGCTCGGCGCATTTCGCGGGCGAGGACCTGCTCCCGCTCACCGCCGACGCGCGCGCCCGCCTCGGTCTGTTCCTGTGCTTCCAGTACCCGACCGCGATCCCCGGCGTCACCACCGTGAACTTCCTGCGCGCGGCGCTCCGCGCCCAGGGCAAGGAGATGCCGGCCCGCGAGTTCATCACCCGCCTCAACGCTGAGATGGCGGAGCTGAAGATCGACGAGAGCTTCCGCGCCCGCTACATCAACGACGGGTTCTCCGGCGGCGAGAAGAAGCGCGCCGAGATCCTGCAGCTCGCGATGCTCCGTCCGCGCCTGGCCATCCTCGACGAGACCGACTCGGGCCTCGACGTCGACGCGCTCCGCACGGTGGCGGAGGGGGTCAACCGGCTCTGCGGGCCCGACATGGGCGTGCTCGTCATCACCCACTACCCGCGGATCCTCGAGTACATGCGGCCGGACCGTGTGCACGTGCTCAGCGAAGGTCGCGTGGTGACGTCGGGCGGCCCCGACCTGGCGCAGCGGATCGAGCGCGAGGGATACGAGCCACTTCTCGGGGTGGCCGCAGCCGCCGCCACAGCCTAGGAGGATTCTCTATGGCGATTCAGGCACGCGAGCTGACCAAGGACTACCAGTACGGCTTCTCCGACGTGGACGTGTCGGTCTTCCGCACCGCGAAGGGTCTTTCGCCCGAGGTGGTCGCCTCCATCTCGCAGCACAAGGGCGAGCCCGAGTGGATGCTGAAGTTCCGGCTCAAGGCGCTCGACCACTTCCGCAAACGGCCGATGCCCAACTGGGGCGCCGATCTCTCCGGCCTCGACTTCGACAACATCTACTACTACGTCAAGCCCGTCGAGGAGATGAGCCGTTCGTGGGATGACGTGCCCGATTCCATCAAGCAGACCTTCGACCGGCTCGGCATCCCCCAGGCGGAGCGCAAGTTCCTCGCCGGGGTGAGCGCCCAGTACGACTCCGAGGTCGTCTATCACAGCATCCGTGAGGACCTCGAGAAGCAGGGCGTGCTCTTCAGCGACTGCGACACGGGGTTGCGCGAGCACGAGGATCTCTTCCGCAAGTACTTCGGCACGGTGATCCCGCCGAACGACAACAAGTTCGCAGCGCTCAACAGCGCCGTGTGGTCCGGCGGGTCGTTCGTCTACGTGCCCAAGGGCGTCCACGTGGACATCCCGCTGCAGGCGTACTTCCGGATCAACAGCGACAACATGGGCCAGTTCGAGCGGACGCTCATCATCGCCGACGAGGGTTCGTCGGTCCACTACATCGAGGGGTGCACCGCGCCCAACTACTCGAGCGACTCGCTGCACAGCGCGGTGGTCGAACTGATCGCGCACAAGGGCGCGAAGATCCGCTACACGACGATCCAGAACTGGTCGGACAACGTCTACAACCTCGTCACCAAGCGCGCCATCGCCAACGAGGACGCCACCGTCGAGTGGATCGACGGCAACCTCGGGTCGAAGGTGACCATGAAGTACCCGTCCGTGTACCTCATGGGCGAGCGCGCGCACGCCGAGGTGATGAGCGCCGCCTTCGCCGGCAGCGGCCAGCACCAGGACGCGGGGAGCAAGGCGATCCACGTCGCCCCGAACACCACGAGCAACATCGTGTCCCGCTCCATCAGCAAGGGCAGCGGGCGCACGTCGTACCGCGGCCACATCAAGGTGCTGCCGAAGGCGCACGGCGTCAAGGTGAACGTGCGCTGCGACGCGCTGCTCCTCGACGAGGAGTCGCGCAGCGACACGTACCCGTACATGGACATCGAGAACCCGGACGTGACGGTCGGCCACGAGGCGAGCGTCAGCAAGGTCGGCGAGGACCAGATCTTCTACCTGACCTCGCGCGGCATCACCGAGCAGGACGCGACGGCGCTCATCGTCAACGGCTTCTTCGAGCCCTTCGTCAAGGAGCTGCCGATGGAGTACGCGGTCGAGCTCAA
>Ga0209415_10009768_pt1 | contig 16429 bp, 13 predicted proteins | sample PeaSoiSIISIP2007_FD_187696 | JGI IMG/M metagenome (GOLD analysis project Ga0209415, IMG submission 187696) | Peat soil microbial communities from Weissenstadt, Germany - SII-SIP-2007 (SPAdes) (version 2) | ecosystem: Environmental > Terrestrial > Soil > Wetlands > Peat | place: Germany...
CCCTGTTGGGGTATAAGGCAACGGCGGCCCGGCTCGTCGAGATATTGAATCGACAGCCGGAGTTCGAACCAACCTACGTTCACGTCAACAGGGAAGACTACGGCGCCATTCCGGCGCCGTGGTGGGTGCGCACCACTAACCCTTGGCACGCGGAGTTTCTCGCGCGCCAGAAGGCGCGGCCGGTGATCGGCCTGCCGTTCGAACTCCTGCTGGTCCAGGGATGGGAACTCACCGTTGCTTTCCGGCATCTTGCCCAGCGACTGCCCGCGGCGGTCCTGTTGGACTCGGTCCCGGCAACGGTGGACGCCCAACAGCGGCGACAGGGCAGAAAAGGCTGGCGACGGCTCTTATCGCATCAGATGCATCACCGGCAGTTCGCGCGGGCGGCCAGGGATTTTCGCTTCTTCCTGCCCATGGGTTCGGATTGCGCGGAGGCCCTGGAACGCGACTATGCAGTCGAACCCGACCGATGTTTCGTCACGCTGGCGCCGCAGGACCTCGGGTTATGGAAAGCCGCAGCCCGGGATTATCGGAGGCCGCTGAAGCTTCTGTTCGCGGGCAACGACTTCGTCAGAAAAGGCGGCGACTTTCTGCTGCAACTCTACGCGGATCACCTGGCCGGCGCCTGGACGCTGACGATTGCTTCCAATGATCCGACGGTCGCCACGCGGCAGCTTCCGAAAGGTGTCACATGGCTTCGCGGCAGGAACTGCGACCAGATGCTCGATGTCTACCGCGCCCATGACGTTTTCCTGCTGCCGACTCAGCAGGACTACATGCCTCAAGTCCTTGCCGAAGCTCTGGCGACCGGCCTGCCATGCCTCGCCGCCGATGTGGGCGGAATACGGGACCTCGTGCGCGACGGGGAGACCGGATTCCTGATGCCACCGGCCGCGCCGGCTTCGGCATGGGCAGAGCGCCTGCGCGGCCTGGCCGACAACCCGGCGGAGATCCGGAGATTATCGATTCTGGCGCGCCAGTTTGCCGAAGAGAGACTTGGTCTCGACCGCTTCGAGAACCTCGTCCGACAGACCGTTAGCCTCCTGAAGTCTGCTCCAAGGTTAGGTGTTTCCGGCGGTGAGTCCGGCTTGCCGTTTGTCTTCAACGGCCGGTATGGAAGGGCACAGAGATCGAACGCGAACCCAAACACCGGGGGATGACGGCACTCAAACCACGGCGCGCACGGCTCTTACAGCTCGGCTCCACTCAATACCGCATCTCCCCGGCGCAGCCCCAGAAGAAAACGGACATACCGGTTCAGCTTTTCGCGACAGAAGATCCACAGAAATCCGAGATAGGCCGCGGCTCCCACGGCGATGTGAACCGATAGCCGGGCGACAGCCGGCGCATGAGCGTTCCCAACCAAGAGGCGGACCGCCAGAACCGCTGCCACCATCACCGCGCATCCGGCCAACGCCGGCATCAGCACACCCAGGTAGTCGCGATATCGCAATCCGATGGCGCGGAATAACTTCACCGCAAACGGAAGCACCGTCACCGGAGACAAAATCAACCAACTGGCGGCCACTGCACTCGTGCCCCAGCGGGATGCCACGAGGAACGCCGCCGTCATCACCACGAAGCTAACCAGCGAAACGAACATGTTGAAACGGGTGTACCGGAGCGAGGTGAGCACCTGGCTGAAGAGCGTGGCTAGCGTTCGAGCACACATGAAAACAGCCAGCCACCGGATCGGCCCCGCCGCTGCACTCCATTTCGACCCCAGCAACACCTGTAACGCTTCCGGCCCGACCAGCGCCAGACCGATCAGCACCGGGAAGACGCCCAACGAAAGCGACTCGCTGATGATCCGGAAATAGCGCCGCACCAGTTCCTCATCCTTCTGCACCCGCGCAAATAGTGGCCCGGTCACCCGCATCACCAGCAGCCCGATCTTTTCGGCCGGAGCATTGGCCAGCGACATCGCCATCTGATACGCGCCGAGCGCTGCCCCGCCCAGCATTCGCCCCACGATTACCCCGTCCGACATGGAGTACGCCGTGGCCGCGATTCTGCCGATCGCGACATGCGCCCCCAGGCGCATCGGCGCCTGGATCTGTTTCCACCGCGGCAGCCCGAACGGAACCGGCTTCCAATAGGACGTCAGCGCGGCTCCCGCGATTCTGCCGGCCAGCGCGCCCACCACCAGCGACCAGTACGCGAATCCGCTCAGGGCGAAAGCCACTGTGACCACGGCCTGCACGAGAATTGTGACCGACTCGCACACCGATAGCCGCCGGTAGGCGAGGTCCTTTTCCAAGAGGCCGTATGGCACCGACTGAAACCCGGTGACGACCAGCCCGAGGCTGTTGACTATTACCAGCATTCTGAGCTGCTCGGACTTGAAGAACGCCGCAATCAGCGGCGCCGCCAAAACCAGCAGGCCATATGCCGCAATGCAGATCGCCGCACAAGCCGTGTTCAGTTGCGCCACCGTGCCGGCCTCCAGCTCGGGCATCTGCAATACGGCCTGACCCATGCCGAACTCAGCCAGCGTACTCGTCAGAACGTTGATGAAACCGGCCATATTGACCAGGCCGAAATCGGCCGGCGAGAGAAGACGCGCCGTGATCACCGTAAATGTCCAAGTGAAGAACTGCGTCGCCGACTTGGCGCCCGCGGCCCAGGCCAGGCCTCCCGCCAACGTTTTGTCCAGGCTGCGAACCGAGTGCGGCCCTTCCGGGCTCATGGGCCGCCTCGCAACGTGGCCGCAACCATCGCGGTGAACTTTTCCACGTAAACCTTCTCGGTCAATTGCGTGTGCGCCAGTTCGTAGCCATTCGCGCCCAGCCGGCGCCGCAGTTCCGGATCGGCCAGCAGCTCGCGCAGCCGTGCTTCCAGTTCCGGAACGTTTCCTCCCGGCACCACAAAGCCGTTTTCCCCCTGATGGATCAACTCGGGGATGAAGCCTACATCGGAACCGACCACCGGAACGCCCGCCGCCAATCCCTCAATCACAGTCCTGGGACCACCTTCGCACCGGGACGGGTGCACCAGAATCAGGCAGCCGCTGATGATTGGCAAGATGACTGGGTTCGGTGCGGCTCGCACCAGTTCAATCTGCTTCGAGTCTCCGGCCAGGGCCTCCAACTGTTCGTGCTCCGTCTTCAGGTACCAGCCAACGATCTTGAGCTTGATATCCGGAAAGTCTGGAGCCAGCCGCTTGAATGCTTCGATCAATCGATCCGCCCCCTTCAGGTACCAGGGCGAGCCGACCATCAGCACGTATCGCTCTGCGCGCCCGGTGTGAGCCTGGATCGTCGATACCGGAACGAATTCGTGAAACACCGACGCCTTGACTTTGCGGAGCAGCGGATAGGCGGCGAGTTGAGCCGCGTTGAGCAGGTGAACCCGGTTGGCCGACCAGAGCGACAGATGGAGACATACATCGGAATAGAGCTTCATCAAACGGTCGCGCACCGTCGGCCGTGCGTGCCTGGTCACGTAGACCCGGTGCGGGTCGGTCGCCAGTTCGAGGATCAGCCTGGCGCCGGTCAGCAGTTTCACCCCGGCCGCCACCAGACCTGTCGTCATGTGGGAATAAGCGACCACGCAATCATAGGCGCTCTGCCGGTGAAGTTCCACTCCCTTGCGAATATAGAACCAGAACTGCGCCAGGCGCGACCGGTTCCGCCCATTCGGGAGCAAAGTGAGAAACCAGTGATAGCGAAATCGTCCCGATGAATAAACCGGGAAGGAACCGGGGCCGAACTCTGCTTCAACTTCTTCCGGTGTACGGAACCAGACCGGATGCAAAACGTCGCCTTCCAAGGTCTCCGAAAGCAGAAAAAACCGATCGGTGCGCGTGTCGAGCGGAGGCGGCACTGCCGTCGAGTGAATGTAAAGGATTCGCATTGAGTCGGTTACGCTAGCCCTGCGCACTCCCTCTCAGAGTAGCCGATAATCCTGGCTTCCGGCTCCGGAGTTGCGTGCGTGCGGACCGGATCTGCCACTGCGATAACCTTGGGGGTGCTATGTCTGCCGACGACCAGGGCCCCAACCGTCGCGATTTCCTTCGCACGACCGCCATTGCTGCGTCGACCTTCGCGGCCGCCGCGCAGCCAGCCGGCACCACTGGTTGGTTCGACCGCCCCATGCGTTGGGCGCAGCTCACCTTGGTGGAAGACGACCCAGGCAAATACGATCTCAACTTCTGGCTGGATTACTTTCGCCGCACGCACTCCGACGCGGCCTGTCTCAGCGCGGGCGGATGCGTGGCATACTATCCCACCAAGGTTCCGCTCCACTACCGCAGCCAGTGGCTGGCCGGCACGGATCCGTTCGGCGATCTCGTCGCGGGTTGCCGCAAGCTGAACATGGTGGTGATTGCCCGAACCGATCCCCACGCCGCGCACAACGACGTCGCCGAAGCCCATCCCAATTGGATCGCCGTGGACGCCGAGGGCAAAATGCGCCGTCACCCGGTGATGCCGGAACTGTGGGTCACCTGCGCGCTAGGTCCCTACAACTTCGAGTTCATGACCGAGGTGACCAGGGAGATCGTCTCGTCGTATAAAGTGGACGGCATTTTCAGCAATCGCTGGGCCGGGTCTGGCATGTGCTACTGCCAGCACTGCCGTCAGAACTTCCAGTCCGCCAGCGGGATGGACCTCCCACGCACGACCAATCCCCAGGACCCCAGCCGCCGTGCATACATCGCCTGGCGCCAGCAGCGCCTCTTCGACCTCTGGCGTCTGTGGGACTCTGAAATCCAGGCGATCAATCCCGCCGCACGTTACATTCCCAACTCCGGCGGCGGCGCTCTGGCCGATCTCGACATGAAGATCATCGGTGAACGCGCGCCGATCCTGTTCGCCGACCGGCAGGGGCGCAGCGGCGTCGCCGCGCCCTGGGCCAGCGGCAAGAGCGGCAAGGAGTTCCGCTCCACCATGGGCCGGAAGCCTATTGGCGGCATTTTCAGCGTCGGGTTCGAAGAGCCCTATCGCTGGAAGGACTCCGTGCAAAGCCGCGCCGAAGTACGCCTCTGGGCACTCGACGGAATCGCCAATGGTCTTCGGCCCTGGTTCACCAAGTTCTCCGGCACGCTGTACGATCGCCGCTGGCTCCCCGTAGTCGAAGACCTCTACGGCTGGCTCTACCGTAATGAGCGCTACCTCCGCAACGAGCGGCCCCTGGCCCGGGTCGCCATGGTCTACTCGCAACAGACGGCCCAATTCTGCGGACGGCAGGTGGAAGACCACATTCTCGGCTACTATCAAGCCCTCATCGAAGCGCGCATTCCGTTCGAGATGGTCCACGATCAACTGCTCGATGCGGCCCACATCGATCCATTCAAGGTTTTGATTTTCCCCAATGTCGCCGCCCTTTCCACGCGGCAGTGCGACCAGATTCGCGAATACGTGGGACGTGGCGGCAGCATTGTCGCCACGCACGAAACCTCGCTGTACGACGAGTGGGGAAATCGCCGCGCCGATTTCGGCCTCGCCGATCTTTTCGGCGCATCCTTTGATGGCGCAATCGATGCGCGCATGCAGAATTCTTACTTGCTGCTCGGCGCGCGCCATCCAATACTCAACGGCCTGGAAGACGCAGGGCGCATCATCAATGGCGTGTCACGCGTCCACACGCGGACAATTGGCAGCTATCCCAGTCCACCGCTCACGCTGATTCCGTCTTACCCCGACCTGCCCATGGAGGAAGTATTTCCGCGCGTTCCCCGGTCCGGCATCCCGGAAGTCTTCGTGCGCGAAATCGGCAAATCGCGCGTCGTCTACTTCCCCTGGGACATCGATCGCACTTTCTGGGAGATCCTCGCCGCAGATCACGGGAAGCTGTTGCGCAACGCCGTAGACTGGGCCAGCAACGAACCGCGCCCCGTGACTGTGACGGGTCCCGGCGTTCTGGATGTCACCATCTGGCGCCAGAAAGATTCCCTGGCCGTTCATCTGGTGAATCTGACGAACCCGATGATGATGAAAGGCCCCATCCGCGAGTTTTTCCCTTCGCCGCCACAAGAAGTGACGATCCGCGTTCACGCTAAGCCGAAGCTGGTGCGTCTGCTGGTGAGCGCGCATCAGCCGGCCGTGCGCGAGGCCGCCGGCGAAGTGACCCTGACGGTCCCCTCCATTTTGGATCACGAAGTAATCGCGGTTGACCTGTAAGCCCTAGAAGCCGCTGCCTGCGGTCGCGGCTCTGATCGGAGCCGCGAACAAAGGGAGCGGTGCGCCGTACACAACATCACACGGTCGAAGAGCCAGTAGCTGTCTCTTACTGGAACATAGGTAAACTCTGCCGTAAACTGTGTTGCCATTGCCAAGGATCAGCTCCTATCTCCCGGTAGAATCGGGTTATGATTCGCCGGGTCATGATACTCGTCACGCGCGGGCTGTTACTTGTCGCTCTGCCCGCGTGCGCGGCGGCGCAGAACCCCGGCGCATCGGGCGCCGGCGGATATGCGGGCAGCAGCGCCTGCAAAACCTGCCACGCCGACATCTGGCTGAACTTCTATAAGAATCCGCATTTCAAAAGTACGGTTTCCGGCGATTTGCCGCCCAGCCGCACCGGTTGTGAAAGCTGCCACGGGCCGGGCGAAGCGCACATGGCCGCACGCGGCGGCAAGGCGACCATTCCGAATGCGTTTTCGGTGATGTCACAGGCCAAGGTGCTCGAAGCCTGCCTCACCTGTCACGCCCGCGACTTTCAAAAGGCCAATATACGCCGTTCGGAGCACACGCTGGCCGATGTCGCCTGCACGTCCTGCCATTCCATCCATCACTCGCCGACCCCCAAGTTCCTGCTCGCCAAGAAACAGACCGAGCTGTGCTATGGATGCCACGCCGGCATCCGCGCACAGTTCGAAATGCCCAGCAGGCACCGCGTCAACGAAGGCTTCATGGAGTGTTCGGATTGCCACAATCCCCATGGCGCTTTCGCTCCCACCTGGCGCATGTCGGATCGTCCGCGCATGGTGGATCAGGCGTTGAACAATGAAGAACCCTGCCTGAAGTGCCACGTGGAGAAGCGCGGCCCGTTCGTCTATGAGCACCCGCCGGTGCGCGTGGAAGGCTGCGAAGTCTGTCACTTTCCGCACGGTTCAACCAATGAGCGCCTCCTGCGACGGCCGGTGGTGTTCACTTTGTGCCTGGGATGCCACAACGGTGGCGCCTCAGGGACTCGCAACAACGGCGTTCCCATAGCGACCGGGCCGCACAACCTGCTCGATCCGCGTTACCAGCGCTGCACCACGTGTCATGTGCGCATCCACGGATCGAACGCCGACGAGACCTTTCTGCGATGATGGCCATGCTCAAGCGCTGCTGCCTGGTTCTCGCCGTCTGCGGAGCCCTGCGCGCACAGCTGGTGATCGCTCCCACGCCTGAAGCGGTGGGCCCTGCGCGCGGCGGCGATTTCGCCAATTACAACATCGTCGACTCGCTCGAACTCGGCTACCGCTGGCGCCTGGCGGGCGGCAGTATGGACACTTACCGTAGTGATGTCAACTATGGCGACGGAATCCGCCTGCTGGCGACCAACCTGAGCATCGACTCGAAGGAGGGCCACGGCCGCTGGTTTGACGAGATTCTGCTCTCCACCAGCGGGCTTGGGAATGACCCCTACCAGACCGCCAGTCTGCGCATTCAGAAGAACGGCCTCTACCGCTATGACATGCTTTGGCGCGAGGACGATTACTACAATCCCGGCCTGGTGATCTCCGGCGGCGACCACCTTATGGACACGGTGCGCGGGCTGCAGGATCACTCTCTCACGCTCTTCCCCCAATCGCACATCCAGGTGGATTTGGGCTACAGCCGCAATATACAGAGCGGGCCTGCTCTTTCCACCGTGCAGGGCTTCGATACTCTTTCCTCCGCATTTCCGGTGTTTGAAAACGTAAAGCAGCAGTGGAACGAGTACCGCATCGGCGTTTTGGCCGATTGGAACGGCTTCCGCTTCATCGCGCGTCGCACGTGGGATTTCTATAAGGACGACTCCGGTTACAGTCTCTCCGCTCCGGAAACTTCCGGCGTAGCGACAGATGCCACTGTGCTGCAGCAGTTCCAGCGCTCCGAGCCGAATCACGGATCGAATCCCGGTTGGTTCGGCAATGTTTATGGCAAGCGCAAATATTGGGCCTTGAACGCGCGCCTGACTTACAACCTCGGCAACGGCGGGTTCGCGATGAATGAGCTGACTGCCGGCCTCAACCGCTTTGGCGCCGCGGACAACCGCCAGATCGTGGTGAGCGGCGACGCGCAGCGGCCCGTCGTGGCTGGAGACTTCAACATCAGCCTCTTTCCCACCAGCCGCCTCACCATCGTCAACCACACAGCCGTGCACGACACGCGCATGGACGGCGATTCCTACTTCACCGAGTTCGACAACGGCACCGGCGCCGCCACCACGCTGAACTTCAAATTTCTCGGCGTCCTCACCGTCAGCAACGCCACCGACATCAACTACCGGTTCAGCAACTGGTTCAGCGCCTATGCCGGGTTCACCGATTCCGGCCGCCAGATTCGCCTGCTGGAGGCATTCGCATTTCCGGCCGTGGCCGGCAGCGAAGCGCGCTACCCGTACCAGCAGGAAAGTCGTTTGAACGAGGGCAGCGTCGGCGTCCGCTTCCGCCCGTTCCAACCCCTTACCATCAATCTGGAAGGCGAGGCCGGCCATGCCGATCACCCGCTCACGCCGATGAGCGACCGCAACTACCATACGCTCGGCGGCCGCATCCAGTACCACTCGCGCAAGCTGCAGCTTTCCACCGGCTACCGCGAACTGTACAACGAGAACGCTCCGCTTTCATTCATAACCTACGGTTCGCGATCGCGGCAATACAATGCGGCGGCTTCCTTTGCCCTGCGGGACTGGCTGGCCTTCGATGCCAGTTACTCCAAGCTGCACCTCGATACGGTCGGTGGCCTGGCCTTTTTCGCCGGGGTCCAATCGCCGCAACTCCAGACCAGTTACGACTCGATTTACATCAGTAACATCCACGCCGCCAACGCGGGTCTGCGTTTCGACATCCGCCGCCGCGCCGACCTATACGTCGGCTACACCATCACCAAGGATACCGGCGACGGCCGTGCGTCGGCGGTGCCGGCCGGAGTCACGGACCCGATCGCCACACTGCTCGACTCGGTGCAGACCTTCCCGCTCACGTATCAGTCTCCGATGGCGCGGCTTTCCATCCGGATCACGCCCAAGCTGCGCTGGAACGCCGGCTGGCAATTCTACGGCTACGGCGAACTGTTTCACCTGCTGGGATATGACCAGAACTTCCACGCCCACACCGGCTACACCAGCGTGCTTTGGTCGTTCTGACTAGAGATCCGGGCCGGGCATGCTTGGCCCTCTGCGCCTGCCAGGCTGGATACTTTTACACCGTGTTTACAAATCCCTAACGACCTCTGACTGGCCTTGCCGTTAACATCTGTATCGAGGATTGGACCAACATGGAACCACTTTGGGCTGCAAACACAAATCGGGAACCTTACCGGGACGCGCGTTTGGCGATTGATTTCTCGAATCGGGCCGTGACGTTGGATTCCCAGGCTATCTCGTTGACCGCCAAGGAATATTTGCTGCTGAGCTTCCTGGCATCCCACAACGGCGAGACCTTTACCAGGACGGATCTGCTGTTAGCCGTCTGGGGCTACGGCGGCCAGATTCGCACCCGGACGCTGGATGTGCACCTGGCCCGCCTGCGCAAGAAGCTGGGCACTTTCGGTCACCGCCACCTGGAGACGATCTGCGGCAATGGTTGCCGGTATCAGCCGCCGCGGGAGCCTCGTGAAATCGCCCTTTCAGCCTCCTATCGAGCGTGCGCACCCATGGGGAATCCGATAGAATTAGGGGCCTGAGGCATGCAGACCATTCTGGTCATCGACGACGATGCCGGCATTCGAGAAGTAATTGGCGTGATGCTGGAGAACGAGGGGTTTCGCGCGATTTTTGCGGCCGACGGCAAGACCGGCTTGCAGGAAGCCATGACCGCGCGCCCCAACCTGATCGTGGTTGACCTGCGCATGCCCGGCTTGAGCGGCGTGGACGTTTGCAAAGCTCTGCGCAGCGCCGGGGTACAGACGCCGCTGATCGTGCTCAGCGCCGTCGGCGACGAGATCGACAAGGTGCTGATGCTCGAAATCGGTGCGGACGATTACATTGTCAAGCCCTTTGGCACCCGCGAGTTGCTGGCGCGGATTCGAGCGGTCCTGCGCCGCACGACTCCCGAAGCCAGCCACGCCATCACTTTTTCCGACGTCGAAATCGACCTCGACCGTTCCCTTGTGCACAAGCACGGCGACGAGGTTAAGCTTACCCGGGCAGAGTACAAACTGTTGGTTTTTTTCGTGCAGAATCCCGACCGCGCGCTGAGCCGCGACGTGCTTCTCAACTCGGTCTGGGGCTACGACGCCTTTCCGAACACCAGAACCGTGGATGCCCACGTGGTGCGCCTGCGCCAGAAGCTGGAAGCGGAATCCGAAACGCCCCGCCATTTCGTGACCATGCACGGCGTCGGCTATCGTTTCATCCCCTAGGAAGCGGAGAAATGATACTACGCCGCACCGTACTTCTGGTGGAAGACGAATCCCACTGCATCTCCACGATGGAGATCGCGTTCGACAGCGACACCGAGCCGCGGCTCGCCCACACATCGACGGCCGAAGAGGCGCTTCGCATTCTCGAATCAACCGAAATCGCGGCCGTCATCACCGATATCCACCTGCCATTGATGGACGGTTTCGAGCTGATCTCGCGGTTGAGAAACCAGCCGCGTTTCGCCCGCTTGCCAATCGTCGTCACTAGCGGGGATCCGGATCCGGATTCTCCGGAGCGCGCCCTGAGCCTCGGCGCGAACGCGTTTTTTCCCAAGCCATACTCGCCGAGCGCCATAAGGCGCAAGGTCAAGGAATTGATCCATGCAGCTTAAACTGCGCTTCGTCTTCCTGGCGTTGGTTCCCGGCGTAATGGCCGCCCAATCTGGCGAGCCGGCGAACCTCGAACGCATTCTTCAACGCCTCGACGTTCTGGAACAGCAGAACCGCGAACTTCTGGCGGAGATCCACTCGCTGCGCGAACAGGTCGCGTCCGCCGCCGCTCCCGCGGTGGCATCTCCGCCGGCGGCTCCGCCTGTTGCGGAGCGGATCGATGTCGCAGAACAGCGGATCCAGGACTTGTCGCAGGACCGCATCGAATCCGAACATCATTCGGCCGTCCAACTGACCGGCATGGTCCTGTTCAATTCGTATCTGAACGGCAGGTACGGCGGCGGCCAGCAGGACCCAACCACGGCCGCGCCGGCGGCCGGCGCGCGTTTTGACGGCGCCACACTGCGCCAGACCATCGTCGGGTTGAAGTTTCAAGCTCCCGAAAGAGTGGCCGGGGCCGAAATCTCCGGCGCCGCTTATGTGGACCTGTTCGGCGGTTCGGGCACCACCCTGGACCAACTCGTCCGTCTGCGGATCGCCTCCATCGATTTCCGGTGGAGGAACACCACCTTGACGGTGGCGCAGGACAAGCCGATCCTCGCGCCTCGCGAGCCGGATTCGCTGGCCCAGGTCGGCGTTTCGCCACTCACCGGCGCCGGCAACCTCTGGCTCTGGCGGCCGCAGGTCCGCATCGAGCAGCGAGTGCAATTCAGCGATTCCGCCGGCCTCCGCGCCCAAGCCGGGATTCTCGAGACCAGTGAACCCGGCAACGTTCCGGCCGAATATTCCGCGGCCGCACCGGCCGGACGGCCGGCGTTCGAAGGTAGATTCGTGTTCTGGAGGAGGTCGGGTAACAATGGCGACTTCGAGATCGCACCCGGGCTTCACGTCAGTGACTCACAGTTACTCGGGTATTCCGTGCCGTCGCGTATTGCCTCCCTAGACTGGCGCATTCCGCTGGGGCGGGCCCTCACACTCACCGGCGCCGCTTTCGTCGGCGAAAATCTGGGTGTGATCGGCGGCCTTCGCCAAGGCGTCGTGGTATCCTACGGCGGGACTCCGAGAGCGGTGCATGGCGCTGGCGGTTGGGCTCAGGTGGAGTATCGTGCCAGCCGGCGCCTGGCCTTTCATCTGTTCGGCGGTCAGGAAGACGACCGCAACCGCGACCTGCAGACCGGCCTGATCGCCAAGAATCAGTCTTATGGCGCGAACGCCATATACCAGATCGTCTCTAATGTGGTGGCCAGCTTTGAGTCGGCAATCGTCCAGACGGCGTTCGTTGGGTCGCCAACCCGATTCAACCCTCACTATGACCTTGCTTTCGCGTATCTGTTTTAGCGCTGTGCTGGCGTGCCCGGGTTTCGGCGCCACGGTGTCGGGCCGCGTGGAGTTGGTCGATTCCCACGCGCCGGCGGTTCGCCAACGCCACGACTATTCCGGCGTGGCGGTGTGGCTGGAACCGGTCGGCGCGGCCCGCCCGCCGGCGCCGTTGCACGCCCGAATGCTGCAGAAGGACAAGGCCTTTCAGCCGCATCTGCTGATCGTCACGGTTGGCTCGACGGTGGATTTTCCCAACCTCGATCCGATGTTCCACAACGCGTTCTCCAACTACGATGGTCAGCTTTTTGATATCGGCCTGTATCCGCCCGGCTCCACTCGCGGCATCCGCTTCAGCCGCCCCGGCATCGTGCGCGTGTTCTGCAACATCCATTCCAGCATGAGCGCCGTGATCGTGGTGCTGGATACGCCGCTGTTCGCCATCACCAAGTCCGACGGCCGTTATTCGATCGACGGCGTGCCGGAGGGCGCCCACGATCTCACCTTCTTTCACGAGCGCGCCACGGAAGCGGCGCTGAAAAGCGCGAGCCGGCGCGTGACCGTCTCCGGCGACCTTGTGTCGCTTCCGCCGGCGCCCATTTCCGAGACCGGCTACCTCTCCATTCCACACAAAAACAAGTACGGTCAGGATTACCCGCCTGCGCCGGACGAGGCGGGTTTCTATCCCGCCACCCACAGATAGCCGTGCATCGCCTGCAATCCATGTCGCTGCTGTGGAAGATCATGCTCTCCACCTCCGTGGCCCTTACCTGCCTGCTGGCTGTCGCCGGATGGATGGTGCAAAACCACTTCGTGCGCAGCGCCACGGTGATGCTGGATGAAGAAGTGGCCGCCAGTTCCCGCGCTTATGAATCGCTGTGGCGGGCGCGCGCGGAGCGGCTGGCCTCGGTCAGCCTTGTTTTGAGCCGCATGTCCGACGTGCGCGCCGCGTTCGGCACGCGCGACCAGACCACCATTCGCGATACCGCCAGCGAGCTCTGGAACAGCATCGCTCCCAGCCGCACGCTGTTCTACGTTCTGGAGCCTGGAGGAGCGGTGGTTGCCTCGCTCGGTCCGGCGGTGGAAACCGCTCCCAGTTTTCCGCTCGCCGCTGCCGCCGCCCGCTTTCCCGGCCAGGCGACCGGGTTCGTGATTCAAAATGGACGGCTCTACCAGACCGTGGTGACGCCGGTGTATGTGGCTGCCGCGCAGGGATCGGCATTGCTCAATGTGCTGGTCGCCTGCTTCGAGGTGGATGCCGCCCTGGCGCACGACTTGAAGCAAGCCACCGGCAGCGACTTCGTTTTCTTTTCGCGCGGCCGGCCGATCGCATCTACTCTGGCGGCCAGCGTCCCCGGGGATCTCACCCGCCAGGAACAGGTCCGCATCGCCGGCCTGAGTTACGCGCAATTCGTCATGCCGCTCGCCGACATTGCAGGCCGGCAGGTGGGCGAACTCCGCATTCTGCGCTCCTTCCAGGCCGCCGACCGGCGCCTGGCCACGTTGCGCGTCCAGATGGTGTTGATCTGGATGCTGGCGATCTGTCTCGGTCTTGCCGGCACGTACCTGCTGGCCAGGCGCATCGTGCAACCCGTGCGCGCCCTGGAGCAGGCAGCATCGCGGATCGCGACCGGCGATTACGACGCGCAGGTTCCCGTGTCCGGCTCCGACGAGCTGGGACGGCTGGCCGAGAGCTTCAACGAGATGTGCGCCTCGCTGCGCATCGCGCGCCAGGAACTGATTCGTCAGGAGCGAATCGGCACCGTCGGCCGCCTGTCCACTTCCATCATTCATGACCTGCGCAATCCTCTGGCGGCGATTTATGGCGGCGCGGAAATGCTGGTAGACGCCGAACTCTCCGGCGACCAGGTGAAGAAACTCGCTGCCAGCATTTACGGCTCCTCGCGGCAAATCCTGGCGATGCTGCAGGAACTGGCCGATGCCAGCCGCGGCCGCAGCCGCCGCCGCGAAGCTTGCCGCTTGCGCGATGTGGTTCTGGCCGCCTGCGATTCACTTGCCGATGCCGCTTCCAGACCCGGCGTCTCGCTGGCGTGCGATGTTTCCCCGGAGATCGAACTCACGCTGGACCGGCCGTCCGTCGAGCGGGTTTTCCAGAATCTGATCGCCAACTCCATCGACGCTTTGCCGCACGGCGGCCACGTGCGCGTGTCCGCCGAATCCGCGGACCACTCGGTGGTGGTGAGCGTGGAGGACGACGGCGCCGGCATCGCCAGTGAAGTGCGGCCGCATCTGTTCGAGCCATTCGCGACAGTCGGCAAGCGTCACGGAATGGGACTCGGGCTGGCCCTGTCGAAGCGCACCATCCTGGATCACGGCGGTGAGATTTGGGCTGACGCCACCACCGACCGCGGCGCTCGTTTCCTGATTCGCCTGCCGGCCTGAGGCCGTTTCGCCGGGCTCGCAGCCGCGATTTTACGCTCTGTTTACACCTGCCCAACAAGGCCCACGATGCGCCGGCGCTAAGATCGCACTAGGTGCAGTCATGGGTTCGATCGGGATTGTTCGCGAGGCGCAGCCCGGCGCCGATCTGGTTTGGCAGGCTGTCGGGATCGGTGAGCGAGTTGCCTCCGCCTTCTTACTCGCGGCGATCAGCCCGGTAATCGGCGCCAGCGCGGTGGCTGTGTCGCTTCTATCGCGCCGCACGCCGCTGATCGCCCATCGCCGCGTGGGTTGGTGCGGATCGACACTCTGGATGCTCAAGCTCCGCACCATGTGGGGCCCGGACGCGGCTCCGGCCGGCAAAGGCGCGGGTTGGATCGAATACATTCACGACGACGTGGGACCTGAGAACAAACGAGATCTCGATCCCCGCGTCACGAACTGGTTCGCGCGCTTCTGCCGGCGCCATTCTCTGGACGAAATCCCTCAACTCTGGCATGTCATCTCGGGTGAGATGTCGCTGGTTGGCCCACGGCCTCTCACCGCAACCGAGCTCGATCGCCATTATGGCGCCGCAGCGCACGAGATTCTTCAGTTCAAGCCGGGACTGGCTGGCCTGTGGCAGGTGTCCGGACGCAACCGGCTCAGCTACGCCGAACGCCGCAGCCGGGACCTGAAGCTAGTGCGAAACCGATCATTGCGGATATACCTGCAAGTACTGTTACAGGCCATCCCCGAAGTACTGCGAGGAAGTAACTCCTGGTAACAGTTAGGCAGACCATCGCCTTTCGCGGTCTGTTATAGCGCGCCAGAGCTCGACAGACGACAAATACCGGTCGTCTGTCCTACCTTTGGCTCGCCGGCCTAATTCGTAACCGCGATGGTAACTTGATCGGTGGTAGTGATGCCGTTCATTACGATCTGCAGCGGGATCTTATCGCCCGTGGGCGTGCCGGGGGCAATGATGATGTTGATCTGGTATACACCGGGGAACTGTGGCTGCGCCCCGGAAAAGACCAATTGGGCCTGAACGCCGCCAACCATCACGGTGGGGTTCACCACCGTACGGTGAATCTGGCCATCGGTGACAGCGCTTCCCGTGGTGACGGGCGGGCTCACCGCGCCGAGGCCGGTGGCGAGGATCGCCAGCGTGCTGGGGTCACCGATCGCTGCGGGATGCGTGGTCAATCCGGCGACCGCACCCGGCGCCGCAGCGAGTTGTCCGTCACTATTGCCGTAAGCGATAGCCTGGCCGACTCCGAAGTTCACGGCGAAAATGCCCGGCTCTGCCGATATCACGTTCAGAGGCGAAGGTGCGGATGCGTTTCCGCCTCTGGTGACCACCACCTGCGCGTTGCCAGGGGTCACTTCGTACGGCAACTGGGCGTTGATCTGATCGCCATTGACCGGATCGTGATTCACAAACAGCATCGGAGCAGGGATGTTGTCGAACGTCACACTCACGTTGCCCAGCGACAGGGAAAGCGGAATTGTATCGGCTGCCGCCAGGCTGGTGGCGAGGTTCGTCCCAAAGATCGAAACCAGAGAACCCGGGGCTACACCTTGGTTAAGTGCGAAACTAGCCGCATTTAGCACCCCCCCCGATGCCACAACGGGCGTTTGGGCAAATGCGGTAACCGCACCGGCGAATATTAGGATGGCCGTCAAAACCGGTTTCATTGGATTCTCCTGTCCTCTATTCTAAGTGGCATGAGCGGTTAGTCTACCTGGTGCGACGAGATTTTACCTAGTGTAGTGCGGCCGAAATAGTAACGATTATCATGTGCGCGTCGTCTTTACAATGGAGGAGCAAAGACAATGCG
>Ga0209415_10009769_pt1 | contig 16428 bp, 15 predicted proteins | sample PeaSoiSIISIP2007_FD_187696 | JGI IMG/M metagenome (GOLD analysis project Ga0209415, IMG submission 187696) | Peat soil microbial communities from Weissenstadt, Germany - SII-SIP-2007 (SPAdes) (version 2) | ecosystem: Environmental > Terrestrial > Soil > Wetlands > Peat | place: Germany...
CGTCGCCGAAGGGGTGAACCAATCACGACCAGCGTTAGTACGTACGTCCTCCACTGTGACTTCGATCAGGTTGACAAGATTGCCGACGATAACGGTTGATACTTCGCACCAACGGCCGAGGGTCGTCGTCCACGCGTTGCTGGGATCGTGTTCCCCGTGTGGGGTGCGATAAATGGTGGAGGATGCACCCTGGCCGCCTCAAAGACCCCCGCCTCAATATCTGCGATCCCGAGTCACCGAAAGGTCACGGCTCCTGAAGGAGCCGAGCAGGGACGGAGTAGGGGACGGATCCGCCGAACCGTGGACACCGGCCACCCTCGATCCCATCGAGAATGTTCTATCCAAGCAGCTTCTTGGCGATCACGACCCGCTGGATCTGGTTGGTGCCCTCGTAGATCTGGGTGATCTTGGCGTCACGCATCATCCGCTCGGCGGGGAAGTCCTTCGTGTAGCCGTAGCCACCGAGGAGCTGGACGGCGTCGGTCGTCACCGCCATGGCCGTATCGGATGCGAAGCACTTGGCCATGGCGCCCACCATGGAGAGCTCGCCGTCAGGGTCACCGGCGTCCACGACCGAGCAGGCCCGGTGGACGAGAGTGCGCGCCGCCTCGGTACGCATGGCCATCTCGGCCAGCATGAACCGCAGTCCCTGGAAGTCGGCAATGGCCTGACCGAAAGCCTGGCGTTGCTTCATGTAGGTCGACGCCAGGTCGATGGCACCCTGGGCGATGCCGACGGCCTGGGCGCCGATGGTGGGCCGGCTGCGATCGAGGGTGTGCATGGCAATGGTGAAGCCTTGACCCTCCTCGCCGATCAGGTTGGCCGCCGGCACCCGGACGTCGTCGAAGACGACCTCTCCGGTGGGGCTGCCCCGCAGACCCATCTTGTGTTCCAGCTTCGCCACCTTCACGCCCCAGTCCGCCTCGACCAAGAAGCAGCTGATACCCCGGTGACCGGCGTCGGGATCGGTCTTGGCGAACACCGTGTACGTGTCGGAGACACCGGCGTTGGTGATCCAGTACTTGGTGCCAGACAGGACGTAGTCGTCGCCGTCGCGGACGGCCCGGCAGCGCATGGCGGCGACATCGCTGCCGGCGTCCGCCTCCGACAGGCAGTAGCTCCCCTGGGCCTCCCCCGAGGCCACGCGCGGCAGGTACTTGGCCTTCAGCTCGTCGGTACCCCAATTCATGATCGGGATCATGCTGAGCTTGGAGATGAGCAGGGTGACGCTCGTCGATGCACAGGCCCGGGCCAGCTCCTCGACCATGACGGCCTGCGTCACGTGGTCGGCGCCGGCTCCTCCGTACTCGGTCGGGATGCCGAGAGCGGGAAGCTCCATTTCGACGCAGGCCTTGAAGCTGTCCCACGGATAGGCGGCGTCCTGGTCGACGGCGGCGGCGTGAGGGGCGATCCGGGCCTCGCACAGCTGCCGCACGGCGGCCCGGAACTCCTTCTGGGTGTCGGTGAGGGCGAACGATGATGATTCCATGTCGGCAAGTTTCCCATCTCCGACCGGACGGCCACGAACTCCGGCTCCCCCGCACCGTGGGGACGGCCGGCCCGCCGGGTCAATTGCCAGCGTGGCGGTCGGGCAGGCACGGTTAGGGGATGCAAGCAGGAGACGATCGGCCGGCCGCTCCACCCCGTCGGCTGCTCTCGCTCACCGGGATCCGGTTCGTCGCCGCCTTCTGGGTCTTCGGCTTCCACTACTCGGAGCACATCGCCGGAACGGCTCACGCCGTGCTGGGCGAGCTCTTCAACCAAGCCGCCGCCGGCGTCACTTTCTTCTTCATCCTGAGCGGTGTCGCTCTCACCTGGTCCCGGCACCGGGACGACACCGTCTGGAAGTTCTACCGGCGCCGGGTGGCCCGGATCTATCCCGATTACCTCGTCGCCTGGTTGTTGACCATCCCCGTCGTCATCTATGAGGGCAGCCACTTCGATCTCCACGCCATCGGCCTCAGCTTCTTCCTGCTCCAGTCGTGGTGGCCGAGCACCTTCGTCATCCAGGCGTGGAACGGAGTGGCCTGGACGCTCTCGTGCGAGGCCTTCTTCTACCTGCTCTTCCCCTTCATCGTGGGGAGGATCGAACGGCTGCGACGCCCGCTTCTGCTCGTCCCTTTTCTGTGTCTCCCCACCCTTGCCCTCGGCATCATCGGGACGGCCCGGTACCAGCACGGCGCAGCTCCCCAGACCCTGGTCTGGCTCCAGACCTATTTCCCCCCGGTCCGGCTCTGCGAGTTCCTGGTGGGCATCGTCCTCGGCGTCGAGCTCCAACGCGGAGCCCTCCCCCGGATCCGCCTGTGGGTGACGGGTGTGGTCTTCGTTCTCGCTTACGTGGTGCTCGCCTGGGGGAAGTTGAGCTGGCTGACCGATCCCGTGTTCATCCCCGTTCTGGCCCTCGTCGTCGCCTCCGCCGCCCAGAGGGACGTGGCCGGACGGGGGACGCTGTGGAGTTGGCACCCGCTCGTCCTCGTCGGTGAGCGCTCCTACGCCTTCTATCTGGTGCACGAGCTCGTCATCCGCGTGTGGGCCCAGGCGAACCACCAGGCCACCATCAGCTCGACGGCCACCAGCTTCTTGTGGTTCGTGACCCTCCTGGCCATCGCCGCCACCATCGGCTGGACGATCTTCACCTACGTCGAGGTGCCCTCCGAACGACGGCTCCGGGGCTCGCCCACGCCCCGGCTCGAGATAGCGGGCGACCTGCGGCAGCTGCGTCCGGGCTAACCGGGCGCGACGGTCAGTCGAGAGAGATCAGGTGGCGCCAGTCGGCCAGCTGGGCGCGGACGACGTCGACACCGAGCCGCAGCGTCTCCTCGGGCACGGCCTCGACGATGCTCCGCTGCTGCTCGTAGTGATGGGCGGCGGCTCCGAAGAGCGGCCCCCGGTGCTCGATCAGATCCGCCGGTGCGCCACCGAGGAACCCGAAGAGAACGAGGCCGAGCTCCACGTCCTTCGCCACCGGGGCCCGGCCGAAGAGAGCGGCCCGGGCGCTGGCGACGGCCGCGCATCCCACCAGGGCATCCTCCGTCGTGATCCCGGGGGTGAGCTCGAGACGGTCGGCGAAGAGCTCGTGGGCGACGAGCAGGGCGTAGCCCTGGTCGGGACCGGGCACACCGAATTGCCGTCCTCGGGGGTGCACCGAAGCGGTCAGCTCGGCCACCCGGTTCTGGCGCCAGTCGGAGGGGGTCTTCAACCGGTAGGCGGGCCGGACCTGGTCCCCGTCGGTGATGGGCACGTAGCTGGGTTGTGTCATCTCTCCTCTTTACCGGTCTCTCCCGGCATGGACGAGACCGTAGACGATCGAGTCGAAGAGGGCCTGCCAGGAGGCTTCGATGATGTTCTCCGACACGCCGATCGTCGTCCAGACGACTTCGCCGTCGGTGGTGTCGATGAGAACCCGCGTCACCGCTCCCGTCCCCCGGCCGGTGTCGAGGACACGGACCCGGTAATCGACGAGATGGATGGAGGCGAGGGCCGGATACGACGCGCCGATGGCCTGGCGCAGCGCCGAGTCGAGGGCGTTCACGGGGCCGTTGCCCTCGGCCGTCGCCACCACCCGGGCGCCGTCGATCGTGACCTTCACCGTCGCCTCGGTCAGGTGCCGGCCGTCGTGGGCCGCCGTGTCGCGGTGATCGGCGATGACCCGGAACGACTCCAGCTCGAAGAAGTCCGGCTCCCATCCCGAAGCACGGCGCAGCAGCAGCTCGAGCGATCCGTCGGCCACCTCGAAGTGATATCCCCGGTGTTCGAGCGTCTTCAGCGTGTCGAGCACGCCCGAGAGCAACTCGGAGTCGAGCTCGAGACCGAGCTCCTGTGCCTTCAGCGCCAGCGTGGACCGCCCCGCCATCTCCGACACCACGAAGCGGGTGCCGTTTCCCACCAGGTCGGGCGGCACGTGCTCGTAGGCATCACGGCGCCGGGCGATGGCGCTCGTGTGCAGACCCGCCTTGTGGGCGAAGGCGGCCGCCCCCACGTAGGGCTGCTGCGGGTTCGGGGCGATGTTCACCAGCTCGGCGATGTGGTGGGAGACCGGCGTCAGCCGCTCGAGGCGGTCGGCCGGGATGGTGCGGATGTTGAGCTTCAGCGACAGGTTGGGGATGGCGGCCGAGAGGTCGGCGTTGCCGGTCCGCTCGCCGTAGCCGTTGATGCACCCCTGGACATGGGTGGCGCCGGCCCGGACGGCGGCGATCGAATTGGCCACGGCACAGCCCGAGTCGTTGTGGAAGTGCACACCGATCTGACATTCGAAGTCGGCCGCGATCCCGGCCACGATCCGCTCCACGTCGTGGGGCATTGTGCCCCCGTTCGTATCGCACAGGACCAACGCCTCCACGCCCGCCTCCTCGGCCGCCCGCAGCACGCGCAGGCTGAACTCGGGGTTGTCCCGGTAGCCGTCGAAGAAGTGCTCGGCGTCGAAGAAGACCCGGAGCCCGTGCTCGCGCAGAAAACCCACCGACTCCGCTGCCATCAGCACGGCCTCGTCGAGGGTGGTGCGCAACGCGTCGGTCACATGCACCTCGGACGCCTTCGCCACGATGCAGACCGCTTCGGTGTTGGCTTTCACCAGGTGCCGCAGCACCTCGTCGTCCTCGGGCCGGACGCCGGGGCGCCGGGTCGAGCCGAAGGCCACCAGGGTGGCCGTGGCCAGACGGAGCTCGGCCGGGGCCCGGGCGAAGAACTCCTGGTCCTTGGGATTGGCACCGGGCCAGCCGCCCTCGATGAAGGTCACGCCCAGATGGTCGAGCTGCTCGGCCACCCGGAGCTTGTCGTCGACGGTAAGCGACAGACCCTCCTGCTGGGACCCGTCGCGCAGCGTCGTGTCGAAGATGTCGACCGCCTCGGGCAGCACGGGCAGGTCGAAGCCGTGACTGGTCGCCCGGTGGTCGTGGCCCTTACCGGACATGTTCGAGCCAGTCCTTGTACCGGTCGACCTCGCCGCGGACAGCGGCGAAGTAGGTCTGCTGGATCTGCTTGGTGATGGGACCGGGACGGCCCGCACCCACCGTCCGGTCGTCGACCTCCCGGATGGGCACCACCTCGGCCGCCGTTCCGGTGAGGAAGGCCTCGTCGGCCGTGTAGAGGTCGGTCCGGATGAGAGCCTCGTGCACCACCTCGTAGCCGAGGTCGGTGGCGATGGCGGTCACCGAGGCCTGGGTGATCCCGGCCAGGGCACCGGACTCCGAGGTCGGCGGCGTGAAGATCCGGTCGCCCCGCACGATGAAGAGGTTCTCCCCCGTGCACTCCGACACCCGCCCGTCGGGGGCGAGCAGCACGGCCTCGTCGTAGCCGGCCTTCAGCGCCTCCACCTTGGCCAGCGACGAGTTGATGTACATGCCCGTCGCTTTGGCCGCCGTGGGGACGGCGTTCGGGTCGTGGCGCTGCCAGGAGGAGACCTTCAGCCGGATGCCGTTGGCCACCCCCTCGTCGCCCAGGTAGGTCCCCCACGGCCATGCCGCGATGGAGACGTTCACCGGGCAGGGCAGCGGGTTCAGACCCATCTCGCCGTAGCCGAGGTAGGCGATCGGCCTGATGTAACAGCCGTCGTCGAGGCCGTTCACCCGGATCAGCTCCTTGGTCGCCTCCACCAGTTGGGCGGCCGTGTAGGGGATGTCGATCATCAGCACCTTGGCCGAGGTGAAGAGTCGCTCCATGTGCTCGGTCAGCCGGAACACGGCCACTCCGGCCGACGTCGGATAGGCGCGGATGCCCTCGAAGACACCGGAGCCGTAGTGCAGCGAGTGGGTCAGCACGTGGATCTGCGCCTTCTCCCAGTCGACGAACTCGCCGTCCATCCAGATCTTTTCCGATGCGGTGAAGGGCACGGCCTACAGCCTTTCTGCGATGGCGTCGCCCACGGCGACGGTGGAGGGGAACGCGTCCCCGGCGCGATGTTCGGCCAGGTAGATCGAGATCGCCTTGTTCACTCTTTCGGCCGCCTCGGCCTGGCCGAGATGGTCGAGCATCAGCGCGGCGGAACGGATGGCGGCCAGGGGGTTGGCGGCACCGGTGCCGGCGATGTCGTGGGCGGCCCCGTGCACCGGCTCGAAGAGCGACGGCCCCGTCCGGGCCGGGTTCAGATTGGCCGAGGCGGCGAAGCCGATGCCACCGGCGATGGCTCCGGCCAGGTCGGTCAGGATGTCACCGAAGAGGTTGTCGGTCACGATCACGTCGTAGCGACCGGGCTGCTCGACCAGATAGATGCAAGCCGCGTCCACGTGGTTGTAGTCGAGCCTCACCCCGGGGTAGTCAGCGGCCACCTCGTGGGCGGCGCGCTGCCAGAGGTCGCCGGCGAAGGTCAGCACGTTCGTCTTGTGCACGAGCGTCAGCTGCTGCCGGGGCCGACGGGCGGCCAGCTCGAAGGCGAACCGCAGGCACCGCTCCACCCCCATCCGGGTGTTCACCGATCCCTGGGTGGCCACTTCGAACTGCGTCCCCTTGCGCAGGAAGCCCCCCTCGCCGGCGTAGGTGCCTTCGGTGTTCTCGCGGATGACAACGAAGTCGCAGTCGGGCGCCGGTGCCCCCGGGGTCCCGGTGAAGGGACGGAGATTCACGTAGAGGTCGAGCTCGAACCGCAACCGCAGCAACAGGCCCCTCTCGAGCAGACCGTTCGGAACGTCGGTAGAGCCGACGGCGGGGCCCACCGCGCCGAGCAGGATGGCGTCGAATCCCCGTAGCTCCTCCAAGGTGGCGTCGGGCAGCACCTCCCCGCTGGCCAGGTAGTGGGCCGCTCCGAGCTCGTAGTCGGTCGTGTCGAGCGTCACCCCGGCGGCGGCCACCACCTTCAGGGCCTCGGCCGTCACCTCGGGGCCGATGCCGTCCCCGCCGATCACCGCCACCCGGTTGTTCGTGGTCGTGCTCACCCGATCCTCGACTCTCTGTCTTCGTCTCGTCTGCTCACTGGACTCTTCGGCTCACTGGACTCTTCGGCTCACTGGGCCCGCACCTGGTGCCCCCTCGCATGGGCCCCGGCCGGAAAATGAAAAACCGCCCACACTGTGGACGGTCGGTCAGGCGCACACCCGGCGGGTGGACGCCTATTCGATAATGATGATGGAAGCTGCGGGCTGGGACATCGTCCATCCAGTCTCCCCCACGCTGACCAGGACGTCAACCTCCCCGGGCCCTCGACGGGGCCCGTGTGGGGCCCCGGGGCGAGCCAGTAGTTTGGTGGCCGTGACCGACGTGCCCACCCAGCTGACGCTCGCCACCTATGAGCGGTTGAAGGCCGAGCTCGAGGATCTGACCACCCGGGGACGAGTGGAGATCGCCCGGGCCATCGAGGCGGCCCGGGCCCTCGGGGATCTGTCGGAGAACGGCGACTACCACGCCGCCAAGGACAGCCAGGGGAAGATGGAAGCCCGGATCCGGCAGCTGTCGGCCACCTTGAAGGACGCCGAGGTGGTGGACGGCGCCGCCCTGCCCGACACCACGGTGGCCACGGGGTCGATCGTCTCCATCCGCTACGAGGGCGACGACGAGATCGAGAGTTTCCTGGTCGGCTCCATCGAGGAACGCAACGCGGATTTGAGCGTCGTCTCCCCGGGCTCGCCGCTCGGTCAGGCTCTGCTCGGGCGCGCCCCCGGTGAGGTCGTCGAGTACCAGGCGCCCGGCGGCACCCTGCGGGTGGAGATCGTGCGGATCGGGTCCTGACGGTGGCCGAGCCACGAACCCTCAGTGAGAAGGTGTGGGACCGTCACCTGGTCCACGCCGCCGATGGCGAGCCCGACCTGCTGTTCATCGACCTCCAGCTGATCCACGAGGTCACCTCGCCCCAGGCCTTCGACGGCCTGCGCCTGGCCGGTCGGACGGTCCGGCACCCCGAGTTGACGGTGGCCACGGCCGACCACAACGTGCCCACCACCGACATCGACAAGCCGGTGGCCGATCCGATCTCGGCCAAACAGCTCGAGGTCCTCACGGCCAACTGCGCCGAGTTCGGCATCACCTGCTATCCGATGGGGAACGCCAACCAGGGGATCGTGCACATCATCGGTCCCGAGCTCGGTCTGACCCTTCCCGGCATGACGGTGGTGTGCGGCGACAGCCACACCTCGACCCACGGCGCCTTCGGCGCGCTGGCCTTCGGCATCGGCACCTCGGAGGTGGAGCACGTACTCGCCACCCAGACGCTCCCCCAGATGCGGCCCTCGACCATGGCCGTCGAGATCGAGGGCGATCTGCCCGAGGGCGTGACGGCCAAGGACATCGTGCTCGCCGTCATCGGGACCATCGGCACCGGCGGCGGCACCGGCTACGTGATCGAGTACCGGGGATCGGCCATCCGGGCGCTCTCCATGGAAGGCCGCATGACGGTCTGCAACATGTCGATCGAAGCCGGCGCCCGCGCCGGGATGGTGGCCCCGGACGAGACCACCTTCGCCTACGTCGAGGGTCGCGTCCACGCGCCGAAGGGGGTGCTGTGGGACGAGGCCGTGGCCGACTGGCGGACGCTGGGCACCGACGACGGCGCCTCGTTCGCCAAGACGGTGACCCTCGATGCCTCGACCTTGCGGCCCCACGTCACCTGGGGGACGAACCCTGGGCAGGTGGTGGCCATCGACGGGACGGTGCCCGATCCGGACAGCTACGCCGAGGCGGGGGCCCGGGAGGCGGCCGCCCGGGCCCTTCAGTACATGGACCTGAAGCCGGGCACCTCACTGCGGGAGATCCCGGTCGACACCGTCTTCATCGGCTCCTGCACGAACGGCCGCATCGAGGACCTCCGCGCCGCCGCCACCGTCCTGCGGGGTCGGCAGGTCCGGCCGGGCCTGCGCGCCCTCGTCGTTCCCGGGTCGCACCGGGTGAAGGCCGAGGCCGAGGCCGAGGGCCTCGACGAGGTCTTCCGGTCCGCCGGATTCGACTGGCGCGAGCCGGGCTGCTCGATGTGCCTGGCCATGAACCCCGACAAGCTCGCCGTCGGCGAACGCTGCGCGTCGACGTCCAACCGGAACTTCGAGGGCCGTCAGGGCCGGGGGGGCCGCACCCATCTGGTCTCCCCCGCCGTCGCCGCGGCGACCGCCGTGGCCGGCCACTTCGCCACCCCGGACGACCTGTCGTGAAGCCGTTGCAGGTGGTGACGGGCCGGGCCGTCCCGCTCGACCGCACCGACGTCGACACCGATCAGATCATCCCCTCGGACTGGCTCAAGCGGGTGGAGCGGACGGGGTTCGGGGCCGGACTCTTCTCCGAATGGCGCGACGACAGGAACTTCATCTTGAACCAACCCGAATTCGCCGGCGCCAGCATCCTGGTGGCGGGGCCGAACTTCGGGACGGGCTCCTCACGCGAGCACGCCGTCTGGGCGCTGATGGACTACGGCTTCGAGGTCGTCATCTCGCCGCGCTTCGGTGACATCTTCCGGAACAACTGCACCAAACAGGGCCTGCTGCCGGCGCAGGTCGACCCGGACTTCGGGCGCTGCCTACTCGACGCCGTGGCGGCCGATCCGACGCTCGAGCTCACCGTCGACGTGGCCCGGGGCACCATCGAAGCGCCCGCCGCAGGGTTGACAGGCACCTTCCCGCTCGACGAGTTCACCCGGGAACGTCTGCTGAACGGCTGGGACGACATCGGTCTCACCCTGCGCCACGGCGCCTCGATCACCGAGTACGAGTCCCACCGCGCCGCCTGGCTGCCCGCCGCCACAGTCTGAGCGTCACGGCCCCACCGCCACGGCCTGAGCGGTCCGGCCTGAAGTGCCACGGCCTGAGCGCCACGGCCGGGAACCGCGGTGCTGTCGCAACCGGGGCCTACGCTGCCCATTGGTGACGCGGCACTCCGGTTTCGGTAACGGCAATCTCTCATCGGGCGACAGCGGACTGACTCGCGTCATGAGCGCGGCCCAGACCCACGCCTGGGACCTCGGTCACGGACCGACCGGAGGCATCATGGCCACACGCGCGTCGGGACAGATCGGACAGCCGTGGATCGTGCTGGCGGAAAAGGGCGGACGGGGCATGCGGGTCTCGCTCTACCGACCCGGTGACGCCATCGACGTGGAGGGCGACGCCATCGGCGAGCTGGCCGGCAATCCCCGTGAGATGGGCCGACAGCTCCGGGCCATCCTGGAGGATCTGTCCGTCTGAGACGGCGCGACGAGCTCGTCGCGAGACTCAGATCGACGGGCGGGCGCTATCCGAAACAGCGGTCGGCGCGGTCGGCGCGTCGCCGGGATCGCCGACGAAGCCCAGGCGCTCGGCGATGTCCATCTGCATATCGGAGCGGAACACCACGTAGCCGTGCTTGCCCCGGGCCTTGGCCACGTAGAGAGCCACGTCGGCATCACGCAGGAGGTCGGCCCCTCCGCTGCGGGCGCCCAGGGCCACACCGATGCTGGCTCTGATGTGCAGTGGACCGACATCGGTGACATCGAGCACGAACGGCTTGGCGAATTCGGCCAGGAGCTGTTGGGCCACGATCTCGGGACCGACCCCCCCGAGCTCCCCCTCGACCAGGACGATGAACTCGTCCCCGCCGAGACGGCCCACGGTGTCGCTGGCCCGCAGGGCGTTCGACAACCGGGAACCGACGGCCTTGAGCAGCTCGTCGCCGGTCTGGTGGCCGTAGGTGTCGTTCACCTCCTTGAAGTCGTCGAGGTCGATGAAGAGCGCACCCACGAGCAGCGGATGACGCTTGGCCCGAAGGATCATCTGTTCGGCACGGTCGAGGATGAGCGCCCGGTTGGGGAGGTCGGTGAGCGGGTCGAAGAGGGCGAGGTGCCGGAGCTGGCGGGTGCGCTTGTCCACCAACCGCAGGGCCAGGGCCCGCGACCGGGCCAGGAGCAGGAACAGAAGGAACAGAAGGGCACTCAGGCCGGTGCCGAGAACGCCGATGCCGATGGCCTGGACCGTCGCCGCCGACTGGGCCGAACCCTGGACGCGCACGTCCCACGAGCCGTCGGCGTCGAAGCGAAGGTTCCCGGTGAACAGCGCACCGCTGGGCGCCCTGCCCGATGTCGCGATGGTGACGGCCCCGGCACCGGGTTGATGGAAGATCACGCTGACGGCCAGTTGGTTCCGCGTCTGCACGTCAGAACGAAGGAGCTGGCTACCGCTGAAGGTGGCCACGAGCCAGCCGCGCAAGTGCGCCACTCGGGCGTCCACGGAGGTGGGTATCGCGTCGCTCGAGTAGACGGGTGAGAATGTCACGAAGAGGGTGGCGATTCCACCGGTCTTGGCGATCTTGCCGGCCGCCAGTACAGTCGTCTGACCGCTCGTCGTCGCCTCGTCGAGCAGTGCGGGAATGGGCGACGGGTTGCTGCCGGGCGGGATCGTGGCGCTGCAGAAGTCGAAGGTGGCGGGAATCACATTCACCGCCGTCGAGGTGGCGATGCCGAAGCGCTGTAGGCAGTACTGGGATCTCTGGCCGGGAGGGAAGACCGTGTAGGGCGCGGCGAACGGCTCGTTGGTCAACGGGTCGGCGACTACCTGGGCGCCGAACGAGCTCAATTCGAACGGCAGGACGCGCTGCACGAATGCGAAGCCCACGCCGCCCGGAAAGCGGTGGGCGATGTCGACGGAATCGTAGAAGACCTCGAGCTCACGATTGGTCAGACCTGGGACGGCGATGATCCCTGCCCGCTGCGTGGCCACGAAGTCGATATCACGGCGCAATGATGTCGACACCGCGGCTGAAATGGTCGAAGCATAGGTGTCGAACGTCTGATCGGTTTGACTCTGGACGTACCCGTGCCAGGCCACCGCGCCGACCGTGGTCATGGCCAGACCGACGACGAGAACGACGGCGGCGACGACATTCCACAGACGCAGGGACTTGGGCCCGTGATCAGGCACGGCCGGATCAACGGAGTCTCCGAGCGTTTCCGAAATGTCGATTCTCGTCATACCCTCTCTTCATCGACCGCCGGGCACGTTTGTATAAGACGCCACTCCGGCGCCGGTGCCCCATGGGTGGGCACAGGCACCTCCAGCCACGCACCGTGGTCTCTTTCGCCGCGTTCCACCGGGCTCATCGTGCCTGAGGCCCGAAGAACGGGGCGGACGCCGTGTTACCGTCGGGGACCTGACGGGTCCCGACGCTCGCCCCTCTTCCGCCCCTGCCGACGGCCGGGACCGCCGAATCAAGGCAGATGAGGGTGATCGCCCCGTGAAGTTGAAGCCCTACGAGATCCTCGCCTCGGCGCTCGCCGCACTGGCCGCGGCGGCCGCCGCCTCGGCGTTCGGCGTCAAAGGAACTCTGATCGGCGCGGCCATCGGCGCGGCCGTGGCCACCACCGTGGCCTCCCTGGTGGCGCAGTCGGCGGCGCGGGCCCACCGAGCGTTGCAACCGTACGTCGCGGTCCGCACCCGTCCCGGCGCCAAGGCCGTCGCGCCGATGCGAGGGCGCGCCCCGAAGAGAGCGGCCGCGCCGAAGGGAGGAGGTGCACCGAAGGGAGGGGCCGCGCCGGCCGTGGACGACCCCACCGAGAGGCGCTGGCACGTGGTGCTCGTGGCGGCGGCGTCGACCCTCGGGGCGTTCGTCATCGCCCTCGGCGTGGTGACACTCGTCGAGCTGAGTGCGGGACGCTCTCTTTCGTCGATCTTCGGGGGACAGAAGTCGGGTACCACCGTGGGATGGGTCATCGACGGGGCATCACCGCCTTCCACGACCACGACCACGAGTACGAGCACGACCACGACCACGAGCACGACGACGACGACGACGACCAGCTCCACCACGACAACGACCGCCCCGGCCACCACGACCACCACGGTGCCGGCAACGGCCCCGACGACGACGTCTGTTCCGCCGAAGAATCCGGGCTGAAGACTGGTCTTCTCCGGGCCGGGCTCATAACCTCGGCGGGACACGCCCGGCGCGGTGGCGCCGGAAACCAAGGGGGAACGATGCTGAAGGACTTCAAAGCATTCATCTTGCGGGGCAGCGTGGTCGATCTGGCCGTCGCCATCGTGATCGGCGCCGCCTTCACCGGTGTCGTGAACTCGTTCGTGAAGAACCTGTTGACGCTTCTGGTCTCCATCCCCGGTAAGGCGAATTTCAGCAACCTGTCCTTCACGATCAACGGCAGTCGATTCGACTACGGAACCTTCCTGAACGACTTCATCTCGTTCCTGATCGTGGCGACGGCCATGTTCTTCTTCGTCGTGCGGCCCATCAACGCGTTGCTGGCCCGTCGGCGCAAGGGCGAGGACCCCGACCCCGGTACCCGCGACTGCCCCCAGTGCCTGAGCGAGATCCCCGCCGCGGCCCGCCGGTGCTCCTTCTGCACGTCCGAGGTCGAGCCGACGGCGCCGGCCGCCGTCTGACATCACCTCACGCCGACGGTCGCGACGTGGGCCGCTGTCTATGCCTGAGGTTCGGGGAGAGTTGTTCGAAAATAGGGCAGGCGTCTCCCTCTCGGCCTGTGACCGCCCTGCCGACAAGAGAACGTGGCGATCGCCAGAAACCTCGAGGCGGACCCGGCCGAGACTGCTCCCGGCCGCGATATCCAGCGGGATTTCTGGCTGAGCCACATGCGGATCGGATTCGGCATATTCCTCGGCGAGACACTCTTCGTCCTGGTGTACCTGGGCCTCACCCCCCATGGTCCGCACCGGGGCATTCTGAAAGTGGTGGCCGTCCTGTGGTTCGTGTGCGCGTCTCTGAACGTCCTCTTCGCACCTCGTCTGGCGTCGTGGCACCGGCGGGCCCAGTTCTCGGCCTCCTGGAGCATCCTCGCCGCCTTCGGCGTCGCCGGAGTCGCCGGTCTCGACGGTGGTATCGGCAGCCCCACCATCCTCCTTCTCTTCCTCCCCGCCGCTTTCGCGGCATTGGCATTCTCTCCGCGGGTGGCCGGAATGTGCGGCCTTGCCACTCTCGTCTCCGCCGTCCTCGTCTGGGTGACCGAAGCCGACCGCACCACGTCGGTGGAAGCCGCCCTCGTGCTGTTCGCCGTGTTGTCGGGCTCACTCGTTCTCTCCGTCGCGGCGTCGGTGAACCGGACACGTCGTGAGAACCACGAGCGACTGCTCGTGGAGAGGATCGCCGAGCTGGCCACGACCGACGGGCTCACGGGTTGCGTGGTTCACCGGGCGTTCTATGAGCGCCTCGGAGCCGAGATCGCCCGATCGATGAGACACGGGGACCCGCTCAGCCTCATGGTGATCGACGTGGATGCCTTCAAGTCCGTCAATGACACCTATGGCCACGTCGTCGGAGACCACGTCCTGGCCGCCATCGGCAAGGTACTCGAAGCGCAGGCCCGGTCCTCCGACGTGATCGGTCGAATGGGAGGTGACGAATTCGCCATCGTCATGCCCCAGACCGACGCCCGAGCGGCGATGGCCCTGGCGGGCCGTATCCGTGAGGCGGTCCCGGCGGCCACCGAGGTACCTGTGACGCTCAGTATCGGCGTGAGCGGCCTCGACCGGTCGACCCCCACGACCGAGCGCATGATGGACGACGCCGACTTCGCCCTCTACGAGGTGAAGGGCGCAGGACGCGACGGCGTGGCCATCCGTGACACCGGATCGGCGGTGCCCGAGCGCCGCCCGGCGATCGACAGGGCGCCGATCACGTCGTAACCGATCAGGTTCCCCCGGGGACGGCGTCGGCGGGGTGCCTCGGTCGCTTCGACTAGGGACCGATCTCGATCTGCCGGTCCTCGTTGCGGGCGCGGATCCGCACCAGCCGGTTGACGGCGGCCAGATAGGCCCGCGACGATGCCTCGACCACGTCGGTCGACACACCGCGACCCGACACCTTCACGCCGTCGGCCTCGAGTTGCACCACCACGTCGCCGAGCGCGTCGATCCCCCCGGTCACCGATGACACGTTGAAACCGATCAGCCGGGATTCGAATCCCGTGGCGGCGCGGATGGCGCGACAGGCGGCATCGATCATGCCGTTTCCTTCGGCGGTCGCTTCTTTCTTGTCGCCGACCCGGCTGACGACGACGCTCGCCCGGGGCATGCCCACCGTCCCGCCCGACACCTCGAGGCTCTCGAGCTGGAAGCCCTCCAGCACGTCGTGGCCCAGCTCCTCGGCCACGATGGCCTCGAGGTCGGCCTCGGTGATCTCGACCTTGCGATCGGCGAATTCCTTGAACCGGCTGAAGGCCTGGTTCAGCCCGTCACCCTGCACGTGGATGCCCATCTTCTCGAGCGTGTCGGCGAAGGCGTGGCGCCCCGAATGCTTGCCCAGGACGATCTGTCGGCCCACCTGACCGACGCTGGCGGCCTCGATGATCTCGTAGGTGGAACGGTCGGCCAGGACGCCGTGCTGGTGGATACCGGACTCGTGGGCGAAGGCGTTGCGGCCCACGATGGCCTTGTTGTACTGCACCGGGTATCCGGTCAACCGGGCCACCAGACGCGAGGCGCGGGCCAGCTCTTCGCTGCGCACGGTCGTGGTCACGTCGGGGAATTGGTCCGGTCGGATGCGGATGGCCATGACCACCTCTTCGAGCGCGGCGTTGCCGGCGCGCTCGCCCAGGCCGTTCACGCAGACCTCGACCTGACGGGCCCCGGCCTGGACGCCGGCCAGGGTGTTGGCCGTGGCCAGACCGAGGTCGTTGTGACAATGGGTGGAAATCACGTAGTCCCCGGCCACTTCCTTGCGGACGTGTTGGATCAGAGCCCCGAAGTCCCAGGGGATGCCGTAGCCGACGGTGTCGGGGATGTTCAACGTGGTGGCCCCGGCCTCGACCGCGGCGGCCAGCACCTCGAGCATGAAGTCGAGCGGTGTCCGGGTGGCGTCCTGGGGACTGAACTCGACGTCGCCGGTGTGTTCACGGGCCCGGGCCACGCCGGCCCGGGTCTCGGCCAGGACTTGCGCCTGCGTCATCTTGAGCATGTGCTCCATGTGCTGGGGGCTCGTCGAGATGAACACGTGGATGCGGGCGCGATCGGCGTCGCGCAGCGCCTCCCAGCAGCGATCGACATCGGACAGCTGCGTCCGGGACAGGCCGCAGATGGCCGGTGCCTGGGGGCCGGCGCCGACCGAACGGGCGATCGCCTGGACCGCCTCGAAGTCGCCTTGGCTCGCCACGGGGAATCCGGCCTCGATGTAGTCGACGCCGACCCGGGCCAGCTGTTCGGCAATCTCGAGCTTCTCGACCACGTCGAGGGAGATGCCCGGTGACTGCTCACCGTCACGCAGGGTCGTGTCGAAGACGACGAGGTGTCCCGCGTCCGCCTTGCTCGGACCGGCCGGGGCGGCCTTCGAGGCACTCCGCGCCTTGGCGGCGGTGTCCTTGGTGGTGTCCTTCGCGTTGTCCTTCATTGCCATCGTCCCTCGCTCTTCGTCGTCCCTGCCCGTCCATCTCACCTGTTGCCGCCGTCCCGCTCTACGTCACGTCGACATCCGCCGTCTCCGCCTGAACCTGTCGACCTGCGTCGGCCCAAGAAGAAACCCCCTGGCCTTTCGGCTCAGGGGGCGTGTCGGCGAGCGCGATGTGGCGCTCGCCGTCAGGTAAGAAGCAGG
>Ga0209415_10009772_pt1 | contig 16425 bp, 15 predicted proteins | sample PeaSoiSIISIP2007_FD_187696 | JGI IMG/M metagenome (GOLD analysis project Ga0209415, IMG submission 187696) | Peat soil microbial communities from Weissenstadt, Germany - SII-SIP-2007 (SPAdes) (version 2) | ecosystem: Environmental > Terrestrial > Soil > Wetlands > Peat | place: Germany...
CAGCACCGGCAGCGCGTAGTAGAACCAGACGATCTGCACCAGCAGCGGCGTGCAGCGGAACGCCTCGATGAAGCCGATCAGCGGAATGTTGAGGAGCTTCGAGCGCGACAGCCGGCCCAGCCCGACCAGCAGGCCGACGATCAGCCCGAGCAGGATGGTGCCCACCGTGTAGGCCAGCGTGTACAGCACGCCTTTGCACAGCAGCGGGATGTAGCGCTGCAGGAAATAGAAGTCCCAGTGATAGACCATGCGCCTGAACCAACCCGGCCGGGCCGACGCGCCGTGCGCCGGCCCGGCCGGAGTCCCCCTAGAAGCTGAGTTCCGCCGGCACCGCGCTGCGCGGCACGCCGTTCAGCTCCAGACCCTCCAGCAGCCATTCGCGGATCTGGCCGATGCCGCGATTGAAGTCGAGCCAGGCGTTGATCACCTCGACGAAGCGCGTGTCCGGCTCATACTGGACGGCGAGATCGGTGGGCAGCGCCACCGTCGGGCTGCCGAGCAGGTGGAACGGGCCGAGGCTGGGATTGCGTCCGACGGTGGTCAGTCCGAGCAGCGCGGCCTCGATGATCACGTCGGCATGGCCCGATTGCAGCGCCAGCACCACCTGGTCGCGGTTGGCGTAGCCGAGTAGCTGGGCCTTCGGTGCAAAGCGGCGCGCCACCACCTCGTGCAGCGAGCCGATGTCGAACGACACTTTCAACTCAGGCTTGTCGATGTCGGACCAGGTCTTCGGATCGAAGCCCTGCTTCGCCAGGCAGCCGAACGGGTGGATGATCATCGGGTGGGTGAAGCCGACCGCCAGCGCCCGCGCCGGCGATGGGTTCAGCGAGAAGGCGAGGTCCACCTTGTTCGATTGCAGATCGAGCACCGAGTTGCCATAGGTGGACTCGACATAGGCAAGCTGCGCGTCGAACACCTTGGCGATGTCCTTCGCCATGGAGATCGCCGCGCCGCTCCAGTCCCCGGTGGTGATGTCCTTCTTGAAATAGGGCAGTTCACCCGGCAGCGCCGCGATGCGCAGCGTCTTGGTCCGCCGCACCCGGTCGAGCGTACTCTCGGGCGCGCCCTGGGCGTGCGCGCTGCCGATCAGCGCGGCGGCTGGCAATAGCATGGTCGCGCCTGCCAGCGCGCGCCGGCCAAGCTGGTTGGTCATCACTTGCGTCTCCCTGTTTTGGTCCGTGGCATGGTCAGCCCGATGTTGCTGGCGGCGCGGCTGAGATGCAATGCAGGATTCGCGCCGGGCAGGATTTGCACCAGCGGTGTCGCGCTACGCCACATCGGGGAAGCTGAACCCGATCAGCGCCACCACCATGCCGATCGTCCACGCGAGATAGATGGCGATCAGCATGTCGCGCGTGCCGAACCGGCATGCCAGATGGCGGGAAGCTGGATAGCCGGGCAGCAGCACCACGACGCCGGCGCCGATCCCGGCCAGACCATAGAGATGCACCCACATGGCGAAGCCCATGATGAGGGCCACGAACACCGGCGGGATGCAGGCCAGGATCGCCATCTCGTGGCGCACGAAGGCGCTCGCGCAGACCACGAAGGCGAACAGCGCCACGGCAACGCCATAGACCAGCGCCTCCGCCACGGGCGAACCGCCTCCGCCGGCCTCAGCTCCCGACCTTGAGCGTGTTGACCAGGCCGCGCAGGCAGGCCAGCACCGACAGCGTGGTCAGCTTGCCGGTGCGCGGGTTCTCCTCGCTCGGCACGCCCTCGATCGTCATGGTGAAGCGCGCGGCCTCGGCCTCGACACGGATGGTGTGCGTGTTGCGCGTCACGCCGGGATCGGCCCAGATCTCGACCTGCGTGCGCATCGGCCCGATCCCGGCCAGGGCGAGCGCCGCGGCAACGTTGACGTTGGCCGGAAAGCCAGCCGCGGCGTCCATCGCGTTGCCGCGGAACACGCAGAGCGGCTCGGTGATCCCCAGCACCTGGATGCCGTGCTCCAGCAGATAGGGCGCGCCATCCAGTCCGCCCGGCGGCTTGCGGGTCTCCAGCGTCACGCTCTCGACCGGCCCCTCGGCCGCGGCGCGCACCGCATCCAGCCCGAGCAACGCGCCGGTCGGCACCACGATCCGCGCCCCCGTCACCTGCGCCCGCCGCACCAGATGCATGCGCGGCAGCAGCGCGCCGGCCGAGCAGGCGACGAAGATGCGGCCCTGCTCGATCGCCGGCATGGCGACGCGTTCGAACACCGCGGCCGGCGCCGCCTCCACGACGATGTCGCATTCGGCGAGATCCGCCAGGCTGACCACCGGCGGCGGGGCGCGGAAGTTGCTGAGCCGGGCCTCCGCCTTGGCTTGGTCGCCGGCCGCAACCGCGGCCAGGGACAGGCCCGGCACCCCGGCGTCGAGGGCGCGCGCCAGCGGCATGCCAATGGCGCCGAGCCCAGCGATCGCGACCGTCCTGGTCATGGCTTGCCCCTCGTCTCCCGCTGGCCGGCCAGCAAGCGGGCCGCGGTCAAGTCGCCCTGTGTATTGACGTTATGGAATGGGTCCCATGCCACCGCCGGGAAAGCAACCCGCCGCATCGCCAGGCCGGCGGTGAAGTCCCTGACGCCGCGCGGCCCCGGTGCGCTCAGGAAACGCCGCAGCGCGGCCCGCGCGGCGACCGGCCAGAACGCCACCAGGTGGTGCACCTGCCCGGCGCTCATCGCGCAGGCGGGCGGCGGGGCCAGCGCCGCGGCAAGGTCGGATGGAATGAAAGGGGTGTCGCCGGGCACCGTCAGCAGGGCGTCCGCCCCCTGCGCCGCCGCCCAGTCGAGCCCGGCCAGCACGCCGGCGAGCGGCCCCTGGCCGGCGAAAGCGCCGTCCGGCAGCACCGGCAGGCCGAACGGCGCAAAGCGCGCGGGATCGCCATTGGCGCTCAACGCGATCGGCGCGGCCTGCGGGGCCAGAAGCTCGATGATCCGCGCCAGCAACGACCTGCCGTCCAGTTCGAGCAGCGGCTTGTCGATCCCGCCCAGCCGCCGCGCGGCACCACCGGCCAGAATCAGCGCGGCGGTCGTCACGGCACCGACAATGGAAAAGCCGGGATGGGGCGAGCGATGGGATTCGAACCCACGGCATCCAAGACCACAACCTGGCGCTCTGCCAACTGAGCTACGCCCGCCATCCGAGGCGCGGCGTTGTGGCCGATCACCCTGCCGCCGTCAATGTATTCCGCTGAGTATCCCCATGGTGGTCGCCGTCGGTGTCCCCTTGGGTGTTCCCGCGGAAATGCCGGCTCAGCCGCGCCACCGCCTCGTCCAGCACGGCGTCCTGCTTGCAGAAGGCGAAGCGGGCGTAGTGCGTCGGTGGGTCCGGCCCGTCGTAGAACGCCGTTACCGGGATCGCGGTGACCCCGGCCGCCTCGGTGATGTGCCGGCAGAACGCCACGTCGTCCCCGGCAAACCCCAGCGGCGCAAAGTCCGCCGTGATGAAGTAGCTGCCGTGCACCGGCAGCACGCCGAAGCCGATCGCCGCCAGCCCGGCACCCAGCCGATCGCGCTTGGCGGCGAGCGCCGGCCCCAGCGCGGCAAAATAGGCGTCATCCTTGGCCAGCCCGACGGCGACCGCGCGCTGCAGGTTGGGCGGCGTGGCAAAAGTCAGGTTCTGGTGCGCCTTCGCCACCAGCGCCGCCAGGCGCGCCGGCGCGGTGACGTAGCCGACCTTCCAGCCGGTGAGCGAGAACGTCTTGCCGGCGCTGCCGATGCGCATGCTGCGCTCGAACATCCCCGGCAGGGTCATCAGCGGGATGTGCCGCCAGCCGTCGAAGGTCAGGTGCTCGTAGACCTCGTCGCAGACGGCGTAGCAGTCGTGGCGGGCGAGCAGGTCGGCGATGAACCCCAGTTCGGCCGCGGTGAACACCTTTCCGGTCGGGTTCATCGGCGTGTTGAACAGCATCGCCTTGGTCCGCGGCCCGAACGCGGCCTCCAGTTCCGCGCGCGGCAGCTCCCAGCCTGGCGGGGTCAGCCGCACCAGGCGCGGGACGGCGCCGAGCAGGCGGATCACCGGCAGGTAGGTGTCGTACAGCGGCTCGATCACCACGATCTCGTCGCCCGGATCGAGCACCGCCATCAGGCAGGCGGCGATCGCCTCAGTGGCCCCGCAGGTGACCACTACCTCGGCCATCGGGTCGACCGTGAGGCCGTAGAACCGCGCGTCGTGCGCCGCGACCGCCTGGCGCAGCTCCGGCACGCCCGGCATCGGCGGATACTGGTTGCGTCCGTCCATCAGCGCGTCCGCCGCCGCCCGCAGCACGTCCGGCGGCCCGTCGGTGTCGGGGAAGCCCTGGCCCAGGTTGATCGACTTGTGCTGCACCGCCAGCGCCGACATCACGGTGAAGATGGTGGTGCCGGTGGCGGCGAGCAGCGAGTTGACGGTCTTCACGGCGGCGGTGGTCTCCCTGGGAGGGCGCACGGTTGGCGGGCAATATGCGGGGACAGCCGGCCGGGGACAATGCGGCGCGCGCGCCGGGTGGCGCCGCGTCGAACCACACGGCGGTCGCATCCCCCGATCGTGGTCCGGTGGCAGGCTCTGCACCAGATTGTCCGGCCGCTCTCGCAGCCCGTCGTGCCGGCGCCTGGCCCCGAAATCCGCGATTTGCCTTTGCACGATCCGTCAAGTCACGGAAGCATTGGGGGACGGCGGGGCGTCACGCACCAGGCTATCGCCCGGACGCGGCACCGCCTGACGCGCCGCGGCAGGGTAAACTCCCAGCGCGACACACGATAATGGCCTTCGCCATCATCTCGCGACAGGGTAAGAAATGTGGGGTTATCAGGGCCTGATCAGGATCTTGTCGTGTCGGCGCAGGAGCCCCTTGATCATCGGCAACACGCTCGCGAAAGCTGTTGGATTTCCAGGTGCGAATGCGGAGTCCGCTCGCTCGAAAATCGCGTAGCAGATCTGCCGAGGATTGTGCCGCGACGCATACGCGATGCCGTCCGGCCGATCTCGATGGGACCGGAGATAATCAGACCACGCCCAACAAGGTGCATACGGCCCAGTCGAAATGGCGTTGGTAGCTCCCACGCGGGACAGGCCCCGCCCGTGCAGGTCAACCAGCTTCAGTTCGCGGCTGCAGGCCAGTTCACTGAAAGCGCGCGACGTGACGTATTTTTCCGACACGAAGCGCAGCCGCGGATTGCGCAACACCGTCTCGACAAAGGCTCCTTCGAATTGCTCCGCCGCATAGAGAACGCCGAAGGCGCCGGCGAGACTGTCGAAGCGGTGGGTCGGCGCCTGGCGCTTGCCGGTGACCGGATCCACCGCCGGACCGAAGAAGACCGCGCTATGGGCCGGTTGATGGACCCGGAAGAAATGTGCGCCCTGGGGCACCTTGACCAGCGGCAGGGACCGCGTCGCGAGCCAGGCCGGCGGCAATGTTGCCACGCCGGATGGGCCGGCCTCCGGGGTCGTCAGGCTCAAGCAAAACCCTCACCGTTCGCATGCCCGCGGACGAGCGTCATGACGCGCTCGCGCATTTCTCCGCCCCGCAAGAGGGCTTCGCGCGGCGCCAGCCCATCGAGAACGCTATCCGCGGTGACCAGAAATTCGAGGGTGACCCAGGGGCCGGATACCTCGAATCCCTTGATGATCTCGGATATGCCTGGAATCGCCTCATGTTCGTGGAACTGGGCCCGCGGATAGAGCCAATCGCCCCCCTGGCGGATGGCGAGGAGTGTCCGGCCCCGGCGGCGCTTGTCGATCGCCTGACGCGTGATGTGCAGGAGTTGACCAGCCGCCTCAGCCGAGAGCATGCCGCCAGCGCGGCGCGCCAGGGCTTCCCGATGCCCGATTTCGTGCGCGAGGTCCACCGCCTCGGGGTCGATCTCCGCCACTGCCGTCCCGATCGCACCGAAATCGGTCAGCGCGCGGGCCAGGGTGCCGAAATCCGTCGGCGCCGCCATTGCCTCTACCAGCGTCGCTTCATCGGCCCGCGTCGCCAACCGCTCGATCGCATGGGTCGTCCGGCGTATAAAGGCGTCCTGGATCGCGCTGTGGTGTTTCAGGCCCTCGGCTCTGGCCGCTGTCACAGGTGTGCGGGCCACGGCGGGCTCCTCGGTTGTCATAGTAATATAATTTGGCATCTACGTCCCTAAGTCAACCATCAAAGTCACGAAGACACCCCGGGCGCGGCAGTCGAGGGCATTACCAGTGCACCGCGTCCGCCCGGATCGGCGAGCCATGCGTCGGCTTGCCCAATCCATCGCCAAACGAGCGGCCAGGTTGCGCATTTGTCGGGGTCGGACAATGTCCAGGCCTGCCCCTGGGCGCCCCGCCCCCACCCCGCTATTCTCCCGCCAACCGCACCGGAGGAAACCGATGGCCCCGAAGATGATCGTGATGGACAACCCGCTCAGCGCGATGGAGATCGCCCGCGAACTCGCCCCGCCCGGCATCGACATGATCGTCACCCGCGCCGGCACCCCGGAGTTCAACGCCGCGCTGCCCGACGCCGAATACCTGGTCGGCCTCGGTGAAGTAAAAATGGACGACGCCTTCTACAAATCGGCCCCGAAACTGAAACTGATCCAGCTTCTCAGCGCCGGCTACGACCGCGTCGACATCGAGGCGGCGCGCCGCGCCGGCGTGCCGGTCTGCAACAACGGCGGCGCCAACGCCATCGCCGTCGCCGAGCACGCCATCATGCTGATGCTCGCGGTGTGCCGGCGGCTTACCTGGCAGCACACGATGACCGCGTCCGGCCGCTGGCGCGGCAACGATGTCGCCAGTGTGCGGCTCTATGAGCTGCATGGCCGCACGCTGGGCATCATCGGCCTCGGCAACATCGGCAAGAAGGTGGCCCGCCTGGCGCAGGCATTCGGCCTCACCGTGCAGTATTTCGACATCCTGCGGCTGACCGAGGACGCGGCCGACGCGCTCGGCGTGCGCTTCCGTCTGTTCGACGAGGTGCTAAGAACCTCCGACATCGTCTCGCTGCACGTGCCGTTGACGCCGCAGACGCGGCACATGATGGGCGCCGCGCAGTTCAAGAAGATGCAGCCCACCGCCTACCTGATCAACACCTGCCGCGGTCCGGTGGTGGACGAGAAGGCGCTGATCGAGGCGCTGGGCAACGGCACGATCGCCGGCGCCGGCATCGACGTGTTCGACCAGGAGCCGCCGCCGGCCGACAATCCGCTGTTCGGCATGGCGAACGTGACCGTCACGCCGCACTTCGCCGGCCCCACCTGGGACAACCAATACTCCCGCTTCCGCAACGGTTTTGATAATGTCCAGCGCGTGGCGCGCGGGGAAAAACCGCTGTGGGTGATCCCCGAACTCAGGGAGGGTTAGGGCACGTTCACGCAGACTGGAATCACCGGGCAACCTGTCATTGCGAGGAGCGCAGCGACGAAGCAATCTCCAGCGAGGTGCGCACCTGGATGGGGATTGCCGCGTCGCTGCGCTCCTCGCAATGACACCGGTGGCGACACGACGGATGGCGTTCCCGGTCAGCGTGAAATTGCTCCGGGCCGCCGCCCCGCCTTCACCGACGCCAGCACGATCCCCGCGGCAATCAGCGCGATGCCGATCGCGTGGTACAAGTGGAACCGCTCGCCCAGGAACAGCACCGCCAGCACCGCGCCGAACACCGGCATCAGGTGCATCGACTGGCCGGCCCGCGCCGCGCCGATCAGCTCGATGCCGCGGTTGAAGAACAGATAGGCGATGAACGAGGGGAACACGGCGATATAGGCCAGCGCCGTGAAGGCCTGCCAGTCGGTGGTGATCGTTGCACCGGTGCCGCGTTCCCACAGGAAGAACGGCAGGATCATGCAGGAGCCGACGCCCATCGTCGCCACCAGGAAGCTCATCGGATGCGATTTGGGCCGGTGGCGGAACATCGCCGCGTAGATGCCGTAGATCGTCATCGCCACCAGCACCCAGACATCGCCGGGATTGACCGACAGGTGCAGCAGCACGCGCAGCGAGCCCTGCCCGGCGATCGCCGCGACGCCAACCAGCGAGACCAGCACGCCCCCCGATTGCGCCAAGCCGGGACGCTCGCGGAACAACGCGTAGGCCCACAGCAGGATCACCAGCGGCATCGCCGACTGCAGCAGCAGCACATTCAGCGCGGTGGTCTCGGTTAGCCCGATATAGGACATCGTGTTGTAGCTGGCGATGCCGGTCCCCGACAGCAGCAGCATCAGCGGCCATTGCCGCAGCAAGGTCGGCCAGTCCTGCTTCAAGTGGGGCCAGGCGAAGCCGAGCCCGATCACGAACGCGCCGGTCCAGCGGATGTACGCCAGCGCGATCGGCGGCACCACACCGGCCACGCCGCGGCCCAGCACGATGTTGCCGGCCCAGAACAGATTGGCCAGCACGAGCAACGTCCACGCCGACGACCACAGCCCGATCGCCGGGTGGCGCAACCCGAGTGCCGGGCGGTGCTGCGCGAGCGGGGCGGGTTCCCGGTGCGCGCTCAATACGCCCCCGCCCAGCCGTCGCGTCGCGGATCGGACCCGGCCATGCGCACGCCGTTCTCCAACACGCGGATCGCCTGCACGCTGCACGGGCCTTCCAGCGGACCGACGCGGTTCAGCCGGTGGCCGAGCCGTTCCAACCCGGCAAACACCGCGTCGCCGAACCCCGGTTCGATGGTCAGCCGACCGTCGCCCTCGTGCGGCCAGTTGGCGCCCTGGCCACGCTGGCTGGAGGTCCAGCGCGGCGATTCCAGCGCGCATTGCGGATCGGCGCCAAGGTCCATCATCGCGGTCAGCACCTGCGCATTCACCTGCACCTGGTTGTCGGCGCCCGGCGTGCCCTCGACCGCCCACAGCCTGTTGTCTTTGAACACCATCGGCGCGTTCATCGTGTGCCGCACGCGCTTGCCGGGCACCAGCCGGTTGGCATGGCCGTGCGCCAGATGCCAATAGGCCATGCGGTTGTTCAGCAGCACGCCGGTATCGCCGGCGGTGACGCCGGAGCCGAAGGCGGAGTTGATGCTCTGGATGCCCGACACGGCGTTGCCCACGCGGTCGACGACGGCGAAGTAGGTCGTGTCGCCCGCCGCCGCCTCGGGTTCCGCCAGCGGCAGATCGGCGGCGCGTGCCATATCGATCGCGGCGGCGCATTCATCGGCATAAGCGTCGGACAGCAGGCGATCCAGCGGCACATCGCCGAAGCGCGGATCGGTGCCGAAACGCTCGCGGTCGAGGAAGGCACGCTTCTTCGCCTCCACCAGCACGTGGATGCGCTGCACCGGATCAATCGCGGCAAAATCGAAACGTTCGGCGATCTTCAGCATCTGCAGCATGGTGAAGCCGGTCGAGTTCGGCGGCGTCTGGGTGACGCGGAAGCCGCGATAGCGGATCTCGATCGGCGCCTGTTCCTGCGGCCGGCAGGCATCGAGGTCGCGCGCATCGACCAGCACGCCGGCTTCCTGCATGCCCGCGACCAGTCGTGCGGCCAGCGCGCCGCGATAGAACGTTGCGGCACCGTCAGCCGCGATCTCCTGCAGCGTGCGGGCAAGGGCGCGCTGCACGATCAGCGAACCCAGCGCCGGCACACCGACATCGCGCCCGTCGAGGAATACGGCGCGGCTGCGCGAATCAGCCGCCAGGAACTGGCGCACCTCGGCGGCAAAATGCCGGTAGTGATGGGTGACCGCGAAGCCATCGCGCGCGTGGGCGATTGCCGGTTGGCACAGATCCGCCCAGGCCATCGTTCCGTGCGCCGCATGCATCGCGCCCAGGCCGGCGAGCAGGCCGGGCGTCGAGACGCTGAGCGGTCCGCGCACGGCGATGCCGCGGGTGCGAAACCGTTCCGGGATCGCGGCGAGCGGCGCCGCGCCGGTCGCGTTCCAGCAGCGTGCACCACGGTCGGACGCGGTGTAGACCTGATAGAACCCGTCGCCGCCGAGGCCGGACATGCCCGGCTCCACCACGCCGAGCGTGAGCGAGATCGCCACCGCGGCATCCACCGCGTTGCCGCCGGCGCGCAGCGTATCCAGCCCGGCCTGCGTCGCCAGCGGATGGTTGGCGCCGACCGCGCCGTTGCGACCCATGATCAGCGGGCGATGGGCCCGGGGGGAAAGATAGCCGGGGGAAAGATAGCCAGCGGAAAGCGTGTCGGGCGAGAGAGACATACGGGGTTCCTTACGCCAGATGCGTGGTGAAGAACGCGGCGACCGCGGCGTAGATGCGGGCGCGGTCGGCGGGCCGGATGAAGCCGTGGCCGGCATAGTCGAAGCGCAACAAGGTCACCGGTTTCTGCCGCTCCGCCAAGGCGGCGGCGAACCGCTCGCTCTCGCCGTATGGCACGCGGGGATCGCGAGTGCCATGCGCCAGCAGCACCGGCACCTGGACCAGCCCGGCGCGATGGATCGGCGAGAGGCGCGCGAACAACGCGGCGTTGCGCACCGGATCGCCGTATTCCGCCGCGCGATGGTCGCGCCGCCACGCCCCGGTGCCCGCCAGCAGCGTCACGAAATCGGCGATGCCGTAGTAGCTGACCGCGGCCCGCCACAGCCCCGGATGCTCGGTGATTGCTGAATTCACCATGAAGCCGCCATAGGACTGGCCCATGATGCCGATGCGCGCGGCATCGATCGCCGGATGCGCCGCGAGCCAGTGCCTGCCGTGCACCAGGTCCATGACACTATCGAGCCGTTTCTCCCGGTCATCGCTTTCCGTGTAGGCGCGGCCGTAGCCGGAGCTGCCGCGCACGTTCGGCAGCAGCACCGCGAACCCCGCCGCCAGCAGCATCTGCAGGTCGGGGCGAAAATTCGGCCGCGTCTGCGCGACCGGCCCGCCATGCACCCAGATCACCGCCGGGGAGCCGGATGCGGGTCGCTCGCCCGGCGGCAGCGCCAGCCATCCGGGAATGCGCGTGCCGTCGAAACCATCCCACGCCACCAGTTCGAGATCGACCAACCGCGCGGGATCGACTGTCACCTCGGGCTGCACCAAGGGGCGCGCGGTGCCGTCGCGGCATAACCAGATCGACGAAGGAACGGTCGGTGCCACCACGGTGACAGCAAGGCTGTTTCCATCCGGGGCGAAGGCCGGCTCGCTCAGCACGCCGCGTGGCAGGCCGGCGACGACCGGGCGCGCGCCATCCATCGGCCCGACGCGCAGCACGGCGTAGCCGCGATCGTTCTCGATCGTCGCCAGCATGGCGCCGTCGCTGGACATCGCCCATGCCTCGACGTCGCGCCCGTCCGCCGCATAAACGACCTTGACCGCAAAACTGTCCGGATCGAGCCGGCACAGGCGCAGGAAATTGCTGCCGCCATGATCGGTCAGCGCCAGTAGCGTGCGTCCGTCGCTGGCCCATCGCACGGTCTGGTAGTTCGTTCCTGATGCGGACGGAAACGCCGCGGCCCGGCCCGATGCGAGATCGAGCAGCAGCAGCGTCATGTCGCCAAAGCCACGATCGGCCAGCAGCGTCAGCACCGCGCCGTCCGGGCGAAAACCCGAGACGCTGACGATGCCGCTGCCCTGATACACACACTCCCGCGCGCCGCTCGCCACGTCCTGCAAATAAACGTCGAAATGTGCCTCGTCGCGTGCGTTGGCGGCGAAGGCGATGCGCGTCCCGTCGGGCGAGAAGGCGCCCCAGTCATGGATCACCGCCGGATCGCCGGTCAGCGCGCGCGGCGCCGGATGTTCGTCCGACGGATCGATCAGCCAAAGTTGCTGGCGCTCGTCGCCGCCGCGATCGATGCCGTAGACCAGCCGGTCATCCGCCGGGCAGCGCCGCAGCAGCGCCAGCTTCTCGTCATGCAAGGTCAGTTGCCGCGCGGCGCCGGTTTCCAGGTCCAGCGCCCAGGCCTGCGGCAGGCCGGCACCACGCAGGTGAAACAATGTCCGACCGTCGAGGGCGAACACCGCGCTCCCCGCGGCGCCGATGCGTGCATAGGTCTCCGGCTCGATCGGCATGCGCGTTCCCCTCCAGGAACCGGTGAGCATAACCACGCCGGGCCGCTGGCCGCTACCGGGCCTGGCAACCGGGTACGGTCTCAACCGGGTACGGTCTCGTGCCAGCCCGCGATAGCAATGATATACTCTGGGCGCCGACCGTTCCCACCGTCATGCCGGCCCGCAGGTCGCGCACGACGGGGATGGAGCCACATACCGTCAACCGATTCATTTGTTTCCGAACCGTCCCTGACCAGCGTGCGTTGCTTCCGAGCCGCGCGTCACCGCCGCCACCAGCCACGCTTCTTCTTCGCCATCGGTGCATCTTCGGTGCCGCCGATGACAATCGGCTTGATGAGCGGTTCAGGTGTCGCGTCGTTCGCCGGCACGAGCCCGACGGCATCAGCCTGGTCGACGAACTGATCCGCGAGCGACGGGAGGCGGCGCGACGTGAGTGACCGGCCGGCGGTGCTCGATGCGTCGGCGCCGCTGGCGCTGTTGCAGAACGCGCCGGACGCCGAGGTTGTTGCAGATCGGCTGACGCGGCGCATCATGCGCGCCGTCAACCCGTCCGAGGTGGTCGCGAAGCTGGTCGATCACGGGCTGCCCGAGGCCGGCCTGCACGCGACGCTGGAGGTGCTGGACATCGACGTGCGCGAATTCGACCTCGAGCCCGCCTACGCTGCCGGCGAACTTCGGCGCAGCACGCGCGACGCTAACTTGTCGTTCAGCGACCGCACAGTGTCGCCCTGGCGATGCGGCTCGGCGCCGCAGCGATGACGGCAGACCGCGGCTGAGGCAGGTTGGCCGGCAGCACACCGTGCATCAAGCTGATCCGCTGACCGACCAGAGGTTTTGCGTCGACCCACGAAACCGATTAAGCATACGCGGTGGCGTGGCGGACGCGCGCACGTGAGACGCTTGCGGCCGAGCACCTGCCGGGTGGTCGGTCTTCGTGAAAGGACGGGGATGCATCTCGAAACACGGGTTCTCGTGAGCGGAGGGGCGGGCTTCCTGGGATCGCACCTGTGTGACAGGCTGCTCGACCTCGGCTACCAAGTTCTATGCGTCGATAACTTTTTCACAGGAACGCGGCGCAACATCGAGCACTTGCTCGACCACAAGCACTTCGAGCTGATGCGCCACGACATAACGTTCCCGCTGTACGTTGAGGTTGACCAGATCTACAACCTTGCCTGTCCGGCCTCGCCGATCCACTACCAGAAGGATCCAGTGCAGACGACGAAAGCCAGCGTGCTCGGTGCCATCAACATGCTTGGCCTCGCAAAGCGGCTGCGGCTACGGATCTTCCAGGCGTCGACCAGCGAGGTCTACGGCGACCCGGCGGTTCACCCGCAGACCGAGGCGTATTGGGGCAACGTCAACCCGATCGGTCCGCGGGCCTGCTATGACGAGGGCAAGCGTTGTGCCGAGACGCTGTTCTTCGACTACCACCGCCAGCACCGTATCGAGATCAAGGTTGCGCGCATCTTCAACACCTATGGGCCGCGCACCCACCCCAACGATGGGCGTGTGGTGTCAAGCTTCATCGTGCAGGCGCTGACCAACCGCGATATCACGGTGTTCGGCGAGGGCATGCAAACCCGGTCGTTCTGTTACGTCGATGACCTGATCGACGGCTTTCTGCGCCTGATGGACAGCGCGCCGGAGGTGACGGGACCGATCAATCTGGGCAATCCACGCGAGTTCACCATCCTTGAGCTTGCGCGGATGGTGATCGACCTGACAGGGTCGCGCTCGCGTGTGGTCCATCGGCCGCTGCCGTCGGATGATGCCCGGCAGCGTTGCCCGGATATCGGACCGGCGCGCGCCGTGTTGGGCTGGTCGCCGACAGTGGCGCTGGAAGACGGGCTGCGGCGAACCATCCCGCATTTCGAGGGCCTGCTGTCAGAGGGCCTGATCGGCCCGGGCGGTTGAAGCGGACGCCGCAGTCTTGGATTGCCGCCGCGCGCCCGAGGGGCGGATTGCGCATCGGGCCAAACCGGAGGATTTGAACAATGACGCAAGCAGTCCTGGTCGTCGGCGGCGCTGGCTATATTGGTGGACACACCTGCAAGGCGCTGGCGCGGGCGGGCTTTCTGCCCGTCGTTCTGGACAATCTTTCCACCGGGCACGGTGATTTTGTGCGGTGGGGACCGCTGGTCAAGGCCGATATGCGCGACATGGCCATGGTCGTGGAGACGATCCGGCGATACGGCTGCGCGGCCGTGCTGCATTTCGCCGCCTGCGCCTATGTCGGCGAATCCGTCGTCGATCCGGCGAAGTACTACGACAACAACGTCACCGGCACGCTATCGCTGCTGGCGGGAATGCGCATGGCGGACTGCAATGCTCTGGTATTCTCCAGCACCTGCGCGGTCTATGGACAGCCCGCGCAGGTACCGATCGTCGAGGAGACGCGACCGGACCCGATCAATCCCTACGGCGCCTCGAAGCTGATGGTCGAGCGCATTCTTGCCGACTTCCGCCCGGCCTACGGCCTGCGGTCGACCGCGCTACGCTACTTTAACGCCTGCGGCGCCGACCCCGACGGCGAGATTGGCGAACTGCGTGATCCGGAGACGCACCTGATCTCGCGCGCGATGATGGCACTGCAGGGGCACATCTCGGACTTCGCCGTGTTCGGATCGGATTTCGAGACGCCGGACGGCACCGCGATCCGCGACTACATCCATGTCGCCGACCTGGCCGATGGGCACGTGGCCGCACTCGCGCGGTTGCTCGCCGGGTCGCCTGGCAGCGTGTTCAACCTCGGCACGGGCCACGGCCATTCGGTGATGGAAGTGCTGCACGCGATCGAGCGCGAGGCGGGTGAGCGGCTACCGGGCGTGACAGGCGAGCGCCGGGCCGGCGATCCAGCGGTGTTGGTCGCCGATCCGTTGCGCGCGCGCCGGGAGTTGGGCTGCGATCCCGTGCGCTCGGGCCTGGACAGCATCGTGCGGACGGCCTGGGCCTGGCACCGCCGAGCGCATCCTCGGCGCAATTCGCCGGCCGCCCGTGCATAAGGGTCTGGCCACGAGGCCATCGAAGGTCTTGGCCAGCCAGTGCTCCCTAGTGTAGTTTGTACTCGCCTCCACGTGCAAGCGGTACGCCTCTTCGATGGTGTCAAAGTCAGGGTGGTTGAGGGCGCGTACGCAGTTTATGAAGTTTACTGCCTCAATATGGCTCCTCTCGGGGGGGCGCAATCGAAGGAGTTAGCCAGTGGTGACGAGGCTGTCATTTGTCGAGAGTGTGTCCAAGTTCGCATTGAATCCGATAACCGCCCTGGGCAAGTTGTCGTGGCTGTGGCGCGGATCGGCCGCCGCGCGGAAGCTTGCTTTCAGTGTAGGTCGCAGCGCCCAGCCGGAGCCTCCCAATGACCTCGAGAGGTATTTCCAGGCCGTCAAAAAGGGGCCAGGTATATGGAAGTGGGTGCACTATTTTGAAATCTATGACCGGCATTTGGCAAAGTTCAGAAATAAGGAAGTGAGCATATGTGAGGTAGGCATCTACAGCGGTGGAAGCCTTGGGATGTGGAGGCAGTATTTTGGGCCTAGGTGCCGGGTATACGGAGTAGATATCGAAGAATCCTGCAAGGCCTATGAGGGTGACGGCATCGAAGTGTTCATTGGGGACCAAGCTGATCGCGGGTTTTGGAGAGACTTCAGGAGGCAGGTTCCAGAGGTCGACATCATCATCGACGACGGCGGACACCATTTCAACCAGCAGGCCACCACACTGGAACAAATGCTCCCGCATCTGCGGCCGGGTGGAGTGTACATCTGCGAAGATATACATGGCACCTTCAATAATTTCACCCTTTACGTCAGTGGGCTGTCCTGGAGCCTGAACGGGGGAAAGATCCACCGGGATCCAGACCAAGACAACAGAAGGCTGACCGCGCAGACGTCCGCGTTCCAATCCTCCGTCCACTCGATACATTTGTATCCGTTCGTTGCAGTCATCGAACGGCGTTGCTCGCCCGTCGCCGAATTTGTTGCGCCGAAGCGCGGAACGCAGTGGCAACCGTTCCTAAAATAGCCAAACTGACCCAAAGAACCCAAATGGCAAATATCGGCGGAAAGTCGTGGAGCGGGGCATTGGGACTGATTGCGGAAATCGGACGACAGGTCCGGTACCAGCGCCGACTGACGCGCATCTTGGGATGGCGAGACGCGTCACGCTTCCGGAGCGCACTGCTGGGCCGCCGCCTGGGATGGAATGCCGGCGCATCGCTGCTTCTGCATCCGCCCAATCTGCTGCATCCGATCGAGCTTCGCGTTGCCTCGACAGATGCCTATGTCTACGAGCAGGTAATCGTGGATGAGCAATATGCGGCAGTGGCCGACGGCTATACGGCCGAGGTGATCGTCGATTGCGGCGCAAATGCCGGCTATGCCAGCGCCTACTTGCTGAGCCGCTTTCCGCGGGCGCGGGTAGTGGCGATCGAGCCTTTTCCCGCCAACGCGGCTCTGTGCCGCCGCAACCTCGCCCCTTATGGCACCCGGGCGACGGTGATCGAGGCAGCGATCTGGAGCCACTGCACCCGGTTGGTGCTTGACCAC
>Ga0209415_10009773_pt1 | contig 16425 bp, 18 predicted proteins | sample PeaSoiSIISIP2007_FD_187696 | JGI IMG/M metagenome (GOLD analysis project Ga0209415, IMG submission 187696) | Peat soil microbial communities from Weissenstadt, Germany - SII-SIP-2007 (SPAdes) (version 2) | ecosystem: Environmental > Terrestrial > Soil > Wetlands > Peat | place: Germany...
AACACCGACCACTTCTTCGACCGATCCGCGCCCAACTTGAGCGTCATACCCGGACTTCGCATCTTGCGTCCTTCGCCAGCCGAGAGCACCAGTCCGTCGGTCACATTCGTTGCCTCCCTAGCCACGTCGCTTCGTCAGGCTTCACAGGCGGATTCACCGTATCGCGGGAAGACCGAGCTGATACATTAGGGGGGTTCACCGGCGCGGTCTCTCCCGCGCGCTTCTCGCGGTCAGGCTATTGACCGTGCGTCGCCCTCATCAAGGGCGTGGTGCGGCCCCCCGCGCCTTGCTTCGACCGCGCGCGGCTCGACCCCGCTCGCGGGCGGCTCCGACCTGTTGAGGTCGTCCCACCTGACCTCGGTCGGTTTTCGTCGGGCCTGGCCCCTCACCCGAACGCCGGCCTGTCCGATGGAGACGGTCCCGAAATTACGGTCCTTTTTGTCCCGGACCTCGATCGTGATGTTCCCCTTGTCGAGGCGGATTCCCCAGTCTCCCTCCACGGGAACGTGCGCCTAGCCCGGCGCCATTCGCGGGTGTAGCGGTTTCTCTCCTTGAACGTGTCGTACGACGCTCGATGCGAAGCCTCACATAGCGCGGCAACGTCCGGGACACCATCGATGGCCGACCTTCCAGTCGAGTGGGTTGACGGGGACTCGTTCTGGCCGCGCGTACACCGCAACATGCGTTGGGTCATGTTGGGAGTCACGGTCGTCGCTTTACTCACGGTCCTGCAGGATTTCGGGGTTGTCTCTCTTTTGCCCTATTCCACTTACGGTGGAACAGGCTCGGTTATTGAACTCGGGTGGATTGGCATCCTTCTCCTCGGGGTTTTCATGCCGTTCCGTTTGCCCGTCGCCGGACCGATAGGCATCTCACCCGCCAGTCTGATCGTGAGGGGGATCCTGCGGCCCAGGTCGATCCCCCGGTCGCGGATTTACTGGGTGAGCTCGGGCCGCATGATGATCCGCGGTTGGGGCGGGGGGGAGGTCGTCCTGACTTCCCTCCAGTTCGAACGGATCTCTCGCTGGTTCTACACCCCTCAGCAGAATTTCGCGCATTGACCCCACACGCGGATCCTCTCCGCTTGCTCCGCACGTGGGTCCGCCTCCAGCGAGATCCTCACTCGGAGATAGCTCGCCTTCCGCGCGTTGAGCGGCGCACGCGGATCGCGCGTATAGCCGCAAACGCGATCAAGACACATCCGATGCCCACGAGGATCAGCCCGAGACGGCTCCAATCCACCGCAGTGCACGGCCATGGACCTGAGGTACAGCTTTTGGCGACCTGCTCGGTAAATCCAACATCCCAGACGTAGAAGAGAGCCCCACCGACGGCCAGCGCAATGCCGACGAGCAGAAGGCGGACGAGACGGTTGGTCCGGGACTCTCGGTCCATCGTCGACCGTTCCCTTCACCGATAGGCCACAACCCACGATAATCACACCTCAGGCGCGGGTCCTCCCCGCGCCTCGGGGATCCCACGGCCCGCCCGTCTGGGACTAACTAAAATCCGAAGTACGCGGTTCACGCGCTGGCTTGCCGCAGATTTCTGGACCTGGGAAGTTCAACAACTCGAGCATCTCCGACCTCCGCTATCGCAGCCGGCACAGACGCGCACGTTGGCTTGGGCTCGCCAGAACTCTACGACGAACAGTTCCAAACCGGTTATTCAGTTATAATCCACCCGGCGCTCTCGCACCATTGTGGGAACAAGACCCCGAATCCCTGGAGGGACGGAACCGGAGAGTCTCTCTGCCGCAGAAAGGGGACCTCCCGTCGGCGGGTTCTTAAGCCTGGGAGATCTCGAATTCGCTGCCTCTCAAAAGATTCCCTCGGCTCTTTGGAACTATGTCCAAGGAGGTGCCGGCGAGGAGACGACCTTGCGCGCCAATCATGAGGCGTTCACGCGTCGGACCCTGCGATCCCGGGTGCTCGTAGACGTCTCGCATATCGACCCCACCACCACGGTCCTCAGCACGCCCGTGAACGCCCCCTTCTTCGTCTGTCCCACTGCCTACCACGGCTCGATCCATCCCGACGCCGAGATGGGCACGGCCCGAGCCGCCAGCGCCGCCGGCGTGCTGGCGGCCTTCAGCACGCTTTCCACCGCGTCGCTCGAGCAGATCGCCGCCGCCGCGCCGGCGGGACCCCGCTGGTTCCAGCTCTATCTCCAACCGGAGTTCTCCGCCAGCCAACGCTTGGTGGAGCGGGCCGAGAAGAGCGGTTACTCGGCGATCGTCCTCACGGTCGACCTGCCGGTGCTCGCCAACCGGGACCGTCAGGCCCACGGAGGATTCGCGCTCGCCGCCTGGCCCCCGCTTGGGAACGGAGCGGACATCGTGGGGCCTCCCCGGGGGTTCGAGACACGGGGCCGGACCTTCACCCTCCGCCCGGACGCCGAATCCGGATGGAAGATCCTCGACCAGCTCCGGGGGGTCACTGACCTCCCCCTCGTGGTGAAGGGGGTCCTGACCGCCGACGACGCGCTCGCGGCGATCGAGCACGGCGCTCGCGCAGTGATCGTCTCGAACCACGGAGGTCGCCAGCTCGACGGCGCGCCGGCGAGTCTGGACGCCCTGCCCGAGGTCGTGGCCGCGGTCGGAACTCGGGCCGAGGTCTACCTGGACGGGGGGGTCCGTCGGGGGAGTGACGTCGTTATGGCGCTCGGGCTCGGCGCGCGGGCGGTGGGTCTCGGGCGACCGATCCTGTGGGGCCTGGGGGCCGGAGGGGAACGGGGCGTCGCCCGCGTGCTCTCCCTCCTGATGGTCGACCTCCTTACGACGATGGCCCTCACCGGTCGGCGGAGTATTTCCGAGCTCGACTCCACTGTCCTCGGGCCGGTGCGCGGGACCTGACTTCGCACCCAGGGCAGGAACCCGAACCTTGATGGTCCGGGACCTTGTGGTCTCGGGCCATGCTCGTCCGAGACCTTCGCTGGAACGACTTCGATCCGCTGACCGAGATGTACTATCATCTCTACGAAGAGCGGGGGGCGGGCGAGCCGATCGGGATCAGCCTGTTCGCGGAGCGCCCGAGCCTCGCCGACGAAGTCGAATGGTTCGCAAACCTCTTCCGAAAGTCGCTCGAACGCCAGTGGTTCACCGCCGTGGCTGAGGACGGCGGACGGGCCATCGGGAGCTGCACGATCCAGCCCCAGGCTCCCCGCCCGGACAGCGAGCTCGGTCACGTCGGCGTGCTCGGAATCCTGGTCGACCACCGATTCCGGGGCCGGGGCGCGGGACGGGCGATGATGGACTCCGCCCTCCATCAGGCCCGGGGCCGCTTCGAGATCGTGCGGCTCAGCGTGTTCGCCGACAACCTTCGGGCGAAGGAACTCTACCGGAGGGTGGGGTTCGAGCCGTACGGGCGTCTCCCTCGGGCGATCCGCCGCGGGGACCGGTACATCGACGAGGAGTTCATGTTCCTCGACCTCGGAAAGTGGAGCCCGCCGCCGAGCGCCCCGAACCGTTAAACCCCGAGGGGGTTCGCACCGGCCGATGGACGAACCCAGCAGCTGGAACAGCGAGCTCGTCGAGGAACGTCGCCACAAGGACGACTTCATGGCGCGACACCGCGAGTCCCCGTTCGTCTCGGCCCGCGTCCCGTTCCACGACCTGCGCTACTTCCCGCCCAACCCCGCGCTCCGCGTGCCCGCGCGGCTCGAGCGTCTCGCCGTCCCCGAGGAGGCGTACCTGCGGACCAGCCGGGACGGCTCGGCGGTGATGCGGTATCTCGGTGACCTCCACTTCGTGGTCGGCAAGACTCCCGTCCACCTGCGCCTCTACCACGCCGGAGAAGGTGTGGGGACGTCGGTCTTCGTTCCGTTCCGGGATTCCACGAGCGGAGGAGAGAGTTATGGCCCGGGGCGCTACCTGACGCTCGAGCTCAACGAGTCGGACGAATACGAGCTCGACTTCAACCGTGCGTTCAACCCCTACTGCGCCTACACTGACGAGTTCGAGTGTGCGTTCCCGCCGGCGGAGAACGACCTGCCGGTCCCGATCCGGGCCGGAGAGAAGGTGTGGGCGGCCGACCAGAACCCGGCTACCCCGTCGTCGATCATGATCGAGGCCGTTGCGAAGTTCCGCGCGGCCAAGGCGGGCACCCCGCCGAGGACCCGGTCCGCGGCGCGCGCGGGCTCGGCGCCACGCCCGAAGCCCCGCAAGAAGTCCCCGTCGGCGCGGGTCCGCCCCGCGAAGGCGCGCCCTACAGGTGCGGGAAAAGGCCCAAGATCCCGTTAGCGACGAACTGGACGCCCACCGCGGCCAACATCAACCCCAGCACACGGGTCATCGCCATCACGCCGACCCGTCCCACCGACCTCAGGATCCGCTGCCCGTAGCGGAAGATGGCGTACGCGAGCACGGTCACGACACCGATCGCAACGAACGTCGCCACAATGACGAACGGGTCGCTTCCCGAGTTCCCCTCGTAGATCATGACGGTCGAGATCGCCCCCGGCCCGGCGAGGAGCGGGATCCCGAGCGGAACGATCCCCACGTCGCTCCGGCGCGAGGGATCCGCGTCCCCCGGCGAGAGCTTCGTTCGCGTGACCTCGCCCCGTAACATATCGTAGGCGACGAGGAAGAGAAGGATCCCGCCAGCGACCTCGAAGGCGGCGAGGGTGAAGCCGAAGGCCTGGAAGAGGAAACGACCCACCAAGGCGAACGTGGTGAGGACGGCCACCAGCGTGATCACCGCACGATTGAGAACGACCTGGCGGTCCTTCGCATCGAACCCCTCGGTGAGCGAGACGAAGAACGGCAGGGTCCCGATCGGGTCCACCAGGGCGAACACGGTGACGATGATGGCCGCGTAGAGCGCGAGGTCGAACATCGATCGGTCTCCTAGTTCGGGGGGCAGGGAGCCAGCCTCCCCATGAAGGCTTCGACCCTGTCCCGCCGATCGCTATCGGACGGCGGCGGGCCGCGCGAACTCTCGAGAAGGGCCGCCGCGCGGTCGCCCCGCGCGGCGCCGCGGGGGGACGGAGCTAGGGTTTCGGACCGCCCCGAGGATCCGCGGAGGTCGGACGCTTGCGCGGGGGTCTGGCAGGGGTCGCGGCAGCACTCCGAGAAGGTTGGTTCCGGACCTTGCCCGCGGACTTCCGGACTTTGACGCCCCTCTTGGTCGGCCCGAGGTCTCGCGCCTTTAGACGGAGAACGAGCGGTTCGCGGTTCGGGTTCGCCAGCAAGAGGAGGTAGTCGCCAGGGGCCTGCGGGTCAAAGTGGATCCGCGCCCGGCCGGAGAGACGTACCCGCTGGACGTACGGACCCTCCTGATGACCGATGAGGAGGACGAACGAGCGTCCGGGGCGCGGGTTCTCGAGCTCGACGTCGATTTCGCACGCGGGAGACTCGAGGCGCATCTCGAGCCGAACCGTCGAGACCCCGGCGAGGATGAGGAACTTCGGAAGGTCCCGGAGCGCGGTCGCCATGGGAGGGCGAATGCCGCCGGTATGAAAACTTGGGCGGTGGACGGGCGGCCTCGCCACCGAGGTGGGGTTAAATCGGCCGCTCGGCTGGCGCCCTCGATGGCAGCTACACGCATCGCCCACGCCGTTTGGGAGCACGACCTCGCGCATGGGCACGGCACGGTGCAGGGAACGAGCGGCGCGCTCCCGGCCCTGCCGGTCTCCTGGTCGGCCCGCACCGAGTTGCCCGGCGGGAAGACCAGCCCGGAGGAACTCCTCGCGGCCGCGCACGCCGCCTGTTTTTCCATGGCGCTTTCCGGCCGCCTCGGTCGGATGGAGAAACCCCCCGAGCGGCTCGACGTCCGCGCGAGCGCGACCTTCGACAAGGTCGGGGATGCGTGGAAGGTTACGACCATGGAGCTGCACGTCACCGGGAAGGTGCCGGGGATTTCGCCGGCCGAGTTCGAGTCGGCCGCTCAGGCCGCCGGCCAAGGGTGCCCCATTTCGGGCGCCCTGAAGGGGAACGTCACGATCACCGTCCACGCCCAGCTCGCCTAGGCGCTCCCTCACGGAGGGCGAGGTCGGCAAAGACGAACCCATCCCGTGCTACGACCGGCCCGGCCCGCACGTCCAGCGGGCGGTCGAACATCGGCCCACCGGTGACGCATGTGTGAAACTCCCCCCGCTCGCCGCACGGGTCGACCTCCGGGGGCAGGTCCCCGAGGAGGTGGTCGTCAAACCTCCGGCCCGCGAAACGGGCCGGGATCCGTCGGGGGTCGACGCAGACGAGCGTGGCCTCAAGCCCTCCCCGGATCATTTCCTCGGCGAGCCCTCGGGTATTCCGGCCCCAGAGGGGAAAGACGGGGGTGACGCCGCTGCCCGCCATTCGCTCTTCCCGGTACGCCCGTACGTCTTCGAGGAACAGGTCCCCGAACACGACCCGGGAAACTCCCTCCGAGACGAGTCCCTTCAGAGCGAGCGCCATCCGGGCCTCGTAGACCTCGTTGGGACACGGCGAGGGGATCGGGACCACGTGCACCGGAAGCCGCAGGGCATGGGCCTGGGCGGCCAACATCTCCGAGCGAACGCCGTGCATCGAGACCCGGTCGAACGGAGCGGTGACGGTCGTCAGCAGCCCCACCACGTCGACCCGCCCCTCCGAGCGGGCGGTGTAGAGGGCCCACGCGGCATCCTTTCCGCTACTCCACGCGACGACCGCCCGTGGGCGCGGGGTCACGCGCCGAACTCCGAGAGGGAGCGCTGCACTCTCTTCGGGGGCGCGGGCGGGGAGGTCGAGGCCCGCGCTTCCCGGCCCGGCGCTTCCGACGCGTCGTCCGGCGCCGGCGCCCCTCGGCGGAGGCTCGCACCGGGTCGCTCGAAGAGCGCGACGACCCGGGGGGATTCCGGTTCCGCGTCGATCAGGTACCCGACCTCCTCGTGCGTCAGGTCCAGCTCGCGCACGAGAGCCCGAGCCACTCCTTTTCGGTCCGCGGTGGCGTTCCGCTCCGTCCCGGTCCCGACCATCCGCTCGAGGAAGGGCAACGAATAGAGGCGCGTCTTCTCTCTCGAGAGGTGATGCCGTTCGGCCGCCTTGGCCACGACCGCGTCTCGCAACGCCCGCTGACCCCGGGAGCGACCCATCTCGCTGAGGAAACGCGGGAAGGCGGCGCCCTCGCGGACCGGGACGCTCGCGTCCCGGATCGCATACCCTACGCCCCCGGTGAGGAGCTCGGACGAGTAGCTCCAGAGGCTCCAGACCCGCGCCCGGCGCGCGCGGCGCAGGAACAGGTCGGCCTGGGCGATCACGCGGAAGGCGGCGTCGCGATGGGCCGCATCCGGAGCGAAGTGCGGGACGTTCTCCTCGATCCATGGAAGGAGGTCGTCGGGCGGGGCGTCCAACCGGTCCTGGACTTCCACCGACCGGAAGTACCGGCGGGCGGTCAGGGCCTCCTGGGTCAACTGCTCGAAATCCGACGTCAGGTCCCGCACGCCAAGGACCGTCAACTGCGCCGGTCCCGGCGGGAGAGGAGCGATCGCCTCCAGGTCGTTCATCCCCGCCCGAAGGTCGCCGCGGGCCTTGCGCACGATCGCCTCGATCGCCCCCGCCGCGAGGGCGATCCCCTCCGCCCGTGCGACGCGGGTCAGGTGGGAGGCCATCTCTGCGTCCCGGATCGGGTAGAACCGCAATCGAAGCACCCCGGTCCGGAAGACGGCGGAGTAGCGGGTCAGGGTCCGCTCGTCATTCACGGTCAGGACGAGGGGTTGTCGCGTTTCCTTGACGAGGCGCGTGATCGCCGCCAAGCCGCCGCGGTCCGAAAGGTCCCGGGGACGGGAACCCCCCTTCCAGTCCCCCAGGTCGCGCTGGGCGGCGGGCAGCCGGGTCCAAGCTCCCCGGCCCGAAGTGCGCGGGACGTCCTCCCACTCCTTGAACGGAGGGGGTTTGTTGCCGGGGGTGAGGCCCCAGCCCGCGTTGAGCGCCTCGACCGTGCCGTATCGACCCCGAAGGAACTCGCGAAGACCGGCGGGGGCCGGGGTCGCCTTCGCGGTCTCGGTGAGCCGCCCGGTAAGGCAATCGGCCTCGTCGAGCAGGATGAGAGCGTGGGAACGCGCTCCCTTCGAGACCCCCGACGTGAGGGTGTGGGTGATTGACGCGCGACCGGCGACCTGCTCGATCGCAGCTTCGTTCCGCGCGTCGGACGCGTTCATCTCGACCAACGTCCAACCATACTCCTCGGCGAGCGCAAGGGCGGTGGAAGTCTTTCCCACGCCCGGAGGACCGGCGAGCACGACTGCCCGCCGGGCCGGGGGACGACCCGAGGCCCACAGGTCGGCCCACGCACGGAGGTCGGCGCGGCCCTTCGAGCCTCCGACCACGTCGTCGAGCCGATGGGGTCGGTGCCGCTCGGAGAGCGGCAAGCGCGAATCCCCCTTCGCGACCATCACGGGACGGACGCCCCGGGGACCTTAATGCCTCGGCGCCCGCCCCGGGCGCGGGGGCCCCCGTCCTGAACCGTTACGCTGCCGACCGTTGCGCGACCCATCGGCGAACGAGGGCTTCCAGTTGGTGGAGGGGCAGCGCCCCCTCCCCGAGGATGAGGTCGTGGAAGGCGCGGACGTCGAACCGTTCGCCGAGACGGGTCTCGCCAAGGGTCCGCATCTCCCGGATCTTGAGCTGCCCGATCTTGTAGGCCAGCGCCTGCCCCGGCCAGACAATGTAGCGGTCGACCTCGACCGCGATTCCGGTGTCGCTGAGCGCGGTGTTCTCTCGGAAGAACTGGATCGCTTGGTCGCGCGTCCACTCCATCGCGTGCATGCCCGTGTCGACCACGAGACGGATCGAGCGCCACGCATCAGCGGTGAGCTGGCCGAACTTCGAGTAAGGGTCTGTGTAGAATCCGAGCTCCTCCCCCAAGCTCTCCGCGTACAGCCCCCATCCTTCGATGAACGCGGTCGGTCCCGTCTGCCGCCGGAACTCCGGCAAGTGGTCGAGCTCCTGCGCAATCGCGATCTGGAAGTGGTGGCCGGGCACCGCCTCGTGCAAACAGAGGTCCTCCATCTCCCAGCGAGGCCGAACCCCCACCTGGTAGGTGTTGGCGTAAAAGTACCCGGCGCGTCCCGTCGCCGGGGCGCCCCCAATGTAGTACGCAGCGGGCGAGGTCTTCTCCCGGAAGCTCGGCACCGGGAGAACACCGTACGGGAGCCGGGGCAACCGTCCGAACAGTCGCCCGAGTTGGGGGTCGGTCTTCTTCGCGATGACCCGGTACCCATCGATCAGGTCCTCTCCACGGGTCCAGTAGAATCGGGGATCGGTCCGGAGGAACTCCTTGAATTCGGAGTGCCCTCCCTGGAACCCGGTCTGCGTCCGGATCGCATCCATCTCGGAGCGGAGGCGACGGACCTCGCGCAATCCTATCTCGTGGATCTGGTGGGGTGTGAGGTCGGTCGTCGTCATCCGCCGGACCAGGTACGCGTAGGCTTCGACGCCCCCCGGGAGGGTGGAAACACCGACCGCCTCGCGGCAGGCAGGGAGGTAGCGCGCTACGAGGAACTCGAGGAGCTCGGTGAGGGCGGGAGCTACTCCATCGGTGAAGGCGGAGCGAGCCTCCGCGAGCAGCCGGAGTCGGTCCGACGGCCCGTTTCCGGCGGGGAGGTCGATGAACGCCGCCAGGAGCGCGCTCTCGATCGGGTCCGCCCGCAGAAGGTTGCGGATCTGATCGGGAAGTCCCACCACCGCAATGCGGGGCGGGGTGAACCCCGCGGCCCGGCCGGCTTCCAGCAACGCGAGCTGCTGCCGGATCATCCGCGGCAGGGCCCGGAGCCGCGAAAGCCGATCCTCGAAGTCGGAGACGCGGTCGCGGGGCGCCATGTCGAGAATGTCGGTGGCGGTGATATGGATCCCTTCGAGCTGGTTCATCGGCATGCGGAGGTCGTGGGGTTGACCCAGGTCGAACGGAAGTGGGTCGAACCCGAGACGGACCCCCTCCTGGGCCGTTTCGAGAAGACCCCGATAAAGGTCGTAGTTGAGCTGGTCCGCGGGCGTGAGGCTCTCCCGGTCGAAGTGAAGAAGTTGGGCCTGGCTTTCCGCCAGATGGGCGCGGCGAGTTGCGATCCCGGCGTCGGAGTCGTCCGTCCAACGGTCGTTGAACCCGGCGAGGCCGAACGCGGTGCCAAGCTCTGGATACTCCGAGATCCAGTTGATCCAATCCTCCGCCAGGAAGGACCCGAATCGGCTTCGGCCCGAAGGACTCGAATCAGGGGGCGCGCTCATGAAGATGAGACCTCCTCAGAGTGCCCGCACGAGCGCGCGGTATATGACGGGCAACGCTGTCCTCGGCCGGAACCGTACTAGGGACCCGCTCACGACCGGCGCCGGGAGTCCCAAACCGCTCGGAACCCTTGTTTAGCTGGCTTAGGTGCCGACTGGCTACGATGGGGGAGTCGAGCGCGGCCCTGGTCCCGCCCCGGCGAGTGGGCCCCGAGGGACCGAGCCTGTCACTCCTGGGTTTCACGGTGGTCCCCCCGTCCATTCCCGGGCCCACCGGCGACCGGAGCGTGGTCGAACGGCTGCGCCGCGCCCGGGCCGCTGGGGTGACAACCTTCGACGTCGCCGGCAGCCCGGAGCCGCGTCAGTCAGAGCGGTTGCTCGGCGAGGCGTTCCCGAACCGGGATCCCGAGCTGGTCGTTGTCGTTGGACGCCGTCTCGAAGACCTCATCGAGCGGGAGGCGGCCCGCCCAGGGACGGTCAACTTGGCCGATGGAGTGGTGGAACGACTTCATCACACCCTTGAGGAGTCGGGCCACCGACTCGCTCCCAACCGTGTGGGAGTCGTGGAGTGGACGGACCCCGCAGTTCCTCCGGACGTGGAACGCGCCGTCGGCCGTCTCGGAGCAGCCGCGGGTGGGCCGTGGCTCTGTCGCCGTCGGAAGGAAGGTCAACCCGCGCCCATCGGGGGGGCCCAACCTCCGGCCCGGCCCCTCCTCCTCTCCGGCTCGCTCTCGTTGCTGGATCGACGGCCGGTCGCTGTATTCGAGGCCGAGAGGGCCGAGGGTCCGGTCGTCTTCCTTGCGAGGGACCCGTTCGCGGGAGGACGGCTCGATGGGACTCGCGCCGCGGTGTCCGGTGTGCTGCGTGGACCCGGAACCGGCCCCGTCCGGTTGCGGGAGCTCCAAGCGGAGTTCGGCCCGGTTCTCCGCCTCGGCTTCCTCACGGAGCACCGGCGCCGAACCATGGCCCAAGCGGCGATCCGGTATGCCGCCCACTGGAGTTGGGTTGGTTCGGTCCTGGCACCACTCCCCACCTCCGACCGACTGGAGGAGGTCCTGGGATCGTTCGGAACTCCCCCCCTTTCTGACGAGGAGATCCGGCGGGTCTCCCTCACGTAGGCCCCTAACCGCACGCGGAACCCTTCCCGGCCGCGTGTTGGCTCAAATAGCCACCGAGGCTCCGAGCTTCGTGCTCGGCGTCGGGGACCTCGCGCCGGACTTCACAGCCCTCTCGGCCACGGGAGCGATGTTCCAGCTCTCCTCCCTCCGGGGTCGGCCGTTGATACTGTTCTTCTTCCCCCGGGCGAACTCGCTCGGTTGCACGATCGAGACGCGCGCCTTCGCGGACCATTTCTCGGAATTCCAGGCGGCGGGCGTCTCCGTCGTGGGGGTGAGCGTGGACCCGGTGAGCGCTCAGAGGGTGTTCGCTACGAAGTGCGACGTGGATTTTCCCCTCGTTTCGGACGGCGACAAATCGATTGCGAGATCCTACGGGGTCCTCGGGTTCCTGGGATTTGCCCGTCGGGTCACCTTCTTCCTGAGCGCCGAGGGTCGCGTGGAAGAGGTCGTCGAGTCGATCGGACCGAATCCCCACGTTCGGCGCGCGCTGGAGCGGATCGGGCGCGGGGGGGAGGGGTCCCCGCCGGCATCCACCGCGGGTCCGTAGCACTCCCCGTGCGGACTGCCAACCGTCGGACGCCGAGGTCGTTGAACGTGCTCAGCCGCGGATGATGTTATAGAGGCTCAGGCTCGCGAGGATGCTGTTCGGCTGGCCAACATAGACGAACGACAAGGTGCAGGCGTTCGGGACGGTGAAGCACCAGGCCGGGGCCCCATGATAGTCGTCGCAGTCGGGGCCGGGTCCGCAGTCCCCATGGTTGCCGTCGTTCTCGCCCGCCACGTCGGGGTCGAACGGCGATGTCGTGTGAACGTACATGATGAAGGTGTCGCCGTTCTCGACGTACCCCGTCTGGGCCGAGTCGAGCGGCACGAAGATGCCGAATCGATTGTAGAGCGTACTGTAGGAGCCGCTGGGAATGAACGACCCGCACTTGTTGAGATGCGGCGCGTTGGGGGCCGGCCCGGTGGAGCTCCCCGGGAACCAGGTCATGGTGTCCAGGGTGCCATTGACGAAGACCGTGTTGTTGCACTCGAAGATCATTTCGACTTCGCTCAACGGGATTACGTTAGGGCTGTGGGCCGAGATGATGAACTGCGTCGAGTTCATTTCGGAGAAGTCTCCAGTCGGCGGCGTTCCGCTGCACTCGGTGTTATGCAGGCTGTTTCCGGTGACCCCGCCGGTCGTGTTGGCCAGACCGCCGCCCCACCAGGCGGTGAACTCGTTCCCGTAATGCTGCCCGTTCTTGGCGACGACCGGACCGCCGGCGATCGTCCCCATGATCTGGTAGTTCCCGCCACTGTCGAGGTAATCGACCGTGGTGTTGGTGTTCGACGTCGACGAGAGGGTATTGTAGTTCAGCCACGCAGGGAACCACGGAAGGCAGTCGGTCGGGTCGCCCCATACGGGGTTGCTGGTACCGGACCGGATCGAGAATGAGATGAGGGGCGCGGGAGCGGGGGTGTTGATCTTGAAGGACCAGAGGAAGACTCCAGCCACGATCGTGATGGCCACGAGGAGGATTGTGGCGATGACGTTGCTGACCCCCCGATTTCGCCGTCTCCGCCCGGCTCGGTCGGGGTGCATTGCCGTTAACATGCTGGGAGCGGGCTTATCAACCTTGTGTCGCTCGCAAGTTCCGCTCCGCGACGCGCCGGCGGGGAGGGGTTGGGACCCTTCCCCGGTCAACCATTAACTACCCGGCCCACGCCTCTCGTACCGAGGGGGTCTCTATCGAGGACGATCGTACCCATCCTGCCAATGCCCCACCGCCCCGCTCGACCGCGAACCGGTTCCTGATCCTGGGGGTGGTCTTGGTCCTTGCCGCGTTCATCGGGCTTTGGGTGACGGCACCCCAGTGGGAAGCGCCCCTCGGATTGAACCACCCCGGGTCGACGCCCCAGGTCTACGTCTACCTGAACCTCACGCTGTGGCAGTTCTCCGGGCCGTCCAGCTGCTGGGCGGGGTCCGTCTTCAGCATCGGCGGTACCGTGCCGCTCAACGGCACGTTCCATGCCTCGGTCGCATTGCCTTATCCCGGGGGAACGACTGGTGCCGCGTGCACCGCCGAGACCATCCAGGTGGTCACGACGGGTTTCTCGATCCAGACCTCCAATGTCCCCGTGACTGTCGCGCCCGGCCAGTCGGGTCACTTGTGGGTCAACTTGACCGCCCCGGCGACCCCCTACAACGGTCCCCTTACGATGACGGTCGTGACGGCCTCGCCCTAACCGAGATCGTCGGTCGGGAGAACCCATCAATGAGGATGCCACGCCATGGGGTCTGGTACGTGGCCGGAGGATGCGTCGCAGCCCTCGCGATCGTGGTGGCCGTATTGTTCTTTATCCCCTCGGCGACCCCGCCACCGCCCCCGGTCACGGTCGAATCCATCGATTGGCAGATCGAGCAGACGCCGGTCGTCAACGGAACCCCCGAGTTCGCCGAGCTCTGGATCAACCAGTCCGGACCGATCTGGGGGTTCCCGTACCACATCCGCGCGGGAGGCTCGTTCAACGACTCGCTCGTGATCGTCAACGACGAACCCTACGCTGTCCCGATCTGCAGTGCGACGATCTCACCTCCGCTTCTCATTGTCAGCACCTACCCGACGCTTCCCATGCGAGCCACGTTGGAGGAGGACAACCTCCTCATCCTCACCCTCTCGGTCGAAGCAAACGCCGGGGCGGTGGTCAACGAAACCGGCACGATCAACGCCCTCGGTTGCGGGCTCCCCCCGGGGGAGGGTCCCTAATCCCACCCCCAACGTCGGCGTGCGCCTCTTGGCCGGGCCTCGGGCGGCGCGCTCTGCAAAGGAAGAGCGCCGCCGACGGGGGTACGTTCCTGCCCGCTTGCGCGATCCTGAGGAAGGAGCGCGTCCTGAACGCCGAAAGTCACCACGGTCCCCCTTCGATCGCCGGTGCGAACGGTCTTAAACGGAGGGTAGGTGCGAGCCGCTATGCCCCTCTACATGGACACTCACCGAAAGGTGAAGGGTGTGACCGACGCGGCCGTTGCCGAAGCCCACGCCAAGGACCTCAAGGTGCAGGGCAAGTATGGCGTGAACTATCGAAGCTACTGGGTCGATGAGAAGTCCGAGACGATCTTCTGCTTGGTCGAAGCGCCGAACCCCGAGGCCGCGGCTCGAGTCCATCGGGAGGCTCATGGTCTCGTCGCCCAAGAGATCCACGAGGTCCATCAGGGCTGAGGCATCACTCTCGGATATCGCCCGCCCGTGACGCGGGCCGGCCAAGCCCTCCCGCAGGCCGCTCCGGTGACCATTTCCCCTCCGTTCGGGGACTCGACTCTGCCCCGCCGAGCGAGCGACCGCGTCCGTACGTACGAAGCCACCCTCCGCTCGACGCAGGGAAGTGTCCTACTTCCTACCCAGAGATGCGAATGTCGGAAGTCTTTATCCCCCGACCCTTGTTCGACCCGCCGCCTGAGAGGGATTCGTGAGCGGTCTGTCGTCCCGTAAGATGGGTGCCCAACCTCCGTCGACCAGTCTGCGATTCCGGCCTTCGTGGTCGGTTGTTCTCGCTATCACGGCCGTTGTGATCTTCTCGGGAAGTATCACCTCCATCGCGGGCGTTCATCTCCCGGGGGGGACGTCATCCGTCGGCGGCCAGGACTCTGCGGCCGCGACCCAGCTCGCCGCCGCTTCCGTCTCCCTGTCCGCCGGTCAAGGTCCGGCAGGCGGGCAGCCGCTCACGTGCTCCGCGGGACAGGGAATCGCTCCGGCCGCTTGCTCGTCCGTCACGCCGTCCGTAGGGCAGGTCGGCTCCCAGAAGTGGGAGAGCGAGGCCGACCCGCAGGCACGCGCCGGAGCCGTGATGACCTATGATGCGAAGGACCGGTACGTCGTGCTTTTCGGCGGGTTCAACGGTTCGACCTACTTGGGCGACACCTGGGAGTTCTCCCATAGCGAATGGGTCAACCTCTCACCGGCCCAGTCCCCCTCGCCGCGGGCGAACGCCACCATCGCTTACGATTCGAAGGACAATTACGTGGTCCTCTTCGGGGGCTACGACGGGACCCACACCCTCGGCGACACGTGGAAGTTCGTCGGCGGGGCCTGGACCCAGCTCAGCCCCATTACCAGTCCTCCGGCCCGTATGGACTCCACGATGAGCTACGATGCGGCTGACGCGTACCTCGTCCTGTTCGGCGGCTCGTCCGGAAGCGTGCCGCTCGGAGACACGTGGACCTTCGTGAGCGGGGCGTGGACGTCCGTCACCCCCTCTACTCCGCCTAGTGCGCGCTGGGGAAGCACCTCCGCGTTCGACACGGCGGACAACTACGTGCTGCTCTTCGGAGGGTACGACGGCGCGCATTTCGTTGGCGACACGTGGGAGTACGCCGCGGGTCAATGGACGCAGCTCTCCCCGACCTCTTCACCGTCCCCCCGGTACGAGGCCGCCCTCACCTACGATACGAGCGACAGCTATGCAGTCCTCTTCGGAGGGGCCAGCCGTTCGGGCTCACAGTGGACAGCCCTCGGCGACTCCTGGAGATATGCGGGCGGAGTCTGGACCCTGGTCCACCCGAGCGCAGCCCCCGCCGCGCGCCAGGCAGCTTCTACGGCCTACAGCGGGACCGACAACGCTGTGGTTGTTTTCGGCGGAGTCTCCGACGGAGACCCGATCGCTCATCCAACTCGCGAATCAGAATCAGGCCGTCGCATGCGCGGTATTACTGGCTTTTGCTGGCCGAGAGTCAGCCGATGTCGCACCTGTTTGATGCTCTGGCGGACTGGGCTCTGCCCGTGCCCGCAGGCTGAGGACACGGCGATTGGCTGAAACAGAAGGTGCCGGTGTCCGAGAAAAAGCTTCGGAACGGAAGTTCAGTCGATTGGATATCAATGCGAACCGGGTTTGGCCGGCTCCAGAGCTGAAAAATGACCCGACAAGGGACAATTTGCTTGACTTGGCAAAGTGCTGGTGTAATCTCGCTCAAGGAGGTCTTACAGATGTCGAACAGCTTTTCGTGAGGCGGGTGGGGGGTAGGTCCGTGTAAAACTCCGGCCCGGAAACCGCAATCGTGCTGGTAAAAGAGGAGCTTGAGCCGTGAATAAGAATCTGTCCTCCGCATACCAAATCGCCACTCTCGCGGTGCTGATCTTTTCCGTCGCGCTGCTG
>Ga0209415_10009775_pt1 | contig 16423 bp, 13 predicted proteins | sample PeaSoiSIISIP2007_FD_187696 | JGI IMG/M metagenome (GOLD analysis project Ga0209415, IMG submission 187696) | Peat soil microbial communities from Weissenstadt, Germany - SII-SIP-2007 (SPAdes) (version 2) | ecosystem: Environmental > Terrestrial > Soil > Wetlands > Peat | place: Germany...
AACCCGCCGCATCGAGATCAAAGCCCCCGGCATCATCCGCCGCCAGCCGGTCAAGGAACCGCTCCAGACCGGCATCAAGGCGATCGACTCGATGCTGCAGATCGGGCGCGGCCAGCGCGAGCTGATAATCGGCGATCGCCAGACCGGCAAGACCGCGATCGCGATCGACGCGATCGTCAATCAGCGCGGCCAGAACGTGCACTGCTTCTACGTCGCGATCGGGCAGAAGCGCTCGACGGTCGCCCAGGTGGTCGAGAAGCTCAGCCGGCACGGCGCGATGGAGTACACCACCGTCGTCGCCGCGACCGCTTCGGAAGCGGCTCCGCTGCAGTTCATCGCGCCATACAGCGGATGCACGATGGGCGAGTTCTTCCGCGATTCCAAGCGCCACGCGCTGCTGGTTTACGACGATCTGAGCAAGCACGCCCAGGCCTATCGCCAGCTTTCGCTGCTGCTGCGCCGGCCGCCGGGGCGCGAAGCCTACCCGGGCGACGTCTTCTACCTGCATTCGCGGCTGCTCGAGCGCGCCGCCAAGATGAGCAACGAGATGGGCGGCGGATCGCTCACCGCGCTGCCGATCATCGAGACCCAGGCCGGCGATGTCTCGGCCTACGTGCCGACCAACGTAATTTCGATCACCGACGGGCAAATCGTGCTCGACGCCGACCTCTTCAACTCTGGCATCCGGCCTGCGGTCAACGTCGGCCTTTCGGTTTCGCGCGTGGGGTTCTCGGCCGCGGTGCGCGCGATGCGCCAGGTGGGCGGCACGCTCAAGCTCGACCTCGCCCAGTATCGCGAGATGGCGGCCTTTGCGCAGTTCGGCTCCGAGCTCGACCAGGCCAGCCAGCGCCTGCTCAATCGCGGCTCGCGGCTGACCGAAATGCTCAAGCAGAACCAGTACGAGCCGCTACCGATCGAGAAGGAAGTGCTGGTGATATTCGCCGCCAACGAGGGCTATCTCGACAGTTTCGAGCTTGACCAGATCAAGCCTTTCGAGCGCGGGCTCTATACTTACTTCGACGCCCATCATGCCGACCTGCTCGATGAGATCCGGACCAAGCGCGAGCTGAGCGACGAGCTGCGCAAGAAGCTGACCGCGGCGCTCGAGGCCTACAAGCAATCGTTCGTGGCCGAACATTCAAACGGCGCCGGCCGCAGCGCATGAATCGAAACAGCGCTTCCCGCTAATCAGTGGCGACCCTCAAGACCATCCGCCGGCGCATCGCGTCGGTCAAATCGACCCAGCAGATAACCCGCGCGATGAAGCTGGTGGCGGCGGCGCGGCTGCGCCGCGCGCAGGAGGCGCTGCTCGCCGCGCGTCCCTACCATGAGGCGCTGCGGAGCATCGCGAGCTCGACGCTGTTCGCCGATCGCGCCGCGCTGGCGCCGGCCGAGGATGCGCCGCCCGCCGCCTTGATGCTGATCATCGCGTCGGACCGGGGCCTGTGCGGCGGTTACAACGCCAATCTGATTCGCAAGGCCGAAGAGGAGGCGCGCCGGATTCGCGGCGCGGGCCTCGAGACGGGCTTCTTCGCCGTGGGCCGCAAGGCTGCCGATCATTTCAAGCGCATCAGGGTGCAGCTCGCCGGCGAGAGCATCAACAACCTGCCGCGGCTGGCGACCTTTGCCCTGGCGCGGACGCTCGGCGCCCGCGTGCTGGCGGATTTTCGGGGCGGCAGAATCCGGGAAGCCGGGATGGTCTACAGCCAGTTCCGCTCCGCGCTCTCGCAGCGCCCGGTCTACGAACGGCTGCTGCCCGTGCCGGTCCCCGCGGCCGAGGAGGGCGCTTCGGCCCGCGCCGCGGATCGCTACCTGGTCGAACCGAGCCGGGCGGAGCTGATGCCGGTAGTACTGCGCCGCTACGTCGAGGCGTCGATCTTTCACGCGCTGCTCGAAGGCGAGGCCAGCGAGCACGGCGCGCGGATGACGGCGATGGACAGCGCGACCAACAACGCTTCCGAGATGATCGACAACCTGACGCTCGAGATGAATCGCGCGCGCCAGGCGACTATCACCAAGGAGCTGATGGACATCGTGGGCGGGGCCGAGGCCCTGCGCGGCTGAGCGAACCTCACCCGAACCTCTCCTGGAATATTCAGAGGGAATTAAGGGACCTCAGGAAACTTCGGATATGGCGGAACAAACCAACGGTCGCATTTCACAAGTGCTCGGCAACGTTATCGACGTCGAGTTTCGCAACGGCTCGCTGCCGTCAATCTTCAATGCGCTACGCGTGACCAACCCGGCGCTCGACGATCGCGCGGGCAACCTGGTGCTCGAAGTCGCGCAGCATCTAGGCGAGAACACCGTACGATGCATCGCGATGGACTCGACCGACGGGCTGGTGCGCGGCATGGAGGTCACCGACACCGGCGCGCCGATCGCGGTGCCGGTGGGCCCGATCACGCTCGGCCGCCTTATGAACGTGACCGGCGACCCGATCGACGAAGCCGGACCGATCACGTCGGATCGCATGATGCCGATTCATCGCGACGCGCCCGCCTTCGCCGATCAGGGCGTCGAGGTCGAGATCCTCGAGACCGGCATCAAGGTCCTTGACCTCATCTGTCCCTACTCGCGCGGCGGCAAGATCGGGCTGTTCGGCGGTGCCGGCGTGGGCAAGACCGTCACCATCATGGAGCTGATCCATAACGTCGCCAAGGAGCACGGCGGCGTGTCGGTGTTCGCCGGTGTGGGCGAGCGCTCGCGCGAGGGCAACGATCTTTACCTCGAGCTCAAGGAATCGGGCGTGCTCTCCAAGACCGCGCTGGTCTATGGCCAGATGAACGAGTCGCCCGGCGCGCGCGCCCGCGTGGCGCTGAGCGGCGTCACCGTGGCCGAGTACTTCCGCGACGAAGAGGGCAAGGACGTACTGCTCTTCATCGACAACATCTTTCGCTTTGTGCAGGCCAACTCGGAGGTCTCTGCGCTGCTCGGCCGGATGCCGAGTGCGGTCGGTTACCCGCCGACCCTGGGCACCGACCTGGGCGAGCTCGAAGAGCGCATCACGACCACCAAGAAGGGCTCGATCACCTCGGTGCAGGCGATCTTCGTGCCGGCCGACGACTACACCGACCCGGCGCCGGCGACGACCTTCTCGCATCTCGACGCGATCACAGCGCTCGACCGCAAGATCTTCGAGAAGGCGATTTTTCCGGCCGTCGACCCACTCGCTTCGAGCTCGCGGATTCTCGATCCGCAGGTGGTCGGCGAAGAGCATTACCAGGTCGCGCGCCGCGTGCAGGCGATCCTGCAGCGCTATCGCGACCTGCAGGACATCATCGCGATTCTCGGGATGGACGAGCTCTCGGCTGAGGACAAGCTGGTGGTGGCGCGGGCCCGGCGCGTCGAGCGTTTCCTGTCGCAGGCGATGCATGTCGCCGAGCCGTTCACCAGCATCCCGGGCAGCTACGTGCCACGTAAGGAGACGGTGCGCGGCTTCGCCGAGATTCTCGACGGCAAGTGCGACGACATGCCGGAGCAGGCCTTCTATCTGGTCGGCACCATCGACGACGCCCGCGCCAAGGCCGAGCGGCTGGCACGCGGCGAAGCCCGTTAGGATCGTCGATGGCGACTGAGTTCACGCTGCGCCTGGTGACGCCCACCGGCGTGCTCTTCGACGGCGCGGTGCGCGAGGTCGACGCGGTCAACCCGCTCGGCGAGTTCGGCGTGCTTGCCGATCACGTCGATTACATCACGGCTTTGAGCCCGGGGATTCTCACCATCACGACGCCCGACGCCGCCCGCACGCGATTCCTGGTCTCCGGCGGTTTGGCCGAGGTCAAGGATGGCGCGATGACCGTGCTGGCGGACGAGGCGGAGCCGCCGCGCGCCGTCGACGAAGCTGAGCTTATGGCTGCGGCGCAGCAGGCGGAAGAACGGCTCGCCGCCGTCAGCCTCTACGATCCGGGCTATCCTGAAGCGGCCGAAGCGATCGCGCTATTGCGCGCGCGCATCCGCGCCTCGCAACTCAGCCGTTCATCCTAGGCGCGCGAGATCGGCGAAGAAATTCGGATAGGTCTTGGCGACGCATCCGGGGTTTTTGATCCTGAGGCCCGGAAGTTTGAGCCCCGCGATAGCGAACGCCATCGCAATTCGATGATCATCGTAGGTCTCGATCGCGGCTGGACGCGGCGCGCGCGCCGGTTCGATCGCGAGCCCGTCCTCGAACTCATGCACGTTCGCACCGATTCGCGTGAGTTCGGCCGCGAGCGCCCCGAGGCGATCACTCTCATGATGACGGATGAAGGCGACGCCGCGAATCCGGGTCGGCGATGACGCGAAGGGTGCGAGCACGGCGAGCGTCGGCACCATGTCGGGCGTGGCGTTCATCGCCACGTCGACGCCTCTCAGATGCCCGCCGCCGGTGACCGCGATCTTCCCGCGTTGAAAGCGCACCTGCGCGCCCATCTTTTCGAGCAGCAGCATGAACGCGATATCGCCCTGCACCGAGCCGGCATCGAGGCCGCGAATCCGGACCGTACCGCCGAGCAGCGCCGCCGCCGCCGCAAAGTAGCTCGCCGCCGAGGCGTCGGGCTCGACCATGAATTCGCCCGCGCGATAAGTCTGCCCGCCCGGCACGACGATCGTATCGCCGGCGACGCGGCTCGTCGCACCGCGTCGCTCCATCAGCCGCAGCGTCATGTCGATAAACGGGCGCGCGGTTTCGCCACTGACGCGGAGCGTGAGGCCGTCGCGCCAGAGCGGCGCAGGCATCAGCAGCGCCGAGACGAACTGCGATGAAACGCTCGCATCGATCGACGCGCTTCCGCCGCCGAACGGCTCGGGCCCGCGCTCGATCACGACCGGCGGGCATCGATTACCGCGCTCACTGGTGGCGCGCGCGCCGAGCGCGGTCAGCGTATCGAGCAGTTCGCCCATCGGACGCTGGCGCATCCGCTCGTTGCCGTCGATGCGGAAGCGGCCGTGGCCGAGTGTCGCGAAGGCGGCTAGAAACCGCATCGCGGTGCCCGCGCCGCCGATCGATAGGTCCGCGCCTGCGGCCGGAATCGTCCCACCCTGGCCTATGATCGAGATTCGGCCGCGCGGCTCATCGGCGGCAATCGCGAAGCCGAGCTGCCCGAGCGCGCCGATCATCTGATGGGTGTCGTCGCTGAAGAGCGCGCCCTCAATTGTCGAGCGGCCCGCCGCCATCGCGGCCATCAACAGAGCGCGATTCGTGATGCTCTTGGAGCCGGGCGGCGTGATGGTCGCGTCGAGCGGATGGGTGATCGGGGCTATTTCGAATTCGTCGCCGGCCACGGAAATTGAGCTTATCGGTGATACGACGGTCGTCCAAGCCGCCTCGCGCCGAGGTTAGCGGGCAAGACGCGGCGCGCCATCGCTCGCGATCGTGATTGCGCCGGAGATGATTCGGCGTTCGGCTTCGTTCGCGCGCGCCAGCGCCGCGGGCGGAATGCGATCGCTCAGCTTTGGGTTGTAGACCAGCCGCACCATCCCGTCGCGCATTCCATACTCGATCATCCGCGGATGGAAGCGGCCGGCGCTGACCTCGCGCGCGATGGTGAGAAACGCCATCGGGATGTCGGCGACGGCGCTCGCGACGATCCAATCCGGCGCGACCGCGCTCTGATCGCGATTGATGCCGAAGGCCATCACCTTCGCCTGCGCCGCCGCTTCGAACACGCCCAGGCCCGCGGCGTCGGTGTTATGGAACAGCACGTCGGCCTTCTGACTAACCTCCGCGAGTGCCGCTTCCTGGGCCGCGCCGACATCGTCGAAGCTGCCGGTGTAGGTCAGTAGCACTTTGCCGCCGGGTCGGAGGGCAAGGAAGCCGCGGCGGAAGGCGTCGAAGGTGATTTTGATCTGCGGAATTTCGATTCCGCCGACCTCGCCGACCACGCCGGTCTTGGTAAGCCCGCCGGCGAGCACGCCTTCGACGTAAGTCGCATCTTCGATTTTGAAGGTCAGCGAAGCGACGTTGCGCGCGGCCGCGCTCCCGGAAGTGACGACGAAGCAGGTGCGCGGAAAATCGCGGCCGACGGTCAGCGCCGCGTCGGTATATTCGAAACCGTGGGCGAAAATCAGGTCGAAGCCGCGCGCGCCGAAATCGCGGAAGGCGTCCTCGAAGTCGGCCGGCGAGCGGGTCTGGACCTGAGCCGTCTTCGCCCCAAGCCGCCGCTGGATGAGCTTGAGGCCCTCATAGGCCGATGCGTTCCATCCCGCATCGCTGACCGGACCGGGCGTGAGCAACGCGACCCGGAATCGATGAGGCGCGACATCGACGCCCCCACGCCCCCGCGTACAGCTTGAGGCGAGCAGGCCGAAGGCCAGAATTGGGCCGACAATCCAAAATTTTATTATCAATTGGAATATGGCCTTTCCTGCTATTATGCGCGATTTATTGACTAACAAGGGCGGCACGGGTAATCGATTAGTAGTCATGGGGATGGAGGGGGACAACTCCTTGCTCCTCGAATTTCTACGGCTCTGGGAGGCGGAGATGGCAGTGGAGGGAGAAGTGACAGCCTCGCGGATAGCCCGTGCTGTGACTTTGACGTTGCTGGTTGCCTTGATGATCGGCGCGGCGCAGATTTGCGCGTGGGCCGGCAGCGAGGTTGTCTTCCCGCGCCCGCAGGTGGTCGAACCGAACGTCGAGTTCTGGGTGAGAATCTTCACCCGTTACACCGACCGCGACTTTATCATCTTCGATCGCGGCGATATCAGCCGTGTCTACCAGGTGATGCACTTGCCGGGCGACGGCGACCCGACCGGCGGCGATGTCGAGTGGACCAACGCCTATCTCAAGGTCAAGTACGCCAACATCCTGAACCGGCTCGCCTCGGGCGCCAAGCCAGCGAGCTTCGAGGAGCGGCAGGTCGCCGCGCTGTTCCATAACGCCTCCCCGGCGGTCTACGCACTGGCCGCGCAGAACCTGCGCGTCCAGCAAGGCTTGTGCGAACGCTTTCGCGAGGGCCTGCTGCGCAGCCGCTATTATCGGCCGACGATGGAGCGCATCTTTCGCGAAGCCGGGGTCCCGGTCGAACTGGTGACGCTGGCGGAAGTCGAATCGGGATTTTATGCCCGGGCGCATTCGAGCGCGGGCGCGGTCGGCATCTGGCAGTTCACGCGCTCCACCGGCAAGCAGTTCATGCGGATCAACCGGCGCTATGACGAGCGCCTCAACCCGTTCCGCGAGACCCAGGCCGCCGCCCAGTTGCTGCGCTACAACTACGACGTGCTCGGCAACTGGCCGCTCGCGATCACCGCCTATAATTACGGCACCCACGGGATGAGCGAGGCGGCCGAGATGTATGACAGCGACTACGCGAAGGTTTTCAAGAACTTCGACGGTCCGCATTTCGGCTTTGCCGCTAAAAATTACTACTCGGAGTTCCTCGCGGCGCTCGAGGTCTATCATCACGAGGACGAGTATTTTCCCGGCATCGCGTATGACTCCGTCGATCCGCCGGCGCAGCCCAGCGCGGTTCTGAGGCATCCCGCGCATCGCGCACGGCTGCATCGGGTCGCCTCGCGGCATCACGCCCACAGTTGCACCGGCCGCTGCACGGTGAGCAAGCATTCGCGGCGGATCGCCTAAAGCTGATTCGCCGCTCTGCGCGCCGCCTCTCTCAGGCCCGCCCCGTCGCTTTGATATCCTAGCCTGATGGCTGACGGCGCGGCATTCGCTGCGGACCTCGTGCCCCTGGCCGAGCGCGCCGCGGCGCGTCTGGGCGATTCTACGCTCGCCGCCGAAGCACTCAAGCTGGTGCGCGAGCATGCGCCCGATGAACGGCTCGCGCTTGCGTTCATTCTCAAGCTTGCCGAGGAATCGCCGGCGGAGCTGCGTGCGGCGCTGCTCGACCCGTCGATCTCAAGGGCGTTGGTCTTTTGCCTGGGCGGGTCGGAGCTGATCGCGACCGGCCTTGCCGCGATGGGCTCGTCGTGGCTGCGGTTTTTCCAGGATGCGGCAGTCATCAAGGGTAACGCCTTCGTGGCCGACTCGCGCTGCGTGCTCGACGATCCCGCGGATCGGAAAGCCGTCGAGGCGAAGCTGGCCGCGTTCAAGCGCGAGGCGTTTCTCCGCATCGCGATCGCGGACCTGCTCGGCCGTTGCACGGTCGCCGAGACCATGACCGCGATGTCGCAGCTCGCCGACGAGTGCATCCGGGCCGCGCTCGGGGCGGCGACCGCGATGCTCGGCGCGCGCGCCGAAGGCGTCGGCGATTTTTGCGTACTCGCGATGGGCAAGCTCGGCGCGTCGGAGCTCAACCTGAGCTCGGATATCGATCTGCTCTATCTGTTCGACGGGACGGACCCGAGCGCCGCCGCCCGGCTCGGGGAAATTCTGAGCGAGCTGCTGTCGAATAATTGCTTCAGGATCGATTTGCGGCTGCGGCCCGGCGGGCGCAATTCGCCGCTGGTCGCGTCCTTCGAGAGTGCGCTCGGCTTTTACCAGGCCTACGGCCAGACCTGGGAGCGGGCGGCGCTGTTGCGCGCGCGGGCGGTTGCGGGCACGGCCGCGCTCGGCGAACGATTACTGATGGAGCTCGATCGTTTCGTCTACCGGCGCTACCTCGACTTCGAGACGCTGCGCCAGTTGCGCGCGATGAAGCGGCAGATCGAGGCCGAGCTGGGAGCGGGCGGGATGGTCGAGCGCAACATCAAGCTCGGCTACGGCGGAATTCGCGAACTCGAGTTTATCGTGCAGGCGCTGACGCTCATCTATGGCGGGCGCGACCCGCGTCTGCGGACCCGCCGGACGCTCGAGGCGCTGGAGCGCCTCGACATGTTCGCCTATCTCGCTTCGCGCCACGCGCAGCGGCTCGCCTCCGCCTACCTGTTTCTGCGCGACGTCGAGCACAAGCTGCAGATTGCCGCCGGCCTGCAGACACATAGCCTGCCGGCGGACGATGCGGCGCTGGCCGTGGTCGCCGCGCGGCTCCATCTTGGCAAGGGCCCCCACGCGGCCGAGCGCCTGCAAATTGCGCTCCGGCAGCATCGCGAGTTCGTCGCCAATCAGTTTCGCGAGACGCTGGCGGGCGGCGATGGCGAGCAGCGCGAAGCCTCCGGCGAGGCGCGGGCGGCCTGGCGAGCTGCGCTGGAGCCGGATGCGACGGCGTCGCTTCTCCAGCGGCTCGGCTTCGCCAATCCGGGCGAAAGCGCGGGCCATCTGGCAATGCTTGCGCAGGGCCCGGCCCATCTGCCGGCCAGCACGCGTCGTCATGAACTGGTCGATCAACTCGGTCCGCCGCTGCTCGACGAGATCGCGCGGCTGCCGGATCCCGACCTGGCCTTGATGAACCTGGCCGACTTTACCGCCGCGATCGGCGCGCGCACCTCGTTTCTATCGCTCCTCGAACAGCATCCGGAGACGCGGCGCGTGCTGCTGCGCCTGTTCGCATCAAGCCGCTACCTCTCGACGCTGTTTATCCGTCATCCCGAGCTGCTCGATACGCTGGTGCGCTCCGATCTCGCCCGTGTGCGGCGCAATCCCGATGATCTGCGGCGCGACCTGGCTGGGCTCGTCGGCGCCAACCGCGACTTCGAGGCGCAGCTCGATGCGGTCCGCAGCTTCCGCCATCAGGAGTTCCTGCGCATTGCGATCGCCGACCTGGCTGGCATGCTCGAGCTCGACGAAGTTCAGACCGAGCTTACTGCGCTAGCCGAGGCGGTGCTGGGGGAGGCGCTCAAGATTGCGACTGCGGAGGTGACGACGCGCCGGCCGATTCCACCCGGGCTCAGGCTCTGCATCGTCGCGATGGGCCGGCTCGGCGCGGGCGAAATGTCCTACAATTCCGACCTCGATTTGATCTTCATCTACCACGATCCCGATGAGGTCGCGGGCGCGAGCCGCGAGGTTGCGACCCGCATCATGCAGAAGATCGTCGCGATTCTCGAGACCCGAACGCGCGAAGGCTACGCCTACAAGCTCGACCTGCGGCTGCGGCCCTCGGGCAACGCGGGCCCGATCGTCACCTCGATGGCCGGTTTCCGGGACTACCATCGCACCAGCGCCGCGGTCTGGGAGCGTCAGGCCCTGGTGCGCGCGCGCGCGGTCGCGGGCGACGGCGAGCTGGGCGCCGAGTTCGAGCAGGCGCGCCGCGAGTTCGCGTTCGATCGCGGGCTGAGCGTGGCAGAAGTCAGCGAAATCGCCGCGATGCGGGGCCGGATGGAGCGTGAGCTGGGCGCCGAGGACGCGCAACGGCTCAACCTCAAGCAGGGACCCGGCGGCTTGGTCGACGTTGAGTTTGTGACGCAGATGATGGCGATGCGTTACGGGCGGCGCTTCGCCGAGCTCACCGCCCGCGGCATCAAGGTGCTGGCGCGCGCGCTCGGCGCGCGCGGCCTAATGACAGCCGAAGATGCGGCGCAACTCGAGGCCGGCTACCAGTTTCTCGCCCGGCTCGAGAACCGGCTTCGAATCGAGACCGACCAGGCGGCGTGGGCGCTGCCCGCCTCGCCGGCGGAGGTGGCGCCGCTGGCGAGGCGGATGAGTTACGAGGGCGAAGGCGGCGCGCAGCGGATGCTCGATGAACTGGCGGCGCATCGCCAGCGCATCCGGTTCATTTTCGAGCGCTACTTCGCCACCGAACAGCAGTTGCAGGACTGAGCGGAATGCGCGCGCGCCGCATCCGGCGCGCGCGCATTCCGCGTGCGATGCTTCGCTAGGCGGCGGCTTTGCGAGCTGCCGCGAGGGCGGCCTCGTAGTCGGGATGATTCGCGATTTCCTTCACGTACTCAGCATGTACGACCTTGTCATCGCGATCGATCACGAACACCGCGCGGGTCAACAGGTGCAGCTCCTTGATCAGCGCGCCGTATTTCTGGCCGAACTCGGCGCCGCGCCAATCGCTCAGTGTCGTGACCTTGTCGACGCCCGCCGCGCCGCACCATCGCGCCTGCGCAAACGGCAGGTCCATCGAGATCGTCAGGATCTGCACATCGCCGGGCAGCTTGGCCGCCTCTTCGTTGAAGCGCCGCGTCTCCGCATCGCACACTGGCGTATCGATCGAAGGGATGCTCGCGATGATTTTGACCTTGCCCTTGAACTGGTCGAGGCTGGCCGGCGCCATGCCCTTGCCGACCGAGGCGAACGCGGGCGCCTTTTGGCCCGGTTTCAGCTCCGGACCGACCAGGGTCATAGGGTTGCCGCGCATCGTGACTGCCGCCTTACGCTCTTCAGCCATGGATTGTGTTCTCCTGTGAAATGTTCGAATCGAATCGACTCTAGCCGCAAGCGTGCATGGGGTAAATGTTTCGCGTGGCTGACTTGGATGGTGGCGGCGGCTAGAATAATCGCTCGTCCGCTCGGTTGGCGAATCATCGAGGGAACCGCAGGAACGAAAGAGGGAGCCGGTTTGCCGACTGACAACGCGCGCGATGGCGGGCGGCATCGGCGCGAGGCGCGAGCCGCGCGGCCCAGGCTGCCCGCCGACAAGCCGCTGATTGCGGTATTCGGCGCCTCCAACGCGCGGCCCGGCGATGGTCTGTACGAGCAAGGCTATCGAATGGGCGAGCTGCTCGGCCGCGCCGGGTACAACGTGATGACCGGCGGATACACCGGCCTGATGGAGGCGGCGAGCAGGGGCGCGCAAGCCGCTGGCGCCTACGTCGTCGGCGTGACGCTCAAGCGTTTTGAGGAGAAGCCCAACCGCTTTGTCGTCGATGAAATTCCGACCATCAGTTTCGGCGCCCGCTTCCGCTGGTTGATCGGGCGCGCCGACGCTTACATCGCGATGCCCGGCGGGATGGGCACGCTCGCCGAGGTCAGCTTTGCCTGGCAGGAACTAGCGATCGGAATGGTCGCGCGGCGTCCGCTGGTGCTCGTGGGCCGGGCCTGGCGCGCGATCGTGCAGAACTGGCGCGAGAACCTCACCACCGGGTCCGACAAGTACGACTTTATCACGCTGGCTGAGACGCCCGAGGAAGCGTGCGGCGCGATCGCGGAATTCTTCGCGCGCAACCGCGTGGCGCCGCGCGCCGAGTGAGATTCAACCGGCGGCGAAACGGGCGCGGCGCTCGGCCTCGATGCGATCGGCCTCCTCGCGGCTCGGCTGACGCGCCATGAATCCCGGCCGATAGTCGCGCTCCTCCCAGCTATTGTCGGTGGTGTCCCACTGGTACGGGAGCTCGACGATCGTGCCGGGCGCGTCGATCGATTCGAAGGCGCCGAGCGCGTCGCGCAGGATGGCGCGCTGAAGCCCGCGGTCGTCGGGTTTGCCGGTCTGATGGCCGAGCGGGAAATTCACGAACACCGCCCGCGGCGGCTTGACCGCGCGCGTGATGTCGAGCGCCGAGGTCATCGTGAGGGTCGGAATCCCGGCCGCTTCGACCACCCGCGCGATCAGTCCGACGGACTGATGACAGACGGGTCAGGCGGGGACCAGCAGGAAGGCCTCGGCGTGCGCCGCCTTGAGCTCGGCCGCGATCTGCGGCGCGAGTTCATCGCGCACCTTGCGCGCCGAGTAGATGCCGCCCATGAAGCTCAGGGCCGGATCGCACAGCTCGCCGATGATCCGCTCGCGCTCGAACTCGCGCAACCGTTCAAGTGGGAAAACGCAATTCGGATCGCGCGATGCGTCGGCGGTCGGATAGCCAAAATGCCAGACGCTCAGTTCGTCGCGCCGCGCGGATTTCGGTATCCGCCGATAGGAGGCGTCCTCGCGATGGAAACGTGGCTGATCGCGGTAAAGGATGCCGCCCGAGCTCATCATCGCGAGCCTGGATTGCGCCAGCGGACGGCGCAGCGGCGTCCACGGCACGCTCTCATTGACCATCCACCGATAGGGCTCGTAGCTGCTGTAGAGCTCCCGCGTCCGCGGTATATAGGCGATTGGCATCCCAGGTCGCTCCGCTCTCCGCCGAGTCTAGCAACTGGCGCCCGCGGAGTCTCGATGCGTCAGCGCACGGGTAGCCTCCGATGCACACGATACATACAATTGCGATTAAACCCCCAATCGCGATGAGGAAGCGCGGCGCCGACCAGTTCGGCGGCCGCAAACAGGGTGCGCGCTCGCAAGCGCATTGACGCCCATCGGCTACGGAGTCATCGATGGCCCTGAAGATCGAGGATTACGCGCTCGTCGGCAATACCCACACCGCCGCCCTGGTCGGACGCGACGGCTCGATCGACTGGCTCTGCCTGCCGCGCTTCGACTCAGGCGCCTGCTTTGCGGCGCTGCTGGGAGAGCCTGGCAACGGGCGATGGCTGCTAGCGCCCGACGAGGAGATCCGCGCGACGCGGCGCAGCTATCGCGGCGATACGCTGATTCTCGAGACCGAGTTCCGCACCGCGGGCGGGGTCGCCGCGATCGTCGATCTCATGCCCTTCGCCGACCACGGCGACTTCGTCGATCTGGTGCGGATCGTCGAGGGACGCCGCGGCACGGTGCCGATGAAAATGGAAATGGCGATGCGCCTGGATTACGGCCACGTGATTCCATGGGTGGTGGGGCGTGACTACGGGCTGCGGGCGATCGCGGGCCCCGACGCGCTGACGCTGCGGACCTCGGCGCGGGTCCAGGGCCGCGACTTCACCAGCGTCGCGCATTTCAACGTGAGCGAAGGACAGTCGTTGCCATTCACGCTCACCTGGTATCCATCGCATCGCGCGGAGCCCTCCGGGCGCCATCCGCATCGGATGCTCGAGGAGACCGAGCGCCGCTGGACCGATTGGTCGAGGCGCTGCAGCTACCAAGGAGCCTGGCGAGACATCGTCATGCGCTCGCTGATCACGCTCAAGGCGCTGACCTATGCGCCGACCGGCGGCATCGTGGCTGCGCCGACCACCTCGCTGCCCGAGCAGCTCGGCAGCGTCCGTAATTGGGATTATCGCTTCTGCTGGCTGCGCGACGCGACCTTCACGCTCTACGCGCTGCTCTCGTCGGGCTATACCGAGGAAGCGCGCGCCTGGCGCGAATGGCTGCTGCGCGCGATCGCCGGACATCCGCAGGAGCTCCAGGTGATCTACGGCATCGCCGGTGAACGGCGGCTCACGGAACTGGAACTCGATTGGCTCGCCGGTTATGAGAACAGCCGCCCGGTTCGGATCGGAAACGCGGCGCACGTCCAGTTCCAGCTCGACATCTGGGGCGAGGTGATGGATACCCTGCATCTGGAACGCCAGCATTCGATCGAGCATGGCGGCGACGTCTGGAATCTTCAGCTCGCGCTGATGGAGTTTCTCGAAGGCGCCTGGGAGCGGCCCGACAACGGCATCTGGGAAGTGCGCGGTCCGCGGCGTCATTTCACCCATTCCAAGGTGATGGCTTGGGTCGCGTTCGATCGCGCCGTCAAGGCGGTCGAGTCATCCGGGCTCGAAGGACCGGTCGAACGATGGCGCGCGCAGCGCGATCGGATTCGTGCCGAAGTGATGCGTCACGGGTTCAATCAACGGCGCAAGGCGTTCGTTCAATACTTCGGCGGTGAGCAACTCGATGCGTCGCTGCTGATGGCGCCGTTGGTCGGCTTTATTCCGGCCACCGATCCGCGGATGCTCTCGACGGTGGCGGCAATCGAGCGCGAGCTGATGCACGACGGGTTCGTCCTTCGTTATCTGACCCGGCACGAGGTCGAGCATCTGCCGCCGGGCGAGGGTGCTTTTCTGCCCTGCAGTTTCTGGCTCGCGGATAACTACGCGCTGGCGGGGCGCGAGGCCAAGGCGCGCGCGATGTTCGAGCGGCTGGTCTCGCTCTGCAACGACGTCGGCCTGATCGCCGAGGAGTACGATCCCGTGCTGAAGCGTCAGCTCGGCAATTTTCCGCAGGCCTTCACGCACGTCTCGCTGATCAACTCGGCCTGCAACCTGAGTCTCGCGCGCGGCCCCGCCCATCACCGCGCCGCCACCTGAGGGCCGCGAAGGGCCGCGCGGCTACTGATTGCCTGGGCCTTCCGGCTAGGTCTCGCGCAATCCACGCGCCACGAAAGCGCGAAAATCCGACACCGCCCGCGGTGGAGCGAGCGCGAAGCTGGGACCGCGGCTCGCCTCGATCCCGTTGAGTTTGTACAGCCCGATCCACATCTCGGCGCTCTTGAGTGCAACCGCCGCGCAATTGACGACCGGCGCATGGGCGACGGTCAGACCGTGCTCGCGCGATAGGAGCAGGCCGGGCAGAACGCCCGCCGGCACGACGACGTCCGCGCCCTTTTCGACGAGCGGTCGCGCGCATTCGATGAAAGCCGTGCGCATCCTCAGGAAGGCTGCCTCATCGCCGGCAAAGGCAGCGGTGAAATCTTCGGGAACCGCGCTCAGGCCGCCGACGGCAACCATCCGGCCAGCCAGGCCGTAACGCTCCGCCTGCTCGTGGTGCCAGACCTCGAAGATCGGATCGAGCGAGACCAGGGCGATGCGGCGGCCGACCTGCGCGGCGAAGTGCAGCGTCGCCTCCCCGGTTCCAATCACCGGGATGCGGACGGCCGAGCGCGCTTCATAGAGCCCCGGGTCCTGGAAGTGACCCATCACGAAGCCATCGTAACTCTGCTGTTCCGCGCCGATGGCGTTGTCCACCGCCTGGATCGCGCAGCGAAATTCGGTAAGACGCCCGAAATCCCGGTCCGGCGGCGTGATGCCCTTGACCTCGACGCGGGTCCCCGGCTGGGCCGCTTCGTTCAAATACGCGGAGAGGCGTTCGAGGTAGGCTGCGTTCTGCGTCGCATCGACGAAACTCTGCCACCAGATGCGCATGAGACGATCGTCCTCCGTGAGTACCACGCGGGAGACCAGGCGAAAACCGCTCGCGTGCTCGTCCCTTGTTAAGCTACCTGCGAAGCGCGGGTCAAGGTCCGGCGGATGAGCTGGGTATCCGAGCGAACCTCAGCCGTGCCCGGGAGTCTCAGTCGCCTTAAAGGTCAGATTGATGCTAAGTCCTTGTCGGCGGGCAGCAACTGACGATGAACGGGATCGACGAGAGCTACGCTCCAGCGCGCGGCTATGACGACGTGGTGGCGGCCGTGCCCGTCACCGTGCCATACGTCCGCCGATCGGAGCATGGCGCGGCGTGGTTTCTGGGTCGCGCACTGGCCGGGCTCGTGAGCGGCTGCGGCCTCGGCAAGGACGCGATCGACGGGCTGACGGTCTCGAGCTTCACGCTCCATCCCGACAGCGCCGTCTCATTCACCCAGTATGTCGGCATGAGTCCGCGTTTTCTCGAATCGATCCCGACCGGCGGCGCTTGCGGGGTCATCGCGATGCGCCGCGCGGCCCGCGCCGTCCAGGGCGGCGATGCGAACATCGTGGCGTGCCTGGCCGGCGACACCGCGAACGCCTCGAGCTTCCACGATCTGATCGCGAGCTTTTCGAGCTTCGCGCGCGATTACGTCTATCCGTACGGCGCGGGCGGACCGAACCAGAGCTTCGCCTTCCTGACCGATCACTATATGCGCACGCGCGGCGCGACTCGAGCGGATTTCGGCAAGCTCTGCATCGCGCAGCGCGACAACGCCCGTATCAACCCGCTCGCGC
>Ga0209415_10009777_pt1 | contig 16420 bp, 16 predicted proteins | sample PeaSoiSIISIP2007_FD_187696 | JGI IMG/M metagenome (GOLD analysis project Ga0209415, IMG submission 187696) | Peat soil microbial communities from Weissenstadt, Germany - SII-SIP-2007 (SPAdes) (version 2) | ecosystem: Environmental > Terrestrial > Soil > Wetlands > Peat | place: Germany...
CTGATCGTGCGTGGCGGCGAGGTGGTGAACCACGCGGGCCGGGGCCTCGCCGACATCGGCGTGCGCGACGGCCGCATCGCCGCCATCGGCGACCTCGCCCAGGCCTCGGCCGGCGCGACCTTCGACGCCGCCGGCCTGACCGTGCTGCCCGGCGTAATCGACACCCAGGTCCACTTCCGCGAGCCGGGCATGGACTGGAAGGAGGACCTGGAGAGCGGCTCGCGCGCCGCGGTGCTGGGCGGCGTCACCGCCGTGTTCGAGATGCCCAACACCGACCCGCCGACCTCGAACCGCGAGGCGCTGGAGGAGAAGCTGGCCCGCGCCAAGGGGCGCATGCACTGCGACCACGCCTTCTACGCCGGCGCGACGCACGAGAACGCCGCCTACCTGGCCGATGTTGAGGCGACGCCGGGCTGCTGCGGCGTGAAGACCTTCATGGGCTCGTCCACCGGCTCGTTGTTGGTGGATGACGACGCCGGCGTGGAGGCGGTGCTGCGCGCGGTGCGGCGGCGAGCGGCGTTTCACAGCGAGGATGAGGCGCGCCTGAAGGAGCGTAAGGGACTGGCGCGGGAAGGCGACTGGTCCAGCCATCCGGAGGTGCGCGATGCTGAAACCGCGCTGCGCTCGACCAAGCGTCTGATCGCCATCGCCGAGCGGCTCGGCAAGCGGGTGCACGTGCTGCACACCTCGACCGCCGACGAGATCGAATTCCTCAGTCACCACAAGGACGTCGCCACCTGCGAGGTGACGCCGCAGCATCTGACCCTGGTAGCGCCGGAAGCCTATGAGCGGCTGAAAGGCCTGGCGCAGATGAACCCGCCGATCCGCGGCGCCGCGCATCGCGAGGGGCTGTGGCGCGGGATCGCCAACGGCGTCGTCGACGTGATCGGCACCGACCACGCGCCGCATACGCTGGAGGAGAAGGCGCGGCCCTATCCGGCCTCGCCTTCGGGGATGCCCGGCGTGCAGACGCTCGTGGCGGTGATGCTGACCCATGTCGCCGAAGGCCGGCTGACGCTGGAGCGGTTCGTCGACCTGACCAGCGCCGGCGCCCAGCGCATCTTCGGCATCGCCGGCAAGGGCCGCCTGGCGGTCGGTTGGGACGCTGACCTGACCCTGGTCGACCTCAAGGCCCGCCGCACCATCCGCCACGCCGACATGGCCTCGCGCGTCGGCTGGACGCCGTTCGACGGCCTGGAAGCCAAGGGCTGGCCGATGGCGACCATCATCCGCGGCCAGGTGGTGATGCGCGACGGCGCCCTGGTCGCGCCGAGTTTGGGCCGGCCTATGCGCTTTCTGGAAAATCTCGGAGGCAGGCCATGAACGGCGCCGACGCACTGATCGAGACCTTCATCGACAACGACGTCACCGCCTGCTTCGCCAATCCCGGAACGAGCGAGATGCAGTTCGTCAGCGCCCTGGACCGGCAGCCGAAGATGCGGCCGGTGCTGTGCCTGTTCGAGGGCGTCGCCACCGGCGCGGCTGACGGCTATGGCCGCATCGCCGGCAAGCCCGCCTGCACCCTGCTGCACCTGGGCCCCGGCTACGGCAACGGCCTGGCCAACCTGCACAACGCCCGCCGCGCCTTCACCCCGATCGTCAATGTGATCGGCGACCATGCCACCTACCACCGCCAGTACGACGCGCCGCTCGCCTCCGACATCGCCGCCATCGCCGGCGCCAACTCGGTGTGGGTGAAGTCGGCACAGCGGCCGGACGAGGTCGGCGCGTTGGCCGCCGAGGCGATCGGCGCCAGCTATGGTCCTCCGGGCGGCGCCGCGAGCCTGATCCTGCCGGCCGACTGCGCCTGGTCGCCAGCCAACGCCACCGGGCCCAAGGCGGTGCGGCGCGCCAAGGCGGCGGTCGACGGCGCGACGGTCGACGCGGCGGCCCGCAAGCTCAAGGCCGCCGCCAAGCCGGTGATCCTGCTCGGGACCACCGCCTGCGGCGAGGCGGCCATGGCGGCCGCCGGGCGGATCGCGGCGACGGGCGTGCGGGTGCTGACCGACACCTTCATCGCTCGCCAGGGCCGCGGCGCTGGCCGCTTCGCGCCGGACCGCATGATGTACTTCGGTGAGATGGCCCTCTCGGACCTCGCCGGCGTCGACCTGATGGTGCTGGTGGAAACGACACAGCCGGTGGCTTTCTTCGCCTATCCGGACCGGCCAAGCGTGCTCGTACCGGAGGGATGCGAGACTCTCGGGCTCGCGAGCCGCGAGGAGGATGGCGCGGCGGCGCTGGAGGCGTTGGCCGATGCGCTGGGGGCGCCCAAAGCCCCCGAGGCACAACCTTTGAACCTCCCAGACGGCGCGCCAAGTGGGCCGCTAAACCCCGCTGCGATTGGGGTGTCGGTCGCCCGCTATCTGCCCGAGGGCGCCATCGTGTCGGACGACTCGGTGACCTCGGGCCAGTCGATCATCAACGCCACCCGCAGCGGCCGCCCGCATGACTGGCTGGGCCTGACAGGCGGCGCGATCGGCCAGGGCATCCCAGTGGCAGTCGGGGCGGCCGTCGCCGCGCCCGGTCGCAAGGTGGTGTCGCTGAACGGCGATGGCGCGGGGATGTACACCGCGCAGGGGCTCTGGACCCTAGCCCGTGAGCAGCTCGACGTCACCGTCGTGGTGTTCGCCAACCACACCTACCGCATCCTCGGCATCGAACTCGGCCGCACCGGCGCCGGCGCGCCGGGCCTCGCCGCAGGCAGCCTGCTCAGCCTCGGCGATCCGGCGATCGACTGGGTGAGCCTCGCCAAGGGCCTCGGCGTCCCCGGCCGGCGCTGCGAGACGGCCGAAGCGTTCGACGCCGCCTTCGCGACCGCGATGGCCGAGCCGGGGCCGAAGCTGATCGAGGCGGTGGTTCCCTAGTTCCCCTTCCCCTTGCGGGAAGGGGTTAGGGGTTGGGGTGTCAGCTCAGCGCCTGCCGATTCGGCCCAATTGCCGCCTGAACGGCCACCGCAGAGTTCGCACCCCCACCCCCGACCCCCGCAAGGGGGAGGGGAGCGGGTTCGGCGCGATCAGTGCTTCTGGTTGGCCGGCAACTGGCACCCGCCGACGACATCCCTGGCCAACGAGCAGCCGAGGGCTTCCTTCGGCACGTAGGGCGGGCCGGCGCCGTAGGTGATGAGGAAGCCCGGATTGCCGTCGGCGCAGGCCACCTCGATGAAGCTCTTCTTGTCGGCGGTCGTTCCGATGAAGCGCGAGCCGGAGACCACGCAGGACGACTTGCCGACCTTGTTGAGGTCCGCCGTCAACGTGGTGAAGGCGGCGTCGGGCTTGGTGAAGCTGCAGCGATACCCGGCGATCTCCGAGTGGGCGCAGTCGTAGATCTGCGCCGACTCGGACGAGCTGGCCGGGAAGATCGCCACCGCGCCATCGGGCCGGTTGGAGCAGGCGAGCTCCACCACCTCATGGCCAGGCACGTTCACATTGAACGGCGCGTACTGCGAGACGTCGCAGGAATAGCCGGCGGCGTGGGCCAGCCTGGAATACAGCCCGGCCTGCTCGGTCTGGGCGGCGCGAGAGTTGGTCAAGGTGCAGCCACCGCCGATGTTGTCGGCCACGGCGCAGTCGATCGCCGGCTTCACGTCGCCGTTCGCGGCCTGCTCGATCATGTAGCCTTTCTTGTCGTCGCAGGAGACTTCGAAGAAGCTCGAGCCGTCGTTGGTCGAGCCGACGAAGCGGCGGCCCGTCATCGTGCATGGCTTGCCCATCTTCGCCACCAGGGCGTTGACGTAAGCGGCCGACGTCGCCTCGTCCGTCAATGTGCACTTCATCGCGCTGTCGGCCGAGATGGCGAAGCACGGCCCGAACGTGGCCGGCTGGGCGGCGCTGACCGGGAACGACGCGTCGATGATGTAACCGGGCCCGCCTTGGCAGGCGACCTCGAACACGGTGGTCTTGCGGTCCTGGGTCTGGCCGATGGCGCGGGCGTCGGTCATGACGCAGCTGGGCTTGTTCTTCGCCAGCAGCGGGGCCAGGCCCTGTTTCGGGTCGGCGTTCTCGGGCAGCACGCACTGCGCGCCCGAACTCGGCGTGTTGCGAACCTCGAGGCAGGTGTAGATCTGGGTGTCACCCTTGTCCGGCACCGCGACAATGAAGCCTTCCTGCTGCTTGCAGGCGATCTCGTAGTAGGTGCTGGAGGTCTTGGTCTTGGCGTCGGTCGCCTTGCCCAGGAGGCGGGCGTTGGCGAGGTTGCAGTCGATGCCGGCCTGGGTGATCACGCCCGGCGCGGCGGCCATGCCCTTCTTGATCGAATCAGGATCGGGCGGCTTGGGCGCGGTCGCGGCGAAGCTGGCGACGGGCAGCATCGCGGCCATCAAGGCGGCGATCAGGCCCATGACGATTGGCCTCATGTGGACGTGTCTCCCCAGGAGAAATTCTGCTTTGCGGCTGTTAAGCCTCGCGTTGCTCGAACGGTCAAGTCGGCGCCGATCGCCCTGGACGTCCAAACCGGGCTTGGCTTGGCGTCCGCCTGGGCTCAAAGAATGGCGCCAGAGTGGAGACGAGCGGCATTGCGTGACGGGTTCGAGGATCAGGCGGCGGCCGAGGCGCAGCTGAGCTATCCCTTCGCGGAGGGACCCAAGATCGGCGGCGGCCTCGAGATCGCGCCGGGCGTTGTCTGGATGCGCATGCCGCTCGGCGGCTCGCTGGCGTTCATCAACGTCTGGGGACTGAAGGACGAAGGCGGCTGGACTCTGGTCGACACCGGAATGCAGGGCCCGCAGACCACCGAGGCGTGGCGCCATGCCTTCGCCGGCCCGCTGAGGGGCGAGCCGATCGTACGGGTGATCGTCACCCACATGCATCCGGACCACATCGGCATGGCCGGCTGGATCACCCGCAAGTTCCGCTGCAAGCTGTGGATCACCCGGCTGGAATACCTGATGTGCCGGCTGCTCGCCGCCGACACCGGCCGCGAGGCGCCCGACGAGGGTCTGGAGTTCTACCGCGCCGCCGGCTGGAACCAGGATGCGCTGGACAACTACGCCACCCGTTTCGGCGGCTTCGGCAAGGCGCTGCACGCACTGCCGGACGCCTATCGCCGCGTGGTCGACGGCGAGCGGCTGATGATCGGCGGGCGCGAATGGCGCATCGTCACCGGCGCGGGCCACTCGCCGGAGCACGCCTGCCTGCACTGCCCGGAGCTGAAGTTGTTCATCTCCGGCGACCAGGTGCTGCCGCGGATCACCTCCAACGTCTCGGTGTTCCCGACCGAGCCGGAGGGCGATCCGCTCGACGACTGGCTGACGTCGCTGGCGCGCGTCAAGACGCTGGTGCCCGACGACGTGCTGGTGCTGCCGGCGCACAACGATCCATTCCACGGGCTGCATGCCCGCATCGATCAATTGATCGGCTATCACGAACACGCGCTGAGGCGGCTCGAGCGGCTGATCGCCGAGCGGAAGCGGGCGGTCGACGTGTTCCACGTGCTGTTCAAGCGCAAGATCAACGACCAGGTGCTCAGCATGGCCACCGGCGAGAGCCTGGCGCACCTCAACTGCCTGCTGCGCCGCGGAGATGCGGTGCGCGAGCGGGACGGCGGCGGCGTCGACTGGTACCGGGCGGCCCCAAAGTCGGCGTCTGGGCAGCCCGCTTAGGAGAAGAAGGCGATGAGCCTTTCCGGCAAGACCCTGTTCGTTACCGGCGCCAGTCGCGGCATCGGCTTGGCCATCGCCCTGCGGGCCGCCCGCGACGGCGCCAACGTGGCGATCGCCGCCAAAACCGCCGAGCCGCACAAGCACCTGCCCGGCACCATCTACACCGCCGCCAGGGAGATCGAGGACGCCGGCGGCAAGGCGCTGCCGCTGATCGTCGACGTGCGCGACGAGGCCAATGTGTTCGACGCCGTCGAGCGGACGGTCGCGGCCTTCGGCGGCGTCGACATCTGCGTCAACAACGCCTCGGCGATCCAGCTCACCGGCACCGAAGCCACCGACATGAGGCGCTACGACCTGATGCATCAGATCAATGCGCGCGGCACGTTCCTGACCTCGAAGGCCTGCATCCCGCACCTGAAGCGCGCCGCAAACCCGCACGTGCTGATGTTGTCGCCGCCGCTGGACATGAGCCCGCGCTGGTTCGGGACCCACGTGGCTTACACCATGGCCAAGTTCGGCATGTCGATGTGCGTGCTGGGCATGGCCGAGGAGTTCAAGGCCGACGGCATCGCCTTCAACGCGCTGTGGCCGCGCACCGGCATCGCCACCGCCGCGATCCGCTTCGCGCTGGGAGGCGACGAGGGCATGCGCCAGTGTCGCACGGTGGAGATCATGGCCGATGCGGCGCACGCCATCTTCGAGAAGCCATCGCGGGCGTTCAGCGGCAACTTCCTGATCGACGACAGCTTCCTCTATGCCGAGGGCGTGCGCGACTTCGAACATTACCGCGTCGATCCCACCCGGCCGCTGATGCCGGACTTCTTCGTCCCCGCGAGCGACCCGCCGCCGCCTGGGGTCAAGATCGGCGCGTGAGGCCATGGTCGATGTCCGTCTGTTCCAGCCCGTCGACCTGGACGGCGTGATCGCACTGTGCGCCAACGAGGGCTGGCCGAGCTTCCCGGAGGACCCGGCGCGGGCGCTGCGGGCGCTGACCGCGCCAGGCGTGACCACCGTGGTGGCGGCCGACGGCGGCCATATCGCCGGGTTCGCCCAGCTGCTCAGCGACGGCGAGATCCAGGCGCACCTGTCGCTGATCGCGGTCGATCCGGCCTATCGACGGCGGAACCTGGCGCGGGAGATGCTGCGCCTTGCCCTGGCGGACGCCGGCGGCTCGCGAATCGACCTGATCACCGAGACCGCGGCGGAATTCTACGCCGCCCTACCGCATCGGCGTCTGGACGGCTTTCGCATCTGGCCGCAGATCGACAAGCTGCCGCAATGAGGCCGGCGGCGGTGCTGTTCGACCTCGGCGGCGTGCTGCTGCCGTTCGATCGCGAGCGCCGCGTCGCGGCGATCGTCAGCCAGCTGGGCGTCGAGGCCGATGATGTGCGCGCGCTGTTCGACGGTCCTCTGCCGCGACGGCTGGATCTCGGCGAGGCCGACGAGGGCGACTTCGCCGCCGCCTTCGCGGAAATGGCCGACCGTCCGATCACGCCGGCCACCGCTCGCGCCCTCATCCTCTCGGTGTTCGAGCCGCCGAACGAGGCGCTCTGGCAGATCGCCGCGACATTGCGCCAGGCCGTGATCGTCGGCGGGCTCAGCGACAACCCCGCTTTCGTCGCCAGCGTCTTTCCTGACGGCGCCTTGCTCGACCCGATGATCTTCTCCAGCGAGATCGGGGCGCTGAAGCCATCGGACACGGCGTTCGCGGCGGCGGAGGCGCGGCTGGGACTAGGAGGCGACGCAGTGCTGTTCATCGATGACGGACCAGCGAACATCGCGGCCGCCAGGCGGCGCGGCTGGGACGCAATCCGCTTCACCGACAACGTGGCGCTGGTCGCTGAACTCGCCGCCAGGGGCCTGCCATGATCGCCGTTCGCGACGCGAGGCGCGCCGATGCCGCGCTGATCCTCGGCTTCATCCGTGGTCTCGCCGAATACGAGCGCCTGCTGCACGAGGTGACCGCGCGCGAGGCCGACATCGAGGCGGCGCTGTTCTGCGCCCAGCCCCGCGCCTTCTGCGACGTCGCCGAGCAGGACGGCGTCGCGGTCGGCTTTGCCTTCTGGTTCTACAACTTCTCCACCTTCGAGGGCCGCTGCGGCATCTACCTGGAGGACCTGTTCGTTGTCCCCGAAGCGCGCGGTTCAGGGGCGGGGCTGGCGCTCATGCGGCGTCTCGCCCAGCGCTGCCGCGACGAGGACCTGCGCCGGCTGGAATGGCAGGTGCTCGACTGGAACGCGCCAACGATCGCCTTCTATGACCGCCTCGGCGCGGGTTCGAAGAGCGAGTGGATCACCCGCTCGCTCTCCGGCGACGCGCTGGCGGCGCTGGCTGAGACGTGAGGACCCAATGAACCGGATCGCCCGATGCTGCTGCGGCGCCTGCGAGATCGACGTCGCCGGCGAGCCGGTGCTCAACGCCATCTGCCACTGCGACAACTGCAAGCAGCGCACAGGCAGCGCGTTCGGCTGGTCGGCCTATTTCGCCGACGATGCGGTCGTTGCGCGCCGCGGCGACCTGGCGCGCTTCGAGCCCAGCTATGCGGCCCGTCCGACCCGCTTCTTCTGCGCCGCCTGCGGCACGACCCTGTACTGGACCTCCGAGGTGTTCATGCCGGGCCACACCGGGGTCGCAGGCGGTTGCTTCACCGCGACGCCGCTGGGGGAGCCGACCGTAACCGCGACCAATGAGAAGCGGTGCGCCTGGCTGGGCCTGCCGCAAACCTGGTTCGCCGCGCCCTGAAGGCTTGCCGCATGGCCAAGTTGGCCCGATAACCCCGGCAAGGCGGTCCGCCTTAACCGGCGGCCAAGAGGGAATGCGGTGCGGGGCTCGCCCCAAGTCCGCAGCTGTACCCGCAACTGTCAGCGGTGAGGTCCCTGCCCATTCGATGTCTCCTCGGAGGCATCGGCGCCACTGGGAAACCGGGAAGGCGTGGGCTGGAACCGGTGACCCGCGAGCCAGGAGACCTGCCGCCCCCGTCGCTCGTCCGGAGGTCCGGGAACAGACCATCGGCGCGGGATTCCGTCGCAGCGACAACGGGCCGGCACAGGCGCGCCGGCGCCTTGTCAGCTGCCTGGCCGCGGCGCGCCGCGCGGCCGACGGAGAACCCATGAGACATTCGCTTCCCCTGCTGGCGGCAGCCCTGGCCGCCCCGGGCATTTGCCTCGCCGACCCCGCCCCGGCTTCAGCGCCGGATACCTCGCAGATCGTCATCGCCGACGAGCTCGCCCCGCTCGTCGTCAACGCCACCCAGCTTCCCAGCTACGAGGTCGACGTTCCCGACATCCAAGTGATCGACCGCGCGCAGATCGATCAGCGCCAGGCCGTCTACGCCGCCGACGTCCTCGACACCGAACCTGGCCTGGCGCTAACTCGCACCGGCGCGTTCGGCGGGGTCACCAGCATCCGCATGCGCGGCGCCAGCTCCGACAAGACGCTCGTGCTGATAGACGGCGTGCCGCAGAACGACATCAGCGACCCCAACGGCCTCTACGACTTCGCCAACCTCGACCTCTCCAACGTCGAGCGCATCGAGATCCTGCAGGGGCCGCAAAGCTCGCTGTGGGGGTCGGACGCCATCGGCGGGGTGATCGCGCTGACGACCCGCGAGCTGAACGGTTGGCAGGGCGCCAGCGAAGGCGGCACGCTCGACTCGTTCGACGGCTCGGCAGCGGTCGGCCAGAAGACCGACAAGTTTGCGTTCGGGGCCCAGCTGTTCGGCGACCGCAGCGACGGCGTCGCCAAGGCCGATGGCATCGGCCCGCGCGATCCTTACTGGTCGTGGAGCGCCGCCGCCAATGGCCGCCTGACCCCGGCGGACTGGATCACCCTCGACGCCCACCTGCGCTACGAGCAGTCCTACGCCGCGATCGACGGCTACGACGCGACCACCTTCGTGTTCGGCTACACCCCGCAATACGCGACCACCAAAGGCTGGACGGGGAACGTCCGGGCGATCGCCCAGGCGCCGCTGGGTTTCACCGACACCGTCAGCGTCGGCGCCTATCGGCAGGATCGCTCGGACGTTTACATCGGCTCGCCGGCCAACTCATCCGCGTATTCGGCGATGACCTGGGATTACCGCTTCACCGCCGAGCGCGGGACGCCCAGCGACCGGGTCGGCCTCATCGTCGGCGCCGAGCGGGTCAGCACCGACGCCTCGCTCTCGACCGGCGGCCACGAAGGCCTTGGCACGACCTCGGGTTTCGCCGTCGTGCGCTACAAGCCGATTGACGCCGTGACCCTCACGGCCGCCGGCCGCTACGATGCGCCCGACACCTACCGGGCGCAGGCCACCGGCCATTTCTCGGCGGTGTGGCGCCTGCCCGCCGGCTTCTCGCTCGAAGGCGCGTGGGGTCAGGGCTTCAAGACCCCGACCATCAGCGAGATCGCCTGCGACTTCTGCTTTCCGACCGGTCCCTCGACCGGGCTGAAGCCGGAGCAGGCGGTGGGCTGGGACACGGCGCTGGTCTGGACCTCGCCCGACCAGCGCCTTCGCGCCAAGGCCACCGCCTATCGCCTGGCGGTGCGAGATCAGATCGAGTTCTCGCCCAGTTTCCCGTTCCGCTATGTCAATCTCGACAACACCCGCACCGACGGCGCGGAGGCTGAGGTCGACCTGCGGCTGAGCCGAAGCCTGACCGCCCACGCCGAGTACGCCTACACCAACGCCACCGACCTGGAAGCCGGGACCCAGATGCTGCGCGTGCCCCGCAACGCCGGCTCGATCGGTCTCGACTGGGCGGCCGGACGTTGGCAAGCCAACGTCACCCTGCGCGCCGAGGGCCGGGACGCCGACATCGACCCGTCGACCTTCATCCCGATGGCGCGGCCGGGCTTCGTGCTGGCCAATATCGCCGGCAGTTACGCCCTGACGCCGAACCTGCAGCTCACCGCCCGCGTCGAGGACATCGCCGACAGCCACTACCAGGAGGTGCTCGGCTACGGCGAGCCCAAGCGGATGTTCTGGTTCGGGATTCGAGCAAGAGGCTAGCCGCGTCGGCAGGGTCCGATCGTCCTCGTTCTTGAGCTAGCGCAAAGCGGCGCCCGGTTGGGCGGTCTAAGTCCGTCCCAACCGGGTGCTCGTGTCGTTGCGAGTAGACCTCGGCTAAACTCAGTTCAAACAAGCGTTTGAGGGAGCCGCAACATGGATTTCGACTATTCGCCACGGCAAAGGGCGCTGATGGGCCGCATCAGCGACTTCATGGACGAGCACATCTATCCGGCCGTGCCCCTCTATGAGCAGCAGGCGAATGAAGGCGAGCGCTGGAAGGTTATCCCGGTGCTCGAGGCGCTGAAGGCCAAGGCCAAGGCCGCAGGGCTGTGGAACATGTTCATGCCGCCGCACGCCGGCGTGCCGCACGTGGACGATACGTTCCGCTTCGAGGGCGAGCAGCTGACCAACCTCGAGTACGCGCCGATCGCCGAGCTGTTCGGCCGGATCAGCTTCGCCAGCGAAGTGTTCAACTGCTCGGCGCCGGACACCGGCAACATGGAGATCCTCAACCGCTACGGCACGCTCGAGCAGAAGCAGCGGTGGCTGCGGCCGCTGATGAACGGCGAGATCCGCTCGGCCTTCCTGATGACCGAGCCGCAGGTGGCCTCGTCGGACGCCACCAACATCGAGACCTCCATCGTGCGCGACGGCGACGACTACGTCATCAATGGCCGCAAATGGTGGTCATCGGGCGCCGGCGATCCGCGCTGCAAGGTGGCGGTGGTGATGGGCAAGACCAACCCCAACGCCGCGTCGCACCAGCAGCAGTCGCAGGTCCTGGTGCCGATGGACGCGCCCGGCATGAAGATCGTGCGCATGCTGCCGGTGTTCGGCTACGACGACGCCCCGCACGGCCACGCCGAGATGGTGCTGGAGAACGTTCGCGTGCCGGTCGAGAACCTGCTGCTCGGCGAAGGCCGCGGCTTCGAGATCAGCCAGGCCAGGCTCGGCCCCGGCCGCATCCACCACTGCATGCGCACCATCGGGGCGGCCGAGGTGGCGCTGGAGAAGATGTGCCGGCGGCTGATGAGCCGCAAAGCCTTCGGCAAGTACATCTCCGAACACTCGATCTGGGAGCAGCGCGTCGCCGCGGCGCGTACCGACATCGAGATGACCCGGCTGCTCTGCCTGAAGGCGGCCGACATGATGGACAAGGCGGGCAACAAGGTGGCCCGGCTGGAGATCTCGATGATCAAGGTCGCGGCGCCCAACATGGCGTTGCGGATCATCGACGACGCCATCCAGGCCCACGGCGGCGGCGGCGTCACCTCCGATTTCGGCCTGGCGCGGATGTACGCCAACCAGCGCACCCTGCGGCTTGCCGACGGGCCGGACGAGGTGCACAACCGCACCATCGCCCGCATGGAGTTCGCCAAGTACGGCGACCTGCACGCCAGGATCCGCGCCGAACGCGACGCCGAGCGCGTGCCGGTGGGGATGCGGTAAGAACCCGATGAGGCCTGGATGAGCATCACACTCGATGACGAACTGAAAGGCATCATCAACACCGCGCTTTCCGAGCGTACGCCCATGGTGCTGGCCAGCGTCGACGCGGAGGGTAAGCCCCGGCTGACCTTCCGCGGCTCGGTGCAGACCTTTAGCGACGATCAGGTGGGCTTTTGGGCGCGCAATCCGGTCGGCGGCACGATGGACAACATCGCCGCCAACCCGCAGATCTCGATGATCATGCGCAACCCCGACACCCGGGTCGTGCTGCAGATTATGGGCCGGGCCCGCCGCGTGGAGGGCGCTGATCGCGATCGGGTCTACGCCAACGCCCCGGAGATCGAGCAACGCGGCGACCCGGACAAGAAGGGCGCCGGCGTCGTGGTCGATCTCGATCGGGTCGAGGGGTTCCTCGGCATGGACCCCGACGGCAAGCCGCGCTTCGTGCGCCTCAGCCGAAGCTAGGCGGGGGCGCCCGCCGCGACGAGCGCATCCAGCGTCTCGTGCGGATGCGTCTGCAGCCGCTCCAGCACCCGGGCGATCGGGATGGGCGCCGGCTGCTTCCATGTCAGGTGGTTGTCGATCGCCAGCGACAGCAGGAGCGCCACGCCCGCGGCGGCCACGAAGCCTGTCGCGGCGCAAACCAGCCAGAAGATCGCGAGCTGTCTCAAACGCGCCGCCGCCTTTCAACGAAATGGGCTGAAGCCGCACGCGGCAAGCCAAGCGCGCTGACAGCGGCCGACTAGCGTCGCCTTAGCGTCGCGTCAAGAAAAAAGTGCAATAGCACATAATGTAAGCACGCTTTATCGGCGCATGCAGCTTGTGTAACAGCAAAAATGGCCGGATAGTGGCGTTATGCCAGGAGACCCGATGACCCTAGCGCCGCCAAGGTCGGCCTCGACGGTGGATCCGACCGGGGAGTTCCCGCTCGACCTCACCAGCTATGCCTTCCATCTGTTCGCCGTCGTCTCTCGCCATCGCGAGGTGCGGCTGGAGGCGGAGCTCAAGTCCGCCGGTCTCAACCTCTCGCGGCACCGGGCGCTCGGCGTGATCCTGGCTCTCGAGCCTTGCACCATGTCGGAGTTGGCCGACTTCAGCGCGGTCGACCGGACCACGCTGACCCGCACGGTCGACCAGCTGGTAGACGGCGGCCTGGTCGAACGCAAGACGCCGAGGCAGGACCGCCGCCAGGTAGTCCTGACGCTCACCAGCGAGGGCAGGCGGCTGTGCAAGCGCTCGCTGCGCGCGGTCTACCGCGTCAATCGCGAGCTGCTCGACGGCCTCGCCGAGGCGGATCAGCGAGGCTTCGCCCGGGCGCTGGAGGCGTTCCTCGGCCGCCTGGTCGACGACCCACAGCTGCTGCAGCGGCTGACGTTGCGCGACGGGTCCGAAGTGCGCCAGCTTTAGGCTGGCAGGTGGCAAACAGCCTCGACGTTGTGCCCGTCGGGATCGAACACAAAGGCGCCGTAGTAGTCGGGGTGGTAGTGCGCCCGCACGCCCGGCCCGCCGTTGTCGCGTCCGCCAGCGGCAATCGCTGCGGCGTAGAAGGCGTCGACCTGAGCGCGGCTCTCGGCCGTGAACGCCACGTGCAGGCGGCCGGTCACGGGCGCGCCGCCGCTGACCCGGAAGTAGGCCTTGTCGTCCGAGCCGTAGCCCATGAAGGCCACGCTGCCGCTCTCTTCGGCTGACACCGACATCACCACCGAGATACCGAGCGGGGCCAGCGCCCGATCGTAGAACGCCTTCGCGCGTCCGGCGTCGGACACCGTGAGGGTGATGTGGTCGAGCATGGCTTGGCGCTCCCGAGGGCTGGAGCGCCAAGCATTCGTCTTCCGACCGTCTTCGGCAAGCGCCGGTCAGGGGTCGATGCGCAAAGTCCGGTGCGTCGCCATCCGCGTATAGGACGCCGGCGTCGCCGTCGGGCGCGGCGAAAGCATCGCCACGCTGGAGGCGCCGCCGCCGTGCGCGGCCTGATCGACGCACTGCCCGGTATCGTAGAGCGCGTGCTGGCCGAGGCAGTAGATGTCCTCGTACTGCGGCCCGGCGACGGCCATGCACTGGTAGAGGTTGAGCTTGGCCATCTTCAGGCAGAAGGCGCTGTCGTTCTCGGTCAGCAGCGGCGAGAGCCGGTCGCGGTCGGCGCCCTGGGCGTGGCCCAGAATCGACTCGGCCGCCAGCGCCAGCGACTTGGCTTCGAGCGTGGTGAAGCGGGCCGGCCCCGCGTTGTCGGACGCGTCAGGATCGGCGTCGGCCAGCGCCTGCATCATCGCCTGGTTGTCCGCCTCGCTCGGGGCCACGCGGACCCTCGAGAGGCTCTTCACCTCCGCCAGCCGGCCGCTGGCATCGCTCACCGTCACCTTCGACCAGGCCTGGTGCTGCACCGTATAGGCGGCCGTCTTGACCTGCGCCCCGGCCGAAACCAGGGGCGCGGCTTCGGCGCTCAGCGCCGCCTCGACCCGCTCGCCCGCTTCGTCCGCGCCGTCGACGCGGGTGGCGGCGGCGGGATCCTCGATCAGCTGCTCGGCGAAGGCGACGCGCTGATCGCCGTGACCGGCGGCTTCCTCGACGCCCTGGACAAAGCGATCGTCCTGCAGGGCGGCGATCGCGCCGTAGGCGATCATGCCCTCCTCCAACTGGGCCGGTTCATAGGCGGCGCCGGACTTGAGCCCGCGCTCGACGCCCTCGCCGTTGGCGAAGCCGCCGTCGACGTGCGCCGCACTCGCCATGTAGGCCTGGAACGCCGTCGCCGCCGAGACCACCTCCTGCGGCATCGCGAACGAGCCGTCGTCGAACTCGCCCGCGGCCGCCGCGCCGCCACCGACCGCGCCCACGGCGAGGCATGCGCCAACCAGCGCAAGGCCCCCAACTCTACCGATGTTCATTAGCCCCACCCGAACTCTAATCGCCCTCGATTGCGGGCGATGGAACGGCGGACTCCGTTGCCGGTCCAATAACTTTCGCGGTGAACCGGCGGTTAACCTTCGATCCAGCCGATCACAAGTCGATGATATACCTAAACCAGGCGCTCAAGCTTGAGCACCGGAACGATGCTCGTCAGCAAGCGTGCGCCAGGTGTGTTCGATGTAGGCGCCGTCTCGTCGGCGGCGAGGTGGAACGCCGACATCTGGCGGCGCCGCTCCCCTCGCATCGCTGCGACCTCGCGCCGCAGCGCCTCGCACCGGCGGGGCGCCCGTCCATCTGGGCAAAACAGAGTTGCAGCGAGGCGGTTCTCACCGCCAGGACCTTGACTCCCAGCAGCCGCAGACCTACTTGCCGGCCTGTGTTAGCACTCGCATGGGTAGGCTGCTAACGGCCGGCTGCACGCAAGGCTCACGTCAACAATAAACTCTACGGAGATAACCAACATGGCGTTTCGTCCGCTTGGCGATCGCGTCCTCGTCCGCCGCGTCGAGGAGGAAGCAAAGACCAAGGGCGGGATCATCATTCCCGACACCGCGAAGGAAAAGCCTCAAGAAGGCGAAGTCCTGTCCGTCGGCCCCGGCGCCCGTGACGAGGCCGGCAAGGTGCATCCGCTCGACGTCAAGGTCGGCGACCGCATCCTGTTCGGCAAATGGTCCGGCTCCGAGGTCAAGCTCGATGGCGAGGATCTCCTGATCATGAAGGAGAGCGACATCCTGGGCGTGCTCGAACCGGTCAAGAAGGCGAAGGCGGCTTAAGCCCCTCTCGTCCCCCACCACACCTATCAACCCTTAAGACGGGAAGCAGAGCCAAATGGCTGCCAAAGACGTCTATTTCGCCTCCGACGCGCGTGATCGCATGTTGCGCGGCGTCAACATCCTCGCCAACGCCGTGAAGGTGACCCTGGGCCCCAAGGGCCGCAACGTGGTCATCGAGAAGTCGTTCGGCGCCCCGCGCACGACCAAGGACGGCGTCACCGTCGCCAAGGAAATCGAACTGGTCGACCGCTTCGAGAACCTCGGCGCCCAGATGGTGCGCGAAGTCGCCTCCAAGACCAATGACGCGGCCGGCGACGGCACCACCACCGCCACCGTGCTGGCCCAGGCCATCGTGGTCGAAGGCCTGAAGTACGTGGCCGCGGGCATGAACCCGATGGACCTCAAGCGCGGCGTCGACAAAGCCGTCGCCCGCGTGGTCGAGGAAATCAAGTCGGTCTCCAAGAAGGTCACTACCAACGACGAGATCGCCCAGGTCGGCACCATCTCGGCCAACGGCGACCACGATGTCGGCGCCATGATCGCCAAGGCGATGGCCCAGGTCGGCAACGAAGGCGTGATCACGGTCGAAGAAGCCAAGAGCCTCGAGACCGAGCTCGAAGTCGTCGAAGGCATGCAGTTCGACCGCGGCTACCTGTCGCCCTACTTCATCACCAACGCGGACAAGATGGAGGCGGTGCTCGAAGA
>Ga0209415_10009778_pt1 | contig 16419 bp, 13 predicted proteins | sample PeaSoiSIISIP2007_FD_187696 | JGI IMG/M metagenome (GOLD analysis project Ga0209415, IMG submission 187696) | Peat soil microbial communities from Weissenstadt, Germany - SII-SIP-2007 (SPAdes) (version 2) | ecosystem: Environmental > Terrestrial > Soil > Wetlands > Peat | place: Germany...
GCACTGAGGGCCGCAGCATGGACGGTACGATTCTGTATTTCAAGTAGCTGTTCGTTTTCAAAACGATAGACGACACGAAACAGTCCTTCCGGCGTTCCCGGATCCACAGACGAGCCAGCGCGATCCTCTGCCGTCAGGCGGCTTCCAAACGAGGCTGCCGAAGCATTCTTCGGTTCGTCCTCCAGCCGGAAAATGCGTCCGAGAAAAAACCGCAGCCGGAAAAGCGCGCGGGCCACTGGCGGAAGTTTCTTGACCTTAGTTTCCGTTGCGCTGGATTCGTCCTGACTCGTGCGCCGAAGAAATTCAGAAAGGGTAACGCCTTCGCGGCGCGCAGGCAGGTCAACCGCCCAGACGTCGTGCAGCGGGACTCCGGCGAGAAACGTATGCACGCGAAGCGGTAGCGCATAAAACTCCGTTGGAGAAATCTGCGGCATCTCTTATTTCCAGTTCCTATTCATTGAACTGAGATTTCTTATTCACGCGAAGTGTGGCCGCCGATGTTCGCCCAATCGTGGTCCACCTTTCAGTAGATGGCGATCTAGATCGAGAGATTGCCGTTGTAGGTGACTTTAGGGGCGCCGGCGGCGGTTTCGATGTGGCCTATGGCGTAGAATTTTTCGCGGCGGCGCCGGAGTTCGGCTTCTACTTTGCGGACGTATTTTGGCGGGATCACGAGGATCATTCCCGCGCCCATATTGAAAGTCCTCAGTAGCTCTCCCGCCTCCATTTTCCCCAGCGTGGCGAGATAACGGAAGATCGGAAGCACCGGCCACGAGCCCAATTCGATCACGGCGCGGACATTTCGCGGCAAAACGCGCGGCAAATTGCCGGTAATGCCGCCGCCGGTGATGTGCGCCATGCCGGAGAGCCAGCCTTTGCCCACGATATTCTTCAGCAGCGGCCAATAAGCGCGGTGCGGCTTGAGGAGTTCGGCGCCGATTTTATTGCCGACGGCCGCGACGTAGGTATCGGCTTTCAATCGCGCGACTTGAAAGACCAATTTGCGAGCGAGCGAGTAGCCGTTGGTGTGCAAGCCACTCGAGGGCAGCGCGAGAAGCGTGTCGCCGGGACGCACCAGGCGAGGCTCGAGGCGCTTCGAGCGCTCGACGGCGCCAACGATGAATCCCGCGAGGTCGTATTCACCCGGCGCATAGAAATCGGGCATCTCAGCAGTCTCGCCGCCGATCAGCGAACATCCGGCCTGCTTGGCGGCGCGGCTCATGCCTTCGATAATTTGCTCGACCACGCGCGGATCGAGCTTTCCCATCGCCAGATAATCGAGAAAGAAGAGAGGCTCGGCGCCCTGCGTGAGAATGTCATTCACGCAGTGATTGAGAATATCCGCTCCGACCGTGGAGTGAACACCTGTAGCAAACGCGATTTTGAGCTTCGTCCCGACGCCGTCAGCGCTGGCTACGAGGATCGGATCGCGAAAGCGCTTGCGATCGATTTCGAAGAGCGCCCCAAAGCCGCCGATGGAAGAAAGCACGCCGCGCCGAAAAGTGCGCCCGGCCATGGTGCGGATGCGCCGCTTCGCCTCTTCGGCGACCGAGATATCCACTCCAGCATCGGCGTAGCGCATCGAACAGGCCCTCGATTGGTTGACAGCGGCAGCCGCGCTAGAACGTATGGAACAATCGCTTCCAGCGCACCTCGTGAGGATGGATCAGAGCGTTGAGGTAAGTCGCGAAGCGCTGCTCGATATGCCCGGGCTCCCAGACTTCTTCGGGCGCATCGATGGACATATAGATGAGCAGCGGCGTCCCGACGATGTTCGAGCGGGGAACGAAACCCCAGTAACGGCTGTCGTAGGAATTATTGCGATTGTCGCCCATCATGAAATATTCGCCGGCCGGTATTTTCACCGGCCCGAAATTATCGCCGGGACTGGGCGGATCCATGCGATAGGGCTCAACGAGCGCCTGATTATTTACGTAAACGATGCCGCGCCGGACTTCCAGAAGATCGCCGGGAAGCCCGATGGTGCGCTTGATGAAATCAGGGTTGCCCATCTCCGGAAGCGGCGCGCGGAAGACGATGATCTGCTGCCGCTTCGGCTCGCGCCACAGCGTGGTGTGCCACGGAGTGAAGGGAACTCCCGCATCGTAGCCCATGCGGCTGACGATGAGGTGATCGCCGATCAGGACGGTTTTCTCCATCGAGCCGCTGGGAATCACGCGCGCCTGGACGATTCCTCCTTCGATGAAAAGAAACGCGAGAATCACCCAGAACCAGGAAATGGCTTCGCGCATCGCGCGGCTCTTCCAGACGGATTTTTTTCCCCTGGGCTCATCGAACGCGGCCGCGCGGGATTGAGCTTCGACTTCAGCTTTCACGTTGTGCCTCCACTTCCAGTTGCACCAAATCGGTGGGATAAACGCCCGTGTAGCAAGCGGTGCAGAATTGGCCATCGCGATCTTCGACCGCTTCGCGCAAGCCGTTCAGCGAAAGATAGCCGAGCGAATCGGCCTCCAAAAACTGGCGAATTTCTTCGATGGAATTATTGGCGGCGATCAGTTCGTTGCGCGTGGGCGTATCCACTCCGTAATAGCACGGCGAAATCGTCGGCGGGCAACTGATGCGCACATGCACTTCCGTGGCCCCGGATTCGCGCACCATGCGCACAATTTTGCGGCTGGTGGTGCCGCGTACGATGGAATCATCAACCAGAATCACCCGCTGGCCCTCTATCATTCGACGTACTGGATTCAATTTCAGCTTAACGCCGAAATCGCGAATCGCCTGCACCGGCTCGATAAATGTGCGTCCGATGTAATGGTTTCGGATGAGCCCCATGCGAAACGGGATGCCCGATTCCGCCGCATAGCCGACGGCCGCGGGAACGCCCGAATCCGGCACCGGAATCACCGCGTCGGCTTCGACCGGATACTCTTTCGCCAGAAGCCTGCCGAGAAGCTCGCGGCTTTGATTTACCGGCCGGCCGAAGATGACGCTGTCTGGCCGCGAAAAATAAACATGCTCGAAAATGCAGAATTGGTGCGGCTTTTCCGGCGCAAAGCGGATGGATTCCACGCCGCTGCGCGAAATGCGCACAAGCTCGCCGGGTTCGATTTCGCGGACATATTCGGCGTCAATGAGATCAAACGCGCAGGTTTCTGAGGCGACCACCCACGCGCCCTCGAGTCGGCCGAGATTGAGCGGCCGGAATCCGCGCGGATCGCGCACCGCATAGAGTTCGTCGCGGGTAAGAATGACGAGCGAATAGGCGCCTTCGACCTGTTGCGCTGCATCCGCAAGCGCGCCAACTAGATTCCGCGCTTTGCTTCGCGCGATGAGATGGACGAAGACTTCAGTGTCGCTGGTGGTCTGAAAGATCGAGCCGCCATGCTCGAGCTTGCGGCGCAGTTCAAGCGCGTTAGTCAAATTCCCATTGTGCGCGACAGCAAGCTTGCCCTTATTGCAATCGATCACCACCGGCTGCGCGTTCGTGAGCGCCGTTTCCCCGGCCGTCGAATAGCGCGTGTGCCCGATCGCGGAGGCGCCGGGTAGGCGGGCGAGGACTGCTGGCGTGAAGATTTCCTGCACCAAGCCCATCGATTTGTAGAACTCGAGCGAGTTGCCGTCGCTGGAGGCAATCCCAGCGGATTCCTGGCCGCGATGTTGCAACGCGTAAAGCCCAAGATAAGCGAGCTTTGACGCTTCTTCGCGGCCGAAAATGCCGAACACGCCGCACTCGTCGTGGAAATGATCCGAATCAAAATGTGAGTGAGGTTTCATTCGTCCTAGTGATCGCTCTGCAGAGCCCGTTCCAGCGCCCCCGCCCAGATGTCGCGAAGAGCCGACACTGCGGCACTAGCGCAAACCACTCCATTTAATTCGATGCGGAGATCGCCCCGCGCGACCTCACCGATGCGTCGCGCCCCGACCTTGTATTTTGCCGCAAGTTCCATGACGCGGGCAAGCGACGCGGGCTTTGCGGTGACGATCGCGCGCGCCCCGCTTTCCCCGAAGAGTGCATATTCGGGCGGCGCAAACGAATCGAACGAAATGCGCGCCGTGAAATCCTCGCTCCCGAATGCAGATTCGGCGATGGCCACGGCGAGACCGCCATCGCTCAAATCGTGCGCGGATTCGACCGCGCCATCGCCGGCCAGCGCGACGAGGCACTCCTGCAGCCGCTTTTCCGCGGTGAGATCGATATCCGGCGGCGTGCCCGCGGTAATTCCATGAATCGTCTTCGCGTATTCGGACGAAGAAAACTCGCGCCGCAGTGTGTCCAGCGAACGCGCGGAAGCCGCATCGTCCGCCCCGTCGAGAAGCACAATCGCATCGCCCTTGTTGCGGAAGGCGAGGCCGAGTGCGTTCCGCGCGTCATCGAGAATCCCGAGAACGCCCAACACCGGCGTCGGATAAATCGGTTTGCCGAGAGTTTCATTGTAGAAGCTGACGTTGCCGCCGGTAATCGGCACGCCGAGAACTTTGCAAGCCTCAGCAATGCCGTCGATCGCTTCGCTGAATTGCCACATCACTTCAGGCTTTTCTGGATTGCCGAAATTGAGGCAATTCGTCGCGGCCACGGGGCGCGCACCGGAGCAGGCCACATTGCGCGCGGCCTCGGCAACAGCATGCATCGCGCCGAGACGCGGATTGAGCCAGCACCAGCGGCCATTCCCGTCGGTAGAAAGCGCCAGCCCGCGCGCAGATTCTTTCAGCCGCAGCACGGCGGCGTCGCCCGCACCGGGAATCACGCGCGTGTTGGTGCGCACCTGAAAGTCGTACTGGCCGATGATCCATTGTTTCGAAGCGATGGTTGGTGAGGCGAGCAGCTTCTTAAAATTGGCGGTGAGATCGGCACCAGACGCCGCGAATTCCACGAAGCGCGCATTGCCGTCCGGCTGCACGGGTGGAGCGAGCGGCCGCTGATAAACCGGTCCTTCTTCCGCGATGGCGTGAGCCGGAATTTCAGCCGTGATTTTTCCGTGATGCAGCACTCGCAGCTTGCCATCGTCAGTGACGCGGCCGATTTCCACGGCGTCGAGACCCCATTTCGCGAACACGCGGAAAACTTCCGCCTCGCGGCCGCGCTCAGCCACCAGCAACATCCGTTCCTGCGATTCGCTGAGCATCATTTCATACGGCGTCATGCCCGTTTCGCGCTGCGGCACGCGCGCCAACTCGATTTCGATTCCCATTCCTCCGCGCGAAGCCATTTCAGAACTCGAGCTGGTAAGCCCGGCCGCGCCCATATCCTGAATCGCGACCACCGCCCCCGTGCGCATAGCTTCGAGGCAAGCCTCAAGCAGCAGCTTTTCCATGAAAGGATCGCCGACTTGAACGTTCGGTCGCTTCTGCTGCGATTCCTCGCTGAATTCCGCCGACGCCAGAAGCGACGCCCCGTGAATTCCGTCACGCCCGGTCTTCGCGCCCGCATAAATGACCGGATTGCCCGCACCCCGCGCCCGCGCAAAGAATAGTTCGTCGCGCTTGGCAATTCCCAGCGCCAGCGCATTCACAAGCGGATTGTTCGAGTAGCAAGGCTCGAAGACAACTTCGCCGCCAACCGTGGGAACGCCGAAACAATTTCCATAGAAGCCGATCCCGCGCACCACGCCGTCAACAAGCCGCCGATTCCGCGCGATTTCCTCCGGCGTGGCGTTTCCGGCATCTTTGCCGCGCACAATCGGCCCAAACCGCAGCGAATCCAGCACCGCAATCGGCCGCGCCCCCATGGTAAAAATATCCCGCAAAATTCCGCCAACTCCGGTAGCCGCCCCCTGAAACGCCTCAACAAAACTAGGGTGATTGTGCGACTCGATCTTAAAAACCGCGCAAAGCCCGTCGCCAATATCCACGACGCCCGCATTTTCACCAGGCCCTTGCAGCACCTGCGCCCCGCGCGTAGGCAAGCGTTTCAGATGCACTTTGCTCGATTTATACGAACAATGCTCGCTCCACATCACAGAAAAAATCCCAAGCTCGGTGATGCTAGGCTCGCGCCCAAGAATTTTCAGAATGCGCGAGTATTCCTCAGCGCTGAGCCCGTGCTCGGCCGCAAGTGCAGGGGTAACTTTTGGTTCAGTAGCGATCAAGCCGGTTGATCCTTCTAGAGTAGGGGAGGGTCTTCAGCCCTCCCGCAGTTCGGCCATCTTTTGAATTTCTGGAATTGCACTAAGCAGGCACCGCGATCCGCTGCACCAGACTCTCCACCATCGAGCGAAAAATGACCAATCCATCAGCGGATCCAAGCGGCGCTTCCACAGCCCGCTCAGGATGCGGCATCAATCCAAGCACATTCCGCTCGCGGCTGCAGATGCCCGAAATATTCGCAAGCGAGCCGTTGGGATTTCCGGCGGCGTCATTGCGGCCATCCGGTGTCGTGTAGCGAAAGATGATTTGATCGTGGCGTTCGAGTTCGGCAAGCGTTTTCTCGTCGCAGAAATAACTGCCGCCCATATGCGCGATCGGCATTTTCAGAATCTGACCGCGCTCAGCCGCGCAGGTGAAAGGAGTGTCCGTACTCTCCACGCGCACATGCACCTGGCGGCAGAGAAAGCGCAGCCCGGAATTGCGGAGCAGCGCTCCAGGCAAGAGTCCGGCCTCGCACAGGATCTGGAAGCCGTTGCATACCCCGAGAACCAGTCCGCCGGCCCGCGCAAATTTCTCCACCGATTTCATCACCGGCGAAAAACGCGCGATGGCGCCCGTGCGGAGATAATCGCCGTAAGCAAAGCCGCCAGGAAGAACGATGGCGTCACAGCCGGCAAGTGTTTCGGTACGGTGCCAGAGGAACTCGACGGGCTGACGCAGGACGCTGCCGATGGCGTAATAAGCATCGTCATCGCAATTCGAGCCCGGGAACACAACCACGCCGAATTTCATTCCGGGGAATCTCCCGCGCGCATTTTAACACAGACGGAGAATTGCTCCGAAGCGATGATTGCACCGCGGGTTGGTACCGCTGGCGTCCCCGCCGGCATCTTTCGAGCGCAAAAGTCGACGACAGTCGGTGCCATCCGCGGACTCAGAAGCGCAGTTCGGAGTTGTTTGTGGGAAGTTCGATTCGTAGCCGCCGTCATCGCAGCAGGCTGGGCTGAAGGCCTTGGGGTGGGTTGGGGTTGCGCCGAGTTAGGTATTGAGATGTAGCGAGTAAACGGTTCGTAAGATGCCGGCACGGATGCCGGCGCTATCGGCGGCGCGATTTCTTCGTGCGGCGCCGCTTGGGTTTCTTTTTCTGCTTCGCTTCGCGCGCCAATTCAGCCCGCCGGGCTTTCGCCCAGCCGAGCTTGTTCGCTTGCCGGCCGCGCGCGATAGCCAGCGCGTCAGCAGGCACATTGTCTGTGATCACCGAACCCGCGGCCACATAAGCCCCATCGCCCACGCGTACCGGCGCGACCAGCGCCGTATCGCTTCCAATGAAAACGCGTTTTCCGATCGTTGTGGGATATTTGTGCACGCCGTCGTAGTTGCACGTAATCGTCCCGGCGCCGATGTTTGCGCCGCTGCCAATCGTCGCGTCGCCGAGATAACTAAGATGATTCGCCTTCGCCCCTTCACCTAACACAGTTTTCTTCAGCTCAACAAAATTCCCCACATGCGACCCTTCGCGCATATCAGCCCCAGGCCGCAGCCGCGCAAATGGCCCAAGCCGCGAGTTCTTACCGATGCGGCTGTCGACAGCCACGCAATGTGGCTCGATCAGCGCGCCTTCATCCACACGGCAATTCGTCAGCACGCTGCCGGTGCGAATCGTGCAGCGCTCAGCAACGCGCGTGCTCCCGAGCAATTCGACGCCAGGCTCGATGATCGTATCGCGCCCCACCTCGACGTCGGCATCAATCACCACAGTCTCCGGCAAATAAATCGTCACGCCCGCGTCCATCAGCGCCGTCGCTTTCCGCTGGCGAAAAACGCGATCGGCGTCCGCAAGATGCGCGCGCGTATTGCAGCCGATGATTTCATCAGCGTCGGCGGTCGTCATTGCGACCACGCGTTCCTGGTGCGCGTTGAGCAGCGCGATCGCGTCGGTAAGATAAAGCTCGCGATGCACATTATTCGGACGCAGCGCGGAAAGGCACGGCCACAGCTTCTCGAGCGTGAAGCAATAAATACTCGAATTGATTTCGTTGATCGCGCGTTGCTCGGGCGCAAGCGCACTCTCTTCAACCACCGCCGCGACGCTACCGTCGCCCTCCTTGCGGATCACGCGCCCGTAGCCCGTAGGATCAGCAAGATTCGCGGTCAGAAGCGTCGCAGCAGCATTTTCTTTGCGATGCGTCTCGATCAGCGCAGCGAGCGTTGAGGCTTTAAGCAGCGGCGCATCGCCGGGCACCACCAACAAAAATTTGGCGCCGCGCCGTATCGCTTTGCGCGCCACTTGCACGGCATGGCCCGTGCCGCGCTGCGGATTCTGCACCACCGCTTTCGCGCGAAGCGACTCGACAACCGCGGCAACCGCCTCGGCCTGATGTCCAACAATGACGACGATCTCAGCAGGCTTCAGAGGCTGGCAAGCTCGCACAACGTGCTCGACCAGCGAGCGCCCGCCCGCGCGATGCAGCACCTTGGCCATGTCGGATTTGAGGCGCGTGCCTTTCCCGGCAGCGAGTACGACGGCGACAGTGTCTTTCGCGGGCATTGCAGGATTATTCTCGCCTCACCGCCTCCGTTTGGCAAATCCGGCGAATACGGACGTGTTCCAGGAGCGCGGGTGCACAATTCGCCGAATGGCGGCGCAGCTTTTGGCCATTCCGCACACATGACTGTTACGATGCCGGTATTTCCCTTGAGCGAGAAAATCCGGAGGCGACTATGAAAGTTTGTCCTACCTGCGGGAAAGCGAACGAAGACGCCGCAGCCTTTTGCAATGGATGCGGAACGAATCTATCGCTAGCCGTGACAGGAACCCCAGTCCCGGTCGGAGCGCAACAGACAAGCGGGATGGCTGTCGCCAGCCTGATCTTCGGATTGTTCTTCTTCATCTTTCCGGCCCCTGTTCTGGCCGTAATTCTCGGTCACGTCTCCAACTCACAGATCCGCAAAAGCGCAGGCCGCCTAAAAGGCGCAGGGATGTCGCTCGCCGGATTGATTCTCGGCTACGTCGGCATCGCGCTTGTCCCCATCATTCTGATTATTGCCGCCGTCGCAATTCCGAATCTGGTGAAAGCCAAAATGACTGCGAACGAGGCGAACGCCGTCTACAATCTGCGAAACATCGCCACGGCCGCCGTCAAGTATCAAAGCGCTTACAACACGTATCCGTCGGGCCTCTCTGCTCTCGGGCCGCCGCTCAATGGCAAGGCACCCGACGCCGATGGCGCCGGTCTCATCAACGGGATGCTCATGAGGGGTTCCGAGAGCGGCTACGAATTCATTTATCAACCGGTGAGTTCGCACAACGACGGTGTCTTCGACGGTTTCGATCTAACCGCGAACCCAATCACTCCCGGCACCACCGGCAACCGTCATTTTCATGTGGACGAGAGTCTGGTGATCAGCGTCGAAAGGGATAGACCGGCAGGACGAAATAGCCCCCCGCTGAACTAACGAGCCGGATGAAACAGCATTCGTAGCGCCGGTTCACCCAGAGCCGCGAAGGGCAGCCTGCCGGCGTCTTTGTCATAAACGGCCGCCCGGAAAAATAAGAACCACGATTTCTCGCGCACTACAGACCCATGATGTGGAATCCAGCATCCACAAAAATTGTGTTGCCAGTAACGCCGCGGCCAAGGTTGCTAGCCAAAAATACGGCGGTATCGGCTACTTCGGCGGGGTCAGTGTTGCGGCGCAGCGGAGCATGCTGGGCGACCACATCCAGAATCGACGAAAAATCCTTGATGGCGCGCGCTGAAGCTGTTTTCACCGGTCCAGCAGAGATCGCATTCACACGAATATTCTTCGGCCCCAAATCGCTAGCAAGATAACGCACGGTGGCTTCGAGTGCAGCCTTCGCCACCCCCATCACGTTGTAATTGGGCACCACGCGTTGCGAGCCTAGATAAGTAAGCGTCAGCAACGATCCGCCTTGCGGCATCAAGGGCGCGGTAGCCCGCGCCACCGCCAGCAGCGAATAGCTGCTAACTTCCTGCGCCAGCAAATAGCCGTCTCGCGATGTCTCCACGAACGGCCGGCTGAGATCGTCGCGATTGGCAAACGCAATAGCGTGCATCACCGTATCGAGCCCGCCGCTCAATTCCGTAGCCAGACGATCGAGCTCCGCCGGCTGCGTGACGTCGCACTGAAATACTTTCGCCGCCCCAAGTTCCTGGCCTAATTCCTCCACCGTTTGCTTCAACCGCTCGCCTTGATAAGTAAGGACGACCTTCGCCCCTTCGCGGCGATAAGCAGAAGCAATCGCGTACGCCAAACTCCATTTGTTAGCCACGCCCAGGATGAGCGCAGTCTTTCCTTCCAAGAGATTTGCCATAGGCCGGTCATTCTATCGTGGAATAGCCTGACGAGGAACGGTGGCAAACGGGCCGAAAACCGTGAGGGGGCCTAAAGAGTCTGGAAGAGAGCTCGCCCGGTTTGTCAGGGCACGGCTTCAGCCGTGCCGCAAACGCCGCGAACTCGACTCGGCTTTAGCCGCTGAGGTTTGTCTTTTCGGGTTCTCGCACACGCTCTAAAGACCCTCCGCGGCAAACTCTTTGTCGGTCAATCAGCGGCGGAGGCTGAGGCTGGGAGCAAACGCGGCGCAGTGGCGGGCTGCCGCTCGGATTCAACCGTGGTCTCTACCCACAGCGTAGGATCAGCAAGCAAGCGCGTAACAAGCTGAGTGTGCAAAGCGTGGCCCGCCTTGTGAGCCACCACGCGCGCCTTCAGCGGCCGACCTACCAACGCAAGATCGCCAATAAGGTCAAGCGCCTTGTGTCGCACAAACTCGTCAGGAAAGCGCACGGGCCCGTTCAAAATATCGTCAGCAGAGAGCACGATCGCATTTTCCAATGACCCCCCGCGAATCAATCCCATCGCGCGCAGGCCCTCAAAATCGCTCATGAATCCAAAAGTGCGCGCCGTAGCCAACTCGCGGCTGAACGTATCGCGATTGACGCGAATCTCGATTTCCTGCCGCCCGACTTTCGGGTGCGCGTAGTCCACGAAGCAGCTCACCACGAAATCATCATGCGGATAAATTCCAATGCGCCGATCGCCTTCCGAGACCTCCAGCGGCTTCACGACTTTCAGATAAGTTCTCCGTCGCCGCAGACGGCGCAATCCAGCACGATTGAGCATGCGGATAAATGGCTGCGCAGAGCCGTCGAGGATGGGCACTTCGAGGTTGTCAATTTCGACGAAAATGTTATCCACACCACACGAATAAACCGCAGCAAGGAGATGCTCGGTGGTAGACAACAGCACGCCCTGTTTCATCAAGCTGGTGGCGTAGCTCACGCGGGCGACGTTGCGGACATGCGCTTCGATGCGGAAGCCGTCAAGATCGGTCCGGCGGAACACAATTCCGGTCCCCGCCGGCGCGGGAACGAGCCGCAAATGCGATTGAACTGCGGTGTGAAGCCCGATACCCGCCGCCTCGACAGGTCGGACTATCGTGTTTTGGAAGGACATTTTGAGGGCCGGGACTACTAAGCACTTATGCTGCCCCGCTCACCCCATTTTAGCTTAATCCTTTCAGCAACTTACAGCTATTTTGAGAGAAGCTCTCTACGTGGTGTTGTAGACATACAACACTTTCGCCCTAATCCCTGTGGCCACGGTTCTACGGTATGGTACCGCTCTGGAACAGCTATGCTGCTACTGACGGGCCGCTCCAGAGGTCGGATTGGACGCCGAAGTCGGTGCCGGCGTCGAGGCAGTGGCCCCGCCCTGATTCGGTGTGGCGTTGGCGGTGGGCGTCGGTGCGGGCGAGGCGCTTCCCGGCTGCGCCGCGAGACTCGCCGCCTCGGCTCGCAGCGCCACGATGGCCTGTTGAAATGCGGGCGGATCCAAATCATTGAGAAGCCGCGCAGCATCGATCATTTGACTCTGCGCCTGCGGCGAAAGCCCGAGCTGCTGCAAGTACTCGGTGAATTGCAAGAGCTGATTCTGGCTCTGAGTTGAAGATGCTGGCGCGCTCTGCGCAGCGCTCGTGGTTATGGTGTTGGCTGCCTGCGGCGCATTAGTAGCGGCCGGCGTTCCCGCGCCCGCTACGATGGCATTGACGTCGTTCGCACGCGCTGTGTTGACTGCAGGTGCAGCTCCCGCGTTCACCCCAGCGGCATTGAAGTTGTTCGCCGCCGGCTGAGCCGCAGCAGGGTTCTGCGCTGCTGCCGCCTTAGACGCGGCAGCGATAACAGGAGGCGCGTTCAGCGCAGCAGTCGCGCTATCGGCCCCTTTCGGCGCCGCTCCGCTATTCGCGCCGCCGAATGACGCGTTCGAAAATGTCGAAATTGCGGGCGCGGCCACTTGAAAGAGCCCGGCTTCCTCTGCGTGCGATGGTTGCGGAACGCCATTTGAAAGCGTCAGCGTATCCTGAACCGGATTCGACTGCGCGAGCTTGGTCGTTGCGCCCTGCGCTTGAAGCGCCGATTGAGGCTCTGCGTCCAACTGTGCCGTCTGATTTGCTGCTGCCACTGGAATTGAAGCCACGGGTCCCTCCTCAGAGCGGGTGCTCCTAACCCCGCTGCGCGGCATACCTGAGTGAGTTATCGGCACCAGCGCGGGCCAACTTAAAGACCCAATGAAAATTAATAGAAATTTCGCCGTGAATAGATGACTCAAATCGGAACAGTTGCAGTTCACCGCGAGCACTCCGCGGTTGTCGCTCGCACGGACTCTGCGTAGAATGGAGGCAGACGCGTACTAATGGCCTCACCTTTCCCAATTCTCTCGAACATCGCGGCAGTGCCGCCGCCCAGCGCGCATCCACGTCCTCCCTGGCTGCGCGTGAAATTCTTCGGCGGCCCCAATTATCAGGATTTGAAGCGCATCATGCGCACGCTCGACCTGCACACCGTCTGCGAGAGCGCCCGCTGCCCCAACATGGGCGAATGTTGGGAACATCGCACCGCAACATTCATGATCCTCGGCAACATCTGCACGCGCGCCTGCGGATTCTGCGCCGTGCCCTCAGGCAAGCCGCTCGGTCCGCCGGAAGAGGACGAGCCCGAGCGTGTAGCGGAAGCGGTCGAGAGAATGGGCCTGCGCTACGCGGTCGTTACCTCGGTGAATCGCGACGATCAACCCGATGGCGGCGCAGCGATCTTCGCGCACACAATCGCCGAGATTCGCCGGCGCGTTGCGGACTGCCGCATTGAAGTCCTGATCCCGGATTTTCGCGGCGTGTGGCCAGCCCTCGAAACGGTGCTCGCCGCGCGCCCTGACGTCCTCAATCACAATATGGAGACTGTTCCGCGCCTCTATCGCCGCGTCCGCAAAGGCGCCGATTACGAGCGCTCGCTCGAATTGCTGCGCCGCGCCCGCGCAACAGCGCCTCACATGGCGACGAAGACCGGCATGATGCTAGGCCTCGGCGAGACACGCGAAGAAGTCCTAACCGCGATGCAAGATATCGTCGCGCAGGGCACGCACATTCTGACGCTAGGCCAGTATCTACAGCCGACGCCAGAGCATTTACCGGTCGAGCGCTTCGTTCATCCCGATGAATTCGCGGAATTCAAGCAACTAGGCGAAGAAATGGGATTCAAGCACGTAGAATCAGGCCCGCTAGTCCGCTCTTCCTATCACGCCTTCGAGCAAGAAGAAGCCGCCCGTTCGTAGCGCCGCTCCCGCATGCGGGACCGGCGCTTTTGCGCGGCGCCACTCGGATCAAAAATCCCCAGCAGGCCGTCGGCGCTACGAATACTCGTTGCGCATCAACCTCGAATAGAAGCTCGTCACTTACTTCACAGGCGCAAGCAGCGAATTGGCCAGCACGCGCACGCGAGTAGCGCACGAAATCTCGCAGCAAGCCTGATCCACGACTGCGCGTAAACTCGCCACCGCTTTTTCCCTTCGATTTAACTCTAAATTGAAATTGCCGAGGAATAAATTGAAGACCGCGTTGTGCGGATACTTCTGCGTGAGCGGCTCGAGAATTGTGGCCGCCCGCTCGTACTGCTGATCGTACGTGCGCAGATTCTTCGCCAAGTAAAATCGAGCTTCAACTGCGGTCATCCCGCCGCCGTTCATCGCAGCTTCGAGCTGGCGGATCCCCTCCTGCTTGCTGCCTCCGGGAATGCCCATGAAGAAGCGCAGCAGCTTGACGATGCCCGAGAGCGTGTCGATGTAATAGTTGTACAGACCGAGGCCAGTGTCGGCGTCGGTCATCTGCGGGTCGAGCTGCTTGGCGCGCAAGAACTCTTCACGCGCACGCACTCCGACGCGCGCCGTGGCGCGATTCTCGCTGCGCATACCATAGAGACGCGCTTCCAGCGCCAAAGCCAGTCCCATGTAAAGATGCATCTCAGCCGACTCTTTTTTCGCGGATTTCGCGGCGGCAAGGCGTATGGTTTTTTCCGCGAGGGCGACATATTCATCATCGCCGGACTGCTGCCCGCGTTTTCCGGTAACTACCATTCCCCACTTCACTTCGAGCGTCGCGCAGTAAGTCTTCCACCAGCGCGCTTCGCCTTCGAGAAGATAGCCGAGGGGTTGATCGGGCGCAGAAGCCTGCAGCGCGCGAAACAGCGCAATCGCTCCGTCCGGGTCCCCACTGTTCAGTTTTTCAAGGCCCTGCTGCGCCTCCGGAGGGAGGACGGGATTGCCGGCAAAGATTGCCGGCGCTCCGAAAATGGCGATGTTCGCGATAAATAGAATCCGCGTAGCGGCGCGTGCGAGGCGCGCATCGATGACGTTCGCGAAAATCATCGTTGCCACCTGATCTTCATCACCCCCAGCGCGGCGACGTACATCACGAAACACTCCAGCGCAAACGCAGGAAAGCCGAGAAACCCGGGCGCGGGCATCTCAAATATTTTCACGTTCTGAAAAATCGGAAAAATGTACCGCCATTTCGCCTCGGCCCAGAAATTCCAAAATTCCCAGAGCCAGCCGCACACCCATCCAGCAGCCAGGAATGACCAAAACCGCGTCTGCAAGCCCTCTGAGAAATCGCCGATAAACGACGGCAGCCCAATCCGGTAATTCAGCGGATCAAGCAGCAGAAGAAACCCAATCCACACCAGCGCAAAAAGATAGGCCGCGATATGCCGCGGCAACACCAGCGGAACGACGAGACACAGCGCCCCCGCGATCATCAATCCGGTCTGCGCGCCACGCGAAATCTCTATGCTCTCCCTCTCTCGGAATGGCAGCAACGCTTGAATAAGATCGGCCGTTTCAAAGATCGCAGGAGTAATCGTAGCGAACGACCACGCGTAACCAATCAATCCCGCAGGCCAAAAATCCGGTACGCCGGCGTAGGTCCAATTGCGCAACCGCAAATTGTAAGCTTCAAAAATCAACCACAGCGGAATCGAAAGCGCCGCCATGCGCAGCAGCGCCAGCGGCGCGGTCCGCAGCCGCGAGCGCCCCGTGACGGAAAACACAGCCGCATCCACAATCAAGATGTAAGCCGACCACGCCACAGGAGTGAAGAAAGTAGCCACAGGCTCAATGCCGCGAAACATCAACCATTCAGCGCCCACGAGGCACGCAATTCCCAGCCAGCCATAAGCGGGGTACCGCGTGCACCTCCGGTAGGCGAATTCGGCGACCAGAATTGCCACCGTCGCCGCCGTGATCGTCACACCACCCTCAATCATAAGTGGCCTTCAGATCGGCATCCCCAATCCGACCGGCGTATCATAGGTCCGTGTTAGCTGAGCTCTCACCGGATACGTTTCTCGGGCGCGTCGTGCGCGCCCCTCTCCGCCTCATCCCTCGCGGCACCATTGTGCGGATTCCGCGCGGGCCACTCAAGGGCCTCAAGTGGATCGTGGGCGCCAGCACTCATGGCTGCTGGCTCGGAACTTTCGAGGCGGACAAAGTCGCGGCGTTCAAAAGCGAAATTCACCGCGAAAGTATCATCTACGACCTCGGTGCCAACGCCGGAGTCTATACATTACTTGCCGCCAGCCAAGCGGCCGCTGGGCATGTCTACAGCTTCGAGCCTCTCGAGCGAAATCTTGAATTCTTGCGCCGCCATATCGAGTTGAATCGCTTCACAAATTGCACCGTTATTCCGGCCGCCCTGCACTCCTCGAGCGGTTGGGCGCAATTCGCCGAAGGTCCAACTCCAGAAATGTCAGCGCTTGCGACCGGCGGAAGCTTGCGCGTCAAGACGGTTGCACTCGATCAGCTCCGGGAAGCCGGCACGCTTCCGGCGCCGGATCTGATCAAAATGGACATCGAGGGCAACGAACTCGAGGCGCTGCACGGCGCGGCGCGATTGCTCGAAAGCGACCGGCCCATCATCTACGTCGCGGCTCACTCCTCAAACTTGCAGCGCGATTGTGCGGAATTTCTCCGCAATTTGGGTTACAGTGTCGCGCTCGTCCCGGGCTCAAATCGCCTGGAACTGGT
>Ga0209415_10009779_pt1 | contig 16417 bp, 10 predicted proteins | sample PeaSoiSIISIP2007_FD_187696 | JGI IMG/M metagenome (GOLD analysis project Ga0209415, IMG submission 187696) | Peat soil microbial communities from Weissenstadt, Germany - SII-SIP-2007 (SPAdes) (version 2) | ecosystem: Environmental > Terrestrial > Soil > Wetlands > Peat | place: Germany...
GCGCAGCAATCCATCACCGCCGCGAAGAGCCAGTACACGCTGGCCGAAGCGAACGGGAGGGTCGATCCGCAGGCGACCTTCAACTACACGCACCTCAGCGGGCTGAACACTGGATCGCTTTTCTTCAACATGCAGTTGCCGATTTTCAACAGGAATCAAGGCGAAATCGAACGCACGCGATTCGCCATCACGGACGCGGAAGAACAGGCCCGCGCCGCGTCAGACCAGGTGCTAACGGACGTGATCGGGGCGTACGCCGGAGTGCACACGGGCGATGAAATCGTGAAGCTCTACACCTCGGGGTATCTGAAGCAAGCGCAGGATTCGCGCGACATCAGCGAGTACGCCTACAAGCGCGGCGCGGCCAGCCTGCTGGATTTTCTGGACGCGGAACGCAGCTACCGGGCCACAAAACTCGCCTACCTTCAGGCGCTGGCGAGCTACGAAACGTCGCTGGAACAGTTGCGCGCCGCGGTGGGTACGAGGAGCATTCCATGAAACGGTTTAAGAATTCTTGGGGGCGGAATAATACCCTCGGCGGAAAGCGCCGACCACTTGGTGTTTTCGTCGTGCCGGGACTTGCAGCGGCGCTGACACTTGCGGGCTGCGGTTCGGGCTCGTCCGGATCGGCAAGCCAGATGTCTTCGTACTCTTCGTCGGGCGGGGAGGGCGCAGGGCTATTCACGCTGAATTCAGATCAAATGGCACACGTGCAGATCTTCACGGTTGCGCCGTCCAGCTTGAGCCGCGTGCTGCGGCTTTCAGGGGCCGTCTCGTACAACGCATTTCGCACGACACCGGTGATTACGCAAGTGGGGGGCCCAGTGAGCCGGATTCTGGTGGCGCCCGGCGAGCAGGTACGCGCGGGCCAGCCGATGCTGTATATCGCCAGTCCGGACTACTCAGCCTTGCGCGCGACATATTTGAAGGCGCGGGACGCGTTTGCGCTGGCCGACAAGAATTATGCGCGTGCACAGGATCTTTACGCGCACAACGCGATCGCCCAGCGCGATCTCGAGCAGGCGGAGTCCGATCGCACGCAGGCGCAGGCGGACCTGGACGCGAGCGAACAGGCGTTGAAGGTTCTGGGGATTTCGGACCCGGCGAGCATAGTCAGCAAGACGACTTCGGCGGAAGTGCCGCTGCTCGCACCGGTGGACGGCGAAGTGGTGGACCGGGAGTGCTCCGCGGGGCAATTGCTGCAAGGGGGCGCGACGCAGTGCTTCACGATTTCGGACATGAGCGATGTGTGGGTGATGGCCAACGTCTTTCAGAATGATTTGGCCTACGTGCACGTCGGGGACGCGGTGACTATTCAGAGCGAATCGTATCCGGATGTATTTCACGGGAAGATTTCGTACGTGGCCCCGGCGCTCGATCCGACGACGCGCACGTTGCAAGCGCGAATCGAGACCGCGAATCCCGGCGAAAAGCTGAAAAACAATATGTACGTCACAGCGCTGGTGGATGCGGGGACGATTCCGAACGCGATCGCGGTGCCCGACGCGGCTGTGCTGCGCGACACGGAGAACCAACCGTTCGTCTACATCGCGGCGGGACAGAATCAGTTTGCACGCCGCGTCGTGACCGTCGGCGAAAGCCAGGGCGGGAAGACAGAAATCCTGTCCGGGCTCGCGGCGGGCGATCGCGTGGTCGGCGATGGCAGTATTTTCCTGCAATTTCAGAACTCTCTGCAGCGTTGATCGGAGCACCGGCTGATGATTCATCGTTTCGTCCAATTCGCGCTGCGGCAACGGTTCCTGGTGCTGACGGTGTCGATATTTATTGCCGTGGCCGGAGCGCTCTCCTTCCAGAAGATGCCGGTGGACGCCTACCCGGACCTCGCGCCGCCGATGGTGGAAGTCATCACGCAGTGGCCGGGTCACGCCTCGGAAGAAGTGGAACGCCTGGTGACGCAACCGCTCGAAGTGGAGATGAACGGCGTGCCCCAGATGGATGTGATGCGGTCGGTTTCGCTCTACGGCTTGTCTGACGTGATCATGACGTTCGACGAGGGCACGGACAACTACTTCGCGCGGCAAGTGGTGTTTGAGCGGCTCTCGGACGTCAGTTTCCCGCCGGGCGTTGCGCCGAGCCTTGCGCCGCTATCGAGTCCCAGTGGGCTGGTGTACCGCTACGTGCTGTCGAGCCAAGACCGGTCGCCGCAAGAACTGAAGACGATCGAAGACTGGGTGGTGGAGCGCGCCTACAAATCGGTGCCGGGCGTGGCGGACGATTCGGGCTTCGGCGGCACGGTGATGCAGTACCAGGTGCTGCTCGATCCGGCCAAGACGTTTGCCTACCACATTCCGGTGGCGCAGATTTTTTCGGCGCTCGCGGCGAACAACGGAAATACGGGCGGCGGATTCTATTCGCAAGGCGGGCAGTTTTTCTACGTGCGCGGGTTGGGGCTGGTGACCACGACTGAGGACATCGGGAGCATCGTGGTGGGCAGCAACAACGGCGCTCCGGTGCGGGTGAGCGACGTGGGCAAGGTGGTGATCGGCTCGGCGCCGCGGCTCGGGGAGTTCGGTTTCGAGAAGAACGATGACGCAGTCGAAGGCGTCATCCTAATGCGGACGGGGGAGCAAGCGCAGAACGTGCTGAAAGGAGTCGAGGCCAAGACCGAGGAACTCAACCACGGACTGCTTCCCCCTGACGTCAAGGTGGATCCGTACTACGACCGCAGCGATCTCGTGCGGCTGACGACAGATACGGTCGAGGCAAACCTGCTGCGCGGGATGGTGCTGGTCCTGATCGTGCTGCTGTTTTTCCTGGTGAGCGCGCGCGCCGCAATCATCGTCGCCCTGACGATTCCGCTGGGATTGCTGTTCGCATTTATCTTTCTGCACGAGCGAAACATTCCCGCCAATTTGCTTTCCATCGGCGCAATCGATTTCGGAATCATCATCGACGGCACCGTGGTGATGATGGAGAACATCTATCGCGAGCTGGGGTTGCGCGAAGGGCAAGCGTACAGCCTGACGGAGGTTGTCCTGTCCGCGGCGAAGGACGTGGACCGCCCTATTTTTTATTCCGTCGCCGTCATCATCGCGGGTTACTTGCCGATTTACGCGCTGAGCGGCCCTGCCGGAAAGCTGTTTCATCCGATGGCCGATACGATGTCGTTCGCGCTCGTGGGGGCGCTGCTCTTCACGCTCACGCTAGTGCCGGTGCTGGCGTCGTACTGGTTCCGCGGGGGCGTACGGGAGCGGGTGAACAAGCCGTACGAGTGGGTCAAACGAACCTACGGGCGCGGTCTGGACTGGTGTTTGGATCGTCCAAAGCTGACGATTTTTGCCGCGGCCTTGATCTTCGGCGCGACGCTGCTCTTGGTGCCGTTTATCGGGGGCGAATTCATGCCGCATCTTGATGAAGGGGCGTTGTGGGTTCGCGCCACGATGCCTTACACCATTTCCTTCGACGAAGCAGCGAAGTTTGCGCCGCAGATTCGGGACATCCTGATGTCGTACCCGATGGTGACGCAAGTCGGCTCGGAATTGGGACGGCCGGACGATGGGACCGATCCGACGGGCTTCTTCAATTGCGAGTTTTACGTTGGGCTCAAACCGTACAACGACAAGACTTGGAAAAATGGGCCGGTGCACAGCAAGCCGGAATTGATTGACGCGCTTCAGAAGAGACTGGCCGCCTATCCGGGCGTGATTTTCAATTACACGCAGCCCGCGGAAGACGCGGTGGACGAGGCATTGACCGGACTGAAAAGCTCGCTGGCCGTTAAGGTGTACGGCCCCGATCTGCAGGTGCTCGAGAACAAGGCGGTGGAAATCAAACGCGTCCTGGCGGGTGTGCCGGGGTTCACCGAATTGACGGTGGTGCGCGAATTGGGTCAGCCAAGTCTGCTGGTAAACGTGGATCGCGAAAAAATCGCGCGTTACGGGATCAACGTGTCGGACGTCGAGACCGTGGTGCAGACGGCCATCGGCGGCCAGGCGGCGACGCAGGTGATTCAAGGCGAAAAGGTGTTCGACCTCGTGGTGCGGATGGAGCCGCAGTACCGCTCGAACGCCCAGGAGATCGGCAACCTGCTGGTGCCGACGCCGTCCGGAACGCAAGTGCCGCTGTCGGAACTGGCGGACATCCGGCAAGGTACGGGAGCGTCGTTCATCTACCGCGAAAATAATTCGCGCTACATCGGCATCCAGTACAGCATTGAAGGGCGCGACCTGGAAAGCGCTGTGAAAGAAGCGCAGGAGAAAGTGCGGGAATCGGTTGGGGTGCCGCAAGGCTACTGGATGAGCTGGGGCGGCGAATACAGCGAGTATCTCGATGCGCGCTCGCAACTCTTGGTCATCGGCCCGCTGGCGGTGATATTGATTTTTCTGATTCTTTTCGCGTTGTACGGAAATTTCAAATTTCCGTTCACCATCGCGGTGGGCGTGGTGATGACGGAACCTGTCGGGGCGCTGATTGCGTTAAGGCTGACGCACACGCCGTTCAGCGTTTCTTCGGTGCTGGGCTTGCTGGCACTGTTGGGCGTGTCGGTGGAGACGGCTGTGATTCTGGTCTCCTACATCAACAAGTTGCGCCTCGAAGGAAAGGACATCCGCACGGCGACGCACGAGGCGTCGTTGCTGCGGCTGCGCCCGATCATGATGACGGCGCTGGTGGCGTGTCTCGGCCTGTTGCCGGCGGCGCTTTCCACCGGCATCGGCTCGGATACGCAGCGGCCGTTCGCGATCGTGATCGTCGCAGGGCTGATTTCGCGCCTGCTGTTGGGCTTTTTCGTCAATCCGGTGCTGTACGAGGTAGTCGCACGCGAGGGAGACGTGTTGCAAGTCTAAGGATTACTGGTTTCCGGACACCATGGATTCTCGCCACAACACGGTGGACAGATTTCGTCAACGCGCGCTGATCGGTGCTGCCCTGCTGGCCATGCTCTGCGCCGTGGCGGCGGGCGGCCTCTGGCACTACGACAGCCCCGGGACGGAAGCGGCGTGCCCGGTCTGCCAAGTCGCGCACATGCCCGTGACGGCGCCGGTGGCCCCGCCAGTGCTCTTAGGTCTGCGCACCCTCGAGGCGCGGACGCCGCCGACCGGTACTACCCGATATTCGTCTCCTGAAATCCCTCTCGCATCCTCTCGGGCCCCTCCCAGCGAAGCTTAATTCAGCGACGACCGATAGCTATTCGGGCAGGCACCGCGCTCCGGCCGGGCTGCTCCTTTACATTTCCTTTTCCCCTCGCGCATCGCGATGCGTGAGGGCGTTGCACACACACAAGGAGATGCAATGCAGCGAGGAATATTTCGTTTGGTATTTGTGGCGGCGCTCGTTGTTTTTCAATTCTCGCCGCGGCTGTTCGCGCAGTCGACTAGCAGTTCAACCTCAGTTTCCGGGACAGTAGCGGACCCATCGAAGGCCGTGGTGGTCGGGGCAACTGTGGAAATCCACAATCCAGTAAGCGGCTTCGACCGAACCACGCGCACGGATTCTGCGGGCGATTTCAGTTTTCCAAACGTTCCATTCAACCCCTACCACTTGACGGTGACGGCGAATGGGTTCGCGGCGTTCGTGCAAGATGTTGACGTTCGCTCAAGCGTGCCGGTGACGTTGAAAATAAGCTTGCAGATCGCAGGTGCAGCGGCACAGGTAAACGTCCGGACGGACGCGGGCGACTTGCTCGAAACGGATTCCACGGCGCACACAGACGTGGACCGCGGACTGTTCGACAAGCTTCCCCTGGAAAGCCAGTCCTCCTCCTTGAGCTCACTGGTCACGCTTTCCACACCGGGAATCGCAGCGGACTCGAACGGGCTCTTTCACGGAATGGGCGACCACGCCTCGAATTCATTCACCATTGACAACCAACCCATCACAGACCAGCAGAGCAAGATTTTCTCAAACCAGATTCCCCTGGATGCGGTTCAGTCCCTGGAGGTCATTCCGGGGGCTCCACCAGCGGAATTCGGGGATAAGACAAGCGTGATTATCGTCGCGACAACGAGATCGGGGCTCGGCGCCACGCAGCCGACGGGAAGCGTCATCGCCTCATACGGAACCTTTGGCACGCCATCGCTTTCGTTCAATCTGTCCGTGGGCGGCCCGAAATGGGGTAACTTCCTCGCCGCGAGCGGGCTTCAGTCCAATCGCTTTCTCGACCCGCCGGAGTTGGAGGTGATGCACGACCGCGGCAACGAGGAAAATGTTTTTGACCGGATTGATTTCAAACCGACCGCGGTGGACACGCTGCAATTAAACCTCGAATACACGCACTCCTGGTTCCAGAACCCGAATACGTACGACAACCTCAATATTGATGCGACCGATCCGTTCGGAAACCCTGTCGCGGCGACCGATCAGCGCTCTGTCATTACAACGTTCAACGTTGCGCCCACGTGGACCCACCTGTTTGGGACTACTACTGTGTTTACACTCAGCGGCTTCGTACGCCAGGATCACTACCTTTACGATCCGAGCCCCAATCCCTTCTCAGACTTTGGGCCGCTGCAGAGCGAATCCATCGGCCAGAATCGAACGCTCAAGAACGCAGGATTCCGCGCGGAATTTTCGTACGTGAAAGGCGTCAACAACATCAAGGGTGGAATGGTGTGGCAACAAACGTTCCTGACAGAAAATGACCGGCTGGGGATAGTGGATCCTGGAATCGATCCGACCGGCTCGATTGCCGCGTGCTACGATCTGGCGATTCCGTTGAGTGCGGCGGATGCGGCCGCGGACGGCTGCCCGAACGCCGGCAACTACAACGGGACTTACCAGCACGTGCCGGAATATCTTTTTCAGGGTCACACGGACGTTAAAGAACTCGCCTTGTACCTGGAGGACACGATCACGGTGGGGAACTGGTCCTTCAACCTCGGCGTCCGCGGCGATGCGTATAACGGGCTCGTCGTAAAGGATCTGCTGGAGCCTCGCGATGGGGTCGCCTACAAGATCTCCAAGACCAACACGATTCTTCGCGTGTCGTACGCGCGAACGATGGAAACCCCGTTCAACGAGAACCTTATTGTTGCGAATTCCGGCTGCAACGATCCGGTCATCTCCTTTCTGGTTCCGTGCGTTCAGGCACCACTGCAGCCCGGCACGCGCAATGAATTTCACGCGGGATTGCAACAAGCGTTCGGGCGATTCTTCGTGCTCGACGGGGAGTACGTCTGGAAATACACTCACGACGGTTACGACTTCAGCATTCTCGGCAACACACCGATTACGTTTCCGGTGGAATGGACGAAGTCCAAGATCCCGGGATTCACGGTGCGGGGAACTGTGCCGACAACGCATGGCTTTTCGGCGTTCGTTGTGATGTCTCATGTCGCTGCGAGATTCTTCCCGCCGCAAGCCGGCGGCTTGGGAGTCACGGTGGGTCAATCCGGGGGCGTGTTCCGCATTGATCATGACGAAGTGTTCAACCAGACGACGCATCTGCAATATCAACCGTGGAAGAACGGCCCGTGGCTCGGGTTCAACTGGCGTTACGACAGCGGGCTGGTGGCAGGCGAAGCCCCGTGCTATGGCGTGGGCGTGGCGAACGATTGCCCGCAATCCACGACCCTTGGCGGACAGCCGGCAATTCTCATGGAAACAACCACTGGGGTGCCTTTCACCGCCGATCAGGAATTCGAGGCGGGATTCACGTGCAATGGTGTGGGGGCCACGCCACCCACTACTGCCCATCCTTTCGGCGTTGCGCTCCCTTCGGCGTGTCTTGCGTCGCAATTCGGATCTACGCTCATCTCCGTGCCGACGGCGAGTACGGAAAACGACGACCACAAGCCTCCGCGCATCGCTCCGCGGAGCCTGTTCGATTTAGCGGTCGGAGACGACAACCTGTTTCACGGCGACCACAACCGCTGGAGTCTGCAATTGACGGTGGTCAACCTGATGAACAAGGTGGCGCTGTACAACTTCTTATCCACATTCAGCGGGACGCACTACGTCACGCCGCGAACCGAAACGCTGGAGTTGGGCTTCCACTTCTAATTCATAGCAACTTCCGGCAAATAGTTTGGGCGGCGAGATTTCTTGTCTCGCCGCCCATTTTCGTCGCCGCGGCGAGATAAGATGGGTGTTCTGCGCCGTTGACGGGCGGCGGGCATCGGTCCGCACGCGGACTGCATCCATAGTCAGATTCGGTCTCGGCTAAAAGGAACTGAAGGGACATGAGGATACTTTTCATCGGGGACATTGTGGGTTCGCCGGGGCGGCGAATCGTGGCGGACCGGCTCGCGGACATCGTGTCGCAAGAGGCGATCGATCTCGTTCTCGCCAACGGGGAGAATTCCGCCTCGGGATTCGGCATCACGCCGCGCTTGGCGGAGGAGCTTTTCGCGACCGGGATCGAGGTGCTCACCGGAGGCAATCACATTTGGGACCGCAAGGAGTTGCTCGAGTACATTCCTCAAGAGCCGCGCCTCTTGCGTCCGGCCAATTTTCCGGAGGGAACGCCCGGCCGGGGAGTTTTTATCGGCACGGCGCGAAACGGCGTCCGGTACGCAGTGTTGAATCTGCAAGGGCGCGTGTTCATGGGTTCCAACGATTGTCCATTCCGCGCGGCGGATCGCGAGCTCACGGCGCTGCCGAGCGAGGTGAAGGTGATTGTCGTGGACCTGCACGCGGAAACCACGAGCGAAAAAATAGCGATGGGCTGGTATCTGGACGGGCGCGTTTCCGCCGTGCTGGGCACACACACGCACGTGGCTACCGCGGACGAGCACGTCTTGCCGCAGGGCACGGCATTCATTTCCGACGTGGGCATGACCGGGCCGCACGACGGCGTGATCGGCATGGAACGCGCGGCGATCCTGCGCCGGTTTCTGGACAATCTCCCCGCGCGTTTCGAGGTGGCGACGGGAGATGTGCAGATGAATGCGGTCTTGCTCGCTGTGGACGAAGCTTCGGGCCGCGCGCGGACGATCGAGCGGCGCCGCTACCGGCTCGACACATAATTCCATGCTGACGCGCGGTTCCTCCTCCGGATTCTCTGCTCCCTTGCGCGATGCGCTCTTCTTATTCTGCCTTATGCTCGTTTCTTCCGCGGCGTTTTGCCAATCGGACTACGCGGTTGAGTCCGAGTTACTGGCGCAACAGCGAGTTTTTCCGGACGCGGGCGCCGGCTTTCAATCCATCGCGCGGGGGCCCGCGGGGCACTATTACGTCTTGACCGCGCCGAGTCCCACGGTGTCCATTTACGATTCAACAGGAAAACGGATTGGCCAGGTTCCTGCAAACCCAAAAACGAAATCTCCTGCCGCCATCGTCTATGGCGTGAGCCTGGATGTGGATGATGCCGGCCGCGTGGTGGTGGCCGATGCGGGCGCGAATGCGGTGAAGCTCTATGCGGCCGACGGTTCGCTGGCGGCTTCCTTCCGCGTCGTGCAGCCGATTTCCGTGGCGCTACTGCCCGGCGGCGAAATTGCCGTGACCAGCCAGAGTGCCGACCACCTGGTGAGCATTTACGACGATTCCGGAAGATTTGCGCGCGCGTTCGGAGATCCGGAAGACTTGAGCGATCGCCCGGACCTTAATCATCTGGTAAATATAGGTCACCTGGTGCGCGATGCCGCGGCGAACCTGTACGTCGCATTCGATTATTTCCCTGAGCCGACGGTGCGGAAGTACGACCCCCAGGGGTACTCGAGTCTCGAGCTCACCCTCAAGACGCTCGACTTCCAGCCCACGGCTCAGGCGGCGCGTCGGGAAATCGCCCGGGAAGAGTCCGGCGGCGTGTTGACTCTGCATCGCATCATTACCGGGATGGGCGTGGACGCGGCGACGGGGGATGTTTGGCTTTCGTTCGGGACGTTGCTGATCCACTTCGATAAGGATGGCAATCGCCTCGATAGCTACCGGACGTATACTTCCGCCGGGGGCCGGCTGGAGCCAAGAACCATCCTGGTCGAGCCGAATCGGTTGCTGCTCGGGCAAGATCCTTTGGGAATCTACGAGTTCGCGAGGCCGGACAAAAAAGCAAATGCCGGGCAATGAGTTTGGCTTTCCATCAGCGGCAAATTCCACATGGGCGGGATGAAACTGCGTTAATCCTTTGATTTTTGCGGTGTTTTTTAGGCTTGTGGAAATCCTGTGGATGCGCTGTGCGTCTTCTCCCGGCCCTCACGCAGATTTCACTTGTAGCGGACGCCTGGTTTATGGAGAATCCCCCCCTCGCTCGGTTGCGGCGCGCCCAAGACCGAGGCCGATCCGGGTAGATGGATTCGGGGGGCGCGTCTGGGTTCGGGTTAGAGCCGGGACACTTGCTCCCGCTTTTTAAGATTGTATGGCGCGGAAGGGGATTGGTGGATTTCCACACTATATCCACACCTGTGGAAATTGTGTCTTTCTTCCCGTGGCGCCCTGAGGGGACTTCAAGAACATGACAGCGTGGGAAAAGATTCTCCAGCACATGGAGCGGCGGGTTAATCCGCACAGTTTTTCGACCTGGTTCCGCCCCACACGGCAGGAAGGCTCGGAGAATGGCAAGTTGGTGGTGCATGTGCCCTCCAAGCTCTTCCGTAAACGCTTAACCGAAACCTACGGGCAGCTCCTTCAGGCGGTCCTGGTCGAAGTTGGAATGCCGGACACGCAACTGGAGTTTGTCTGCCCCGCGCTGGAGCCTCCCTCAGCGCCGGCTGGCACTCCCCTGCGCCAGACGAAGCTGGACTTTGATTCCGTCGAGCATCAGTTAAACCCGCGCTACAGTTTTGAGTCTTTCGTCGTCGGGGCGTCCAATCAGTTTGCTCACGCGGCGGCGCTGGCGGTGGCGGAGGATCCCTCGCGAGCGTACAACCCCCTCTTCTTGTACGGCGGCGTGGGCATGGGAAAGACGCACCTCATGCAGGCCGTCGGCCACTTGATCAAGAAGCGGAATCCCGCGGCCCGGCTCACGTATATCAGCGCGGAGAAATTTACCAACGAAGTCATCAGCTCGCTGCGGTTTGACCGCATGCTGAGTTTCCGGGAGCGCTTCCGCACGGTGGACGTGTTGCTCGTGGACGATATCCAGTTCATCGCCGGGAAAGAGCGCACGCAGGAAGAGTTCTTCCACACTTTTAATGCGCTGTACGACTTGCAGCGGCAGATTGTGGTGTCGTCCGATTGTCCTCCCAAAGAGATTTCCGCCATTGAGGAGCGCTTGCGGTCGCGCTTTGAATGGGGCTTGATTGCCGATATTCAGCCGCCGGACCTGGAAACGAAAATTGCCATCCTGCAAAAGAAGGCGGAATCCGAGCACGTGCAGCTCCCGGACGAGGTTGCGGAGTACGTGGCGCGCTCGATCAAATCGAACGTGCGCGAACTCGAAGGCGCGTTGACGCGGCTGGTGGCCTACACGTCGCTGACCGGTAACCCGATGAATCTCGCCACAGCGCAGCAGGTGCTGCGCAATATCATTGCGTCGCAGGAGAAACGCGTCACTATTGAGCTGATTCAGAAGAAAGTCGGAGAGCAGTTCGGTTTGCGCGAGGCGGACCTAAAGATTCGCTCGAATTCAAAGGCCATCGCCTACCCGCGGCAGATTGCCATGTATTTGGTGAAACAGCTGACCTCGGCGTCTTTGCCGGAGATCGGCCGCCAGTTCGGCGGAAAGCACCACACGACGGTCCTTCACTCCATCCACAAGATCGACATCCTCCGGCGGAGCGACAAGGATTTGAACCGGACCATTACACGGCTGATGGATTCGTTCGGCTAAAGGGAACCCGCGCCGCGTGTATTTCTTCTTCCCTGAAGATCTCTCCAGTGTTTCGTGTGCCTCTGCGCGGGTAGGCTCTCGTGCCTCCAACCACTCCGGCTCCTGTTGAAATGCTGCGGATAACCCTGTGCAGTGATTGTGCGTCCTGTTGGGTTTTCTGTCTGTAGTCGCCAGAGCGATCGGCTACCGGGCGGTTTTTCCTTCCACTTCAACAGTGGGCGCACAGGGGTCCCGCGTCGCAAGTCGCTGTGTTGACGCCGCTGCGGGGGATTTCCTCGTTTCCACAGGCTCGGCTACTACTACGGTCTTTATCCCTCTCTTAAAAAAGGGTAGAGTAACCTTCTTACCGCAAGGCGCCTCAGTGGAGGAAATCCGGAATGGAATTTAGTGTGAAGAAGTTCGACCTGCTCGCGGAACTCGACCTGACGCAGGGGGTGGTCGAGCGAAAGACCACCATTCCGATCTTGTCGAACCTGCTCTTTGAGGCGAAGGGAAATCTTCTCACGCTGACCGCGACGGACCTGGAGCTCTCAATCCGCACGAGTTGCGAGGCGAAGGTGAAAAAGGACGGCGCGGGCACGATCCCAGCGAAGAAACTGCTGGAACTGGTGCGCTTGCTGCCGGAGGGGGAGCTAAAGTTCAAGCTCCTCGAGAACCGCTGGGTCCACATTTCCGCGGACAAGAAGACCTACAAGATGGTCGGGATGGAGAAGGATAACTTCCCGGCGATCCCCGCGTTTCCGCACACCCTCGCGAAAATCAACGCGCAAACGATCTCGTCGCTGATTGCCAAGACGCAGTTCGCCATCTCGGCCGAAGAGTCCCGCTACACGCTGAACGGCTCGCTGCTGATCCTGAAACCCAATTCGCTCACCATGGTGGCCACGGACGGCCATCGGCTCGCGCTCGCGGAAACCGATCACAAGATCGACGGGCTGAGCACCGAGGTGCGCGTATTGGTGCCGAAGAAGGCGCTCACAGAGATCCAACGTCTGGCCGCCGCTGCGGAGGATGGACAAGAGATCGAATTCGCGCGCGACGATAGCCACCTCTTTTTCAAAATGGGCGAACGCCTGCTGATCAGCCGCATGCTGACCGGCCAATTCCCGAATTACGAAGCGGTGCTGCCGCGGGAAAATCAGAAGAAAGTTGTGATCGAGCGCGGCGAACTCAACGACGCGGTGCGGCGTGTCTCGCAACTTGCGGATCAACGCTCGCGCGCCGTGAAATTTTCTTTTGCCACGGACGGGATCGAAATCTCCGCGTCGAGTCCCGAGTACGGCGAAGCCAAAGAAACGATCGAGAAGGAGTACAAGCACGAACCGCTCTCAATCGGTTTCAACGCGCAGTACATTCTCGATTTTCTCGCGGCCGCGGCGGACGGGCCCATCAGCATCGAGCTCAAAGACGAGCAGTCCGCCGGGCAGATGGTGCCGCTCGGCGACGACTCGCTGCGTTACCGCTACGTCATCATGCCGATGCGAATTTGAAGCGCAACTGGTAATCACTCCGCGCGCAGCAAGGGCCCAAAACAAACCCCGATCGACCCCCGCAAATCTTTGTTTTTGTGGCACTTATGAGTTATCCGCCCACCCGTTTCCACTTGAGGAAATATGGTGAGCGCGGTAAAATAACTACTGTCTTGCCGTGCTTTTGGTTACCTCCATAACGGCACGTCGGCCAGGCCTACGAAATCCAAGGGCTCGTTCGCAAGGATCGATTTGCAGCGGGCGCCAGAGCAAGCGGGGGACTCACGGCCTGGAAGTAGGTAGTCTTCGCCACGTTCGCTTCCGCGGATGCGGAAACCGGACGGGATGGAGCAGAAACCCTTCGAGCCCCAGCCTGAATTTGGTTGAGGGCCACAGGGTAAGGCGCGTGTCGGCCTTACGATGGGCATCCTTCCAATCAGCGCGAGTTGAGGAGCACGCACAACATGGGTGAGAAAGAAACCGCAACCGCCAAAGGTGCGGGACATCGCTACGACGCGACCTCCATCAAAGTTCTAGGCGGACTCGAAGCCGTGCGCCTGCGCCCGGCGATGTATATCGGTTCGACGGGCGAGATGGGGCTGCACCACTTGGTTTGGGAAGTGGTGGACAACTCGGTGGACGAAGCGCTGGCCGGGTACTGCGACGAGATCAACGTCACGGTCCACGAGGACAACAGCGTCACCGTAATCGACAACGGTCGCGGCATTCCCGTGGATATGCACGCCACGGAGAAAAAGCCCGCCGCGGAAGTCGTGATGACGGTGCTGCATGCCGGCGGAAAGTTCGACTCCGAAACTTACAAGGTTTCGGGCGGACTGCACGGCGTTGGCGTCTCGGTTGTGAATGCCCTGTCGGACTGGCTCGATCTGGAAATCTGGCGCGACGGCGAAGTCTGGGAGCAGTCGTACGCGTGCGGCGTGCCCAAAGGCAAGTTGAAAGTTACGGGAAAGACGCGCAAGACCGGAACGAAAATCACGTTTCATCCCGATCCCAAAATTTTCGACAAAGCTACCTACAGCTACGACACGTTGGCGCAGCGCCTGCGCGAGCTGGCCTTTCTGAACAAGGGCCTGAAGATCACGCTGACGGATGAGCGCGGCGACAAGAGCGCCGAATTCCGATTCACGGGCGGAATCGTCGAGTTCGTCAAGCACCTGAATAAAGGCAAGCAAACACTGCACGACTCCCCGATCTACATGGAAGGCAAGCGCGACACCGTCGAGATGGAGATCGCGCTGCAATACAACGACGGCTACACGGAAAATGTGTTCGCGTTCGCGAACACGATCAACACCGTGGACGGAGGCACGCACCTTTCGGGGTTTCGCTCGGCACTGACGCGCAGCATCAATAATTTCGCGAGCGGAGCGGGGATGCTCAAAGAGCAGAAAGACGAAGTCACGCTTACGGGCGACGACGTGCGCGAAGGGCTGGTGGCGGTGGTGTCGGTTCGCCTGCCGCAGCCGCAATTCGAGGGACAGACCAAGGGCAAGCTCAACAGCGACATCAAGGGCCAAGTCGAGCAGCTCATCAACGAGCGGCTGGGCGAATACTTCGACAAACATACGACGGTCGCGCGGCGCATTGTCGGCAAATGTATTGAGGCCGCGCGGGCGCGCGAAGCGGCGCGCAAGGCGAGGGAACTCACGCGGCGCAAGTCCGCCATGGATTCGAGCGGCTTGCCGGGGAAGTTGGCCGATTGCCAGGAGCGCGATCCGGCGCGCTGCGAACTGTTTGTGGTTGAGGGCGAATCGGCCGGCGGCTCGGCGAAGATGGGACGCGACCGCAAGTACCAGGCGATTCTGCCGCTTAAGGGAAAAATCCTTAACGTTGAAAAAGCGCGCTACGACAAAATGCTCGGCCACGAAGAAATCCGCGCCATCATCACCGCGCTCGGCACCGGCATCGGCAAAGACGATTTCGACGCGAGCAAGCTGCGCTACCACAAAATAATCTTGATGACGGACGCCGACGTGGACGGCAGCCACATCCGCACGCTGTTGCTGACGTTTTTCTTCCGGCACATGAAGGAGTTGATCGAGCGCGGCCACATTTATATCGCCCAGCCGCCGCTCTACCGCGTGAAGCGCGGAAAATCCGAGCGCTACATTCGCGACGAGGGGGAATTCGCGCACGAATTGATGAAACGCGCCACCGAAGACCATGTGGTGAAGGCGAAAGAAGGGGTGTCGCTCGAGGGCGCGGCGCTGACGAAATTCTTGTTGAACGTGCAGGAGTACGAGGCGGCCTCGGCGAAACTGGGGCGCCGGCTGCGCGAGCCGGGGCTCGTCGAGCTGCTGGCCGAATGCAGCCTCGAGAAGAAGAGCGATTTCGAGGACAAGAAAGCGCTGGAAAAGCTTCTCAAGGAGATCGGAAAGGCGAAACTCGACCTCGAAGGCAAGATCGCGTTCGATGAAGAGCACAGCCTGCACGAGATTCAATTCGGCGCGCCGCACAACCAGAAAGTGAATTGGGCGTTGGCCTCGACGGCGGATTACAAGCGCCTCCGCGGGCTCGCGAAGCAGATAGAGGAGTACAACAAGCCGCCCTTCACGGTGGCGCGCAACGGCGACAAGGTCACGAAGGAGAGGATGCAGGACGTGCTCAACTACGTCGTCGAGGACGCCAAAAAGGATTTCACCATCACGCGATTCAAAGGCCTGGGCGAGATGAACGCCGAGCAATTGTGGGAAACCACGATGAACGCGGAGACGCGGACGCTGCTGCAGGTGAAGCTCGAAGATGCTGTGGCGGCCGAAGATATCTTCACGACGCTGATGGGCGAGAACGTCGAAGCGCGGCGCAAATTCATCGAGGAGAATGCGCTCGAAGTGGTCAATTTGGATATTTAGCCCAGCGCTCATGCATTACCAATTGGGATGGACGACGTTACCGGGGCTGCGCGGATTAAGTTGCAGCGGCTTTCAAGCTGCGCCCACAGCGAGGCCGGACAACGAGCGCGGCGTGGCGACGGAATTTGCGGGCGACGCAGAACGCGACGCTTTCTTGAAGCAGATGGAAGCGTATTTTGCGGCGCGGCGATTTACAAACGCGGGGGATGCGTTTGACACGGTGAAGGCCTACGTGATCGAGCATCCGACCAAAAAGCAGAAATAGACGGCGAGGGGAAATGGCGGACGAGAAAAACACATCGGTTCTGTTGCCGATCGATATCGAAGCCGAGATGAAGAAGTCGTATCTCGACTACTCGATGAGCGTGATCATCGCGCGCGCTCTGCCGGATGTGCGCGACGGCCTGAAG
>Ga0209415_10009780_pt1 | contig 16416 bp, 15 predicted proteins | sample PeaSoiSIISIP2007_FD_187696 | JGI IMG/M metagenome (GOLD analysis project Ga0209415, IMG submission 187696) | Peat soil microbial communities from Weissenstadt, Germany - SII-SIP-2007 (SPAdes) (version 2) | ecosystem: Environmental > Terrestrial > Soil > Wetlands > Peat | place: Germany...
TGCGCGGACGGCCGGGTGCTCTCCCCGCCGATGTCGATGACGTCCGCCCCTTCGCCGGCGAGCGCGAGTGCCCGGCCGACCGCAGCGTCCACGTCATCATCGACGCCGTCCCCGGAGAAGGAATCGGGGGTGACGTTGATGATCCCCATCACGAGCGTGCGCGCGCCGAACACCAGGCGTCGTCCCCCCGCGAGCTCGAGTGGTGCCGGCGCCGCTCCCCGAGCGGCGAGCGCGGCGCCGATCGCCGCGCCGACCTCGCCGGCGTGATCGCTCCACGCGGCGAGCTGCGCGGGCAGCGCCCCGGCCGTCATCAGGGGCATCAGCAGCACCGCGCGGTCGCCGTCAACGTTGGTGATGGCCTCGCCGCCCCCCTCGGCAACCAGGCGCTCGATGACGCGTGTCTGATCGAAGCTCAGACCGCGAAGCGCGAGCGCCTCGACCGCGCCCTTTCGGGCGAGCACGCTCAGCTTCTCGGCGGGCACTCCGAGCCTGAGCACCTCGTCGCGCAGCGCGTCCTCGGGGCCCGGGAGCAGCGGACGCACGCTGTAGCGAGCGGCGATCCCTGCGCTCGCCGCGCTCACGTCAGCCCTCGACGGCCGGGATGTCCGCCGGTTGCAGCTCGCCCGCGATGCGCTTGGGAACCATGACCCGCCGCTTGAAGATGCACACGCGCTCACCGCGCTGGTTGAACGCGCGCGTCTCCACCGTCACGATCCCACGGTCGGGTTTGCTCGACGATTCGCGCTTGTCGAGCACGGTGGTCTCGGCGTAGATGGTGTCGCCGTGGAACGTCGGGTGCTCGTGCTTGAGCGACTCGACCTCGAGGTTCGCGATCGCCTTTCCGCTGATGTCGGCGACGCTCATGCCCAGCGCCAGGCTGTAGACGAGGTTGCCCACCACCACGTTGCGCTTGAACTCCGTCCGGGTCTCAGCGTAGTGCGCGTCGGTGTGGAGCGGGTGGTGATTCATGGTGAGCAGGCAGAAGAGGTGGTCGTCCGATTCGGTGATGGTCTTGCCCGGCCAGTGCTTGTACGTGGCACCGACGTCGAACTCCTCGTAGTAGCGCCCGAACTGCATGCCCTTCAAGCCCCGGCTGGCGAGCGGATGACGATGCCGGTTGGTGCCGGCGGCGTACGAGCGGCCATGGTTCGCCCTACTGTACGAGCCTGCGATGCGATCCCGCCCCGACGCGTCGACCGGCACTGCCACGATCGTCCAGGGTGAGGCGCTCGAGGTGCTCCGCACGCTGCCCGACGGGTGCGCCGGCCTCGTCTACGTCGACCCGCCGTTCAACACAGGCGGCGCGCGCACGGGGTTGCGCGTCAGCGTAACCGCCGACGCGAGCGCGTCGCGTCGCGGGTTCGCCGGCCGCACCTACCGGGTGGAACAACGGGCGGGCGCTCGCTACGACGATCGGTTCGATGACTACCTGGGATGGCTGCGACCGCGTCTCGAGGAGACGCGACGGATTCTCGGCGCGCACGGCACCCTCTATTTCCATATCGATCCGCGCGAGTCGCACTACTGCAAGGTCCTGCTCGACGAGATCTTCGGGCGAGCGTGCTTTCTCAACGAGGTCGTGTGGGCCTATGACTATGGCGCCAGGGCGACGCGTCGCTGGCCGGCGAAACACGACGTGATCCTCGTCTACGTGCGCGATCCGCGCGCGTACCACTTCGATGCATCCGAGGTCGCGCGCGAGCCGTACATGGCGCCGCGGCTGCAGACCCCGGAGCGGGCCGCGCGGGGGAAACTGCCCACCGATGTGTGGTGGCACACGATCGTGCCGACGTCCTCGCGGGAGCGGACCGGGTACCCCACGCAGAAACCGCTCGGCATCCTCCGCCGCATCGTGGCCGCCTCGTCGCTTCCCGGCGACCTGGTGATTGACTGGTGCGCCGGCAGCGGCACCACCGGCGCGGCGGCTGCGGAGCTGGGTCGGCGATTCCTGCTCGTCGACGATCAGGCGGAGGCGATCGAGGTGATGCGCCGGCGTCTCGCCGGCGTGCCGGGCCTGCGCGTGATCAGTCAGTGATCCGGTAGCGCTCCAGCAATCCCTTGGCGATGATCACGCGCTGGATCTCGTTGGTGCCCTCGCCGATGATGAGCAGCGGCGCGTCGCGGTAGAGGCGCTCGACCTCGTACTCCTTCGAGAACCCGTAACCCCCATGCACGCGCATCGCCTCGCCGACGACCTCGAAACATGCCTCGGTGGCGAAGAGCTTGGCCATGCCGCACTCGATGTCGGCGCGTTCCCCGGCGTCCTTCTTGCGAGCGGCGTAGTTGGTCATGAGCCGCGCCGCCTGGATCTTGGTCGCCATGTCGGCGAGCTTGAACTGGATGGCCTGGTGCTGCGCGATCGGGACGCCGAAGGCGTGGCGATGCTGCGCGTACTCGATGGAAAGCTCGAAGGCGCGCTGCGCGACACCGACGCCGCGAGCGGCGACGTTGACGCGCCCGACCTCGATGGCCGCCATCATCTGCTTGAACCCCTGTCCCTCGGTCCCGCCGAGCAGGTTGTTCGCGGGTTGGCGGTTGTCGTCGAAGACGAGCTCGGTCGTCTCGACTCCCTTGTAGCCGAGCTTCTCGATGTGCCGCGAGACGGTGAACCCCGGGTACTGCTTCTCGGCCAGGATGCACGACATGCCGCGGTGCGCGGGCCTGGCATCGGGATCCGTCTTGACGAGCGTCGCGACCACCGTGGAGTGCGCGCCGTTGGTGGCCCACATCTTGGTGCCGTTGATCACGTACTCGCCGTTGTCACGGACGGCGCGCGTCTGGATGGCCTGCACGTCCGAACCGCAGTTGGGCTCGCTCATCGAGAAGCCGCCATGGAACTCGCCGGTCGCCATGCGGGGCAGGAAGCGCTGCTGCTGCTCGTCGGTGCCGAAGTTCTCGATGAGAAAGCTGACGATGAAATGGGTGTTGATGATCCCGGTGATCGACATCCAACCGCGAGCGATCTCCTCGCACACCATCGCGTAGGTCGCATAGTCGAGGCCGGCGCCTCCGTATTCCTCGGGAATCGCGAAACCGAAGAACCCGAGCTGCTTCATGTGGGCGACGATCTTCTCGGGATACGTGTCGTCGTGATCGAGGTCGTGGGCGGCGGGGATGATCTCGCGCTCGACGAAGTCGCGAACCATGCCAACGATCTCGCGCTGTTCGGTCGTGACGTCGATGGTCATGCCCGGAGTGTAGCGTCAGGCCTGAGCGTCGCCGAGGATGTGCACCTGCGCGGCGTGCAGCGCCGGCGCCGCGAGCAATCGCTCGATGCCGAAAGAAGCCTCGAGCAGCGGCCGGTTGAAGGCGATGTACGAGGGATCCCCGTTGAAGGTCAGCCGTGTCCGTTCGAAACCGGCGGCGTTGAGCAGCCGGTGCAGGCTCCTGCTGCTGTTGGCGCGATAGCGGACGGGGTACGCATCCCCCTCACCACGGCCGTACAGACGGTGGGTGAGTGAGGCGTGCCAGCGGTGAGGGATCGCCCGGATCATCCAGGCGTTGTAGTTCCAGGCGTTGGGCGTCAGGAAGACGAAATGGCCTCCCGTCACGAGGACACGACGCACCTCCGAGAGGACGAGGCCCGGATGATCGAGGTGCTCGAGCACCCACGCGGACGCGACGACGTCGAACGAGCCCGTCGCGAAGGGGAGGTCCTCGCCGGAGCCGACCACTCGGTGGGCGACAACCGTATTGCTCGCGAGCGCCGTTCCATCGGGGTCGACGCCGGTGACGATGGTGTCCGGCGCGCAGGACAGGTCGTCGCCATGAAGTCCGTTGCGCCCGCAGCCGAGGTCCAGGATGCGCGACCCTCGCGGAGCGTTGCTGCCGACGAGGGCCCGATAGCGACTGACGCTGTCGACCCAGGAAGGGTTGCGCCGCTGGTACTCGTCGCGAGCGCGCACCTGCCGCTCGAAGCCTGACGCCATGCGGGCGCAGTGTAGTCATCGTCTCGCGCTGCTAGAGTTGCGCGGATGAGCGAACGGCCGTTCGCGAGATGATCGCCCGCTCGGTGGGCGTCGACGCAGCGATGTCCCCCGGTGCCCTCGGCACATACGACATTCGCGTCAAGGACTGCGTCGAGTTCCTTCGCGATCTGCCCCCCGAGTCGGTCGACCTGATCGTCACGGACCCCGCCTACTCCGGCATGAACCAGCACATGCGCTTCGGTCATGGACGGATCGTCGGCCACTATGGGAAGCCCGACAACCCGCGATGGTTCCACGAGTTCTCCGACGACCCCGAGTCGTACGCGGTGTTCCTCGGCGAGTGTCAGCGCGTGCTGCGGCAGAACCGGCACATCTACATCATGTTCGACAGCTTCTCGATGCTCTCGCTGGGAGCGCTCGTGCGCGACTTCTTCGACGTGAAGGGTGTCGTGGTCTGGGACAAGGTGCACATGGGCATGGGCCATTACTTTCGCCGTCGCCACGAACAGATCGTGTTTGCCAGCAAGGGCAAGCGCAAGGTCTCGCGGCGTGATCTCCCGGACGTGTGGGCGGTGCCGCGGGTGCATCGGGCCGCGTACCCGACGCAGAAGCCGGTTCGCATCTTCGAGCTGATGATCGAAGCGAGCGCGGAACCGGGCTTCGTGGTGTGCGACCCGTTCTGCGGGAGCGGTTCGTCGGCGGTCGCCGCGGTGCGGTTTGGATGCGAATTCGTCGGAGCGGACATCGACCCGCGAGCAGTGGAGATCTCGCGAGACCGGCTCACGAGGCTTGCGGCTACCGGCCGGGACCCGCTCGAGCCGACGCGCTCGTAAGGGGCCGGCCCGCAGTCTCCGCAGCGAGGAGCGCCGACGCAAGCGCAACCAACTCCGGATCCGGCTCATCCGTGTCGCCAGTCGCGGCGCGGCGGTCGCCTTCGTGGCGCTCCGTCGCCGGCACGTGCATCGCCGGCACGGTCGTCGGCACGGGCGTCGCCAGCACGGACACGACGTGCGCAAAGTCGCACGGCGCGCCTGCGTCACGAGCGCGAGCCACCTCGGCGTCGCTTCGTGCGTCGACGCTCAATCGTTCCCGCGCCGGCTTGCACACCACCGGCATGATCTGCCGCCCGTCGGCGGTCGAGAAGATGAACCCACCCGACGGATCCGGTTCGACATGGAACCTGCCCTCGTGGTGGCGCCGATGGTGGAAGCGGCACAACGACACCAGATTGCGCAACTCGGTCCTGCCACCGTCACACCAGTGGCGGACGTGATGCCCGTCGGTGTGCGGCGCAGGCACCGAGCAGCCGGGATAACGGCAACCTTCGTCACGGCTCTGAAGTGCCAGCCGCAGCCGCGGGGTGACCAGACGGCGCGCCCGGCCCACGTCGATGGGCAGCCCACCCCGCTCGGTCACGGTGACCACGTCGGCATCGCAACTCAATGTGCGCAGCGTGGCCGTGGAGAGCCAGGGACCGTCCTCGATGTGGCAGCGGCCACCCGGGGCTTCACCGCCGAGCACCGCGGCGTCAACGTGGACCACGACCTGTGCCGTGGGCGCCACCGCCGGCTCCTGCGCGGCAGCCGCCACCCACGCCTCGCAGACGCGGACGAGTGCGTCGGCCCGGAGCATGGGACGAGTGCGGCGCGAGGAGTCAAGCTGCGGGGCATCGGGGGACGGCACCTGACGTTGCTCGGTGGCAATCCGATGGGCGGCCGCCTCGATTGCGGCCATGACTAGGGCGCCGTCCTCCTCCGGCAGCACAGCCATGAGCTCGAGCATGCCGTCGTCGCGCCACCAGACCCGGACGCCGCGGTTGACCAGGGGATCGTCCTGGCGCCGGGGATCGTCAGCGGCGAGCGCCCGCCGCACACCCCGGCAGATGCGGGCCAGCTGACCGCCGGAGGCGTGGAGCGCGACCATCAGCCACACCTCCTCTTCCTCGGGTGTGGCCACCCGGGTGACGGCCCGGATCTTGTCGAAGGACAGGCGGCCATCCGCGAAGGCGGCTCGCAGGGCGGGCAGCATCTCGAGGGCGTGCCCGGCGCGAACCATCTCGCCACCGGTCCAGACGTCGACGCCGATGTTGATCGAGAGCCAGAGGGCGCACGAGCGCATTCCCGCGTCCGCCCAGGCGCCGTCGGTGTCGAGCTGGGCGGCGAGTTCCACCAGCTCGGCGGTGGCCGCGTGAATGCGGGCGGCCAGTACACCGAGGCGCTGCTGAAGTTCCACAGTGGCGAGGTTCTGCATCCGCATATTCTACCAAACAAATGTTCGCTGAGCAACTACGGGAAATGCCTGAACCGCCGAAGTCTCGAGCTCCCGCCTTCAAAGACCGGGGGCGCGGCACTCCCGGCATGGCCCCGATCGCCCACGGGATAGCGCCAATGAGCACGCTGCCGGGTGAGCCCGACAGCCGACCCCTCAGACCGCCTCTACGCCGACCGCCAGCCCCGCAGCCAAGGTCACCTCAGACCACAGCGGGCTCCGAGCCCTGCTCCGCCGACGGGGTCAACCCCGCCGCAACCCCCCGCGCATAGAACTGCAACGCGATCTTTCGCGACGCCTCGTCGATCATCTCGTCGCCGAGCATGACCGCACCCTTGCGATCGACCTCGGTCGCCGTGCGGTACGCCTCGAGCATCCGGGCGGCCTTGTCGAAATCGGCCTGTGCCGGCGTGAAGACCTCGTTCGCCGGCCCGATCTGCACCGGATGGAGCACCCATTTCCCGTCGTACCCCAGCGCCGCGGCGCGCGAGGCGGCGGCGCGATACCCGTCCACATCGTGGATGGCGAGGAACGGCCCGTCGATCACCTGGATCCCGGCGGCGCGCGCGGCGACCGCCAGCTTGAAGAGCACGTAATGGAAGATGTCGCCCGGGTAGTTGTAGTTGTTGTTCACCGACAGCGACGGCAGCTGCATCGACGCCGAGAAATCGGCCGGGCCGTAGGTCAACGTCTCCAACCGGCTGCTCGAGAATGCGATCTCGTCCGCGCGCATCAGGCCCTCGGCGTCCTCGACCTGCGCCTCGATGCCGATGCGCCCGACCTCGAGACCGAGCGCCTGCTCCAGCTGGAGCAACGCCCGGTCCACGAACGCGATGTCGCCGGCATTGCGAACCTTGGGAACCATGATGCAGTCGAGCAGCGCGCCGGCCCCGGTGATCACCTCGCGCAGATCGTCGAACGCGAACCGGCTTGTCACCTGGTTGATCCGCACCACGCGCGTCTTGCCGCGCCAGTCGTGCGTGCGCAGCGCCTCGACCACCTTGCCCCGTGCGGCGGGCTTCTCGAGCGGCGCGCACGCGTCCTCGAGGTCGAGGAAGACCTCGTCCGCCGCGCTGGCGGCGGCCTTCTCCATCATCCGAGGGTTACTGCCAGGGACGGCGAGAACGGAGCGCCGCAGCCGGGGCGTGGCCATCGCTCCGCTACTCCTTCGGCGGCGTGGGCCGGTCGTCCGGTGGGACCTTGCGGTCGCCCGGCGTCGCGCGGTCGTCCGGCGATGAGGGCCGGTCGTCGAGGGGGACGTCGCTGCCGCCCTCGGGCGTCAGGCCACCCATCCCTCCGAACAGCCCGCCGAGCATCTGCTGGAACTGCTCCGGTCCACCGAGATCGTCCTGCACGCGCTCGAACATCCGCGCCATCAACTCCTGGAGCTGCGGGTCCTCGGCGAGCTTCTCCTGCAGCCCGCCGAGCTGCGACATGAGCTGCTCCATCTGGACTTCCTGGGCGACCTGCATCAGCACGGGCTGGGACGCGGCGGCGGCGACCACCTGCACCTGCTGACGGATCACCTCGAACCCTTTGCAGGCCATGCACGTGCCCTGGTGCTGGCAGCGGCAGAGCTGGGACTTGAGCTTGTCGAGCTCCGAATGGATCCCGCTGAGGTCGACGCCGGACGGCGGTGTGTCTGCCATGACGTGATCGTAGTGGAGACACCGGTTCGGACGGTTCATGTTGCATCGGCCCGCCGATCCGGTATAGTCATTTGCAGACGGGAGCCTTTGGGCCTCCCCGCGGTTGACGTCGATTCGATCGTCGCCCCGCGTCAAAGAGCAAGGCCGGAAGCCGTCCCGAAGTCCAGTCATTGCGCCGGTGGACAGGGCCACCGCCGCGTCCGAGGTTGACAGTCCGCTGATAGCCCCAGACCTCGCGCTCGATCGTCTGCACCTGATCGTGCCCGACGGCAGCGATGCCATGGTCGTCCTTGAAACATGGGCGAACGGCTCGCACCCCGGCGCCGACCCGCGCGCCGTCTTTGCCGAGCGCATCAGTGAAGTCGGCCATGTGTCGGTGTCGTTCGGTGACGAGGACCCGCCGCAGCTGCGCCTCGACCTCCCCGATCTCGTCCTGCAGTGCGTCGCGCAGCCCGGTCCCGACGGCACGCGCGAGCACCTCGGCCTTCGGGTCGTCTCGATCAGGCCCACGGGAGGACAGCCCGAAGGGGCGAAGCTCCTGACGATCACCACGCGCGAGCCGGTGGTCACCGAGGCAAACGGCGTCGTGAGCGACACCTTCCGCCTGCTCGACTGGCGCATCTCGACGCAGCACGCGGCGAGGAGCGGGCAGCTCTACGCCACCCTCAAGCTCGTCGACAGCCTGGAGCGCGCCGAGAAGCAGCGCGCGCAGACGCAGCGGACCCGATTCAACGGCGCCCGCGAGTTCTTCCGCTGCCGCACCTGCCGGGCGTTCTGGCGTCCGGAGGCCGAACGGTGCCCATCGTGTGGGCGCGAGTTCACCGACTCGGACCGCAAGTCCCCCGAGGTCGGCAAGGTCGAGTTCCAGATCCCGATGGGCGAGCCCATCAACCTGACGGCCGACGCGGCGGTGCTGATCGAGCCGGACGACGAGACCAACTTCGTCGGGCGCGTCGCGCGCATCGATCACCAGCGCCACGTCGTCGAGATCGTCACGCGCAGCTTCGAGCACGCGGGAACCGAGGGCTACATCGCCCCCTCGTTCAACAAGGCGCTCTATCAGGCGAAGCGCTCCGTGCTCGCCGCCATCGCCACCAAGGACTTCGGCGTCGGGCTGCTCGCTCAGCTGCTGGTGAGCCCGGAGACGATCATCGCCCCCAAGGACGAATCCGACGAGGAGGGCGCCTGGCTGACGCCGGGGATGATCGCCAACAAACCTCAGAACCGGGCGGTGGACCTGCTGAGCCGGCTGACGGCGGGTCAGGCGATCTTCATCCAGGGTCCGCCGGGCACCGGCAAGACGACGGTGATCGTCGAAGCGGTCAAGCGCCGCCTGGCGCTCAATCCGGACGAGCGCATCCTGGTGACGTCGCACAGCAACCTCGCCGTCGACAACGCCCTCGAGCGGCTCGCGGGCACGCCCGGGATGCGCGCGGTCCGCGTCGCCCGGGCCGAGCGGGTGCACCCGTCGGTGGACCGCTTCCGCTGCGATGACGAGGACGACCCGCGCCTCCTCGAGGCCAACTGCTACTTCGCCACCTGCGCGACCGCGGCCACGTCCGCAATCACCGACATGAACTTCGACATCGTCATCCTCGACGAGGCGAACAAGGCGCGCGCCGACGAGGCGCTGCCCGCGCTGCGTCTCGGCCGCAGCCTCGCCCTCGTGGGCGACCACAAGCAGCTGCCGCCGGTGGAGGACGATGCCCTCTACGGGATCGTCGAGATCGACCCGGCGCTCGAGGACCTCGTCAACCGCAGCCTCTTCGAGCAGTGCTGGGACGGCGGCCTCCCGGCGGAGGCGCAGTGCCTGCTCACCATCCAGCACCGCATGCATCCCGACATCGCCGCGTACGTCTCGACGGCCTCCTACGACAGCCAGCTCGAGAACGCGCCCGAGGTCGAGGCGTACGAGTACGTCACCCGCAAGCCGTTCCCCGTCGCGCTGCATTTCGTCGACACGGAGGGCATGCGCGGCGGCCGCGAGCGCCGCGGCCCCGGCGGCGCGCTTCGCAACGAGGCCGAGGTGCGCGTCGCCGCGCAGGTGGTGCGGCTCCTCGACGAGCGCTGCCCTCGCGAGCTGAGCATGGCGGTCATCGCGATGTACGCCGAGCAGGTCGAGCGTCTCCGGCAGGCCCTCGGGCGCCGCCGCTTCAAGCGCACGGTGAAGATCGACACCGTCGACTCGTTCGAGGGACGTGAGGAGGATATCGTCGTCATCTCGCTCGTGCGATCCAACGAGCGCGGTCGCATCGGCTTCCTCCGAGTCCCGAACCGCCTCAACGTCGCCATCTCGCGAGCCAAGCGGCTCGTCGCGTGCATCGGCGACAGCGCGACGCTGCGCAGCGGCGACGAGTCGATGTACGGGACCCTCGTCGACGCCGCTCGATCCACGGGCGGCTGGCTCAGCGCGCTCGAGATCGTGTCCCAGCCGAAGCATCGTCGCGGCGATGGGCGCCCACCCGGCGAGGGCGCAACCGGCGAGCCCGGTGAGGAGGTCGACCCGGAGCGCGCCGCGAAGCGCCGCCGCCGCCGCCGTCGCGGACGGCGGGGCGGGGCGCAACCGGTGGCAGCCACCCCAGAGGGCGGCGCTGTGGCCGCACCCCGGCCGGCCGAGGGCGAGGGGCAGGCCCAGGATGGCCAGCAGCGTCGCCGCCGCCGTCGCCGGCGTCGCGGTCGCGGTCGCGGACCCGGCCTCGGCGCTCCCACCGGTCAGACAGAGGGCGCCCCGGGGACCGATCCGGCGGCCGGAACGTCCGAGCCGAGCGCCGCTGCCCCGTCCGACGGCCCGCCGCCCGTTGCCGCGAGCCCCGCCGGGGACACCTCAGAGGGCTGAAGGGTGAGCGACGCGGTCACGGTGTTCGTGCGCCGGGGCGATCCCGCCTCGGAGGCGACCCTGCGCTACCTGGACCAGCGTGGGGTGACGTACACCAAGCGCGACGTCCTCAACGACCCGTCCGCGACGGCGATCCTCTTCGGCCGTCTCGGCAAGGTGGTGGTGCCCGTCGTCCAGGTCGGCGACCGGCTGCTGGTCGGGCACGACCCGGTCCAGCTGGCTCGATTCCTTCCGCGCGAGGACGCCGACGACCAGCACGTCGCGTTCGGGGCCTCGGTCCGCACCGTCACGAATGAGATCGCCGCGGCCAAGGGGCTGCCCGCGACCTACGGCGTCGAGGTCGGCCAGGTGAAGCCCGGCTCAGCGGCCGAGGCGGCCGGGATCCTCTCGGGCGACGTCATCACCGGCATCGGTCCGTACACCGTCAATGGCGGCGCCGACCAGTTCCGCCGCGCGGTCTCCCTCCGCCAGCCGGGAGACACGATGCTCCTGACCGTGTGGCGCGACGGCAACACCACCGAGGTGGCGGTCGCCTTCCCGGTGGAGGTGCCGGCCGAGAACCTGCCGCCGGCCTGATCCGGCGACCCCGGCTCACACCTGCTCGCCGTCCCGCGTTTGATATGCAGTGACCACGGTGCACACGACACCACTGCCGCCCTTCCAGCGAGTCTTCGACGACCACGCCGCCTCCGTGCTCGCGTTCCTGTCCGGCGCCGTCGGGGTGTCGGAGGCCGAGGACTGCTTCCAGGAGACGATGCTGAGCGCGCTCCGCGCGTACCCGCGCCTCGTCGACGCGTCCAACCTGCGTGGCTGGCTGTTCACGATCGCGCGGCGCAAGGCGATCGACGCGCGGCAGGCGCTCGCTCGGCGTCCGACGCCGATCGCGGACCCCGACCCCGGCTCATCGCCGGACGCGCACCTGGAGCCCGACGAGGAGCTCTGGGACCAGGTCCGGCGGCTGCCCGCCAAGCAGCGCAAGGCGGTGGTCCTCCGCTTTGCGGGCGACCGGAGCTACCCCGAGATCGCCGAGGCGATGTCGACCACCCAGGACTCGGCCCGCCAGAGCGTGCACGAGGGGCTGAAGAAGCTGAGGAGGGATCGCGCATGACCGTCGACCCAGTGCTGGCCACGCGATTCCGGGAGCGGGCCGAGGCGGCCAACCTCCTCGACGTGGCGATGACGACGATGGACACGCCGATCGGGACGCTGCTCCTGTTCGCGACACCGCGCGGGCTGGTGCGGATCTCGTTCGAGTCCGAGGATCGCGACGAGGTGCTCGGCGACGTCGCCGCACACGTGTCCCCGCGGATCCTCGAGGCGCCGCGCCGCCTCGACCCGGCTCGCCGCGAGCTCGAACGCTACTTCGAGGGAGCGCTCCGCGAGTTCGACCTCCCGATCGACTGGACGCTCACGGGCCCGTTCGCCCGGCGCGTGCTTCGCCGGACCGCCCGCATCCCATATGGCTCGGTCGCGAGCTACGGCGATGTCGCTTCCGACATCGGGACGCCCCGTGGCGCACGGGCGGTCGGGAACGCGCTCGGGTCGAACCCGATCCCGGTCGTGGTCCCTTGCCACCGCGTGGTCCGCACCGGGGGCGCGATCGGCGGCTACGGCGGAGGGCTGCCGCGCAAGCGCTGGCTGCTCGACCTCGAGGGCGGCTGAGCCGGCCGCCGACGGAACCTACCAGCCGGGCGGCGGCTCCGTGCGATTGAGGAGCCGGACGAAGTCCTCGGCGCGGGCGACCGCCTCCCATCGACGCGAGAAGAAGTCCTGGGTGATCATCCGGTTGTCGGCCAGCGAGGTCACGGTCACCGCCCATTGATTGAGGGCTCGGGAGACCTCGACCTCGTGAGTGGCGGCCTCGTTGCGCATGACCACGCCGCTCGCCGCCGGACGGCGGCCACGGTCGTTGCGTCGAGAGGACGCCATGGCCATCGCGAACACCTCCATGCAATCCGGCCGGCGTGCGCCTGGCCACCCTCGACATTGTCCTCCAAACGGGCCCCTCAGAGCGAGAGGGTCAACTGGTCTCCGCCCGTCGCGTCGCCCTCGTCGCTGTCGATGCCGCCCCGCGGGATCTGGGGCGGCGGCGAAGCATCGACCCAGTCCGGGACACGGCCATCGCGGCGGCGGAGCGTTTCGATCACGGGCTCCGGCGGCCGGGGGAGCCCGAGCCCGAGCAGCGCTCCGAAATCGAAGGCGTTGACGACCGCGTAGTTGCTGCGGTTGTTGTTCAGGAGGACGTGCACCGGCACGCCGTCGTCGCTCACCGCGCGGATGCCCGGAACCCACTCCTCGAGCTCGGACGGCTCGTAGAGATAGTCGAAGCGATCGCCACTCGTGGCGCCGCTCTTGTACCAGGTCCGCCAGTTGCGGCCGTGGAACCTGGTGATGCACAGGCGTCGCGATGTCACGGCGAGCAGCGGCGGCGCGGTGCCGGTCCCGATCTGCGGCGAGTCGACGCCGACGTAGACGCATTCGAGCTCGCGAAGCAGGTCCTCGGTCGCCGGCCAGGCGTCGCCGCCGTACCAGGAGCGGTGACGGAACTCGATGGCGAGCAGGTCGTCCGGATGGCGGTCCCGCGCCTCGAGCAGCCACTCGCGCGCCTCGGGGCGGTTGGTCATCCATGGCGGGAACTGGTAGTGGACGGCGACGAGCTTGCCGCTCTGCCTCAAGGGCGCCAGCGCGGCCATGAAGTCGCGCTCCTCATCGGCGGTCGGCTTCCTCGGCCGGCGGTTCTCGCGCTCGTGGCCGGTGAGGCTCCGGAATGCCTTGATGTTGAAGCGGAACTGCTCCGGGGTCCGCTCGACCCACGCCTCCACGACCGGGGGGCGCGGGATCCCATAGAACGTCGTGTCGATCTCGACGATCGGGAAGTAGCCGGCGTAGAAGGTGAGCTTGTCGCGCTGGCGCTTTCCGTGCTCCAGCTCGTGCGGGTAGAAGTCGGTGTGGTCGGCCCAATTGCAGGTGCCAACCGCAATCGGCGCGCCCATCTGAGCAAACAGTAACGAAGCTGTCACCAAAGCTGGTGAGATCGGCGGCGTTTCCGGCAATACGATCCGGCCGGTGCATCAACAGGAGCCGTCCGAAAAGCGGTGACGCCCTCGCTGCGTCGTCTTGGTGCCGGTTTCGGCATGCGCGCGCGTGTCGAGCCGCGTCTGTGGATCGCCGGCGCCTTGCTTGTCGCCATCGCCATACCGTTGTGGGTGGCCTCTGTGGCAGCGCTGCCCGTCTACGCCTCGCCGACCCTGCCCTGGTGGGCATTCGCAATCGCTTTCTTCGTCACAGCGCGTCTGGCCGCGATGGACAGCCCGCGCCGCGGCACCCAGGCGATCACGGTGGCCGCGGCGCCCTTCGTGGTCGGGCTCTTCCATGCCGCGCCGCTCGAGCTGCTGATCGGATATGCCGTCGGGACCGGGCTCGCCGCGGCGACGCGGCGACCCGTGTCGATCCGTCAAACAGGCATCGAGATCGCCCGGTTCGCGGTGTTCGGCGGGGTCGCTATCTGGGTCTTCCGGCTCATCGCCGGCACTCCGACCGACCGCGTCTGGCACAGCGCCGTCGCCACCATCGCCGCGACCGCAATCACACTCCTTCGGCGCGCGGTGTCCGAGGGCGTGGTGCTGCGCCCGCGCGACCGCGACTCGTGGCTCGATGTCGTCAACCACCTGAGGGCGGCGGCGGTGGCGGCGGGCACGTCGATGTGCGTCGGGCTCATCGCCGTGCGCCTGATCCCCGTCGATCCGCTGGCGCTGGTGCCGCTTGCCGTCGTCGCTTTCGCGGTGCTGATGACCCATCGCGCGTGGGTTCGCGAGCGCTACGACCACGAGGCGGCGGAGTTCCTCATCGGCGCGGTCGACGCCCTCGCGGTGCGTGACCTCGAGCAGTCGATCACGCTGCTCCTCAATCGCGCTCGCGCCATCTTCCACGCGGAGGTCGCGCAGCTGACCGTCTTCCCGTCGCTGCCGACGGAGAAGGCCTTCCGCACCACCGTCCGATACGGCCAGGCCGATGAGGTGATGGTGCCGATCTCGCTCGGCGAGCTCGACGACGTGCTTGAGGCCGAGACCGCGGGGGTCATCCTTCGGGGCGGATCCTCCGACGAGCAGAGCGCGCAGATGCTCGCGCGCCGCGGGGTGGACGAGGCGATGGTCGCGCTGCTGCGCGGCGAGTCGCGGATGATCGGCAGCCTCATGGTGGGCGGCCACCTCGATTCGCGCACCTTCGACATGCGCGACCTCCGTCTCTTCCGCACGCTGACGACGCGCACGACGGTCATCCTCGAGAACAGCCGCATGGAGCGCTCCATCGCGCGACTCACCGAGCTGCAGGAGCAGCTGACCCACCAGGCGTACCACGATTCGCTCACCGATCTCGCCAACCGCTCGCTGTTCGGCGAGCAGATCGAGCACGGGCTGCGGCGGAGCGCCGAGGGCAGCTCGAGCGTTGCCGTGATCTTCCTCGACATCGACGACTTCAAAGGGGTCAACGACACCCTCGGCCACGCCGCCGGCGATGCGCTGCTCGTCGAGGTCGCGGCACGGATCCGCTCCTGCCTGCGCCGTCCCGACACCGCGGCGCGCTTCGGCGGTGACGAGTTCGCGCTCCTCATCGAGGGCGTCGACACCGCCGTCGAGGCAGAGCACGTCGCGAGACGTGTCCTCGACGTCCTGCGCAGGCCGTTTGTCGTCTTCGGGACGTCGATCAGGGTGCGCGCCTCACTCGGCATCGCCGTTGCAGACAGCATTGACGATAACGCCACGAGTCTCATGCGCCACGCGGACGTCGCCATGTACGCGGCCAAGGCGTCGGGCCGCGACCGCTACGTGCTCTTCACGCCGGGCATGGAGAACGAGGTCGTGCACCGGCGCAAGCTGCGCGGGGAGCTGGAGCGCGCGATGGAGGAGAACCAGTTCGTCGTCCACTACCAACCCATCGTCAACCTCATCACCGGTGAGATCACCGGCGTCGAGGCGCTGGTCCGGTGGCGGCACCCCTCGCGCGGCCTCGTCCCGCCGGGTGAGTTCATCAGCCTCGCGGAGGAGAGCGGCCTGATCCTGCCGCTCGGCGAGTTCGTGCTGCGAACGGCGTGCACCGATGCGCTGCACATGCAGCAGCAATCCCCGGACGCCGCACCGCTCGCGGTGTGCGTGAACGTGTCCGTGGTGCAGTTGAACACGCCGACGTTCGTCGAGGATGTCCTCGCCATCGTCGAGGAGGTCGGCCTCGCCCCGGACACGCTCATCCTGGAGCTGACCGAGTCCATGCTGCTCGAGGACGCCGTGCTGGTGTCGTCGAAGCTCGAGTCACTGCGGGATCGCGGGATCCGCACGGCGATCGACGACTTCGGCACCGGCTACTCGTCGTTGAGCTATCTGCGCCGGCTCCCGGTCGACATCCTGAAGATCGCCAAGCCCTTCGTCGACGACCTCGCGGGCGGCGCCGGCGAGGACTTCGCTCGCGCCATCGTGAGCATCGCCGAGGCGCTCCAGCTGCACGTCATCGCCGAGGGCATCGAGTCCGCGTCACAGGTCACGCGCCTGCTCAGCCTCGGATGCCTCGCCGGACAGGGATACCACCTCAGCCATCCACTTCCCGCATCCGACGTGGAGCATCTGCTCCGCAGCGGCGGAGTCGACCGCTCCCGGCTGGCGTCGCAGCCGGAGCCCGCGCCACATGTGCTGCGCCTGCGGGCACTGCCATGATCGACCTGTCGCCGTGGCTCGCCGTGCTC
>Ga0209415_10009781_pt1 | contig 16416 bp, 12 predicted proteins | sample PeaSoiSIISIP2007_FD_187696 | JGI IMG/M metagenome (GOLD analysis project Ga0209415, IMG submission 187696) | Peat soil microbial communities from Weissenstadt, Germany - SII-SIP-2007 (SPAdes) (version 2) | ecosystem: Environmental > Terrestrial > Soil > Wetlands > Peat | place: Germany...
TGAGCTTCGACGATAGCGCGCCCGCCTCGTCGGCCCTGAATCAAAATTGCAACTCCAGCCTGATCAACGACGGCATGGCGCACCTGCCCGAGCAACCGCTGGCGGCGTTTGTCGGCAAGGACGCTGGCGGCACGTGGACGCTGCAGGTCAGCGACACCGCCGCGGGCGACACCGGCACGCTGCTCGGCTGGGGGTTACAAGTCTGCCCACCAACCGCCGTCACTCCGACGCCGCAGCCTTGCAATGATGCTACGGGATTTGGACACACGTTGGGGTCCTCCACCGCGAACGTGTTTTCGGCGACCATCGTCTTGCCCCCGGGGTTGATGTTTGCTCCCCCTCCCGACGGTTCCGCTCCCACCGGGTGCACGGCCCACATGGGCACGTGTATTATTCTCGACAACACCGCGTCGTATTCTGTCACGTTGCAGCCAAACGAAACGGGCGGCTACGAGGTCTTCTACGTTGTTGCAGACAACGTACCCGCCGGGACGCAGTTATGTCCCACAATCACCGAAGTTCTCAATGGCCACGAGAATACCTTCACATCATCAAACTGTGTCAATGCGTGTGGGCAGCGCACGCCGACTCCGACGGTGCACGCCGGTGCCTGCCACACGGGCGATGTGTACGCCGCCGTTGGGAACGGACAAGTGAAGCACTTCGACCGGAACGGGAATCCGCTCCAAACCCTCGACACGACCACGGGCAGCGAGGTTACCGCGGGGATGGCGTTCGACGCCGCCGGCAATCTGTACGTGACGGACTACAGCACGAGTGAGATCAGCAAGTTCGATCCCAGCGGCAACCTGCTGGCGGCAAACTTCGCCCCGTCGGTGACCTTCAGCACGCCTGAATCGATCGTGCGCGATGCCGCCAACAACCTCTACGTCGCGCAAAATTTCGGGGACCTGCTCAAGCTCGACGTGAACGGCAACCTGCTCGATCACTTCCCGATCGCTGGGAATCCGGACAACAATCACATCGGCGATTGGATCGATCTCGATTCCGATCAATGCACAATCTTCTATACGAATGAGGGCAGCGCAATAAAGCGCTACAACGTCTGTACGCGCACGCAGCTGCCTGACTTCGCGACGGGGCTGCCCGCGCCGTGTTACGCCTTACGCATCCTGCTGCCGGGCGAACCGCTCCCCGCCGGCGGCCTCCTCGTGGCATGCCAGTCGGAAATCGCCGGCTTTAATCCGGACGGGTCGGTCGGCGGGACGCTCACGCTGCCGAACGAGCACGATTGGTTCGCGCTGAACCTCGATCCAGACAACGCCGAATTCTGGAGCGGCAATCTCACCACGGGCCAGATCTACCGGTTCGATATGGCAACGGCGAGCCAGCAGGCCACGTTCCCCAGCAATCCCAACACCATCCTTGGCGGTCTGGAGATTTGTGGCGAGCCGCAGTCCGGGAACGGACCGACCGCGACCGCGAAGCCGACGGACACGCCGACACCCTCGCCGCACGCGACCTTCACGTCACCGCCGACGTCCACGCCTTTCCCGACCCACACGCCGCTGCCCACGTCCACACCCCCCAACACGCCGACGGGCACGCGGTTCCCAACCGACACGCCGACGGTGACGCCGTCGTTTACTCCGACGTACAGCTTTACCGCGACGCCGTTCTTCACCGCAACGGCAACGACCGCGCCGACCGCGACAGGCACCGCGACGCCAACCCACAAACCCAAGTTCACTTACACCGCGACGCCATCGCTGCCGCCAACTGCGACGCCCACACCAACGCAGACTGGAGCCGTGACGAGTACGGCGACGGCCAACGCCACCGCTTCACGATCACCGCTGGGTACGGCGACCGGAACCGTGAGCCCGTCGCCAAAAGCTACTGCCTCAGGAACGCCGTCCGCGCTGGGCACCGCCACCGCATCACCGACCGGATCGCGCAGCGCGTCGCCGACGGGCGGAACCGTGACGCCAACGCCTACCGGCTCGCAGGGGCCGTCACCGACGGCAGGCACGAGGACACCCACGCGTGCGTCGAAGTTCACCTACACCGCCACGCCGACCGGCTTGAGCACAGCGACGCCCACCGGGTCGCGGCCGAGCGGATCGGTGACGCCGACGCCCACGGGCTCGCGTCCGGCGGGCTCGGTCACGCCCACGGGGTCGGCTTCGCCAGGAACCCCTGGCGCGAAGGGCACCTTCACACCGACGCCGACCGGCTCGCGCCCGCCTTCTTTGGGCACACCCAACGTGTGTGGCGGCTGTGTCGGCGACTGCAACTGCAACGGCCGGGTCACCATCGATGAGATTCTGACGATGGTGAACATCGCCCTTGGGAACACGGATGTGTCGGTGTGCCCGGCGGGCGACCCCAACGCCGATGCGCGCGTCACGATCGATGAGATTCTCACGGCGGTCAACGACGCGCTGAACATGTGCCCAGCCACGGTCACACCAACGACGACCGGTACCCAAGCGGTTGCCGGCACGCCCACGGCCACGGTCCACGCACTCAGCGGTACGGCAACACCGACACCCACGCCAACCGCCACAGCGGTCACCGGCGGGAGCATACCGCAGCGCGCCGCGGGCGCGAGCGTCGAGTTGGTGCAGGGGTTACGGGCCATCCCCGCGGTGATCTCGGCGTTCACCCAGCTCGCCGGCGGTAGCGGCAGTTCAGCGGCAGCTCTGATCGTCGGCGCTGCTGCGCCGACCACCAAAACGTGCAGCGGCGGTGGCAGCCGCAGCCTAGGCTGCACGCAAACGGTCTCGGGCGTTCCACCGCGCAACTACACGCTGAGCTTTTCTCCCTTCTGCACGCTGAATACCGCGGGCGGCGGCACGCTCACGCTTCAGGCGAGCACGCCCATTACCGCGCAGTCGACGGAAACCGGAATCCTCGCTACTTGCAGCTTCCCGCCCTTGGCGCTTTCGACGGCAACCATCACGGGCCTGCAGATTACGGCGAAGAATTCCGCATCGATGACGACCTTGAACGCCATGGTCGATTTGATGGGGTCGATCAGCGTCACACCGAATCTCTCGTCGTCGTGCGACGTTGCGGGAATCGACATGATGATCGGCACCGGCAGCATTACCGTGCAGTCCACCTCCGTCAACCTCACCGAGACGTTCAGCAACATCGACATTGCGGTCACGGTCTCGCAGTTCAGCTCGGACTGCGTTCCGGTCATGTACAGCATGACCTTGAACGGGGCGGCAACGTTCAGCGGCGCCTCGGTCGGAGGGACGTTGGCCGCCGTTTTCACCAACTTCGTGTTGACTGATGACAGCACGTCTGGGAATGACAGCGTCGCATTGAACGGCAAGCTCAACTCGACGTGCCTGGGAACCGAGATCACTTTGGACATACCGCCGGCCCAGGCCATGGATGCGGCGCTCACCGTTCAGGCGGGTGCGGTTTGCCCGTCAGCAGGATCACTGCGGGCGACGCAGATGGGCATAACGGATCGCGTGACCTACACCGCCGCCGGCGGGGTGCAGATCGATCTGGGCAACGACGGCGGTGCGCCGGACGAGTCCTACGGGTCCTGCCTCGATCCGACCCTCTACACCTGCCCGGCCGGATCCTAGGACGGGCACGCGCGGAGGCTGTCAGAGCCGTTCGATAATCGTTCCGGTGCCCAGCCCGCCGCCGCAGCACATGGCGATCAGCGCGTACCGGCGGTTGGTACGCTCCAGCTCGTGCAGCGCCGTCGAAATGAGCCGCGCGCCGGTGCAGCCGGTCGGATGGCCGAGGGCGATGGCGCCACCGTTCGGGTTGACGCGCTCGGGATTCGGGTCGACCTCCTTCATCCACGCCAGCACGACCGAGGCGAACGCCTCGTTGACCTCGAAGACGTCGATGTCGTGGATCGACAGACCGGTCTGTTTCAGGACCTTGCGCGTCGCTGGGATCGGCCCTTTCAGCATGCTCACCGGATCTACTCCGACGAGCGTCGTGGTCGCGATGCGGGCGCGCGGTTTCAGGCCGAGCGCCTTGGCGCGCTGCGGTGACGCGAGCAGCACGGCCGCGGCGCCGTCGGACACTTGCGACGAGGTGCCGGCGGTGTGTACGCCGCCCGGCTCGACCGGGTTGAGCGCCGCCAGCTTCTCCATCGACGTCTGCCGCAATCCTTCGTCCCTGGCGACGCGACGCTTCTCTCCCGTCGGGCTGCCGTTCTCGTCAAGCACCGGCGCCTCGATCGGCACCACCTCGCGCACGAACCGGCCTTCGTTCCATGCCTGGTTCGCCAGCGTCTGGCTGCGAAGGCCGAAGCGATCCGTGTCCTCGCGCGTGATGCCGTACTCCTTCGCGATCATCTCCGCGCCTTGAAACTGCGAGGCGTAAGCATAGTGCGTGGCATAGCTCGGCGGCAACGGCGAGCCGCCCTTCATGTTGGCGCCCAAGGGCACGCGGGTCATCATCTCGACGCCGCACGCCAGCACGAGATCCTCGATGCCGGCGCCGATCAAACCGGCGGCGATGCTGGTGGCCTGCTGGCTCGAGCCGCACTGGCTGTCCACCGTCGTCGCGGCCACCTCCAGCGTCAAACCCTGCGACAGCCACGCGACCCGCGCGATGTTGAACGACTGCTCGCCGACTTGCGAGACACACCCGCCGACGATCTGGCCGACCTCCTTCGGATCGATCCCGGCGCGCTCGACGGCGGCACGTTGCACGGCGCCGAGCAAATCAGCGGGATGCAGTCCCGCAAATCCTCCCTTACGGCGTCCGATCGCGCTGCGCACGGCTTCGACGATGACCACCTCTTGCATGATGCCTCCTTCGAACGGTCGCTGGCGTCCAATTGCTCGCATCCCTTTGAAGCAGAAAGCATGGCTCCAGACCAGAGACCGGCAGCCGGAAACTAGGAACCTAAGGCGCGTCGTGCTAGTCGATACGACCACGGAGAGGAACGATCATGGACGCATTCAAGGACCGGGTCGCCGTCATCACCGGGGGCGCCGGCGGCATCGGCATGGCGATGGCGCGGGCCTTTGCGGCGCGCGGCGCGCGGCTCGTGCTCGCCGATCTCGACGGCGCGGCGCTTAGCCGCGCCACCGAGTCGCTGACTGCGGCCGGTGCACAAGCCGTCGGCGTGCAGACCGACGTCACCAAGCTGGAGAGCGTGTGCGCTTTGGCCGACGCGGCCACGCAACGCTTCGGTGCGGTACACATCGTCTGCAACAACGCCGGCGTCGCCACGTTCGGGCTGATGAGCCAGGCGACGCATCGCGACTGGGAGTTCACCATGAACGTGAACTTCTGGGGCGTCGTGCACGGTGTCGAGACGTTTACGCCCATCCTCGTCGCACAAGGTACGGGCGGCCACATCGTCAACACGGCGTCCATGGCCGGGCTCGTCGGCATGCAGTGGCTCGGCATCTACTGCGCCTCGAAGTTCGCCGTGGTCGGCCTCACCGAGTCGCTGCATCGCGAGCTCAAGCCGTTGGGCATCGGCGTCAGCGTCCTGTGCCCAATGATCGTCGCCACCGGCATCAACGAAAACTCGGTGCGCATGCGCCCGGCGCATTTGCGCAACCCCGACGAGGAACCCATCGTCCCGTCGGCGGCCGAAATGAAGGGCGGCACGATTGCACCGGAAGAGGTAGCGCGTCGTGTCGTGCACGGCATCGAGCGCAAGGATTTGTACATCCTCACACATCCGGAGCAGCGTGAGTTCCTGCGGCGGCGCGCCGCGAAAATCGACGCCATGTTCGAGGAGGGCACCTGGTGAAAGATCTCTTTTCAATTGAAGGCAAAGTGGCGGTCATCACCGGCGGCTCGCGCGGCATCGGGCTGATGATCGCGCGCGGCTTCGTCGAGAACGGCGCCACGGTTTACGTGTCGTCACGCAAGCGGGAGGCGTGCGATCAGGTCGCCGCCGAGCTCTCGCAGCACGGGACGTGCATCTCGGCGCCGGCCGACCTGTCGACGGAAGCCGGCGCGAAACAGCTCACCGACGCAGTGGCGGCGCGTGAGTCCGCCGTGCACGTGCTCGTGAACAACGCCGGCGCCAACTGGGGCGCGCCGCTGGCGGAGTATCCCGACTCGGCGTGGGACAAGGTGTTGGCGCTCAACGTGAAGAGCGTCTTCCATCTCACGCGCGCCTTGCTGCCGCAGCTCGAACGTGCGGCGCGCCCGGGCGATCCAGCGCGCGTCATCAACATCGGCTCGATCGACGGCTTGCAGGCGCCGCTGCTCGAGACGTACGCCTACTCCGCCAGCAAGGCAGCGGTACATCACCTCACCCGCGTGTTGGCGCATCAGCTGGCGAGCCGCAACATCACCGTCAACGCCATCGCGCCGGGACCGTTCGAGAGCAAGATGATGGCGGAGACGCTGCAACGCTTCCGCGACGCCATTGTTGCGTCGTGTCCGCTGGGACGCATCGGCGAACCCGAGGACATGGCCGGCGCCGCCATCTTCCTGGCCTCACGCGCCGGCGCCTACCTCACCGGCGCGGTGATCCCTGTGGACGGCGGCATCTCGACGCGGCACGCGTGAGACGTGGGGAGAGTGGGAGTGTGAGAGCGTGGGAGCGCAGGAGATTCCACTCTTTCACGCTCTCACCCTTTCACGCTCTCACGGCACTTCCGGATCGAACAGCGGCGTCCAGTTGTCGAGTGAGAGCGCCCCGTCGGCCACAATGGTGGCGCCGTTGATGTAGCGCGCCGCGGGCGAACAGAGGAAGAGCACGATGTCCGCGATCTCCTCGGGCTCGGCGAGGCGGTGGGCTGGAATGTCACGCGTCTGCAGGCTTTCGTAGTCGCTCTGCTCGGCGCGGCTATACTCCTCTTCCCGCAGCCCTCTGGTCGACACACTGCCCGGCGCGAGGGCGTTGATGGTCACGCCGTGACGCGCCCAGTAATACGCCAGCGACTTCGTGAGATTCACGACGCCGGCACGCGCCGCGCCGGAATGCGCGAAGCTCGTCGCCCCGCGGCCGAACGAGTAGATGTGGACGATGTTGACGACGGCGCCGGCGCGGCGCTCGAGCATGTGCGGCCCAACGCGGCTGCACATGTTCCACGTGCCGTTGAGGTTCAGATCGATCACCGCGCGCCAGCCGCGATCGCTGATCTCCGACGGCCGCGCCGGGAATTGGCCGCCGGCGTTGTTCACCAAACAGTCGATGGCGCCGAAGCGTTCCAGCGTCTGTCGCACCAACGCGTCGACTTGGTCGGTCTCGCGGATGTTCGTGGGCACCGCGAGGCACTGCGCGCCGAGGGCATCGATCTCCGCCGCGGTCGGGTCGAGGTTCTCCGGCTTGCGGCTGGCGACGACCACGTTGGCGCCGAGGCGGGCGAACCCCAGCGCGATCGCTCTTCCAATCCCGCGCCCTCCACCGGTGACCAGCGCGGTTTTGCCGCGAAAGAGATCGGGAGCGAAGATGCCGAGCGGATTCGGTTCGGGATTCGTCGGGAGCACGATGTCACCAGGTCGTCGGCCACACGGGGTGCCAGGGACGTTCCCGCTCGAAGGCGCGGGCGGCTTGCAGGACGAGATCGTCGCGGTGGCGTGGCCCGACGATTTGCATCCCGATCGGGAGCTTGGCGCGTGACAGGCCGACACGGACGGTCGCAGCGGGATGCCAGGAGAGGTTGAACGGGATGGTGAACGAGGCGACGCCGGCGAGCACCTGCTTTCTGCCTTCCGTCTCCTCGGGAAACGGCCCCTTCGCCGGCGGTGGGTCATACGGCACGGTCGGGGTCGCGAGCAGATCGACGCGCCCGAAGAGCTCCGCGCACCAGTCGTTGAGGCGGGCGCGCATGTGAGCCTGCTTGCCCCAGATTTCCGGGTTCATCTGCCAGGCCATCTTCACGCCGGTGATGAAGCCGCGCCCGAAGCGCGACTCCTGCTCGGGGAGCAGCTCGTGCAGCCGCGCCGCCAGCTCGAAGGCGCCGAGGAAACCCCACTCGCGTCCAAGCTGCGGCGGGCCGCCGTTGATCCGTTCGACGTGATGACCGAGCTTCTCGAAGACGCGCACCGCCTCGTCGACGGCGGCGGCGACGTCGGACTGGACCACGGCGTACCCGAGGTCCGGCGAGTAGCCGATCCGCAGCCCGGAAGGCAACGGCCGCCGAACTGTATCGAGGTACGATATACCGGGATGCGGCAGGCTGTTCGCATCATGCGGCGAGGCACCGACGACCTGATCCATGAACAGCGCGGCATCCTCCACCGTCTTCGTGAGCGGACCGAACACCGACGTATCGCCGTACTCCCAATGCTCGAACGGACCGTGCGGAATACGGCCGAACGACGTCTTGAGCCCGAACGTGCCGGTGAAGCTGGCGGGAATACGGATCGAGCCGCCGCCGTCGCTGGCAGTCACCAGCGGCAGCACGTTTGCCGCCATGGCCGCCGCCGACCCGCCGCTCGAACCGCCGGGTGTGCGCTCCAGGTTCCACGGCGAGCGGGTCACGCCATACACGAGATTCTTGGTAATGGCGGTGTAGCCGAACTCGGGCGCGTTCGTCTTGCCCACGACGATGGCGCCGGCGGCACGCAAGCGTTCCACCTGCGTCGAGTCACGGTGCGCGACGCGATCGCGAAACGGCAACGATCCTTGCGAGGTCACCAATCCATCGGCGTCCTCGAGATCCTTCACGCCCAGCGGGATGCCCTCCAGCGGCCGGTCCGCGCCGCGGGCGAGGCGCTCTTCAGCGGCCCGTGCGGCGCGGCGCAGGGCATCGCGATCGTACATCGCAACGACGGCGTTCAGGTCCGCATGCGTGGCGTCGATGCGCGCCAACACCGCGTCCATCACGTCGACGGGGGACGCTTTGCGCATGCGCAGCGCTTGAGTCAGCTCGATCAGCGTCAGGCCTAGCAGTTCGTGCATCGTTCCTCCTCGCGAAAGGCTTCCGTACTACGGAAACCGCGCCGGCGTAAAGGGCGCCACCTCGAGCGTGTTGGTGCCGCGCCCGGTTCCGTGTACGTTCGAGAAATGGATGCACGCTGGACGCGGGGTATCGACGCGTTCAATGCCGGAGAATTCTTTGCCGCGCACGAAATCTGGGAAGCGCTGTGGCTCGAAAGCGTCGGGCCGGAAAAGCAATTGCTGCAGGGCCTGGTGCAAGTCGCGGCCGGCTACGCGAAGGTGGAAAGCGGCATGCGCAGCGGTGCCCTCAAGCTGCTGAGCCGCGGGGTCGCACGCATCCGCTCGTGTCAGCCGCTGGCGTCGGGATTGCACTGGGCCGCGTTCGCCGCAGCCATCGATGCAGACGTGCAGCGTCTCCGCGCAGCGGAAGACGCGGCGGTCAGCATCGACCTGGTCCAGGCTCCGCGCTTGGATTTCGAACGCTAGGACGGCTCAGGCCGCCGGATCCAGGCACAGCGCTGGCGTCGCCGCAGCCGGCGCTGTTGCCGGTGCCGGGGCGGTGGTTGTGCCACGAATCGGCAGGAGCAGGCGGAACGATGATCCGCGATTGGGCTGACTCTCCGCCTCGATGCGACCGCCAATGGTCAGCGCCATTTCGCGCGCCAACGCGAGCCCCAACCCGAGGCCGCCGTAGCGTCGCGTCAGCGAGCCATCGACTTGGCGAAACTCCTCGAAGATCGATTGCAGCTCGGTCGGCGGGATGCCGATGCCCGAATCCTCGACGGCGATTTCGATCTGCTCCGGCGACGTGCACCGGGCGCTGAGCCGCACGAAACCGCGCTCGGTGAACTTGACGGCATTGCCGAGCAAGCCGCTGATGATCAGCCGCAACTTACGTCGATCCGTCTGCAACACCGGGATCTCACCGGCAATGTCGCATTCGAACCGCACCGATCGTCCCGCCAGCTGCTCCCGCATCGTCGCGGCAAAATGCTCGAAAAATTCGCGGATATCCACCCGCTCGAGGAAGGTGGCTGCTTTCCCCCCACGCAACTCGGCGAAGCACAGCAGCTCCTCGATAAGATCCATGAGCCGCAATGCGCTCGCGCGCAGCCGGTCGACGCTCTCCACCATGAAGGCATCGGTCTGTGACTTGAGCTCCTCGGCGAGGATTTCCGCGTTGCCCAGGATCACGTGCAACGGGCTGCGCAGCTCGTGCGACAAGATGGCCAGGAACTCTTCTTTCAGGCGCGTGCCGTCTTGCGCGGCGACGACCTGTTCGCTCGTGTACAGCGCGTTCGCCGCCATCGTCGCGACGACTTTGCAAAACTGTTGCTCGTCCGGATTCAGTGGGCCGTTGTCGTTGGTTCCCACCTGCAGGACGCCGAATGTCCGGTCGTGTGTGTGCAACAGAAAGGACGTTCCCGTTCCGCTGTGACCCTCGACCGGCGCCAGGTACACGCGGCCGGTCAGCCGCGGGAAAGCCGTTTCGATGAGCGTGCCGATGCGTCGAATCAGCTCTTCGGTCACGCTGCGTTCCGAGATCGTGTCACTGAGATTCAAGAGAAACCGCAAATGGTCGCTCTCGCGCTCCACTTGCTGGCGAGTCCAACGCTCGTGCTTCGCTTGCTCGGTCACGTAGGCGTAAAAAACGGCGACAATGAAGAAGAACGGCAGCCGCAACCACTCGCCGGCGCCCAGGGGATGTGACGCGGTCAACGACAGCCAATAGCCGTACAGACCACTGACCATCGCCGAGCCCAAGGCGATCTGCCCGACATTCTCCGTCGCGGTGGTGAGAAAGATGGTGAAGAAATAGATGATCAAGAAATCCTGGGAGAAGCAGCCCACCGTGAGGTACAGACCCACCAGGACCACCGCGGTGTCGCCCAAGAGCAGCATCGCCGAGAACGATGGTTGGCGGAACCAATCCTTTGGGGTCAGTGTGAGCCCGATATTGCTAAGGATCAGCGCCAGGATGTACGCCAACCCTGCATGGGTCAGGCGGATATTCGAGAACAGAATCAGGTAGCTGGTGGAAATCGTCACCACCGAGCGCAGCAGGATGATCGTGCGCTTCTTGTCGATGACCATTCGACGTGATTGCGGATCCTGCATCGTACGCCGTTCTCTGCCGGGGTGACGTGAAAGCATCCCTATCCCCGCTTAAGCAACCGAAGTGCCCGCGTTCGGAGACAGAATTCGAGCGCCGGCCCATGCCCTCCACATTCGATTGCGTTCACTTTTGTGGCTGCTCCGGCAAGGAAATGCCGGCGAAATGCTTTGGCATCTGCGCAGCCTCTCCGCTCAAAGGCTCGCTGGACATCCTGCAGGCAGCCTGCTAAAAATCATCTCTCGTTTGTCGCTGCAAGACCCCGCCGAGCACACTGGCGGGTGGCGGGATCGCTCAGCTTCGATGCACACTTGGGGCGATGCGCCGTGGTCGACGCGGCGCGCATGCGCATTTGCCTGTGCGGCTGTCGATGATTTCGAAGTGGACGGTAGCGGTCGAACGGCGCGGCGCCGTGCGACGTGAAGGAGAAAATGGCGTTGTCACACGTGTCCGAGTTTGCCCATGTGCAGTGCTCCAGCGGCGGATTGATTCTGCCGGCGCACAGCCCCTATGACCGCCAGGTCGTGCGCCAGCACGTGCAGCAACTGGTCGGCCCCATCGGCAGCGTGCAGCTCGGAGTGGATGGCAAACAGTGGACCGTCACGCGGCCCGCCGGCCGGCCACGCAGCTGTACCGAGTGCGCACAACCTCAACTGCTGCGCTGCAGCCGCGCCGACGGTCGCACGCCCATCTGCATCGCATGTGTGTTGGCTGCGCCGAACGAGAACGTATCGTGGGAGGATCAATGATGGTCACATCGCAGCACGTACGCGCCGACGACGGCGAGCAGGGCGGTACCGACCGGGGTCCCGGGCGGCGGGGGCGTGCGCTCACCGTCGTCGTCGACGACCGCGGCATCGAGGCAGCGCTCCGTGTCTTCAAGCGGCTCGTGCTCAAGGAAGGCTTGTTGAAAGACATCAAGCGCCACGAACATTATGAAAAGCCCGGCGACCGCAAGCGCCGCAAGACACGCGACGCCATCCGCCGCCGGCGGCGCCAAGCCGCCCGTCTCCGCAGCCGATTCGGCGGCGATAGTGAGTGATCCGTTGCGGCTTCCTGATCTGACCGTGTTGCGGCGCGTCAAAGAGCCGTTCAGCTGTTTTTCGCACCTGTTCGGTGTGCTGCTCGCCGTTCCCGGACTCGCGTGGCTGGTGTTGCAGTCCCACGGCGAACCGTGGCGCACCGTGGGCTTCTCGATTTATGGAGCCAGCTTGATCCTGCTGTACTCCGCGAGCACCCTCTATCATTGGCTGCCGTTGTCACCCCGCCAGGAAGACCTCCTGCGTCGGTTCGATCATGTCGCGATCTATCTGCTGATCGCCGGAACGTACACACCCGTCTGCCTGGTCACGCTGCGTGGCGGATGGGGCTGGAGCCTCTTCGTCGTTGTGTGGGGGTTGGCGCTGGCGGGATCGGCGGTCAAGCTGTTCTTCCGGCATCTGCCACGCTGGCTCACGACGGCGCTCTACGTCGGCATGGGCTGGATCGCCGTCATCGCCTTCGTGCCGCTCCTACAAACGTTGCCGGTCGCGGCCTTCAACTGGCTCCTCGCAGGCGGCATCTTCTATACGCTGGGCGCGCTGATTTACGCCGTGCAACGACCCGATCCGTTCCCTGACGTGTTCGGGTTCCACGACATCTTCCACGTTTTCGTCTTGGCCGGAAGTTTCTTTCACTTCGTGTTCATGCTGCGCTACGTCCTTCCGACGGCGTAGGCGACACACGCCGCGCATCACCGAAGTTTGCCCCTCACGGTACGGGCCGCTATGGTGCGGCTCATGGGTGCGCTGGACGGAACCATCGCGTTCGTCACCGGCGCCGGCAGCGGCATCGGTCGCGCCATCGCCATCCGGCTGGCTCGGGACGGCGCGGGCGTCGCCATCGCCGACATCAACCTCGCCGGCGCTCAGGAGACGGAGCAACTGATTCGCCCCGACCGCGGCCAAGCGGTGGCGCTACAGGTCGACATTGCGTGCTTCGACGCCGTGCAAGCAGCCGTGCGCGCCACGCACGACGCGCTCGGGCGGATCGACATCCTGGTCAACAACGCCGGCTGGGATCGCGTCGAACCCTTCGTGCAGAATTCGCCCGAGCTGTGGGAGACGGTGATCAACATCAATCTCAAGGGCCCGATCCATTGTTGCCGTGCCGTGCTCGATGACATGATCCCCGCGGGTCGCGGCAAGATCATCAGCATCAGCTCCGATGCCGCGCGCGTCGGCAGCACGGGCGAGGCGGTGTATGCCGCATGCAAGGGGGGCATCATCTCCTTCTCCAAAACGCTGGCACGCGAGCTGGCACGCCACGCGATCAACGTCAATGTCATTTGCCCGGGACCGACCAATACGCGATTGCTGCAGGAAGTCACGGCCGGTGACCAGGGTGCCAAGATCATCGCGGCCATGACGCGCGCCATCCCGTTCCGCCGCCTGGGCGAGCCGGAGGACGTTGCCGCCGCGGTGGCGTTCTTCGCGTCACCGGACGCCGACTTCATCACCGGCCAGGTGCTGAGCGTGAGTGGCGGCCTGACGATGGTCGGGTGAGATTGGCCCTGACCCGGCCCTCTCCTAAAAGGGCGAGGGAAAAGTAGTGCAATGGCAACTATCCTGATCACCAACGACGACGGCATCGATTCGCCGACGCTCGTGCCGCTTGCCCGCGCGATGCGCCGCCTCGCTGGGGTACGTGTCGTCGTCCCGTCAACCGAGCGCAGCTGGATCGGCAAGGCGATCACGCGCTTCGAGGTGCTGCAAGTGTACCCGACCGAACGCGACGGCGTTCCGATGCACGCGGTCAGCGGCAGCCCGGCGGATTGTGTCAGCCTCGGCGTGCACACGTTGTACAATGACCGCCCAGACATGGTGGTCTCCGGCATCAACCTCGGCCTCAACTTCGGGCTCGCTTTTCTCCTTTCGAGCGGTACGGTGGGCGGCGCGTTGGAAGCGTGGATCGCCGGGGTTCCGTCAATCGCCTTCTCGATGGCGATTCCCAACGACGCCTACGGCCTCACCGGGGCGCAGCGCATCGCGGCGTTGGGCCAGCGCCCGGCGGCGGCTGCCGACGTCGCCGCCGACATCGTCGAGACAATTCTGCGCACCGGCTTCCCGCCGGCGATCGACTGCTTCTCGGTCAACATGCCGGCTGACGTGGATGCCGATACGCCACGCGTGGTCGCACGGGTCACTCGCTCACGCTACGGTCCGCTGTTCGTGCCCGGCCCGGAAGGCGGCTACCTGCATCGGTTCCAGTCGCTCACCGCGCTCGAGTCCCCCGACGACGGCGACATGCAAGTGGTGACGCGCGGCGCCGTGGCCATCACGCCGCTCCGGCTCGAGTTTTCCGCGGCGCTGCCGGGGCCGCTTCGCGATGCGCTCGAGCGGCGCCAGCGCTGATCTGTGCCCACTTCCGCTGCCGGTGTCATTCCAGTACATCATTGGACATGAGCGACCGCGACTTTCGCCTTTCGAAGGACGTCATGCCGGCGCGGTATGACCTGCGCATCGAGGTGGATCTCGAAGAGTGGCGCTTCGACGCTGCTGAAGTGGTCGACGTAACCGTGCGTCGGCCCACCGCCGAGGTGATCCTGCACGCCGTCGATCTCGACATCCGTTCGGCCGTTGCTGTGACCGGCGGCACGACGCAGACGGCAACCGTCGGCTTCAACGCCGAAGCGGAAACCGTGAGCCTGCGCTTTTCGGCGCCCCTGCCCGCTGGACCGGCACGGCTGGAGCTCGCATTCAGCGGCACTATTCTGGAGCGGCTGCGTGGCTTCTACCGCTCCCAGAAGGACGGGGCGCACTACGCAACCACGCAGTTCGAAGCCGCGGACGCTCGCCGTGCCTTTCCGTGCTTCGACGAACCGGAGTTCAAGGCGCGCTTCGCGCTCACCCTGGTCGTGCCGCCCGAGGTCGTGGCGGTGAGCAACGGCCCGGAGAAATCCGTCCGGACTCTGCCCGATGGGCGCAGCGAGATCTGTTTTGCGGAGACGCCACCGATCTCCTCGTATCTCGTGGCCTACTGCATCGGACCGTTCGACGCGACACCGCCGGCGGCCACGCCAAGTGGCGTGCCGGTGCGCGTGGTGCTGCCGCGCGGGCTCGCGGACAAAGGCCTGTACGCGCGCGACGCGCACGTCCGCTCGCTGGCGTATCTCGAGGAGTACACGGGCATCCCGTACCCATACACCAAGGTCGACGCCATCGGGGTGGCCGACTTCGAAGCCGGCGCGATGGAAAATCCGGGGGCCATCACCTACCGCCTCACAGCGATCGCCGCCGACCCGGAGCGCACCTCGACCCATGCGCTGAAGGGCATCTTCTACACGGCGGCGCACGAGCTGACGCACATGTGGTGGGGTGACCTCGTGACCATGGCGTGGTGGAACGATCTGTGGCTCAACGAGTCGTTCGCGACGTTCGTCGGGTACAAAGTCGTCGCCGATCTCATGCCGGAGTGGGGCATGTGGCGCGACTTCGTGGCGACATTGGCGCGGCCGTTCGCCCTCGATGCATTGGTCTCGACGCATCCGATTTCCTTCGAGGTGAAGAACGCCAAGCAAGCAACGGAGCGCTTCGACGTCATCACCTACTGGAAGGGTGCCGGCGTGGTGCGCATGATCGAGGGCTTTCTCGGCGCCGATGCCTTCCGCGCCGGCGTGCGCAGCTACTTGAATCGCTACCGTGAAGCGAATGCCACCGCCGACGACTTCTGGCGCGAATTGAGCGCCGCGTCGGGCCGCGACGTCGCCGCGATCGCCAACGCGTGGATCAAAGAGCCGGGCCACCCAGTCGTACACGTCACGGCGCAACCGGTCGGTAATGACCTGGAGCTCAGCCTACATCAAGAACGCTTCTACGCTGATCCCACCGCGTCAAAAGGACGCCCAGCGCAGCTGTGGCCGGTGCCGGTGGTAGTCAAATTCGGCGGCGGTGAGCGCGTCGAGGAGCGGCGCGTGCTCCTCGACGGCGAGCGCACCTCGGTAAGGTTGCCGGCGGCGCGCTGGTGCTTCCCCAACGGCGGTGCCACCGGCTTCTATCGTTTCACGATGGATGATGTGTCGCTGCACGCGTTGGTCGAGACGTTACAGAGCGCACTCGCGCCGCACGAGCGCTTGATGCTGATCGACAACCAGTGGACGTTGGTCAAGGCCGGCGCCGTCTCGGTGGAGCAGTTCCTCGGCTTGCTGGACGGCTACCGCACGGAAGGCGACCGCGCCGTCGTGTCGGCGATCAGCGACTGTCTCAGCTGGCTCAGCGCGCACGTCGTGACCGACGAGGGACGCCCCCGCTTCGAGCGCTTCGTCGGCACCTACTATGCGCCGCAGTTCGAAACGCTCGGCTGGGACCCGCGTCCTGACGAATCGGCCGACGAGCGGTTGAAGCGCGCCACCGTCCTGGGTGCCTTGGGTCAGACGGCGCGCGATGTGGCGGTGCGTGCGGAAGCACGGCAACGGCTCGAACGCTACTTCGCTGACCGCCGCTCGCTCGATCGACGA
>Ga0209415_10009782_pt1 | contig 16415 bp, 8 predicted proteins | sample PeaSoiSIISIP2007_FD_187696 | JGI IMG/M metagenome (GOLD analysis project Ga0209415, IMG submission 187696) | Peat soil microbial communities from Weissenstadt, Germany - SII-SIP-2007 (SPAdes) (version 2) | ecosystem: Environmental > Terrestrial > Soil > Wetlands > Peat | place: Germany...
CAGCCGACCGCCGTCAGCACGACCGAGTTGTTGGGCGGGGTAGCCGAAAGCGTCACTGCCGTAGGGCTCAATCCGACCGCGAGATTGCCCAACACCTGAACCTGGGCTACGCCCGAGACCGAGTTGTCGGCGCTCGAAGTCGCGCGTACAGTGAATACACCGGGCGTGGTTCCGGCCGTGAAAGTGCCTCGCGCGTTTCCGCTTCCATCGTTCGAGCCGCTCAGGATCGATCCCGCGGCCGGCAGGTCGACCGACCATGTCACCGCCGTATTAGCCGAGCCCGTGACGAAGGCCGTAAACGCATTCGTGTTGACGCTCCCCTGCGCGACCGTGAGAAACTGCGGACCGACTGAAACCGCAACATTCGCGACCGTGACCGTCGCAGTCGCCTGCACGTAGGGGTTCAGATAGTCCGTCGCGATCACTCGGTACGACCCGGTTCCGGCCGGAGCGGTAAACAATCCGTTGACGACGGTACCGCCGTCCGGCCCCGACCAATCGACCCTCTCGCCCTGTTCAAGCGTAAATTGGACTTGGCCGCTCGGGAGGACGGACGCCGAAGACGGGCTAAGCGTCAGCGAGGCGGGCACCCCCACCGCCCCGCCGCATCCGGCGAGGACGAGAATGGCGACAACGGCGAGAATGGCGAATCGCTTCATCGGAAATGGCAGTCTATCCCCTCCGAGGGCCATCGTCTCAACATGTCGTCGTTTCATGTTCGGAAACAGCGGAGGCGCCCTCGATCGGTCATTGTCACCAACCAAACTCAACGCTGTGATGATCGAACGGCAGGTAAACGTCATCGATGAGCCGTTCCATGGAGGGGCAAGGGGTAGTTCGAGTTGAGTGTAGCCTTTCCCTTGACCAAGAACAAGAAGAGGCTGTCAGCTTGGACCGTCCCCGCTCGCGAAGCACCCAGCAATGATTCGCCATCACGGCGCAACGATATACATGGAGGCCCACCCCCCCGTAGGAGGGTTTCGGTGCGGCTGAACCCATAACTGGAAGGATTCGGTCGCCGCTCCTAGAGTCGCGCGGCCGCGTCCTGATGCACTGAGAGATCCGGGGCGGAATGAATTCCGCGCAGTCCTGGGTGGGCGTCGATAGGATTCCGTCCATGGAATTAGCCACAACGTAAGAGCCGCCTCCAACGACATCATTTGAGTTACAGGAGGCGATTTGGCCACCGTGAAATCGAGGCTTTCGATGATCCCAGGAATCCGGATTCGGCTTGCCTGCCTGCTTGCGTACCCGCCTGCGGACCTTGTCTCGCGCGACGACCCTCGATCCCGTCATCGATCGAATGCGCCATTGCCCGTTTGGCATCACGCGTGTAGCCGCAGAACCACATATAGGGCACGCTCGCGTGCCGCGCGCGAACCGGCAACTCAGACCACGCGACCGAGTTGGGGGCGCATCGACAACGTCCGACGGAAGCGCCCTGTGGTCAGGATCGACTTGAGATGAGCAGTTCCATCATGATCCGCCTGGCCGGCGCCCATGGCCAAGGTTTGGTCACGGCCGGCATCATTCTCGCCGAGGCAGCCGCTCTCGACGGCAAGTATGTCGTTCAGATCCAAAGATACGGCCCAGGAGCTAAACTCGGCGACAGCACGGCGGAGGTGATCATCTCCGACCGGCCCATCGCCAATCCGCAGGCGGCGGTGCCCGACATTCTGATCTGTCTCAACGAGGAGTCGGTCGCCCGGTACGGAGCCGATGCCCACCACTCAACCCTCGTCGTACTGGATTCGACGAACATTCAAAAGGCGCTTCCGCGCCGTGGCCAAGTGATGAAGCTGCCGATCACTCGAGCCGCGATCGATTCCGGCAGCAAAATGGTCGCCAACGTCGTCGCCCTCGGAATCGTCAACTCGCTCGTACAGGTCGTCGCGCCGGACAATCTTCGAGCTGCGATCCTGCACCGGGTACCCGAAAAGGACCGCGACCTTAACGCTCGGGCCTTTGATGCCGCCGATGGACTTGTTACGGAGGCACTGGCCGGTGCCGCTTAAGGATTCAATCGCGCAGAGCGCGCCGGAGCCGGCAAGATGCCGGCGCTCCCAGCTACCTCGCTTACGAGCCTCTCGACCTTGCAGGCAAACCGCCAACACCCAACGCCGCAACGCCTAACGCCTCCAAAGGAAGTTCTGAATTGAGTCACGTACACGATCTCACCGTTCCCCCAGATCTCACCCACGAGCGCCGCACCGGGCCCGTTCGGGTAAGGCGTCCCATCTATCTTGACATCCTTCCTCCTTGCAACCACGCTTGTCCGGCTGGGGAGAACATCCAAGAGTGGCTATCCCTCGCTCAAGATGGCCGCTATCGCGAGGCCTGGGAAGTCATCGTTCAAGACAACCCGCTGCCGGCAACTCATGGGCGCGTCTGCTACCACCCGTGCGAGACGAGCTGCAACCGGGACAAGCTGGACGGCTCGGTGAGCATCCATGCTGTCGAGCGCTTCCTCGGCGACCTAGCTCTGGAAGAAGGGTGGACGCCGGAGATCAAAGCCGAAGCTTCGGGCAAGAAGATTCTGATCGTCGGCGCCGGCCCGAGCGGGCTTTCCTGCGCTCATCATCTCGCCCTCATGGGGCATCAGGTCGAAGTCAGAGAAGCCGGGCCGCTTGCGGGTGGCATGATGCACTTCGGAATTCCTGCCTATCGCCTGCCGCGCAACATCCTCAACGGGGAAATCGCCCGGATCGAGCGGCTCGGGGTGAAGATCACGCTGAACCACAAGGTCGAGGATCTCGATAAGGAAAAGACGGAAGGCGGCTTCGACGCGGTCTTCGTAGCGGTCGGCGCCCATGTCGGCAAGCACACGGAAATCCCGGCCCGCGACGCGGGAAAGATCCTGGACGCGGTCAGCTTTCTCAAGGAAGTCGAGATGGGCGCTGCGCCAAAGCTCGGGCGGAGGGTTGCGATCTACGGCGGAGGCAATACCGCGATGGACGCGGCACGGGTCGCGCGACGGCTCGGCGTCGAACCGCTGATCATCTACCGGCGCGACCGCGAGCACATGCCGGCCCACGATTTCGAAGCCGACGAGGCGATCGAGGAAGGCGTCAAGATCCACTGGCTCCGCACAATCAAATCGATCGACGAAACGAAGTTCACGGTCGAGGTCATGAAGATCGACGAGACGGGCCGCCCCAAACCGACCGGCGAATTCGAGGAGATCGAAGCCGACGACCTTATTCTGGCTCTCGGCCAAGACACCGACACGCGGTTCCTCGGCCGCCTTCCCGGCGTCGAGATGAAGGAGGACGGCACCGTCTTCGTGACGCCTCAGATGATGACGGGCGAGGCCGGAGTCTTCGCAGGAGGGGACATGGTCCCTTCCGAGCGGACGGTGACCATCGCGGTCGGACACGGGAAGAAGGCGGCGCGCAACATTGACGCCTGGCTGCGCGGCGCAACCTACGTGAAGCCTGTGCATCGGCAACCCGGGAAAGACACGGCGGGAACGATCGAGCAGACCACGGGCGGGACGCCCATGCCACCTATCGCGGAGTTTGAGAAGCTGAACCTCTGGTTCTACACCGAAGCGATGAAGCGGCCGCAGGGCCATCTCGAAATGCTTCAGCGCCGGACCACTTTCGGCGAAGTTATGCAGGGTCTGTCCCCCAGCGAGGCGACTTACGAGGCCAAACGGTGTCTCTCGTGCGGCAACTGCTTCGAGTGTGACGGATGCTATGGAGCTTGTCCTGAGGACGCGATCATCAAGCTCGGTCCCGGCCAACGATATCAATACAATTACGATCTTTGCACCGGCTGCGCGATCTGTTTCGAGCAATGCCCATGCCATGCCATCGAGCTTCGGCCTGAGGAGGCTTTCAAGAATGCCTAAGTCGAAAAACGAGTCCGCGGCGGCTGCTTCCAAGCAGCCGAAACAAATCGTCGACAGCCCGGAGGCTGTCGCTGAATCCGCGACCATCGACGGCAACGAAGCCGCAGCTTATACAGCTTTTCGCGTCAACGAAGTCTGCGCGATTTACCCAATTACTCCTTCGTCCAACATGGCGGAATTCGCCGACCAGTGGGCAAGCGAAGGAAAGACGAATATATGGGGGGGAATCCCGGACGTCGTCGAGATGCAGAGCGAAGGCGGCGCGGCCGGCGCGGTACATGGGGCGCTTCAGGGCGGCTCGCTCACGACGACCTTTACGGCTTCCCAGGGGCTCATGCTGATGATCCCCAACATGTACAAGATCGCGGGCGAGCTGACACCATGCGTCTTTCACGTCGCGGCCCGATCCCTTGCGACCCAGAGCCTCTCGATCTTCGGCGACCACCAGGACGTGATGGCGGTGCTTCCTACCGGTTTCGCCCTCCTGTCTGCATCGAGCGTGCAGGAAGCCCACGACTTCGCGCTGATCGCGCAGGCGGCGACACTCGAGTCGCGCATCCCTTTCGTACACTTCTTCGACGGATTCCGCACCTCACACGAAGTCAACAAGATTCAGCTTCTTCCGGACAGTCACATCAGGGCGATGATCGACGACGATCTCGTCCTCGCTCATCGGCGGCGAGCCCTGAATCCGGACAATCCCTTCATGCGCGGGACGGCGATGAATCCCGACGTCTACTTCCAGGCGCGTGAGACCGTCAATCCGTTCTATCAGCGCTGCTCTGAGATCGTGCAGAAGTCCATGGACAAGTTCGGCGAACTCACCGGCCGAACCTATGAGCTGTTCGAGTATTTCGGCCGCCGGCTCGCGGAACGGGTCATCGTGCTGATGGGATCGGGGGCGGAGACGGCCCGCGAAACGGTCGAGGCGCTCCCCGACGAGACTGTCGGCGTTCTTCAGGTTCATCTCTACCGGCCCTGGTCGGCCGCGGACTTCCTCAAGGCGCTGCCGGCGACGACGAAGGCGATCGCCGTCCTCGATCGGACCAAGGAACCCGGATCGACAGGCGAACCGCTCTACTTGGACGTCGTAACGACTTTGGCGGAAGCTCTCGAAGCGGGCGAGCTTTACAAGATGCCGAAGGTGATCGGCGGGCGCTACGGGCTTGCCTCGAAAGAGTTCGATCCCGCGATGGTCATGGCGATCTTCGAAGAGCTTAAGCAGCTCACGCCGAAGAACCATTTCACGATCGGAATCAACGACGACGTCAGTCATTCCAACCTGACCTATGATCCGAACCTCTCCACGGAGCCGGACGACGTGCATCGGGCCCTGTTCTACGGACTTGGCGCGGACGGGACGGTGGGCGCGAACAAGAACACGATCAAGATCATCGGAGAGGACCCGCGCTTCTACGCTCAGGGCTACTTCGTTTACGACTCGAAGAAGTCCGGGTCTCAGACTGTTTCCCATGTGCGGTTCGGCCCGCGTCCGATCCGGTCCGCCTATCTCATTAAGGATGCCCACTTCATCGGCTGCCACCAGTTCAACTTCGTCACTAAGGTCGACGTGCTCGAGCGGGCTCGCCAGGGGGCGACGTTTCTCCTCAACAGCCCCTACGGGCCGGACGAGGTCTGGGACAAACTTCCGGGCAAGGTCCAAAGGCAGATCATCGAGAAGAAGCTTCGGTTCTATGTGATCGACGCCCGCGGCGTCGCCCGCGACACCGGGATGGGCGCCCACACGAACACGATCATGCAGACCTGCTTCTTCGCCATCTCGGGCGTCCTGCCTCGAGAACAGGCGATTGAGAAGATCAAACAGTCGGTGAAGAAGACCTACGGCAAGAAGGGCGAGCAGGTTGTCAAGAAGAACTTCGCGGCGATCGACCAAACCCTGGAGCGGCTCTACGAAGTCAAGGTGCCGGTCGAAGCGACGAGCGGCATCCAGATCCCGCTCATAGTCGCGGCGGAAGCGCCGGAATTCGTGCAGAGAGTCACCGCGAAGATCATGGCCGGTCTAGGCAACGACTTGCCAGTGAGCGCGATGCCGGTCGACGGGACCTTTCCGAGCGGGACCGCGAAGTGGGAGAAGCGCAACATCGCCGACCTCGTCCCGGTTTGGGAGCCCGACCTCTGCATCCAGTGCGGAAACTGCAGCTTCGTCTGCCCCCACGCGACTCTGCGCGCAAAGCTCTACGACAAGAATCTGCTCGCCACGAACGGAAAGGCCCCGAAGGCTTTCAAGTCCTCGCCGATCGAGGCGCGCGGCTTCCCGGATACCTTGTACACGCTTCAGCTCTATGCGGAGGACTGCACTGGCTGCGGGATGTGCGTGCAGGCCTGCCCGGTGTCCGAAAAGGGAACCGGACGGCGCGCCATCAACATGGCAGCGAAGGAGGACATCGTCGAGACGAACCGGGCGGAAGTGAAGTTCTTCGAGTCGCTTCCCGTCAACGATCGCTCGTATGTGGACTTCTCGACCGTCCGCGGAACCCAGTTCCTGGAGCCGCTCTTCGAGTTCTCGGGCGCCTGCGCGGGTTGCGGCGAGACTCCTTATCTGAAGTTGCTGACCCAGCTCTTCGGAGACCGGATGATGGTCGCGAACGCCACCGGCTGTTCGTCGATCTACGGCGGCAATCTCCCGACGACGCCGTGGAGCGTCAACTCGGAAGGGCGCGGACCTTCCTGGAACAACTCGCTCTTCGAGGATAACGCGGAGTTCGGACTGGGAATGCGGCTGGCAGCGGACCGCCATCTGTCTCAGGCTCACAGCCTGCTCGAGGAATTCGGGTCGGAGCTGGGCGAGGAGTTCGTAGAAGACCTGATCCACGCGCCTCAGGCGCTTGAATCGCAGATTCGCGAACAGCGAGTTCGGGTGGCGGAGCTGAAGCGAAAACTCTTGGCTCCAAATTCCAAGATCCAAATTCCAAAACCTAAAGTCGACCAGCTCCTGACGGTCGCCGATCACCTAGTCCGGCGCAGCGTATGGATCGTCGGCGGAGACGGCTGGGCATACGACATCGGCAGCGGCGGCCTCGATCACGTCCTCGCGAGCGGGCGAGACGTGAACGTCATGGTGATGGACACCGAGGTCTATTCCAATACCGGTGGCCAGGCATCGAAGGCGACCCCTCTCGCCGCCGTCGCCAAGTTCGCCAACGCGGGCAAGCATGTCGGAAAGAAGGACCTCGCCCTCCAGGCGATCGCCTATGGCAACGTGTATGTCGCTCGCATCGCGATGGGCGCCAATCCCCAGCAGACGCTAACGGCTTTGCGGGAGGCCGAGGCGTATAAGGGTCCGTCCTTGATCCTCGCCTATAGCCACTGCATCGCCCACGGCATCGACATGGAGTTCGGCTTGACGCAGCAGTTCAACGCCGTCCACTCCGGCTACTGGCCCTTGATTCGCTACAACCCGGCGGTCGTTGCGGCCGGCGAGAATCCATTCATCCTCGACTCGCCTCGACCGACCCTTGGCTTGACCACCTACACCGAGAAGGAGCTTCGCTACCGCATGCTGCGGCAAACGAACCCGACGGAGGCCGACGAGTTGATGGACAAGGCACAAAAGGCAGTCGACAGCCGCTGGAAGCTCTACGAGGAGATGGCGACTCTGTAGCTTGTTTTGGGGGGGCGGGATCTTGGGCGCCCGCAACCCTTGCCAGGCAGCGCGAAACCTGCCTCACCTTGACCGGAGAGGCAGCATCTGAACCTGGAAGTCGCCGCCGAAGTTCCCTCCCTTTATCAGGGCTGGGATTGGGAGGAACTTCGCGACGCCCGAGCTGCGGCCGTTTTCGTCATCATCACCTCTAGCGGAATAGAAAAGTGATGATAGAAATCGCCTAACCCGCTTTATTCGTCGCGAACCTGTAGCCGCCGGTCTTCACCCGGCGTCCGAACCCGCGATGAAATAATCCAGGCTATAAAGTGAGCCCGCACTTATAAGTCACCTGATTGGGCGGCTCACCTTTCTCGAGGTGATCACACCGGCGTCATGTCGTTCCAGTTCGGGCCGAGCTTGGCGTCGACTTCTATAGGGACGGAGAGCGGAAGCGCGTTCATCATGTCCTCCCGAATCGGCTCGACGAGGCTGGTGTCGGCCATCGGCATCTCGAAGTCAAGCTCGTCATGCACCGTCAGCAGCATCCGCGTCGAGGTCCCCTGTAGCCGCCGATGGACGTTGATCATCGCCAGCTTCAACATATCCGCCGCCGTGCCCTGCAGCGGCGCGTTCATGGCTTGCCGCTCCGCCGCTTTGCGCTCCATAATTTTGGGCGCGTGGATGTCGGGAAAATATCGCCGGCGGCCCATCAGCGTCGTCGTAAAGCCCTTCGACCGAGCCTCCGCGATCACGCTGTCGGTAAAGCCCTTCACGCTCGGAAAGCGCTCGTTGTAAGTGGCGATCAACGCTTTCGCCTCCCCGATCGAGAACTTGCCGCTCATCTGCTGGGCCAGTCCGAACTCGGTCACTCCATAAAGCACCGCGTAGTTGAGGGTCTTTGCCTGGCCCCGTTGATCCTTCGAGGGCAGCGCGTCGCCAAGGCCGAACATGAGCTGAGCCGTCGCGGTGTGGACGTCCTGATGCTCGCGAAAGGCCTCTACGAGGGCCGGCTCGTTGCACATGTGGGCGAGCACCCGAAGCTCGATCTGCGAGTAGTCGAAGGAGGCCAACTGGTAGCCGGAGTCTGCGAGGAAGGCTTTGCGGATGCCGCGGCCGAGCTCGGTCCGGATCGGGATGTTCTGGAGGTTGGGATCGTAAGACGAAAGCCGTCCTGTCGCGGCGACGGTCATGCTGTAGGTCGTATGGATTCGGCCGTCCTCGCGGATAAGCCCGGAGAGGGCGTCCGTGTAGGTCGATTTCAGCTTGCTCAGCTCGCGCCAGTTCAGCACAAGGGCCGCAATCTCATATTCAGGCGGGATGAGCTGAAGGACCTCTGCCCCGGTCGCATAACCGGTCTTGGTCTTCTGCGCGCCGGGCAGCTTCAGCTTCTCGAAGAGCACTTCGCCGAGCTGTTTGGGTGAGGCGATCGTGAACTCATGGCCGGCAATTTCGAAGATTCGGCGACTCGTCTGGTCCATCGTGACTTCGAGCTGCTTGGAGAACTCGCGAAGCTGGTCGCGGTCGACCTTGATCCCGGTGTTCTCCATGTCGGCAAGCACGGGCACAAGTGGCAGCTCGATCTTCCGCAGCACCTTTGTTTGCTGCTCCTTCTCCAGCCGGTTCAGCATCGCGTCTTCGAGCACCAGCATCGCGCCCGCCATCTCGTGCGGCTCCGTCGGAACCTGCAGGTCGGTGTAGCCCTGAATTAGGTCGCGGAGAGCGTAGTTGGACCGCCCGGACTGAAGGACGTAGCCCGCGAGGAGGGAGTCGAACCTTGGTGGATCGAAATCCGAAATCCGAAATCCGCGATCCGAAATCCTGAGAATGCTCTTGTAGGTGGGCTTCGCATCGTGTAGCACCGCTTGGTCCGGGAGGGCGGCGATCAGGCGAAGGGCGTCGTCCTCGGTCGATTCGACCGCCTTCTTACCGACCGCGACGAACGCCCGGCGCCGCGGTTGCTCGAAGAGGTCGGCGGCTTGGGGTGCGGCGAAGAAGACGGCGAAGCGGCGGTCGTCCACGAAGCGGGCGAGGGCTTCGTAGTCCGATACCGAGGAGAGAGCGATCTCGAGCTTCTCGGCTTCAACTTCGGCGGTCGCCTCGGCGAGTCCATCACGGTTTGCCGGCGCGTTGCCATCGAGATAGGCGCCGAGGGTCTTCGGCGCGCGGCGCTGAAGCGACCGGAACTCCAGGGATTCGAACATCGTCATCGCCGCGTCGAGCTGCGCCTTGGTCAGCACGAACGGCTTGAAGTCGTACTCGAGTGGCACGTCGCATTTGATGGTGGCCAGCCACTTACTCTTCGGGATCTGCTCCCGCACCGGCTCCATCTTCTTTTGATACTTGGGCGGGATATCGTCCCAGCGCTCCAGCATCTGCTCGATGGTGCCGAATTGCTGGATCAGCTCGGCCGCGCCCTTGTCCCCGATCCCGGGCACGCCGGGGATATTGTCGCTCGTGTCGCCCTTGATCGCTTTGAAATCGGGCACGAACTCGGGGGCGAAGCCGTAGCGCTGCATCACGGCCTCGGGGTCGTAGGTGATGGTGTCGGAAACGCCCATCTTCATCGTGAGGACGCTGATCGCCTGATCGACAAGTTGAAGCGCATCGAGATCGCCGGTCACGATCGTCGTGTGGTAGCCGTTCGCTTCCGCGAGCTTGGATATGGTGCCGACGATATCGTCCGCTTCGTAGCCGGTGATCTCGACCTGAGGAATTCCGAAGTTCTCGATTAGCTCGCGTGCGATGGGAAGCTGCTCCTTCAGTTCCGGCTGTATCTCGCGCCGGGTTCCCTTGTACTCCGAGTATTCGGCGTGGCGGAAGGTCTTCCCCGGCGAGTCCAACGCGACCACAATCGCTTCCGGCTGAATATCGGTCAGCAGGTTGAACAGCATGTTCGAGAAGCCGAGTAGCGCGTTGGTGGGACGCCCGTCGCTCGTGCTGAGGTAGCGGGTGGCGAAGAAGGCCCGGTAAAGGAGCGAATATCCGTCGATGACGACGAGCCGCTTGGGACTCATGGCCTAGGTTACCGCCGCCAATGCGCGGTCCCGCCGCGGCACATTGTCGTCTCATACAGAGCTCTGGCCCCAGTTTGGTGAGGCGTATCGGCCAGTTGTTCACCCCTCATTTGTAGTGAGTTCCACTGACGACAAGTTAACGGACCGTTAAATCGCGACAAACCAGCGAACCACTCCCGGCCATCTAGTAATTGTACGTTGCGCAAACCGGCGCACTGCCAGGGCTCCGCGTGTTGCGAGCCCCTGGCTAAGGGGAATGACTTGGAAAGGAGCGCTTACAAGACCGTTCTTGGATGGGTTGCCGTATTGGCTGCGGTTTACCTGGTCCAGCCCTATCGCACAGTCGTGGTTCGCGGCAACTCGATGGCTCCTACCTACCACAACGGCCAACTCGTCTTAATGTCCCCGCTGGATCGGCCGCCCCGAGACGGAGACGTCGTGCTCGTGGATAAAGACGGATCGACCCTAATCAAGCGGATCACGATGATCGCGGGCGACGCCTACGATCAGCTTTATCTGCGGAGATCCGATGAATGGGTCACGATCCACACCGATGCTACGAGGCGGGCGGCTGCTAGAGCGCTTTTGCCGGTCCGCCGGCAATCGGTGCCTCCCGGCAAGATGTTCATCGCCGGTGACAATCCGTCGAATTCCCTAGACTCGCGAATGTTCGGCTTCGTGGACATCTCCAGCATTCGGGGCCTGGTCGTTCCTGAGCGCTAAGCCGGACGGGCGAGAGCAGGGCAGGTCTGACTGAACCACCGACGTTGCCATGATTATGCGCTTCCGGGCCGTGAACCAGTGGCCAACTGAGCGCGGATCGTTAGAACCTGCCAGCCCGCCATCTTCATGACCGGGCCGGATAGGCGCAAGGGACGTTCGCTCGAATCCGAGATGTAAGCTGGGCCGACGAGGCCGGAACGCCAGGTCAGCCGAACCTTGGCCGGCTTGTCTCCCACGCACCAGAGACGGACGATCAGGGCTTTCCCGTCCTCGCTCGGTTTGAGAGCCGTGACGACGACTCGCGGATCGCTGACCCGGAGAAGGGTATTGGGTGTCGGGGTATTGGGGTATTGGCCGACCAAGAGAGGCTGTGCCAAACCGGCCCCAAAGCGGCACGCCGCGTCCGGCTCGAAGGCGCGATGGGCGCAGACGCTGTAGCGGAAGGTGAGCAAGCCCGACTGATCGGCGCAGTAATTCGTGTACCAGTGGTTGTTGAGGGCCCAGGAGTAGATGGTCTGGGTCGGGCCGAGATGCTGGATCCATTGGCTGGGGTTAAAGCCGCCGTCAAGCATCCGCGCAGTGATTCCGCCGACCTCCATGAGCGGGGAGTCGAGGGAAGACCAGGTCACCCCGAAACGCGAGTTGGACACATCGGCGAAGTACTGGCTGGTGAACCAGTTCTTGTTCGCGCCGGGGATCTGGTCGAGATCCGGCCGGACGATCGCCCAGGAATCCTGGATTCGCAACTGGCCGCCGGGGACGGCGAAGGGAAAGGCGAAGTGGACCGCTTCTTTGGACCTGATCGCGATCTTGTCGACCACGTTCGTGAAGTCGACACGATCAAGGCCGGCGACCACCTGGACGTCCTGGGTCAGGCTGTTCGCGCCCGGCGCCTTGCTCGTGATGCGGATCGAGGCGACGAGGGGCCCCGGCTCGAGAACTTCGACCTTCTCGACCGTCGCTTCTTTGAGGTTGCGCAGGTCGGCGCCGGGAAGATAGAGGTAACGGTCAATCGGCTCCTCTGCAAGATTGCGGCCCAGGAAGTTGCTCCATAGGCGGACGATCCGGTTGGTACCTGGCGCGATTCCGATCTGCCAGCCTGGACACGAGAGGCCGCGCGGAGTCGCCGTCGCGATCTGCCGGACATAGGCCCTGCCAGAAACGACGCGCAGCTTTAGCGAGCCGAACGCCGGCACGTTCTGCGCCAGCACCGCGAGGTCGCCGGCCTTCAGTCGCTGCGACGGAAGCGGCCGGCCGTGGGCGTCGACGACCCGGTCTCCGGCCGTGGATTCCTGGGCGGTTAGGGTGACGAGATCTGTGCGGGGCCAGGAGGTCGTGTTGACGATGGAAAGCCAGGTGTCGGGTGCCGGGCGCCGGGTGTCAGGGGCCGAGTGCTGGGTGCCGAGTGCCAGGTGCTCGGTGCTCGTTGCCGGGGACCAGGCACCCGACACCCGATTCAACAGTTCCCGCGAATAGCGATCCGCCTCGATCGCGTAGTTCTGCTTGTACGCCCACTGCTTCTTCACGAAGTCCGAGTCCGGCTCGGAGACGCTGTTATACGCGCCCCATGTGTGCTCGGAATAAAGGATGACGTTGCGCCAGGCCTGCCAAAACGCCGCCGGATCGTACGCCGACGGGCGGGTCATCGCGGTCAGCGTCTCCGCTTGCAGGAGCCGGTCGGCGCTCGCCCGGTTCATCGCGGTCTCGCGGGCGGAGGAGCCGGCGCCGTCCTCCCAATAGGGCGTGAAATCGCCATGCACGACCGGGATCTTGCTTCGGTATTTCGCCAGGAAGTGCGAACAGGCCGAGCTGACGGTCGAGACGACGACGTGCGGCATCACGTACTTTTCATTCCAATGCCGGGCGGCGGGGGCGACGTCGGCATCGACCGGGAAGTTGTCGGTGCCGCTCCAGGGAAAGCCGATGGAGTCGTAGGGATAATCCTCCGCCGCGAGCTCCTTTAGGCGAGGGAAGACGTAGCCCTCGATGAAGTTCTGGGTCGGGTCTGCGGTTCGCAATATCTTGGTTCGGTCGCCGTTGAAGTGGCGGAGGCCGTGGGCTACGCCGTAGGAGGCTGTCTCCCAAACGAAGACCTTCTCTTTGCCGGAAGGCGAGACCCACCAGAAAGGCTTGTCCTGCCGGGCCCTGAGCACCCCTCCGATCCGGTCGGAAGGGTTGGGCATGAGGACGAGATTCTTGATACCGGCTTGCCTCATCGCGTCGACCGCACCCCAGGTCACGCCGGGAACGTCGGTCTGGGTCGCGGTGGTGAGATCGACGCCGAGCCAACCTCGGAGGCGATCTGAATAGCCGTAGCTGCGCATCAGCTCCTCCGGCCGCATCAGCCCGGTCAGGACGTTGCAGAAGTCTCCGGAGCAATCGAAGATCCCGGTTCGAAAGGCGTGGGCGACTTCGCTCAGCTCCTGCGGCGTGCCGTCCCGCTGGAGGTTGTCGAGGATCCAGCTCGCCTCCATGTTGAACCGGTAGCGGCTGTCGGCTGGGTAGTTCGCCGACTCGCGCGCAACGGAGATTGCGTCGAACAGGTTGCGCCGGTGCATCGCCGCGACGATGGGTTGGAGGTTCGTGTAGCCGATATCGACATGGGAGTGGGGCAGGAGATAGACGGTCCAGGGGCGAACGGGCTGGATCTCGACTTCCTGGCGTTTGACAGTTCCGTCGAGGTCGAGGCGCAGATTCAGCTTCGTTGGCTTCTTCACGGCCGGCAATTGGACCGCGATCTCCTGCGATCCCGCCCCGATCCGTCCTTCCCACTCGACGCCGCCGGACATCTCCAGCAGGCCGGGTTGCCCGAAGTTGGTGATCTCCAAATCAATAGGCTGCTGCGGACCCTCGGGCGTCCTGAGAACGATCTGCTGCTCGTCGAGCGGCTCGACCGCGAGCCCGGGACTGATCGTCGTCACGTTCAGGGAACTCGGTCCCTCGAGGCGGAGCGCGTCGAAAAGAACCCAGCTTCCCTGCTCGCTACGGATTTGCAACTCGTTCATGCCATTCCGGAGGACCCCCATCGGGATTTCGGCAGTCCACTCGACGTGCCGGCCGCGCTCGGGATATCCGTATATCGAGTCGTCGCCGACGCCCGCTGGCGCTTGCCAGGCCGCGACTCTCTTGCCGTCGACCCATAGAGTTAATCGCGGAGGTCGCGAGGAGTGGGTGTCGACGAAGTCGCAGACGAATTCCACCCCCTTCCCCTTGCCGGATGGTTTGTGCCGGGAGGGGGAAGGGGGTAGGGGGATGGAGGTTCCGCTGGCGTGCACGCCCGTGAGCCCGAAGAAGACCGAGTCGCGGTGTCCGCGCGATCCCGCCCAGGGATCGTCGGGGCCGGGCAAGACGTACGGCCAGGAATCCGGCTTGCTCGTCCCGATCACGTAAGCGGCGTCGTTCTTGTATCTGGTGTAGTTGCCGGGCGCGAGAGCGAATTCGGTGTCGGTGCCGTCGAAGTCGCCGATCTGCCAGAGGGTTTGAGCCTGGGCTGTGGCGAATGCGCAGATGAGGGTCGCAATCATTGGGGTCCAAGGCCATTCTGGGCTCGGGACAGGCGTTCGAGTTGGAGCGATAAATCAGGACAGGCAGATTGGCGTAGTGGAGTCGTGGAGAGGGACGATCCAGGTTCGAAAAAGTGCCGCCCACATCTCGCGTGCTTAGAGGTCGGGCACTTATAGCGAGGCGTCGGTTCACCCATCCGGGGCGCACGGATGTAGCTTTCACCGCGCGGACGATATTTCGCCTCAACGTGCTGATTTGAACCTCTACTGGCCTCGGCTTGGCACAATGACGTTTGCTATGATCGGAGCGATGGACGAAGTTTCACTCGCGCCGTTCGCCCTGACCCCGGCTGAGACCATTGGCTTGACCTGGAAGCTCCGCGTTAAGCCGCTCGTGAAGGCTCTGAGTATCACGATGTTCCTTTTCACGTGCACAATTTGGTGGTTCCTTGGGCTCGCGTTTGGTCCTGCCTCGCCATCGCCGTTATACGTGCCGCTCCTGGCGATTGCATTTGTTATTCTGGGTCTTGTCCGCTTTCGGCACGGCCAGTTGCCCGCCGCCTTTAGGAAGGCCGACCCGGTCACCTTTGCCAACCGGTCGTTTTCGATGGGCAGAGAGTCCTGCCAATGGACCTATGAGGGCGGCCTCCAAACACGTCTCCCCTGGAGGATGGTTCGAAGGGTCCAGGTGATCGACGGCATCTACCTCCTATACCGGCCTGGCGGCACCGCATTCTGGCTCCCAAGACGCGCTCTTACGAGCGACCAAGAGCACTTCCTCGTCGATCGGCTGCGAGAGGTCGGGCAGTTGCCCTAACTAAGCAGGCCTTGCCTGCAGCGTTCTCTCAACCGGTTGCCCTTACCCCGACCATGTCCCCAGGGGAAGTCACGTGATCTTGACTCAATCCAGCTTCAAAGTGATAACTTGGTACGGCTTAAACGGCACGACGACCGCCGAACCCTCCACGACCGCTGGGCTCTCCTCCTCTTCTAGGCCGTTGGTGAACGTAGCCTTCTTGAACGGCAGCCTCGACGTCACCCGGGCGACGCCGCGGCCGCCGTGGCATTCGTAGAGCCGGAGGATCGTCGCATCGCTTTCCTCGGCGCGCTTGACCGTGTCGAGCACGAGGTTGGGGTTGTCGCAGGAGAAGAAGCTTTTGGGCTCTGCATGGCCGGCGACGAATCGGATCGGCACGTTGAACCGGTATCCCTCCGCGACGACCCCGGCTTCGCGCCAGTCCCCCGCGTGGGGCATGATCGCGTAGGCGAACCTCTGTAATCCGCGGTCCGCGGCCGGGTCGGGAAAGCTGGTGGCGCGGAGGAGGGAGATCGCCATCTTGTTCCCGTAGGTGTTGAAACCGTATTTGCTCTCGCTCAGCAGCCCGACGCCGAAGCCGTGCTCGCTGAGGTCGACGAACTTGTGCCCGGGGACTTCGAAGCGCGCGAAGTCGTAGCTCGTGTTGTAGTGGGTCGGGCGCTCGGTAACGCCGAATTGCATCTCGTATGTCGCGAACATCGAGCGGACGTCGACCGGGAATTCGACCTTGAGGAACTTGAAGTCCTCGTCCCAATCGACCTCGGTTTCGAAGTTCAGGCGTCTGCTACCGGCGGCGAGACGGACGATCTGTTTGACCATACTCGCCTTTCCGATCTGCCATTGGAACTCGAGCGAGCCGCGGAGCGGGTCGTTTTCGACAAGGCGGCAGGAGACGGCGCCC
>Ga0209415_10009783_pt1 | contig 16411 bp, 15 predicted proteins | sample PeaSoiSIISIP2007_FD_187696 | JGI IMG/M metagenome (GOLD analysis project Ga0209415, IMG submission 187696) | Peat soil microbial communities from Weissenstadt, Germany - SII-SIP-2007 (SPAdes) (version 2) | ecosystem: Environmental > Terrestrial > Soil > Wetlands > Peat | place: Germany...
CCAGGGCCGGCATCATGCTGGTACCCTCCACCTTCACCGGCTGATAAAGGAACAGGATGATCATGACCGCGATGACCACCGAGAGGGTGAGGTCCCGAAGCCAGTGGAAGATTGCGCGCAATGGGGACAAAGATCGGGTGACAGGCTCGACGGCGGGGGTCACTTCCACGGGAGTCATTGCAGGCGCAGCGAACGTCTTCTATTAAAACATGATGCATTTCTGAGCGGCAACGGGTACCTGGAAATCGGGTACCGTACTATAACTCTTCTTCGCTTACTTCGATCTCAAGTGAGAGCAGTGCGGCTCCGTGGGTCTTGCCCTGGGCGTCGGTTCGGAGGGAGATGGTGCCGCCGCCGTCGAGGGCCTCGTAGAGCAGGAAGTTGAGGGCGGCGAGGTTGGGGAGTTCGAAGCGTTCGACACGACCGCCAACGAGATCGCCGAAATGGACTTTGACGCGGGCAGCGGTTAACTCGCGAAACAGGATCGGATAATATTCCTGTTTGTAAGCGATTACGCCGATGTTTGAAAGATCTCCTTTATCGCCGGAGCGGGTGTGCGCGATGCGCGAAAGCGGGATCTTCATTCGACCACCTCGACACTGGGATGGATGGCCTCGCGGGGGATGAGTGCCGGCCAGTAGGCGACGATCTCGCGGACCTTGGGACGGCCTTCGCCATAGCCGGTGGCACCGGGCGGGCCGTTGAGTACAAGCGGGATCAGCTCGCGGGTGAAGCGGTCCACGGCCTTGCGGTCTTCGCCACGGACGCCGATGCGGAGCTCGACCTCGGGCGGGTCAGCCACAGGCGGTGCGGCCAGACCGAGACACGCGTTGACCCCAAAGTGCTCGGTGTGGATCTTCTCGAAGTGGAGCCCGAGCTGATCGAGGTGGGTCCGGACGATCCGGTCGGCGATTTGGGCCTTTTCGAGGGCCTGAGGCCAGGTGAATACAAGTGTCCCGGTTGCTTTCCATCCGTAGTGATAGCTCATGGATAGCTTTAAGGTTGGCGGGCCGGGTTCACCGCGGACTCCGGTACAACGGACACGGTCGGGGCCGTCGTCTGAAAGCTGGATGGTGGTGAAATCGGCGATGCAGTCGGCCATGACGTAGCGGCGCGGGTCACCGATTTCGTAGAGCAGTTGCTCCTTGACCACGGCGGTGTTGACGCGCCCTCCGGTGCCGGGGTGTTTGGTCACGGCGAAGGAGCCATCGGGTTCCATTTCAACGATCGGGAAGCCGATGTTGGCGAGGTCGGGGATGGTCTGCCAGTCCACCTGGCAGTTGCCGCCGGTGCACTGTGCGCCGCATTCGATGACGTGGCCGGCAACAGTGCCCGCGGCGAGGAGGTCGTGGTCGGCTGTAGACCAGCCAAATTGGTGGATCATAGGCGCGAGAGCCAGGGCGGAGTCGGTGCAACGGCCGGTGATGATTACGTCGGCCCCGGTGGCGAGGGCTTCGGCGATGGGGAACGCGCCGAGGTAGGCGTTGGCGCTCTGGATCCTATCGCGGATGGTCGACAGCGGCGCGCCGGTGTCCATGTTGAGCATCTCGTGGCCGGCGGCGAGGAGGGATTCGAGCGAGGGCAGGATGTCGTCACCGAGGACGACGGCGACTTTGAGATCGGGGGCGAGGCGGCGGACTTCTTTCGCGCAGGCAATCGGGTTGACCCCGCCGGCGTTGGCGAGCACGCGGATGTGCCGCTCGCGGATGCGGTTGGCGATGCGCCCGATGAGTGCGGGGAAATCGCGCGCGTAGCCGAGCGCCGGGTCGGCCGCTTTCTGCTTCTGCAGAATCGACATGGTGACCTCGGCGAGGTAATCGAGCATGAGGTAGTCGAGAGGGCCCTGCTCGACCAGGCGCACCGGCGCTTCCAGCCAGTCGCCCCAAAAGCCCTGTCCGTTGGCGATGCGGATCATAAAACCAGGGAGCGTCCCCGGGTGGACGCGTCCAGGGCGAAGGCGAGGACGCGGCGGGTTTCGAGCGGATCGATCAGCGCGTCCACGTGGCCGCGGGCGGCGGCATAGCGGGCATCAAGCCAGTGCTCGTAATCGGCGCGGGTCTTTTCGGCGCGTTCCTTCATCTCCTGGGGCACGGTGGCGCCGTAGATGGCCTGCACGGCAGACTCGCCCTCCATCACGCCGATGCGCGCGGTCGGCCACCCAAAAGTGAAGTTCGGATCGAAGCCCTGACCAGCCATGGCGTAGTATCCGGCACCGCTCGCATGGTTCAGTGTGAGGACGATCTTCGGCACGGTGGCGCAGGCCATGGTCTCCACCATTTCAGCTCCCGCACGGATGATGGCCTCGCTTTCGGCCTCCACACCCACCATGAAGCCGGAGACGTCCTGGAAGTAAACCAACGGAGTGCCACCGCGATTTGCGGTCTCGACGAAATACGCCACCTTGCGCGCCGATTCGGTGTAGACGATGCCGCCGATGCGCGCGCCGCTTTGTGCTTTCAGGAAACCACGGCGATTGGCGATGAGCGCGATGGGGCGCCCGGCGAGGCGGCAGTTCGCGCAGAGCATTTCGGGAGCGTACTCGGGCTGGAATTCCAGAAAATCGCCGGCATCGACGATGCATTGGACAACGGCCTCCATGTCGTAGGGGAGCCGGTGATCGTCGGGCAGCAGATCGTAGAGAGCTTCGGCCGGTTTGGCCGGGGCGGTTCCCCGCGGCGCGGCGGTGGGCTCGGGCATCTCACGGAATTTCTGGCGGATGATGTTGAGGCATTCGCGGTCGTCGGCAGCCCGGTAGTGCGCGACGCCGCTGACCGTGGTGTGCATGCGCGCGCCGCCGAGCGTTTCCGCGTCAACGCTCTGGCCGACAGCTCCCTTCACCAGATTCGGCCCGCCGAGGCCCATGAAGCTGGTGCCTTCCACCATGACGATCACGTCGCTCAAGGCGGGGAGATACGCGCCACCGGCGATGCACGGTCCCATGACCGCGGCGACCTGGGGGATGCGCAGCACGCGGCGCATGAGCGAGTTGTAGTAGAAGATGCGCGCGGCACCATATTGGCCGGGGAAAATACCGTCCTGCAACGGCAGATTCACGCCGGCCGAATCCACCAGATAGACGATGGGCAGCCGGTTGCGCATGGCGATTTCCTGCGCGCGGAGAATCTTCGTAATGGTCTCGGGCCACCACGCGCCGGCTTTCACCGTGGCGTCGTTGGCGACGATCACCGCCGTGCGGCCCTCGATCTTCGCGAGTCCGGTGACCACGCCTGCGCCAGGCGCCTGGCCGTCGTAACGGTCCCACGCGATGAGCAGGCCGATTTCGAGGAACATCGAGGCCGGATCGACGAGGGCGGCGATGCGCTCGCGGGCAGTGAGCTTGCGCTCGCGATGCTGTTTTTCGACTTTGGCCGGACCCCCGCCCGCGCGCAGCTTCTCCTCGAGGGTGTGCAGCTCTTCCACGAGCTGCCGCATTCTGCTCAATGTTAATCTCTCCGCCACCGTCGCGAGACTCCGCCGCCGTGCGCGCCAACATCGATAACCACGGCGATGACGATGAATATCAGATTGATTCCCTCCAGGTGGCGGCCGGTGTTCACCTCCCATGCGTAGACGACGGTGGTGAGGGGCAGGAAGATGAACCCCAGGATGGGCATCAGCCAATGGTGGTGGAACGCGCGGTCCAGATAAGTGGAAAAGAAGAACATCAGAACCAGCACGATTCGCGGGGACAGGAGCAGGATCGCGAGCAGCAGGCAGCAGGGCATCGATGGGTCTCGCCTCCTCGGGGACCATATCGTAGAGTACCGTTCTTCTAAACTGGTTTCATCCAGTACATCATTGCCAGGTTCGCGCTGTTCACCCTCGCGTGGGGACCGCGCCGGCTTTCGCTGGCCATCGCGCGATTCTATACCGGGGCGCTGGATCTGTTTGTACCGCGCCTGCGGCGGGTGGCGCGACGGAATCTGGAGCTGGCGGGCTATCCGGCGGGCGAGCGGGAACGGATCATCGACGGGGTGTTCCTGTCCATCGCGCGGCTGCTGATGACGTTCGCGCGGTTTCCCCGGCTGAATCGAGGGAACATTGCAAGCTGGATTCGATACGAGGGACTGGAGCATTTCGAAGAAGCGCAAGGGCGGGGACACGGCGTGCTGTTCGCGACGGCGCACTTCGGCAACTGGGAGCTGAGCGCGTTCGCCCACGGACTGCTCAGCGAGCCGATGAACGTGGTGGTGCGGCCGCTGGACAATCCGGCCGTTGACAGACTGGTGGAAACGCGTCGGCAGCTCTCGGGGAATCGGTTGATTCAGAAGAAGGATGCAGCGCGGGGGATTCTGCGGGCGCTGGCCGCAAACGAGGCCGTAGGGGTTCTGATCGATCAGAATTCGTCGCTGGCCGAGGGCGTGTTCGTGCACTTCTTCGGCGTGCCGGCGTGCGCGAATGCGGCGTTCGCGAAGATCGCGGCGCGGAGCGGAGCGGCGGTGATTCCGGGGTTTGCCGTGTGGGAGGCAGACGAGGAGCGTTACGTGCTGCGGTTTTTCCCGCCGCTTGAGATCACCGGCGACGCGACGGCGGACACGCAGCGTCTGCACTCTGTGCTCGAAGAGGTGATCCGGCGTAATCCGGATCAGTGGCTATGGATCCACCGCCGGTGGAAGACGCGGCCGGCGGGAGAGCGGGCGATTTACTAGCGAGCCGTCTGTTATTCCCCAGCCCCACGGCTTGCGGCCTCGCCCAGGAAGCTCACCAGCTCGGCGTTGACCTCGTCGGCGTGGGTCCAGTTGGCCGCGTGGGGGCCGCCCTTCACGACGTGGAGGCGGGCCCCGCGAATCATTTGCGCGGTGCGCTGGCCGGCGGACTGGAACGGCACAATCCGGTCCGCGTCCCCGTGAATGACGAGCGTCGGTACATTAATGCGTTTCACGTCGGCGCGGAAGTCCTCGTGCCAGGTGGGCACGCAGACATAACTGGCGATGGCTGAGGCCGACGCCGCCACGGCAAAGCTGGCCCGTACCGCCTCCTGACCGATGCCCTTCCCCATGAGGACATCGGTGTTATAGAAGTCCTGGAAGAATTGCGCGAAGAACGCGTAGCGGTCGGCGGCGACGGCCTTCTGAATTCCCTCGAAGACGCTGCCGTCCACGCCTTCCGGGTTGTCGGCGGTCTTCAGCAGATATGGAGGCACGCCGCTCAGGATTGCCGCCTTATTGACGCGGCTGGAGCCATACTTCCCCAGGTAGCGAGCCACTTCGCCGCCACCCATGGAGAAGCCGGCGAGCGCGCATCCGCGCAGATCCAGGCGGGTGAGGAGCTTGTGCAGATCCTCGGCAAAGGTGTCGTAATTGTAACCGGTCGCCGGCTGGCTCGATTTGCCGAAACCGCGATGGTCGTAAGTTATGACACGGTGTCCGGCGGCAAGAAGCACCGGGACCTGCTTCTCCCATGATGCTCCGCTCAGTGGGTATCCGTGGATGAGGACTACCGGACTTCCCGAACCGTGGTCCTCATAGTACAGTTCGATATCGCCGGAGTTTTCCTTGCCGACAGTAATGTATGGCACAGAGACCTTCCCTTGGCTGAATGCGGACCCTGTATGGATGCGCCTGCGCTGTTGGTGTTTCAATCAATGTCGCGCGAACGAGGCAGCTTTGCCTTACTCGGCTCGCAGAGCCTGCATGGGATCGACGCGGGAGGCGCGGCGCGCCGGGATGTAGCTGGCCACAAGGGCCACCGCGATCAGAACAGCCGGCACAATGGCGAAGGTAAGCGGGTCCACGGTGCTGACGCCGAACAGCAGGCTGGACATGTAACGGGTGAGGGCAAACGCAGCGGCGAGACCAAGAGCCACGCCGATCAGGACCAGGCGAGTTCCCTGCCCGATCACCAGCCGAAGGAGCGCGGCGCGGTCGGCTCCGAGCGCCACGCGGATGCCCAGCTCACGGGTGCGCAGCGTGACCACATAAGCCAGAACTCCATAAAGACCGAGGGAGGCGAGAATCAGCGCAAGCGCGGCGAATACGCCAAGGATGGTCATGTTGAAACGACGCGGGGCCAGCCAGCTATGAAGCTCGCCCTCCATGGGCCGCATTCGCTCCACGGGCTGCTGAGGATCGATGTTCCATACGAGCCGCCGCAGGGCGGGACCGAGTGCAGCCGGGTCGCCCGTGGTGCGCACTGCCAGATTAATCGTCGCGAAGTCGCGAGCCGGCGCGTAGACCTCGGGGCGCATGACGGCATCGGGACCGAGTTGGTGGGTGTCGCCCACAATACCGATGACGGTGAATCGCTGATCTTTGAAGCGAACCACTTTGCCGAGCGCACTTTCGTTCGGCCAGTTCTCGTGTGCGAACGAATCCGTGACGATCGCGACGGTCGCCTGCTTTGCTTCGGCGTCGGAGCGGCTGAAGTCACGGCCCACGCGAACGGGAATGCGCATTGTCTGGAAGAAGCCTTCGCTGACGTTGTTTATGCTCGCAATCCGCCATCCTTCGGGCTTCGGGGGCGCGCCTTCGATATCGTAGTTGGATTCGCTGACGCTCTCCATGGGCATGCCGGTGGAGATGCTGGCGGACAGGAAGCCGGGTAGATGCTCGACGCCATCCAATAGCCGATCGCAAAACGCATGGACGGCCGCGCTATCGGACGGATTCAGAAGGTTGATCTGGGTGGTGAGCAGGTGATCCGCACGGAAACCAAGGTCCACATTCATGAGCAGGCTCAGGCTGCGGATCATGAGACCTGCGCCCGCAAGCAGCATCAGAGCCAGAGCCACCTGGCCGACGACCATGGAATTGCGCATCCACTGAGGCCCGCTGCCGATGGAACGCCCGCCCTGGCTCAGCGATTCATTCAGATTGGCGCGGGTGCCGTGCAGCGCGGGAGCGAGGCCGAAGACGAGACCGGTCAGCACCGAAACCGCGAACGTGAAGCCGAGTACGAGGGGGTCGAGACGGAGTTCATGGAAGCCGTGAACATCGGGGGGCGCCAGAGCGGTGATGGCGGACATGCCCCAGACGACAAGGATCGATCCCACGGCGGCACCGATCAGGCTCAGCAACAGGCTCTCAGTGAGGAGCATTCGAACGATCTGCCTGCGCCGCGCTCCCAGGGCCAGGCGAATCGCGATTTCACGCTCACGCCCGACCGCGCGGGCCAGCAGGAGATTGGCGACATTGGCGCAGGCGATGAGGAGCACGAAGCCGACGGCGATCTGCAGCACCAGCAGCGCGCGACGCATATCGGCTCCCACATCTTCATCGCCAAGCGGGAACACGTTTACGCCGAAACCCTTGTTGGCATCGGGGTGCGCGACCCGGAGGCGATTCGCAATCACCGTCATCTCGCCGCGGGCACCGGCGAGGCTGACGCCCGGTCGCAGGCGGCCGTACACCAGATAGAGCCGGCCCCACATTTCCTGCTCGCCTTTTGTGGCGCTGGTGTCCAGCGGCATCCAGACTTCGGCCTTCTTCTGATCGAAGCCTTCCCACACGGCCGGCAGTTCGAAGCCGGCGGGCATGACGCCAATGATGGAGCGATCCACGCCGTCCACGCGAATGGTGCGGCCAGCCAGATTCACGTCATCTGCAAAGCGCCGGCGATAGAGATCGGCGCTCACCATGACCACTCGATCGGCCGCCGTGCGAGCCTCCTCCGCCGTGAAGGTGCGTCCGAACGCCGGATGCACGCCAAGCAGCGCGAAGAGCGCCGGGTCGGCCTGAATCGCATCCACGCGCTCCGGGCGATCGCCAGCCGAACGCGCGCCGATGTTGCAATTGGTGGGGAGAAAAGCAGCCATTCCCTCAAACGAATGGCTCTGGCGGCGCCACTCCTGAAAGTTCCCCAGGGCCACGGGCATGCGCTCTTTGAGGAACTCCATCATCTGCGGGTTGCTTTCCCAGATCATGACCAGGCGCGACGGCTCGCGCAGGCTGCGCAACGGGGCGGAGTTCAGGAGGACGGCGTTGACCACGCTGAAGATGGCGGTGTTGGCGCCCATGCCGAGCGCGAGAGCAAGCACCGCGATCAGCGTCAGCCCCGGGTTCTGGCGCACTGAGCGCAGTGCGTATCTTACATCCTGGAACAAAGACATGAACTCGGCTCCATTTCAGCCAGCGTATTCGAGCACCACGATAGTGACGTCGTCGTCCGGAACGGGGGTTCCGGTGAAGTCCGAAACGGCGCTTTCGAGTGCACCGCGGAGCTCTTCCAGCCCCTCGTCGCGGTGATCGGCGATGAACTGAGGCAGAGCTGCCTGGTCGAAGAACTCGCCCGCATCGTTCTCGGCTTCCGACAGGCCATCGCTGAAGAGAAGCACGCGATCACCGGGCATGACGCGCTCTTCCAGCACCTCGTAGACGGCAACGTCGAGCATGCCCAGAGGAAGCCCCGTGCTGGCCAGGCGTAAAGTTTCGCCGCTGCGCCGAATCAGGTATGGCCGCGGATGGCCGGCGTTCACCCAGCGCAAAGTGCCATCGCGGCGAATGGAACAACAAATGGCGGTCGCGTACTTTTCGCCCTGGGTACGGTCATTCAGAAAATGGTTCACGCGCGACATCATGACTTCGATCGGCAGCGCCGCCTCGGCGCCCAGCAGAAATGCTCCCTGAAGCAGAGCTGCAAGCAACGCCGCACTTACGCCTTTGCCGGAGACATCCGCCACCACAATAGCCCAGACATCGGGAGCAATCGCGCGCAGGTCATAATAATCGCCGCCCACCTCGCGCGATGGGATGGAGGACGCGGCCGCGCGGAACCAGCCGCTGAGGGGAAGCTCGCGCGGGAGCAGATCGTTCTGAATTCTGCGGGCAACGTTCAGCTCCTCTTCCATGCGCTGTTTGGCCCGCTCTTCCTCCACGAGGCGGGCGTTCTCGAGCACGGTGGAAGCTTCCAGAGCGAGCGTCTGCAGGAGTTCGCGATTGCCTGCGGAAAGATCGGCCTGCACCTCACGCGAGTCGAGGTAGAGCAGCCCGACGGTGTCCCTCACGGTGGTGAGCAGCGTTTCCTGAAGAGATCCAGTGCGAACCCGCACCAATGGCACGCACACAACGCTGCACAGTTCAAGGTTGGCTACGGACATAGACGCGTGCGCGCCCTGCTGGGCCAGCGGATCGAAATTCATGGTGAGCAGCTCGCGGCGTGTGTTCAGTGCGTGATGGATCACCGAAACCGGCACCTGCAGCTCGGCATCGGTGAGAGCCGCGCCGAAACGGTCGCGGGCAATTCGCACATACAGACTGTCCTTGTCGCCGAGTAACAGAAAGCCGCGCTCCGTGGAAGTAATGGCCAGCGCAGCGTCGACAACCGAGGCAAGTACTTCGTCCGAAGACAAGGAGCTCTGCAGCGCACGCGAAACCTCGGCCAGCGCGCGCAGCTTCCCCAGACCCGCCGAGCCCGTGCCGCCGGGCGAGACCGGCAGCGTCGCTCGTTCCAGAAGCCGCCCAAGCTCTTCCTCCTCGAGGCTGAAGATCAGCTTGTACGAATCGGCGAAACCGAACTCGATACGATCGGCGGGAACCAGGCGGTGGCGCTCCACCCGGTGGCCGTTCACGTAAATGCCGTGGCGGCTCCGGAGGTCCTCGATGTACCAGGAGCCTTCGTCGAGGACAATGCGCGCGTGCGTACGCGAAGCGCGGTTATCCCGAATCACCAGATGGTTGTCGCTCTGCCGGCCAATGACAAAGGGCAAAGGGTGGAGGGCGATGCGCGTGCGCGTTCCCGATGGATTGATCACCACCAGGCCGGCCGTACGCCCGGGCTGCCCCTGCGGCGCTGCTGACATTAGTGTCTCCGCGCGCTCCTGCCCGTGGCCGGAAGAGTCTCCGCGGTGGCCTCGCTGACCTCATGCGTGCGCAGCGCCTGGCAATGCGAGCAATAGCCGCCGACTTCGGTACGGGCGATCAGGATTTGAAAACCAAAGTGCGCCTCGATCTGACGGCGCAGGCGCTGCAACGGCTCTCCGTAGAATTCCTCGATGCGGCCGCAGCGGAGGCAAATGACGTGGGCGTGCTCGCCCTTCATACGAGTTTCGTAATAGTGCTGATCGCCCGCGTGATGCATCAGGTCGAGCTCGTCCACGAGACCGCCGTTCTTGAGCATCTTGAGCGTGCGATAGACGGTGACGCGGTTCATTTTCGGATCGCGCTGGCGGGCGAGTTGGAAGAGTTGCTCGGCGTCGAGGTGTTGGCCGGACTGATCGATGAGTTCGAGCAGAATCTGGCGCTGGCGGGTGAGACGCACACCGCGCTGGCGGAGGGAGTCTCTGATGCCCTCGGCTGGCGGTTCGCTGTTTGGGCCGTTGCGCTTCACAGGTGCGTCCGCTTTCATGAGGGTATCAAATCGGCGGCAAATCGGTGACGGGCGGCTGCTAGAATCAACCAGATCGATGTTCCGGAAGGTGCTGATTGCCAACCGCGGCGAGATCGCGGTGCGCGTGATTCGGGCGCTGCGCGAGATGGGGATCGCCAGCGTCGCGGTCTATTCGGACGCCGACCGGCGCTCGCTGCATGTGCGGCGCGCCGATGAAGCCGAGCACGTGGGCGGATCGCCATCGGACGACAGCTACCTGCGCATCGATCGCGTCCTCGATGCGGCGAGAAAGCACGGCGCTGACGCGATTCATCCGGGCTATGGGTTTCTGAGCGAGAACGCCGAGTTTGCGGCGGCCTGTGCGGCGCAGGGCGTGACCTTCATCGGACCGCCGCCTGAGGCCATCAGCGCACTGGGGTCCAAGACGGAAGCGCGCAAACTGGCCCTGCGTGTGGGCGTTCCGGTGGTGCCGGGAACCGAGGAACCGCTCGGTGGCCTGCACGATGCGCAGCAGGCGGCACGCCGAATCGGATATCCGGTGATGCTGAAAGCGGCGGCGGGTGGCGGCGGCAAGGGGATGCGCCGGGTGGATTCGGAAGCGGAACTTGAACCGGCTTTGCGGGATGCGTCGAGCGAGGCGCAACGATCGTTCGGCAGCGATGAAATCTATCTGGAGAAGCTGCTCATCAACCCGCGCCACATCGAGATTCAGCTCATCGGCGATCTGCACGGAAACACGATCCACCTTGGCGAGCGTGAATGCTCTCTACAGCGCCGGCACCAGAAGGTGCTGGAGGAGTGCCCGTCGCCGCTGGTCGCGGAGCATCCGGAACTGCGGCACGAAATGGGCGCGGCAGCGCTGAAACTGGCGCGAGCAGCCGGTTATGTGAACGCCGGCACCGCGGAGTTTCTGGTGGATGGCGATGGCCGGTTCTATTTCCTCGAAATGAACACGCGGCTGCAGGTGGAGCATCCGGTGACGGAGTGGGTAACCGGGCTGGATCTGGTCCATCTGCAGTTGCGCATCGCGGCGGGCGAGCCACTGGGGATTCGGCAATCGGACGTGAAGTGGCAGGGAGCGGCCATCGAGTGCCGCATATGCGCGGAGGATCCGGAATATGGCTTCTTCCCTTCCCCGGGTCACATTGTGCACCTTGCCGAACCTGCGGGACCCGGTGTGCGCGTCGATTCGGGCGTATATTCGGGGTGGGACATTCCGCTGGAATACGATCCGCTGCTGGCCAAACTCACGGTCCACGGGCCCGATCGGGACGCGGCAATTGCGCGAGCGCGGCGCGCCATCGACGAGTACGCGATCACCGGCGTGACCACGAACCTCCGGTTCTTCCGAGATCTGCTGCGCGATGAGGAGTTCATCAGCGGCCGGCTGCACACCGGCTTTATCGAGGAATTCCTGGCGCGCCGTCCGCGGCACGAGCCGAACTCGCACTACGATGTTCTGGCCGCCGTGGTGGCGGCGATGCACACCCGCGACACCGAACCGGAACGCACCGATCACCTCCACGGCTCGCGCTGGGTCAGCGAGGGCCGGAGGCGGATGCTGCGATGAAGTGGAGCGTCACCGTGGATTCGCGGGTGGTGAAGGTCGATCTTACGGCGCTGCCGGATCTTCAGGAAGTGGAGCCGGGGGTCTACTCGCTCGTGCAGGATGGCCAAAGCTACGAGATTCGCGTGGCGCACGTGAATGGCGCGCACCAGGTGGACGTCGCCGGACGCCGCTTGATTGTGGATGCCACGGACCCGCATCGCGCTGCGCCGCGGCGCAGGAGCGAAGGTCCGCAAAACATCGCCGCCGCCATGCCCGGAAAAGTGATTCGCGTGCTGGTCAAAGAGGGCGATGCGGTGGAGACGGGCCAGGGGCTGGTTGTGGTGGAAGCGATGAAGATGCAGAATGAGGTGCAGTCGCCGCGGGCGGCCCGCGTTATGAAGGTTGCAGCGAAGGTCGGGGCTACCGTCGCGGCGGGAGAAGTGCTGGTTACCATCGAATAAAGTGACCGAACGACTCTACTATCACGACAGCTACCTCAGCCGCTTCCACGCACGCGTGGTGGACGCGGACGCAGCGCGAACGCGCATCTATCTCGACCGGACAGCGTTCTATCCCGCCTCCGGAGGCCAGCCTTTCGATACCGGCATGCTCGGCGGCGCGCCGGTGGTGGAAGTGATCGACGAGGGCGAACGGGTGGCGCACGTCACCGCCGCGCCGGTGGCGGAGATGGACGTCGAGTGCGTCGTCGATCGGGTGCGCCGGTTCGATCATATGCAGCAGCACACTGGCCAGCACCTGCTCTCCGCGGTGTTCGTCGAGCTGCTCGACGCGCCCACGGTGAGTTTTCACCTCGGCGCGGACACCTGCACCATCGACATCCAGCGCGATTCGCTGAGCGCCGACGAAGTCCGCAAAGTGGAGAAGCGCGCGAATGAAATCGTGACCGAGAATCGGCCGGTGACGCTGACGTTTCACGATGCGAAGGAGGATCTCGGACTGCGAAAAGCCTCCGAACGCGAGGGCGAGCTTCGCGTGGTCAGCATCGCCGATCTGGATCGCAGCGCCTGCGGAGGCACCCACGTGCGCGCAACTGGCGAGATCGGGCCGATCGTGATCCGCAAGCTGGACCGCATTCGGGGAATCGTACGCGTCGAGTTCCTGTGCGGCATGCGCACTATTCTCCGGGCGCGCCGCGATTTCGAGGCGCTGCAGGCGGTATCGCGGGCGCTGTCGTGCCCCCTGGATGAGGCACCCGCGCTGGTGGCGGCGCAGCAGGAGCGTTTACAATCGGCCGAAAAAGCGCGGGCACGCCTGGCCACGGAGCTGGCGAAAACCGAAGGTCGTGAATTGTGGGGCAGCACAGCGCCGGGAGCATCCGGGCGACGGTTTGCCTCACGAACCGTGCCGGCTTTCAACGACGAAACGCGCGCGCTGGCCCAGAGCTTCATCGCCGGTTCTGCATCCTGTTTCATGGCCATCGCCGACGACCCGCCGGGAATCCTGTTGGCCACTTCTTCCGACAGCGGGCTGCATGCGGGCAATCTCCTGAAGGCCGCTGTAACACGACACGGTGGACGCGGCGGCGGGAATGCGGCGCTGGCGCAGGGCAGCTTGCCCTCGAAGCAGGCTCTGGACGCCGCGCGTGAGGAACTGGAACGGGAAACCGGATAGCCGCGATCAAGGTGATGTCGCCGAAACAAAACGGATGGTGACTGGGAATCGTCCAGCCGTGCGCAACGCCTCCAGCGGCTCGCGCTCGTACAGCCCCTCCAGCATGTTCCGGTCGTCGTAGACAAACAGGCGATCATATTCCTCGTCCGGCACATTCGACGCGTGGACGAGTCGGGTTGTGGCTGAAGCAGATTCCGGCTCGGAATCGGGCACCACCACCGTCCACATACGGGTAGACCCGAATTCGGCAGAGACAAAATTCGACACGTGGAAGATACTCAGTGGACTGGCGAGTCCGAAGACAAGATTGTTCCGGGCGGCGGCGGGATGGTCACGTAGTATGGGCATGGTCCTCAGGAATGTGGCCTGCAGCCGCTCATGATTTCGCAGCGACGTGCGCTCGAGATTCGGTCTGGCATAGTCTCTCAGACATAGCGCACAGAGCAGCAACGCGACCGCCCAGGCGCCGGTACGGGCGCGCGGTCCGGTTGGCAGCAGAGTCGCAGTTGTCAGAATCGGCGCCGCAAACAAAAGCACGCCCAGCCAGCCGTAAGCGGTAACGAGATGGTTGGGGAGAGTGGCATTCGGGAACAGCGTGCTGCCGGCCAGCAGCGCCAGCACGACGCCGATCCACGCGGTCCGCCGATTGCGCCAGAAGCTGACAGCGACACAGATTGCAACGGCGATCAGTGGCGCCGAGTGGACCATCTCCCTGACCAGGCGAAACCAGCAACGAATCACGGACCTCGGCTCAAGGTTCGTGTAGTACGGATCGGTGACCGGCGTGGCGGTGTGAAACAAGGTCCACACGTGCGCAGTATGAGCGATCGACACTGCCGCAAAGACCGCACTGGCTGCTGCGCACAGAAGCGCGGTCCACCTGTCGCGGCGGCTGACCAGCGCCTGCACAAGAAAGAACAGAACCAGCGCGGGGATGTAGGGTTCCTTGATTTCGGTGAGACAGAAGCTGAAGAACAACGCCACGGCGACGAGCCAGCGCCGTCGCGTCTCCACGTAGCCTTGCCAGAGGTGGCAAACCAGCATCAGGCACGTGAATGACAGAACGGCGAAGGGATCGATCTTGTAGCTCCAGTAATACTGCGGGTGAGCGAATACCACAACCAGAAAGACGCACACACCCACGAGCGCCACCCGGCGTTTCATGAGGCGCTCGACGTAGAAAATCAGCAGAACGGCGTTCGCAATTGTCCCGGCGTAGATGGGCAACAACATGTAATTCAGGCCCAGCCGTCCGCAAAGGTCAATCAGAATATGGGCGAGAGGCCGCGGGTACGACACAATATAACGGCCGAGTCCATAGCCCTCGCGCGGCATGGCAAGGTATTCGAAATGATCCGGCAGGAACGGCTGGGAAGGCGCCAGATAGCCCGGAAAGAAGAGAACGAGAATGCCGACGGAAGCGATCGCACTCATTGCCGTCAGCACGGCCAACCGGATGATCTGGTCGCCAGCAGACGCCGCGCCGGCGGGTTTGTCCATGCGGATCGCGCCTCGTCTAATCGACCATGTTACAACTACATCTATGGAGCCGATGTTCCTGCGCGATGTCGAGAACGCCGATGAAAAAAGCGCGTTCGCGGATTTAGTCCGTGCCGCCCGCCAGAGCGGCGCGCCTTATCCGCAGATCTGGCACATGTTCGCATTCAAGCCGCAAGTGACGAAGCATCTGGAGCGGTTCACGCAGGGCATCATGCGGGAAGCCGGGCCATTGTCGCCGGGGATTCGCGAGCTGATCGCGGCCTACACGTCGTCGCGGAATCAGTGCCCGTTTTGAGTGAAGTCGCACGCCGCGGTCGCGGCGGAACTATTGCAGGACGAAAAGCTGGTGGAGGAGGTGCTGCGCGACGTGGAAACCTCACGCCTGCCGGACCCCGAGAAAGCACTCATCCGTTTCGTGGACAAAGTGAACCGCGATTCGGTGAACATCGGCCCGGCGGACATTGAGAAGCTGCACGCGGCAGGCTACACCGACGAAGCCATCTACTACGCCATCACCGTCTGCGCTCTGTTCAATTTCTATAACCGCTGGATCGACGCCAGCGGCGTTCATGCGCTCTCGGACGAGGATCACCGCAACGGCGGGAAACGGTCGGCGAAGTTCGGGTACACGCGCACGCCGTTGAACGAATAGCCTTTACACGTTAAAGTCTCTCAATCAACACAACCATGCCGGGCGTTCCTGTGTTAAGTTACCCGAGAGGGAGAGACCGACCATGCTCACTTCGCGCCTCGTTCGTATTGCTGTGCTGGCCATCGCGCTGACGGCTTCCGTGTCGTTCGCCGGAGTCTTCATTTCCGTAGGGTTCGCGCCACCCGTGCTGCCTGTGTATGTGCAGCCGGTTTGTCCAGGCGACGGGTATATGTGGGTTCCCGGCTACTGGGCCTACGGCGCCGCTGGGTATTACTGGGTTCCGGGCACATGGGTGCTGGCGCCGCGTCCCGGCCTGCTTTGGACGCCAGGCTATTGGGGCTGGGGTGGCGGTGCCTACATCTGGCACGGGGGATACTGGGGACCGCACATCGGCTTTTACGGCGGCGTGAACTACGGCTTCGGGTACACCGGCGTGGGTTACGTCGGCGGCGGATGGGTGGGCGGCGTGTTCCGCTACAACACGGCCGTCACCAACGTGAACGTAAACGTAGTGCACAACACCTACATCAACCGGACCGTCATCAATAACACGACGGTGAACAACAACGTCAGCTACAACGGGCCTGGCGGCGTCACCGCGAGACCGTCGCCGACCGAGCTCGCAGTGGAGCATGAACAACATATCGCGCCGACCTCGGCCCAGTTGAGCCACGAACGCGTCGCGAGCACCAATCGCGCAAATTTCGCCTCCGTAAACCACGGCACGCCATCGAACCCCGCGGTGAGCCGGCCGATGACTACCGCTTACCATCCGAACACTTCGGCGGGAAACACGGCGCACGCGCCCGCCTACC
>Ga0209415_10009784_pt1 | contig 16410 bp, 14 predicted proteins | sample PeaSoiSIISIP2007_FD_187696 | JGI IMG/M metagenome (GOLD analysis project Ga0209415, IMG submission 187696) | Peat soil microbial communities from Weissenstadt, Germany - SII-SIP-2007 (SPAdes) (version 2) | ecosystem: Environmental > Terrestrial > Soil > Wetlands > Peat | place: Germany...
ACCGACGTCGACACCTCGCTGATGGCCCGGAACCCCAAGCACGAGCGCAAGCAGGTCTTCGCCGCCGACCTGGGCAAAATCGGACGCGACTGAAAGACACGGGGCCGGGGCGGACGAGCGGCCCGTCCCGGCCACCGTCTGAGCCCACCACCTGCTGACGTGCCGAACACCGGTGTGCGATCGTGACGGACTGGACCAGGGTCCCGGTGGTGGTGGGCGGCGGCCAGGTGACCAACCGCCAGGAGGATCCGGCGGCCGCCCCCGATCCCTTCGACCTGATGGTGCAGGCGACGGGCCTGACCCTCTCCGGTGCCGGGAGCGCCGCCGTCGCCGACATCGACCACCTCTGGATGGTCCACTCCCTGTCGCTGCGTCACGGTGACCCGGCCCCGGTCCTGGCCGGGCGGCTGGGGATCACGGGCGCCGAGACACGGGTCTCGGGCATGGGCGGGAACATCCCCCAATGGCTGGTCAACCGGGCCGCCGAGCTGGTGGCCACCGGCACCCGTCCGCGCGTCCTCATCGCCGGCGCCGAGGCCCTGGCCACCCGGCGCCGGGCCCGGAAGCTCGGTATCGAGCTCGACTGGCCGTCGGCGCCGGGCTGGCCCGAGACCTGGCCCCCGCTCGAACCCGACGTGGGGACGCACCCGGTGGAGCGCGAGCACGGGCTCGTCCAGGCCACCACCATGTACGCGCTCATCGAGTCGGCCCTGGCCCACGCGGCGGGGCGCGGACCCGAGGCGCAGCGCCGGGCCATGGGTGAGCTCATGGCCCGGTTCAACGCGGTGGCCGCCGCCAATCCCCTCTCGTGGTTCGGGACCCGGCGCGACGGCACCGAGATCGCCACGGCGACACCGGACAACCGGATGATCTGCTTCCCCTATCCCAAGTACTGCAACGCCGTCATGGACGTGGACATGGGGGCCGCCGTGATCGTAACCGACGCGGCCACGGCGCGCGCCTGGGGGCTGGCCCCCGACGAGGTCGCCTACGTCGGCGGATGGGCCGACGCCCACGAGGTCTGGTACCTCTCGGAGCGGGAGCAGGTCCACACCGCCCCCGGCCTGGTGGCCTGCGCCCGGTCGGCGCTCGGGAGCGCCGGTGTCACGATGGACGACGTCGGCGCCTTCGATCTCTACGCCTGCTTCCCGAGCTCCATCGAGGTGGCCCGCGACAGCTTCGGCCTCGCCCCCGACGACCCCCGGCCGCTCACCCTCACCGGCGGTCTCCAGTACCACGGGGGACCGGGCAGCAATTACGTCACCCACAGCGTGGCCAACACCCTCGACTGGCTCCGGGCCGGGCACGGTGACGTGGCTCTGGTCCACGGGAACGGGTATTTCCTGACCAAGCAGGCCGTCGGCGTCTACACCGGCCGGCCTCCGGCCGCCGCCCCGGCGCCGCCCGACGGGCTGCAGGAACGGATCGACGCCCACGCCACGACGGTGCCCGTGGAGTCGTCGGCCGCCGGCCCGGGGACGATCCTCGCCTACACCGTCACCTACGAACGCGACGGCCGGCCGGGCGACGGGGTCATGATCGTCAACATCGGAGAGGGCCGGTCCCACACGGTGGCCCGGACCGACCCGGCCACGAGCGGCGTCCTGGTGTCCGAGGACGCCGTCGGGGCGGCGGTGACCTTGTCCCCGTCGGACCAGGGAAACGTGGCCCGCCTGACCTGAGCGGGCCCCCGTTCAGCCCTCGAGGGACAGAGCCTGTTCGGGACAGTTCTCCACGCCGGTCCGGGCGTCGTCCTCGCGCCCGGCGGGCACCTCGTCCACCAGCAGGACGCAGTGGCCGTAGTCGTCGGCGTCGAAGAGGTCGGGGGCCAGCACGTAGCAGCGGCCGTGACCCTGGCAACGGTCGGCGTCGAGCCGGATACGCACAGCCGACGTTCTCTACGGGGCCGGCGGGAACTGCAGCGGGAGGTGGTGCAGCGAGCGGAGACCCTCGGTGTACTCGAGCACCGTCCCGGGGACGAGCTCGTACTCGGGGATCCGCTTGTGCCATTCCCGCATCGCCACCCGGAGCTCCACGCGCGCCAGGTGCGAGCCGAGGCAACGGTGGACCCCGCCGCCGAAGGCGAGGTGGGGGTTCGGGTTGCGCATCAGGTCGACCGAGTCGACGCCGGGATGGTCGGTGGTGTCGGTGTTGGCCGCACCGATCAGGAGCATCACGTGCTCGCCGGCCTTCATCGGGCAGCCGTCGATCTCGACGTCCTCACCGAGCACCCGGGGGACGGCCGGGACCGGGCTCTCCCACCGAAGCAGCTCCTCGATGGCCGAGGGGATGACCGACTCGTCGCCCGCCACCTGGCGCCGGTGGTCGGGATTCTGCGAGAGATGGCCGAAGATGCAGTCGAGGGTGTCGGTGACCGTGTCGAGACCGGCGATGATGAAGAGGAAGCAGATGTCGAGGATCTCCTCGTCGGTCAGCCTGACCCCGTCCACCTCGGAGACCATGATCCTGGCCAGCAGGTCCTCGGTAGGGGCCCGGCGCCGTTGCTCCAGGGTCTTCTCGAAGTAGGCGTAGATGTTCTCGGCCGTCTTCTTCCGCGTGGGGGCCTGGTCCTCCATGGTGGCGCCGGAGGGTCGGATGATCCCGTCCTTCATGGCCAGGAAGAGGTCGAGGTCCTCGAGGGGCAGGCCCATGAGGCGGAGGAACACCGTGCACGGGAGGGGGACGGCGAAATCCTCGTGGAAGTCGCACGTCCCGCTGGCGGCGAAGTTGTCGATGGTCGAGTTGACGAGCTCGGCCACCTCACCTTCGAGGGCCGTCATGTGCCTGGGGGCGAACAGCGGGTCGAGGATCCGGCGGTACTTCACGTGCTTGGGGGGATCGACGCTCAGCGGGATGAGGGGCCGGATGTTGCCCAACTGGACGGCCTCGGGCCCCGAGGTGAACACGGCCGGTCGGCGCAGGGCCGCCTCCACGTCCTGGCGGTGGGTGAGCAGGTGGAACATCCCCTCGATGTTGTGGACGCGCTGCTGCCGCAACATCTCGGACATGGCCCGCGGGTCGTCGGCCGACGCCAGATCGACCATCAGCGACGGGGATTGGAGTTCGTCCTCGACGTCCATCGCACGTGCCTTTCACTACGGGCCACTGTCGTCATTTCGGCCACTGTCGCCACCACCCGCCACTGTCGCCACGGAGCGTGCCGAACCGGTGCCGGTCCGGGAAACTAGCGGTCACCGGCCGTCTGGGCCCGATCCCTGTCACGTTAGCTTTTCCTGACGCAGATGTCAGCCCTGACGGAAACGTCAGGGTCCGGCGGCGCCCGGCCGTGCCTGGGCGGCGGTCGCCGGGCCCCCGGGGACCGTCCACCCCGGTGCCTCAAGGACCGCTCCCCGGATGCCGACGCTCGGGTATCCGAACACTGCCCCTGACCTGGGCACAGTACGATCAGGCGAAGGAGACAAGGGAGTCGTCGTGGTCATCGCAGGCAGCGAGAGAGCGACCCGCCGTCGCAGCGTGCGACGGCAGCGCGGCTCGTCGCCCTTCCCCTTCGGTCCCGAGCTCCGCCAGGCACGCCAACGCCTGGGTCTCGGCCTCGACGGCGTCCAGGACCGCACCGGGGTCCGCGCCTTCTACCTCGAGGCCCTCGAGGAGGGCGACCTCACCCGTCTGCCCGACGAGAAGACGGCCCTGATCGCCGTGCGGCGCTACGCCGAGATCCTGGGACTCGACGCCGCCCCCATGACGCAGATCGTGGGCGAGCGGTGGCACACCGTGGGGGCAACCCGGACGCCGGAGCTGGTCGGGGCCACCCGGGCCACGCCCCGGGACGCCGGTGACTCCGCCGTCGTCCCCGCCGTCGGTGGCCACCTGAGCCGCTACCCGGGCGACACCTCGCACCTCCGGGCCTTCACCCAGACGGCCCAGGTGCCGCAGGTGACGGCCACCACCTCGACCGTCCGCCCCTCGCTGCCCCCGGGACTGAGATTCGACTCGACCGACTCCCTCCCGGTGACGAGGCGGCGCCCCGACCCCTACCCCGTCCCCATGGCCCTGCGGGTGGCGGTCTGGACGACGGTCGTCCTGCTCGTCCTCAGCGGGGCGGCCATCGGCGTCCACCACTGGCGGCCGGCGTGGTTGGCCAAGATCCACCTGGTGGCGGGGGCGGGTGCGACCCACCCGGCTCCGGGACCGCCCGCCGTCCGTCCGCACGGCCCTGTCGTCACGGAGACGGCGTCGGGGCCGCTGGCCGCCACGGTGACCGTCCGCTCCCCCGTCTACCAGGTGGTGGTGGCCACCCAGGCCCCGTGTTGGCTGCACGTGAGCAGCCCCGCCAGCTTCGCCCCCCTCTTCTCGTCCACCGTGCCGGCCGGCACCACCAAGACCTTCACGTCCGGGAACGGCCAGCTGTCGGTGGAGCTGGGGGCCAGCCATGTCACGGTGACGGTCCAGGTCCTGGGCAAGACCATCCCGGGCTGGGTCCTGAAGCCGACCTCGGCGCCGCTCGTGGTGAACTTCCGCTCGGCGCCCACCTGACCCCGGCGGCGGCGGACCCTCCCGTTTGCGCCACCGCCGTCCCCCCTGGTTCGCTGAGACCCGTGGCCGATCCCGACACCGGTGACCCCGACATCGTCGACGCCGGCAGCGGCAACGCCGGCACCGGCCAGATGGATGGCGACATCTACGGCTTCTGGGCCGTCTGCCGGCGTGACGACCCGGTCATGGCCATCGAAGGTCTCGGCATGGAGATGCGGATGCTCACCCGCTTCGCCGACGTCGACGCCGTGCTCCGCGACGCCGAACGCTTCCCGTCGCGGATCAACGCCGACACCATGGGACCGGTCATGGGCACCGTCATCCTGGCCATGGACGGCGACGAGCACCGCCGCCACCGCAACCTGGTGGCCCACGCCTTCCGGCCCTCGGCCCTGGTGCGGTGGGAGGACGAGCTCATCGCCCCCACCGTCCACCGGCTCATCGACACCATCGCCGGCACCGGCCGGTCCGACCTGGTGGCCGACGTCACCAGCCGCTACCCGGTCCAGGTGATCGCCGGTGTCCTCGGCGTCCCCACCGACGACTACGAGCTCTTCCAGCGCTGGGGCCTCGAGATCTCGAAGGGTCCCGAGGACTACGACGTCTCCAAGGCGGCCTCCCGGGCCATGCGGGACTACCTGACCCCTCTGGTCGAGCGGCGCAAGACCGACCCCGGTGACGACCTCGTCTCCGACATCGTCACGGCCGAGATCGACGGCGAGCGGTTGAGCGACGAGCACATCTACGGCTTTCTCCGTCTCCTGCTCCCGGCCGGGGCCGAGACGACCTTCCGGGCCCTCGGCAACTGCCTCCTGGCCCTGCTCTCCCGCCCGCCCGTCCTGGCCCGGGTGCGCGACGACCACTCCCTTCTCGACGCCGTCATCGAGGAGACGCTGCGGTGGGAGACGTCGGTGACCATGGTCAACCGCGAGACGGCCTGCCCGGTCGAAGTGGGCGGCGTCACCGTCCCGGCCGGGGTGTCGGTGGTCTGCGCCACCGGCTCCGCCAACCACGACGAGACCCGCTACGACAACGCCGAGGTCTGGGACATGGACCGCCCGCCCGCCGCCCACCTGGCCTTCGGGACCGGTCGCCACCAGTGCCTGGGCATGCACCTGGCGCGCCTCGAGCTGCGCGTGGGCCTGGCCGCCATCCTCGACCGGCTCCCCGGTCTGCGCCTCGATCCCGCCGCCCACCCGCCCCGGATCGAGGGGACGGCGTTCCGCTCGCCGCCCCGCCTCGACGTGCTTTTCGACACCTGACCCCGACACGTAGGGTCTGGGGGGGACCAACGGATCGGGGGCCGTTCATGACACCGAAGATCACCATCGTGGGCGGCGGCAGCACCCACTGGGCACCACGGCTGCTCGCCGATTTCGCCAACACGGCCAGCCTGCGCGACTGCTCGGTCGCACTCACCGACATCGACGAGTCGTCGCTGCCCCCCATGCTGACGATCGCCAAGCACATCGTGACGTCGCGCCGCATCGGCATGGACGTCACCGCCACCACCGACCTGGGCGCCGCCCTCGACGGCGCCGACTTCGTGATCATCGCCCTGTCGGTCGGCGGTTTCGCCAGCATGGCCCACGACCTCGAGATCCCCTCGCGCCACGGGATCTGGCAACCGGTCGGTGACTCGGTCGGGCCCGGTGGCATCGCCCGCTCCCTGCGCAGCATCCCCGTCGTCGTCCGCATCGCCGCCGAGGTCGAGCGCTACGCCCCCGACGCCACCCTGCTCAACGTGAGCAACCCCCTGACCGCCCTCTGCCGGGCCGTCTCCTCGCAGACCTCGGTCCGTACCGTCGGGCTCTGCAACGAACTGGTGGGGCTCCAGTTCTGGCTCTCCCTCGTCTTCGACGCCGACATGCGCGAGATCGATCCCACCGTCGCCGGCGTCAACCACCTTCCCCTCGTCACGTCGCTGCGCATCGGCGGTGACGACGGCTTCGCCATGCTGCGCGAGGTTCTCGACGACCCCGGGCGGCTCGAGGGCCAACCGGTGTGGATGACCCCGCCCGCGGCGTCGCACTGGCGCCGGATCGATCCCTCCCGGGACTGGACCAAGGCCGACATCGTGGCCAACAACCGGGTCAAGTTGGAGATCTTCCGCCATCTCGGCGTCCTGCCCGGCTCGGCCGACACCCACGTGGCCGAGTTCTTCCCCTGGTTCGTGACGCCCGCCTCCGACGAGGGTCGGGCCTGGGGCGTCCACCACTACGGTCTCGCCGGGCACACCCAGGACAAGGTGGACGACGGCGTCTGGGCGGCCGAGCTCGAGGCGGGGGGCGAGATACCGAAGTGGTCCTCGGGCGAATTGGTGGCGCCGTTGCTCGACGGCATCGTCACCGGCACGGAGCGTTCGCTGCCGGTCAACATCCCGAACTCCGGTCAGGTGACCGACCTCCCCACCGGTGTCGTCGTCGAGTGCATGGGAACGGTCGACGGCGCCGGCGTCCGCCGCCGTGACACGGCATCGGCCGGCGCCGCCGCCGAGCATCTCCGGCGCGTCGTCGCCTCCCAGGAGCTCACCGTCCAGGCCGCCCTCACGGGGGACCGGGGTCTCGTCCTCCAGGCCATGCTGACCGATCCCGTGGCCGGCACCCTCCCCTGGGAGCACGTCACGAGCATGACCGACGAGCTCCTGGCCGCTTCGGCCCCGTGGCTGCCCCAGTTCCCCCCACCCGCCTGACCGGGGCCGGCCGACCGGGGCCTCCCCTCAAGGCGGCGGGCCCCCGCTCCGATGAACCTGTGTGAGCACCTGGACCGACGGCGCCCTCCCGACCTCCGATCCCCACACCGGCTTCCAGAGCGTCGCCGGACGGCTGGCGCGCGTCATCGGCGCGGCCGACGAGTCGACCCTCGACGTGGTGGCCACCTCGTTCCTCGAGGAGCTCGGGGCCTTCGCCGACGTCGACGTCTCGTTCGTCACGCTGGTGGACGACAGCGCCTGCGTGACCGACGACTGGCACTGGATCCGCCCTGGCCTGGCCGCCTCGGCGCCGGCCGTCCGCTCCCCGCTGTCGGCCATGTTCGGTTCGGCCCTGGACGTCCTGCGGACGGGGAACACCGTCGTGATCGACGATCTCTCCCGCATCGAATTGGCGCCGTCCGAACGGGCGCTGGCCACCGCCAACGGTCTCCAGGCCATCGTGATCGCCCCCGTCATCGTGGGGTCGCAGCTGCTCGGCGTCATGGGCCTCCAGGTCTTCCACCGCCCCCGGCCCTGGGAGCCGAGCCTCGTCGTCCAGGTGGAGCTCCTGGCCCAGACCCTCGTCCAGGCCGTCTGCCGGACCCGCCAGCACGGGGCCCTGGCCCGGACCGAGGCCCGGGCCCGGCGGATCGCCGAGTACATCCCCGACGGCCTCCTCCTCCTGAGCGTCAAGGGCGCCGTGGCGTGGGTCTCGCCCTCGTTCTGCGAGATGTCGGGGTTGGGCGCCAGCCGCATCCTCAACCGGGCGGCGTCGTCGTTCTTCCACCCGGCCCACCGCCAGCCCTTCGAGGATCAGCTGGCGCGCGCCCTGCGCAGCCACGACGCGCAGATCACCGCCCAGTTCCAGAGTGAGACAGGGGACTGGCGTTGGGCCGACGTGGCCCTCCGCCTGGCGGCGGAACCGGGCCCGGGGGTGCCCGACGAGATCGTGATGAGCGTCCGCGACGTCCACGAACGGCACTTGGCCGGCCAAAATCTGGTCCGCCAGGCGGACATCGACCCTCTGACGGGGCTGGCCAACCGCTCCGCCTTCGAGCGGGCCCTCGCCGTCCTGGCCGAGCGCGACGTCCGCGTCTCGGTGGCCTTCTGCGACATCGACGACTTCACCATGATCAACGACGAGTTCGGCCAGGACGTCGGCGACGACGTCCTGCGGGCCGTGGCCGCCGCCATCGGCAACATCGTCCGCGGCGACGACATCGTGGCCCGTTTCGGCGGCGACGAGTTCGCCGTCGTGGTCACCCAGGTGGACGACATGCAGGCCGTCCCCCTCGGGGCCCGGCTCCTCGGGGTGACCCGCGATCTCCGCGTGGCCGACAGGAGCGTCTCGCTGTCGGTCGGCGTCTGCGGACCGGGCCCGGCAGCGGACGCCGCCGCCATGCGCCAGCGGGCCGATCAGGCCATGTACTCGGTCAAGCGGACCGACAAGAACAACTGGGTCGAGGTCGAATGGAACCCTCCCCCCGGTTGACCCCGGACCGTGGCCCGTTAGCCTGACCCTCCGATGATCGAGATCATGACCTTCCGGTTGTCGCCCGGCGCCGACGAAGAGGCGTTCAGGGCGGCCGACGGCGAGGTCCAGTCCGATTTCGCCTACCAGCAACCGGGCCTGCTGCGGCGGACGACGGCCCGCGGCGCCGACGGCGGCTGGATCGTCATCGACCTGTGGCGGTCCGACGCCGCCGCCACGGTCCGCACCGAGCGCTACACCACCCTCGACTGAGAGCCACGGGCCGTCCCGGCCCCCGGCCGCCGGCCGCCGGTGCCCGGACCGCCTATTGCTGGACGAGCACCACGGGGACGCCCTCGGGATCGTCCACCGCCGCCAGCGTCGGGCCACCGGGGACGTCGAACGGCTCGGCCACGATCCGGGCCCCCAGCTCGACGGCCAGCGCCAGCGACGCACCGAGGTCGCGGACCTGGACGTACAGGGTCACGCCCGAACGTTCCCCCTGCCGCATGTGCCCCGCCGGACCCGGCTCCGGGCCGCCCAGTCCGGCCGGGATCTCCATGATGGGACCGTCACCGATCTCCCAGTGGCACAACGCCCGGTAGAAGGCGGCCTGCCGCTGCGGGTCGCGCGCCACGATCTCCCAGTGCACCACCGGCCTGGCCCAGTCATCGCCCACCGCTGCCTCCGATCCCGCGCTCTGTCCAGCGTCGCATACTCCGGAGGCGCCCATCGGACCGATCCTTCGTCCCGGCGGGTGACTTGACGGACCCCGGGTCGTGGGCTTGTCTGGGCCCCTTCGGCGTGGACGCCGCGCTGTCGACAGGGGGCCGGCCTGGCATGCCATCTTCCGCCGCACCGAGGTGATCGCCTACGTCGTCCGCCGGCTCCTCGGGGCCGTCCCGCTCCTCCTGCTCATCTCGTTCGCCGTCTTCTCCCTCACCTTCCTGATCCCCGGAGATCCGGCCCAGCAGATCCTCGGACCCAACGCGTCGGCGGCGGCCGTCGACCACCTCCGCCACCAGCTCGGCCTCGACCAACCGCTGCTCGTCCAGTACTGGCGTTGGCTGACCAATGCGCTGCACGGCAACCTCGGTCACTCCATCCTCAAGAACACCTCGGTCTCCGGCGAGATAGCCCGACGGTTCCCGGTGACGTTCAGCATCGCCATCGGCGCGCTGGCCCTGACGGCCGTCGTCGGGATCCCCCTGGGCGTGCTGGCCGCCACCAGGCCGGGCTCGGTGGCGGACCGGACGGTGACCATCGGCACCAGCCTGATGCTGGCCGTCCCCGACTTCTGGCTGGCCATCCTCTTCGTCCTCCTCTTCTCGGTGAAGCTGAAGGTGCTCCCGGCCATCGGCTTCGTCCCCTTCTCCCAATCCCCGGTCCAGTGGGCCACCCACCTCTGCCTCCCGTGGGTGGCGGCCGGTCTGGGGGGCGCCGCCACCCTGGCCCGCCAGCTCCGGGGCTCGCTGGCCGACAGCCTCGACCAGGACTACATCCGCACCGCCGAGGCCAAGGGGGTGCGGGAGTCGCTGGTCGTCCTCAAGCACGCCCTGAAGAACGCCTCCATCGCACCGGTGACCGTCGTGGGGATCATGTTCGCCTACACCCTGGGCGGAACGGTGATCCTCGAGTACATCTTCTCCATCCCCGGACTGGGCCAGTACTTCTACCAGGCGCTCAGCGGCAAGGACGTCCCCGTCATCCAAGGTGTCACCCTGGTGGTGGCCCTCACCTTCGTCCTCGTCAACCTGGCCGTCGACATCCTGTACGCCTATCTCAACCCGAAGGTCAGGCTGGCGTGACCTGGCTGGGGTCGGACCAGGCGGCACGGGAGTTCGCGCCGAAAGGTGACGTCGCACCGGGTGACGCGACCTACGAACCGGAGTCGATCGGACCGTGGCGCCAGGTGGGACGGAGATTCCGGCGCAACCGGGTGGCGACGGGGGCCCTGGGCTTCATCGTCCTCGTGGTTCTCCTCGCCCTCTCCGCTCCTCTTCTGGCCCCCCACAACCCCGACACCATCACCGCCACCATCAGTGCCGGACCCTCCTTCTCGCACTGGCTCGGTACCGACGACCTCGGTCGTGACATCCTCAGCCGGCTGCTCTTCGGGGCCCGGGTCTCCATGCAGGTCTCCGTGCAGGTCGTGGTCCTGGCTCTGGTCCTGGCGCTGCCCCTCGGTCTCGTGGCCGGCTACCGGGGCCGCTGGGCCGGCGCCGCGATCATGCGGGTGATGGACGCCATGTTCGCCTTCCCACCCCTCACCCTGGCGCTGGCCGTGGCCGCCCTGCTGGGGGCGAGCGTCTTCACCATCTCCATCGCCATCGGCATCGTCTTCGTCCCCGGGTTCGTCCGGATCATCCGCGCCCAGGTCCTGGCGGTCCGGGAAGAGACGTACATCGAGGCGGCCCGGTCGGTGGGGGTGCGTTCGGGGCGGATGCTCCGCCGCCACGTCCTGCCCAACGTGGCGTCACCGCTCATCGTCCAGATCGCCATCAGCTTCGGCTACGCGCTCCTGTCCGAAGCGGGGTTGAGCTTCCTCGGTTTCGGCGTCCAGCCTCCCAACGCCAGTTGGGGGTCGATGCTCCAGAGCGCCTACAGCTTCGTCCTGCAGGATCCATGGGCCATGATCCCGCCCGGCGTGGCCATCGCCCTCACCGTGCTGGCCTTCAACCTCGTCGGAGACGGGTTGCGCGACGCCCTCGGCCGCGATGCGGCGATGGCCGGGGCCCGATGACGACGGTCGAGGCCGTCCCGGCCTCCCCCCGGCCCGACGCCGGTGCGCCGCTTCTGTCGGTGGACGCCCTCACGGTGGAATTCGCCACGCCGTCGGGCTGGGTACCCGTGGTGCAGGACGTCGCCTTCGATCTCTCCGCCGGTGAGACCCTCGGTCTCGTCGGAGAGAGCGGATCCGGCAAGACGGTGACGTCGCTGGCCGTCCTCGGACTCCTCCCCCGGCGCTCGGCCCGGATCACCTCCGGGACGATCCGCCTGGACGGCCGCGACATCCGCACACTGACCCCGCTCGAGAAGCGCCGGATACGCGGTCACGACATCTCGATGATCTTCCAGGAACCGATGACCAGTCTCAACCCGGCCTTCACGGTCGGGAACCAGATCGCCGAGTCGGTCCGGATACACCTCGGTCTCACCCGCCGCGACGCCCTGACCCGGGCCGCCGAGCTCCTCGCGCTCGTCGGCATCCCCGACCCGCACCGACGGGTCCGCGACTACCCCCACACCTTCTCGGGAGGGATGCGCCAGCGGGTCATGATCGCCATGGCCATCGCCTGCAACCCGCGGCTGCTGGTGGCCGACGAGCCGACGACGGCGCTGGACGTCACCGTCCAGGCCCAGGTCCTCGAACTCCTGCGCAGACTCCAGGACCAGATCGGGATGGGCGTGCTCTTCGTCACCCATGACCTCGGAGTGGTGGCCAACGTCTGTGACCGGGTCGTCGTCCTCTACGCCGGGCAGGTGGTGGAGCGGGCCGATGCGGCCCGGTTCTTCACCCGGCCGGGGCATCCCTACGCCGAGGGCCTGCTGGCCTCGCTGCCCCAGACGGCACGACCGGGCTCACCCCTGGCCGTCATCCCCGGTGAGGTCCCCCGGTCCGATGCCCTGCCCCCGGGCTGTCGCTTTCACCCCCGCTGCCGGTACGCGCAGCCGGCCTGTTCGGATCGGCCCGTCGACCTGCAGTCGACCGGAGAGGGCGGCGGCGCCGTCCGCTGCCTCCGCCAGGGCGAGCTCGACCTGACCCGCCCGTCGCCCGACGCCGCCGGCACCGACACGACCGTCGGCCGCCCGACGCCGGGGAGCGGGAGTGACGTCGTCCTGCAGGTCTCCGATCTCTCGAAGACCTTCCCCTCGTACAGCAGCGTCCTGCGCCGGGTGGTGGGCCACGTCACGGCGGTGGACGGTGTCGATCTCACCATCCGGGCCGGTGAGACGGTGGGGCTGGTCGGCGAGAGCGGATCGGGAAAGTCCACGCTGGCCCGACTGGTGATGCGCCTGATCGATCCGTCGGCCGGTCGGATCACCCTGGGGGCCACCGACCTCACCTCCCTGGCGGCCGGCCCGCTCCGGCGGGTCCGGCGGGACATGCAGATGGTCTTCCAGGATCCGTACTCGTCGCTCAATCCCATGATCACCGTCGGCCAGATCGTGGCCGAGCCCCTCGAGGTCCACGACGGTCTGCGGGGTCGGGCCCGCCACCAGCGGGTGGCCGAGCTTCTGGTCCAGGTGGGCCTGGGTGCCGAGATGGTGGGCCGCTACCCCCACCAATTCTCCGGTGGCCAGCGCCAGCGGATCGCCATCGCCAGGGCCCTGGCCCTGAACCCCCGCCTCCTCGTCTGCGACGAGCCCGTCAGCTCCCTCGACGTCTCCACCCAGAGCCAGGTCATCAACCTCTTGGCCGACCTCCAGGAGCGGTTGGGACTGTCCTGTCTCTTCATCGCCCACGACCTTTCCGTCGTCCGCCACATCAGTCACCGCATCGCCGTGATGTACCTCGGTCGCATCCTCGAGTCGGGACCGGTCGACGAGGTGTACTCGCGTCCCGTCCACCCCTACACCGAGGCCCTCCTCTCGGCCATCCCCGTCCCCGAGCACCACCGGGCGCCCGGCCGCACTCGACTCGTCCTCCGAGGGGACCCGCCCAGTCCCCTTCATCCGCCGACCGGGTGTCGCTTCCACACCCGTTGCCCCTACGCCATGGACATGTGTGCGGAGGTCGAGCCCACACCCTTCGAGACGGCGGCGGGGACCACCGTGGCGTGCCATCTGCACCGCCACGGCCCGGTCCTGGCCGGCCGATCCGTCACCCTTCTCGATGCGCAACCGTGATCACACACGCCTCCCGTGACACGGCCCACCTCGGTGGCGGCGGACACCTCGGCGGCGACGGCGGGCGGTATCGTGAGCCGATGTCTGGGTCCACGATCGGGCTGATCATGCGTCGTCCGTTCATCCGTCGTCGGTTCATCCGTCGTCGGCCGGCGAAGGCCCCCTTCGTCGTTCTCACCGCCGTCGTGATCGGCTCCTTTCTCCTGGCGGCGTGCTCGGGGACGAACAACGCCGCCGCGCCGCCGACCTCGTCGGGACCGGCGGCGGTCAACCCGAACGGGACCCTCGTCGAGGGCTACGACTTCTCCTCCGAGTTCACCAACACCTTCGATCCGGCCAAGAGCCTGAGCGAGTGCGACTCCCTGATCACCGAGCAGATCTACGGCTTCCTGTTGACCCGGAACAGCAGTGACGCCGTGGAGCCCGGCCTGGCCAGTTCGTGGTCCCTGGGGCACGACAGCGTGACCCTCGATCTCCGTCCCGGCCTCACCTTCTCCGACGGCGAGCCCTACGACGCCCGGGCGGTCATGGAGGGGCTGCTCCACAACAAGGTGAACAGCATGTTCACCGAGTTGCACGAGATAACGAGCATCGATGTCCTCAGCCCCACCTCGCTACGGATCAACCTGGCCGACAACAGCGGTGTGCGACTGCTCTACGCTCTCACCCAGAGCTCGGGGGAGACCCCGGCGCCGTCCACTCTGGGCGGAAACTTCTCCACGCCCGTCGGAGCCGGTCCCTTCCGGTTCGTGTCCTACAGCGAGGGCAGTCAGCTCACCCTCCGCCGTTACCCCGGGTACTGGGACGCCGCCAGCTACAAACTCGGCGGAGTGAAGTTCGTCCAGGTGGGCGCCGGTCCCCCGTCGATCCTGGCCCTACGGTCCGGCTCGGTGGACATGGTGCGCGTACAGCCGGACTCCTATGCCTCCATCGACCACATCGCCGGCTTCGCGACGGCATCGCGGCCGTCGTCGGACTATCTGCAGATCGAGTTCCGCCTGACGGGACCGCTGGCCGAGACGCCGGTCCGTCAGGCCGTGAACCTGGCCCTGAATCGGGATCAGATCAACAAGATCGTCCTGGCCGGACAAGGCGAAGTGGCCACCGAGCCCTTCCCCCCCTCGTCGCCCATCTACGTTCCCGGACTGGTCGGCTCCAACCACTACGACCCGTCGCAAGCGCGGCGCCTGCTGGCCCGGGCCGGCTACCCGCACGGGTTCACCTTCACCCTCGTCATCCCCGGAGGGGGCATCGCCATCTTCGAGGAGTTGGCGGCCCTGGTGCAGTCCGATCTGGCCAACGTCGGGATCACGGTGAACATCAAACGGGAGATCGGGAGCGACCTCTACACCAGCTTCCTGATCCAGAAGCAGGGGAACGCCCTGGCCGCCGAGAACACCGACAATCCCTACCCGCCCCTGATCCTCGGACAGTTCGCCTCCAACAACTTCAGCGCCGTCCAGCTCAACGCCGTGAACCCGACCATCAACGCCATCATGCAGAAGGCCGACGACTCCACCAGCCTCGCCACCATCGAGGCGTACGGTCGGGAAGGCAACAGGGTCGATGTCGACAATGCGCTCGAGGTCCCCATCGCCTTCCTTCCGCAACAGGTGGCCTGGAGCAAGGCCGTCGTCGGGGGGGACGTCACGGCGCCGTTGAACACCTGTGCGCCGGACGACTTCGCCGGCGTCACCGTCAGCCGCTGAGGGTGTCCGCCGGCCGGCTACGCCCGGCGCGTCGACGGGTTCCACTGGTGACCCGAGCAATCCCGGCAGGGATGATCGGGCCGCCACGGGCATTTCTGGACATCGTGAGCTGTCCAGATTCTGGATCCAGTGCCACAATCCGGGCATGCGACACCGAACGAATGCGATTCTCGTCGGGTTGATCGTGGCGGTCGTTGCCTCGGCGTGCTCGTACCGCGTGGTAACACCACCGAGCCATCGCATTCGGGCGACCATCACAACGACGCTGACCCCGGCCCCGTCAACGACAGCGACGCTGCCCGCTACAGCGGGCCCGTTGTCGGCAGTCTCGACCCCCCGATCCGGAGTGCTCGGTCACGTCACGATCCTGCCTACCGCCACGCTCGCTGGGATACCAGCCACAGAGACCGGGCAACTCGAATTCGACGTCAGTCCGGGTCCCTACAACCAGGGCCAGCCTGCGTCAGCGGAGGCCGTGCCCACGCACGGCCCCGGCGTGTACACCATGCCGACGGGGTACGCGCCCTATCGAGCCGGCAACTGGTTCGTGACTGTCCTCTACGAGCCGTAGTCCTAGCCAGGGAACTGGCCCTGTCCCGACGGTCAGCGGAATGCCCGCACCCGACAACCCACATCCGGACGCCAATCTGGTCACCGTGGTGACGGCTTCCTAGGGGTCCAACCGAGCAAGGGGTAGCGGATCGATCTCGCCCTGGCCTCGGGCCAGGCCGCTTGGTGGCTGAGTGCGTTGCCCCCCCGCATGCGGCAAGGTCAGGCGAGGGCAGGGTCCAATGTCCCTTTCTGGGCCAGGGGTGGCGTGAAGGCCCCTCCTGAAGATCAGCGAGATTTGGGAGGCGATCCGGACCAGGGCCGCTGGCATCGGTGCCGGTGAGGGGCCGCCCAGATAGCGCATCTCGGGTATCCAGTGCGGTCACCAGCCGCCCCTGGAGCGGATGATCCCCAATCGGTCCCGGCGGCGGGCACCCTGTCCGGTCCGGACGGCCTGGAGCCGGCGACAGGGAGCACCGACACGATTGCTACTTGCCGGTGCGTTCGCGGTGCTTGCACCCTGGCCAGCAGCAGGGCCGCCGCTGGCCCTCCTCCAGCTCCTCCTGGGTCCGGCGAATGCGGCGTTCTCGGGTCATCTGCTGCTTGGCATCCTCGACCCAGCAGATGAACTCGTTGCGGGCCAG
>Ga0209415_10009785_pt1 | contig 16409 bp, 8 predicted proteins | sample PeaSoiSIISIP2007_FD_187696 | JGI IMG/M metagenome (GOLD analysis project Ga0209415, IMG submission 187696) | Peat soil microbial communities from Weissenstadt, Germany - SII-SIP-2007 (SPAdes) (version 2) | ecosystem: Environmental > Terrestrial > Soil > Wetlands > Peat | place: Germany...
CATCTACGACGAGCGGGCCGGCGCCGTGGCGACGCTGCAGCGCGAGGTGGACAAGCGGCGGAAGGCGCTGGGGCTGACCCTCGACTACCCGCTGACCGAGACGCAGGGGAAGCTGGGGAAGCGGCGGTAGCCTTCGCCCGCCGTCGTCGGCTCGGTGCTCGCGGCAGGGCGGTCCCCCCGAAATTTCGACCGGCAGACGACTACTGCGTCGGCGCCCCCGCTTCGATCCAGTCGTGAAAGAGCTGCGCCAGCTTGGGATCGGGCGACCCCAGAGGCATGCAGGCGTCCCCGTCGGGGATGCCCCCGTCGCACCACAGTTTGATGAACACGTAGCTCTGCAGAGGATCGCCGGGGAGCACGCGTTTCATCGGGGGGTTCTCGAACGACGTGACATCGATCATCGCGTCGAACTCGCTCCCCGGCGACAGCCCCATGTTCCCGGTGCTCGACCCGTGGCAGCCGTCGACGTTGGCGCAGATCTGGTCGATCTTGCCCTTCACCTGCACGGCCAGAGGCGCATCGTCCGTCGCGTCGGAGCAGAAGAGGCAGCCGACGCCCTCCTCGCCGGCGTCCCTCGGCGGACCGGCGGACGGGCTCGTCGGCGAGCAGGCCAGGAGGCCCAGCACGCCCAGCGCGACGACGGTGCGCACCGAGCGAGTGTAGCCCGGGCTGGCCCCTCTACTGGCAGGTTCCGTTGATGCAGACGCCCGACGCGCACGACTTGCCCTGCGCCGGATCGCAATCGCTCCCGAGCGTCCCGGGCGCGGCGCAGACGGCGTAGACGCCCGTCTCGATCGTCACGTCCTTGCACGCCGTCCCGCTGCTGCAGGTGGCCGAGCTGGGGGACGCGTCGAGGTCGCACGCGGGATAGCAGTCGTGATGCAGGCAGATGGCCGTGCTCGGGCAGGTGTTGGCGAGCTGCCCCTGGTCGCCGTCGTTCGCGCACGCGAAGGTGGCGCCCTGGTCCGGGATGCAGCCGCCGTTGACGCAGACCTGGCCCGCCGCGCAGCTCGTGCCGCCTTCGACGGCGGTGTCGCAGGGCGGGACGCAGTGGCCCTCGACGCAGGTCGCGCCGCCCTGGCAGCTCGAGGCTCCCGAGCCCGTGCACGGGCCGGGGTTGAGGTTGCACACGCCCCGCGTGAAGTCGCATCCGTAGCCGGAGGGGCAGGGCTGGGTGGTGCTGCACCGCGCTTCGCAGAGGCCCTCGACGCACGCCGAGCCCGCCGCGATGCACTGCGTGCCGTCCGAGCACAGCCCGACCTGCGCGGTGCACCGCCCGTCGACGCACCTCGAGCCGCTCCCGCTGCAGTCGCCGTCGGCGTTGCAGGCGACGCCGAAGCTCGACCCGTCGGAGGCGTCGCTGGTGCTCGTGCCCGTGTCGCCGGTGCTCGCGCTGTCGCCGCCGGTGCCCGCGTCGCTGCCCGTCGCGAGCTCCACGCACTGGGCGGAGCCGTTCGACAGCTTGCAGACGTAGCCGCTCGGGCAGCCCGTGATGCTGCAGTCCGCGGTCGCGTCATCGCCGGCATCGGGCGGGTAGTAAGTCCCGGGCGTGCAGCTTCCCTGGTCGCAGACGTACCCGCTGTCGCAGTCGCTGTCCTGCGCACACGACCAATTGATGCAGGCGCCCGAGTAGGTCGTGTCCGGGCAGCTGTAGCAGCCTCCGCCCTGGCACACCCTGTTCTCGTTTCCGTAGATGGGGCAGCCCCAGAGAAGGGCTGCGACGCCAAGCATTGCGATGCCGAGAAGGAGTCGCTTCATGACCTCACCACTCCAGGTACACGTAGCCCGAACCCACGAGCAGGAACTTAGCAACGCACGTGCCCCGGTGCGAGCGGGCTGGTCCCGCGAGAATCGCGGGCCCGAAGCACCGCCTGTAGACGCTCGTTCACGAAGGGGCTTGGCGCCGCGGTCACGCTCGCCGGCTCCCGCCCGAGGGATCGTTTGTCCCGAGCGAGGGCGCGGAGGCGGGACACCCGGCGCGCGCCGCCGCCTGGGCCCGGTCGAGCTCCCGCTCGGACGAATCGACAGCGTAAGAAGGCGCGTGTTAACCTTCATTCCCGTACGATGGCCGCAGCTTCCATGGTCTGGCGCGTCGGGATCGACCGCCGCCGCCCGGGGTCTCGATGAGCCGGTCAGGCGCGGGTGTGTGATGGACGTCCAGTGCGAGCGCTGCAAGACCGAGTACGAGTTCGACGACGCGCTCGTCAGCGGGCGGGGCACGACCGTCCGGTGCACGAACTGCGGCCACCAGTTCAAGGTGCGCGGTCCGGACGCCCGGGAGACCGGGGCCGACAAGTGGGCGGTCCAGACGACGGGCGGCCAGCGGCTGACCTTCCTGTCGCTCCGGGAGCTCCAGCGCGCCATTCTGGCAAAGCAGGTCGGCCGGGGTGACGTGCTGACACGCGGCGTCGGGCCGGCGCGTGCGCTCGGCTCCATCGCCGAGCTCGAGCCGTTCTTCGACGGGCGCACCTCGAGCCGCCCCCCGCCGCCCGGAATGGTCACCCCGCCGCTGCGCGTGCCCCTCGCGTCGTCCGTTCCGGATCCGGGCGAGGCCGCGGCGTTTCCCAAGCGCCCCGCGTCGTGGGGGGCTTCGCCTTCGGTGGCGCCGCCGTTGCCGCCGCCGCGCCGCAAGGTCGACACGCTGCGTCCGACGCAGGCCGCGGTGCCGCCGCCGCCGCCTCAGCCGTCGCCGCGTGCACCGGCGGTGGAGAACCTGCCTCTCGTCAGCGCGACGCCGTACGCCTTCGGGCAAGCGGCGATGGCGCCGCCGGGCACCGAGGACCCGGTGACCATCCGGCGTCCTCCCCCGACGCCCCCTCCGCCCCGGGTCCAGTTCGAGGCGTCGTCTCCTCTGCCGCCGCCGACCAATCCGATACGCGGGCCGATGCCCACCGGCGACGACGAGCTGCCCGGCATGCGCGCCTGGCAGCCGTCCTCGGTCGAGGAGTCCTACTCGCTGCCGCGGCGCCGTCGCGTGGGCGGCTGGGTGGTGGCGTTCGTCCTGCTGCTCGCGGTGGGCGTCGGGGGATGGGTGGTGGCGCGGCCCTACCTCGCGGCACGCACCGCGGCGTCCGCGGCGCAGCTCGATCCGCGCGCGCAGGGGTTCATGGTCGACGGCGAGAAGGCGATGGGCGACGGCAACCTCGAGCTGGCGCAGGAGGACTTCGACAAGGCGAGCGCGCTGGCAGAGCACGATCCGCGCGTGCTCCTCGACGAGGCGCGCGTGGCCGCGGCGAAGACGGACGTCCCGTGGCTCGCCCTGCACCTCTTGCCGGCGAGCGCGAACGACGAGCTTCGAACGACCAAGGCGCAGCTCGCGGATCGCGTGCCCCGCGTACGCAAGGCGGCCGACGACGCCGTGGCGGCGGCGCCGGAGGACCCGGCGGCGCTGCGGGCCAAGGTCGACGCCCTGCGCCTCGTGGGAGAGCGCGACGCTGCCCGGAGCTACGTCCCGAAGATCGCTACGCAGGCCTCGCAGCCGGAGACGGCGTACGTCCTCGCGGCGCTCGATCTCGCGGAGACCGATCCGCTCTGGACGACCGTGATCGACCGCCTCCGCCTCGCGGCGGCGGGCGAGGCCAACGCGGGGCGCGCGCGGGCGGCCCTCGTGTACGCGCTGGCGAAGTCGGGCGACCCCGTCGGCGCGAAGGCGGAGCTCGCCAAGCTCGACGCGCTGACGCGTCCCTACCCGCTGCTCCCGCTGCTCCACGCGTTCGTCGACCGGGCGCCCGCCAAGCCCTCCGTCGACGGGGGCGTCGCGGCGAGTGTCCCGCACATCGACGTGAGCGCGCTGCCGACGCAGGCGCCGCCGCCGGCTGCGGGAGGCGGAGGCGGCGGGGGAGCGAGCGAGGCACCTGGGGCAGAGGCGCCCGCGACGGGGGGCATGCAGGCGGCCGCGCAGGCGATCCGCAAGGGGGACTGGAGTCGCGCCCGGCAGATCTACGAGGCGCTCGTCTCGCGCAACCCGAGCGACTCCGAGGCGCTCGCGGGCCTGGGCGACGTCGAGCGCGCGCAGGGGAACTCGTCGGGCGCCATCAGCGCGTACCGGCGCGCCCTCGCCGTCAATCCGTCGTACTTGCCGGCGCTCCTCGGGGTCGCCGACACCGAGTGGGCGAGCGGCGACCGCGGGAGCGCGCAGCGCGCGTACAAGGACATCGAGGAGCGCTTCCCCGAGGGGACGTACCCCGCGTACGTGAAGCAGCGCGCCGAGCCGTCCGCGCCGGCGGCGACCGTCACCGCGAGCCCGCCGGGGACCGCCACGGCGACGGCGACGACCGCGCCCACCGCGACGGCCGCGCCCAAGCCGACTTCGTCCGGCGACCGGGACGGCCTCTGAATGCGCCGCGCGCTCGTCGCGCCCGCGCTCGCCGCCGCGGCGCTCGTGGCCTCCGCCGCCTGCGACGGACGGCACCGCGCGGCCTCGTCGTCCGCCGGCTCGCACGACGAACCGCGGGCGGGACCGGCCATCGCGGTCCTCGATCTGTCCGACGGCGTCCCCGAGCAGCCGCCGACGGGTCTGCTCGGCCTGTCGTCGAAGGGCGCGTCGTTCGACGAGCTCGTGCACGAGGTGGAGCGTCTCGGTCGCGACAAGGATCTGCGCGGCATCCTGGTGCGCCTCGGGACTGCGCGCATCGGGCTGGCGCGGGCGCAGGAGATCGGGGACATGATCGGGGCGCTGCCGGCAAGGCTACCGGTGTGGTGCCACGCGGACGACCTGTCGAACGGCACGCTCTACCTCGCGGTCCGTGCCTGCAAGCGCGTCTGGCTCGCCCCGGCCGCCACCGTCGATGCCGTCGGGCTCGCCGCGCAGACCATCTACTTCCACAGGCTCCTGGCCGACGAGCTGGGGCTCGACGTCGACTTCCTCCAGGTCGGAAAGTACAAGGGCGCGGAGGAGCCCTTCACGCGCGACGGTCCGAGCCCGGAGGCGCGCGAGTCGCTGCAGTCGACGCTCTCGGACATGCGCGTCGTGTGGCTCGACGGGCTCCGCCAGGCCCGCCCCGCCGTGGCCGAGGCCACCCCGGAGGACGGCCCCTATTCGGCGCGCAGGGCGAAGGAGCTCGGCCTGGTGAACGAGGTCGGCTACGTCGACGAGGCGCGCGAGGCACTGGAGAAGGAGGCCGGAGCCGTGAGGGCCGAGGTCCGGCTCGGCGGCGGGGCGGCCTCGGGCGGCGGCGACGATCTGTCCGACCTGCTGCGCGCGATCGCGGGGGAGTCGCTGGGCTCCGCGCCGGTCGCGCTGGTCCGGGCAGACGGCGCCATCTCGATGGAGGGCGGGGGAGGGCTCCTCTCCGAGGGCAGCGGCATCGTGGAGCGGCGCATGGTGCGGACGCTGGCGCGGCTCGAGCGCGACGACGACGTGAAGGCGGTGGTGCTTCGCATCGACTCGCCCGGGGGGAGCGCGCTCGCGAGCGATCTTCTGTGGCACGAGCTGATGCGCATCCGCGCGAAGAAGCCGCTCGTCGTGAGCGTCGGCAGCATGGCGGCGAGCGGGGGGTATTACCTGGCCTCGACGGGCGCCGTCATCTTCGCCGACGAGACGAGCATCGTCGGGTCCATCGGCGTGGTCGGCGGGAAGATCGCGGCCGACCAGGCGCTCGAGAAGATCGGCGTGCACGCCGAGACCATCCCGGCCAAGGTCGGCGATCCACGCGCGGCCGCGCGAGCTGCGTACGAGTCCCTGCTCGTGCCGTGGGACGACGCGACCCGCGAGCGCTTGCTGGCGACGATGACGGGCATCTACGAGCTCTTCCTGGCCCGCGTCGCCGAGGGCAGAAACATCCCGGTCGAGCGCGTGGCCGCGTCGGCCGAGGGGCGGATCTTCAGCGGGCGCGAGGGCAAGACGCGCGGGCTGGTGGACGAGCTGGGTGGGCTCACTCAGGCGATCGCGCGCGCGCGCACCCTGGCGGGGCTCGCGGCGGACGCCCGGGTGAACGTGGTCGGCGGGAGCTCGGGCCTGCTCGACGCGCTCGGGGAGGAGCCGCAGGGCCGGGCCGGAGGGACGCTGCCGCGGTCGCCCGCCGGGGTGGTGGCGGGCGCGGTCGAGCTGATGGAGTCGCTGGGACCGGAGGTCGTGCCCTTCGCCCAGAGCCTGGCGCCGCTGGGTCAGCACGAACGGGTGCTCTGCGCCCTTCCGTTCGCGCTGACGGTGCGCTGAGACCTGGCGTACGATCCGCCGCAGGATGATCCCGTCCGATCGCCGCCCGGAAGGCGAGGGGCAGACCGGTGCGCTCGAGGCGGAGCCGCGGTCGGCCCGGGGAACCCTGCCGCCGCCCGAGTGGACCACGCCGCAGGGGCGCTTCCCGCGCACCACGCTGGCGCCGCCGCCGCTCGAGCGGCGCGCGGGGGTGCGCGCGGAGGAGGCCTGGATGCGCGCGCGGGTCGAGGAGGCGCGAGCGGCGGGGGAGACGGCGGCGACGCGCGAGGCTTGCGCGGCGCTCGCGCGGTGGCTGGCTTCGCGCGACCGCGATCTCGACGAGGCGGTCGACCTCGCCGTGGAGGCGCTGCGCGGCGGCGACGACATCGAGCTGCGGCGCGAGCTGGCGGCGTGGCTGGAGAGCCTCGGCGAGGCCGCGCGGGCGGCGGGGGCGCTGCGTCCCATCGCGGCGATGCCGGAGGTCGAGTCGTCGGAGGCCGCGTACGTGCTGGTGCGAACGGGGGTGCTCAAGGCACGCGCCGGCGCAGCGGCGGGGGCGGCCGCTGCGTTCGAGGCCGCGATGCCCATCGCGCCGGACGATCCGCTGCCCGCGGAGCTTCTGGGGGCCCTCGCCGAGTGGGAGCTCGACGCGGTGCCGAAGGCCGCCGCGGCGGAGGCGTACGTGGAGGCCGCGCGTCGGCGCGCAACCCAGGACAACGACGAGGCGGAGCTCGAGGATCTCTGGCGCGCCCTCGCCATCGACGGCTCGAGCGGACGGGCGGTGCAGGCGCTCGTCGACGCCCTCGAGCGCCGCGGCAAACACGACGCGGCCGACGAGGTCTGGCGGGAGCACGCGCGCCAGGTCGTCGGGCGCGACGCTGAGCGCGCCGCGGTGGTGCACGCGCGGCGCAGGGAAGCGGCGGTGGCGGTCCATGCAAACGCGCGTGCTCTCGCGGCCGCCCTCGACGAAGGGCTCGACCGGCATGTCGAGGGGGAGGGGGCCGCGGCGCTCGACGGCATCCTCCTGGACCTGGGGATGCACGAGGCGGTCGCGGCGCGCCTCGTCGTGCGCGGATCCGGCAGCGCCCCGGCCGACCGCGCAGCCCACCTCGTCGAGCTGGCGCGCCTCTGCTCCGGTCCGCTGGCGGACCAGGCGAGAGCGTCGGCCGCTTACCTCGCGGCGCTCGCCGCAGACCCCTCCTGCGAGGAGGCGAGCGCGGCCCTCCGGGCGCAGCACGGCGACATCCCCGCGGGCGGCCAGGGGTCGTACGCGCACGAAGACGACGGCAGCGCCTCGCACGCGTCGACCGCCGCGGCCTGGGTGCGCGCGGCCGTGTCGGGCGATGCGCACGCTCAGGTCTCGGCGCTCGAACGCCTCGCCGCGACGTCGACGGGGGCGGTCCGCGCGGTCCTGCTGTCCTCGGCCGCGGAGCGCGCGCGGGCCACCGGCGACGCGAGGGCGGCTCGCCGCCTCGCGGAGCTCGCCGTGCACGCGGACCTGACGAGCCCGCGAGCGATCGCGACGCTGGCGGACGTGATGCTGGAGGGACCCCAGGATCGCTCCGCCGCCGCCGCGCTCGAGCGTGCCGTCATCATCGTCGGTCCGCGCGCCGTATGGTGCGCCGCGCTGGCCGCCGCGCTGGACGCCATCGGCGAGACCGCGCTCTCGGTCGGCTGGAGCCAGCGGACGGTGGCGCTGCGCCCCGGCCACCGCGAGGGCATCGAGCTGCTCCTCGATCGCCTCGTCCGCTCCGGCGACGGCGGACGCCTGGGCGACACGCTGGCCTGGCTGCTGTCCCAGCCGCAGCCCACGTCCTGGCTCGGCGTCCCGTTCGCCCGCGCGCTCCGCGACCTGGTCCGCCTGGACGCGGACCGTGGCGCGGTCGTGGCGCGGCGCGCACTCGACGTCTTCGGACCGAAGGTCGAGCCCCTGCGCGACGCGATGCTCGACGTGGCGGAGCGTGCCTCCGACGCCGGCTTCGCGGCGGCCGTCCTCGAGCGATGGACGGCGTGCAGCACGGAGGGGACCGAACGAGCGCCACTCCTCGTGCGCCTGGCCGATCTGCGCGAGCGTCTTGGGGACGACGAAGGCGAGGCGCGCGTCGTCGCGCGCGCGGCGCAGGAGGGGGTCACCTCCCCGGAGATCGACCGACACCTCGCGCGGCTGAACGAGCGCACCCTCGGGCCGGACGCCCAGCTCTGGCGCCTTCGGGCCCGCGCCGAGCGGCTGACGACCGCCGGAGACGCGGAGGCCGCGTCGCTGGCGTGGCGCGACCTCGGGGCCGCGCTCTGGGACCTCGCCGAGGATCGCGTCGGGGCGATCACGGCGTGGCAGCGCGCGGCGCGGCTGTCTCGGTCGCGGGGGCACGCGACGCTCGCGCTCGATCTCGTCGCCTTTGCGGGCAGCGGGTTCGCCTTCGAGTACCTCGCGCGCCTCATCGAGACGGAGCCCGAGGCCGCGACGGCCGCCGCCATCGCGGCCGACGTCGCGCGCGCCGCCCTGTTCACGGGTGAGCCCCTCCTGGCGTTCGACCTCGCCGCCCGCGGCCTGGCGCGCAGCCCGACCTGCGCCGACGCCCTGGCCGTCGCCGAGCGCGCGGCGGACCACACGCGCGAGCATCCGGCGCTGTCGGCGCTCTACGAGCTCGTCGCAGCGCGCGCCCTGGGCCGGTTCGGGCGTCGCGCCGCGCACTACCGGGGCGCGCGGTTCTTCGAGCGGCACGGCGTGCACGCACTCGCCCTCAAGCACGCCGCGCAGGCCTTCTACGCCGTTCCGTCCGACGGGTCATCGTTCCAGCTGCTCGCGCGCGCGGCGGAGCGAGCGGGCGATCGCACGCAGGCCGTCCGCACCATCGAGCTGGTGGCCGAGGCCGCCGAGCGCTCTTCGGCGCGCGCAGGGTGGCTGCTCCGCGCCGCGAGCATCGCCGGGGAAGGAGAGGAGGGCGTGCGGCGCAAGGTCGACGTCCTGCTTCGCGCCTCGGTCGCGTCGCCGAACGTGGCGACCATCGGCCTCCTGCGCGACGCCGCGCGCGAGCTCCTGCGCTTCGGGCCGGAGGAGCGAGACGCGCTCGAACTTCGTCTGGGACGTGCGGCGCGCACCATCACCGACCGGCTCGACGGCCCCGAGGGAGCCAGGGTGGCCATCGCCTTCGCGGGTGCGTCGCTCGAGCTCTTCGCGGACGCGGAAGGAGCCTTCGGCTCGATCGAGCGCGCCATCGTCTGCGACGCCGACGTCGACGAGTACGCCGAGCTCGCGGGGTGGGCGTCGACCCTGGCGCTCGCGAACGACGCGCGCCAGCGCATGGCCAAGCTCCTCGACGCGGCCGAGAGCCCGCACGCCAACGTCGGGGTCGCCGTCCTGCGTCTCCTCGCCGCCGTCGCCGCGACGGTGGGCGACGACGGGCTGCGTGCGCGGGCGTCGGTGGCTGCGGCGCTCCGGGAGCCGGAGGATGACCGCCTCGTCATCGAGGCCGACGCCGCCGTCCGCCGGGCGCCCGGGCTCGCCGACCGGCTGGGCAAGCGGGTCCCGCCCCGCCGTCGCGCGGACGCGCTGCTCGCCGCCGCGCGCAGGCACATGACCGATGGAGCCCACGGCGACGCCGCCCCCTTCTTCGAGCGGGCAATCGAGCTCGTGGAGGGCGACGAACGGGCGGACGTGGAGCGCGAGCTGCGGGCGGCCTGGGACGCCGCCGGGCGGGGGAGCGAGATCGACGCCCGCGTTCAACAGCAGGCGGCAAGCCACGGAGCGGCGCCATCGATGCGCGCGGACCGCTGGATGGAGATCGCCGAGCGCCGCGAGACGCGCGGGGACAGGAGCGGGGCGGTTCGGGCGCTGCTGGAGGCCTGCAAGCTCGACCCCGAGCCCATGGACCGATGGAGCGCGCTCGAGCGGGTGGCCGAGGCGGCCGGCGACGACGAGGCCCGCGTGGCCGCGCTCGGGGAGATCGGCGCGCGCGTCGGCGACGACGGACGTGGGCCCGTCTTCAAGCGGCTCGCGCGCGCGCACGAGCGCCGTGGCGACCTCGACTCCGCGGTGGCCGCGTGGGGCCGCGTGCTTGCGCTCGACCCCGAGGACGAGGAGGCCGACCACTCCGTCGAGTCGCTCATCGTGGCGCGCGGACGCTACGACGAGCTCGCGGACCACCTCGCTCGACGGGCGGAGCGGCTGAGCCTCCACTCTGGCACCCGCGAGATGCTCCGCGCGGTGCGCCTCCGGCGGGCCGCGATCCTCGAGCAGCGGCTCGGTCGGGTCCGCGACGCGTGCGACGAGCTGGCTCTGCTGCTCGGCGAGTGGCCCGACAACGCCGGGGCGCTGCGCTACCTGGCCGATCTCCTCGACCGTCAGGGGGCGTCCGCCCGCTCGGCGCCGCTGTGGCGTCGAGCGGCCGCCGTGGAAAGCGATCCGGGCGAGCGGGACGAGCTCGAGCTGAGGGCCGGGCGCGCGTCGCTGACCGCCGGGGACCTCGAAGCCGCGATGGATCACGCCACCCGCGTGCTGGAGCACAACCCGGCCAGCCCGACCGCACTCGGGCTGCGGGTCGAGGTCGCCCGCGCCCTCGGCGCCGACGGCCAGCTCGGCGACGCCCTCGACACGATCGCGGCGAGCGGCGGCGTCGACGCGCGCGCGCGCAGCGATCTCCTGCTGGAAGCAGCGCAGGCGGCCGCTCGCTCCGGCGACCCGGGGCTCGCGCTCGACCGGGCGCGGCGCGCCGCCGCCGCCGCACCGGACCGCGCCACGCCGCAGCTCCTCGCGCGCGGGCTGGAGTACCGGATGCGTGGCGCGGGGGCGCCGGATGAGGCTCGCCACACCATCGAGGAGCTGACGCGCATCCGCGAGCCCCTCGGTCCCGACGACGACGCGCTCCGGGCGTTCCTCCTGGCCGAGGCCCTCGACGTGGTGCAGGGCGGCGGCGCGGGCCAGCACGAGCTCGAGGCCACGCGGGCCGTCGTGGGCGACCATCCCCTCGTCGCGCTGGGTCTCGCGGAGCGGCTGGTCTCCACGGGGCAACACGCGGCCGCCGTCGACGCCTACCGACTCGCCCTGGCCGGGCCCCTGCTCGACCTTCGCCGGCCCGGGGTCGTCGCCATCCTCGCCGCGGACGCGGCGGTGCGTTGCACCCGCCTCGAGGACGCTGCCTGGTTCCTCGACGAGGCCTCTCGCCACGAGGAGACTCACGCCGCGGCGGCCGCGAGGAGGGCCCTGCTGGTCGACCTCTACCGCGTCGCGCGCCGTTCCACGCCCGCACCCGAGGACGTCCCGACGCCTGCGGTCGACACGCTGCGACCGAGACCGGCGATGGCTGGCCCGGCCGCCCGCGTGGACGAGCTGGAGGCCGCGGTGCGAGCCGCGACGAGCCCGGGCGAGCGAGCGCGGGCCCGTGTGGCGCTCGGTCGCGCGCGGCTCGCCGAAGGGGATGCGCGTGGCGCCGAGCCGCTCCTCTGGGAGGCGCTCGCCGACGGGCTGGCCGAGGCCGGCGACGTGCTGAGTCCCGTGCTGGCCGCGTCGGCGGACCGCGCGCACGACGTCGTGCGCGTCCGGCGCCAGCAGGTCGCCCTCGAGCCGGGCGACATCAGCCGCCTGGAGGACCTCCGCCTCGCCGCGCTGGCCGACGACGATCGCGTCTTCGCGCGCGCGGTCGAGCACGTCCTCCGCGCCTTCGACGCGGGCGCCGGACCCCTGCCACCTCCTCCGCTCGCCGCGCAGCCCGAGCAGCCCGGCATGTTCCCCCTGCTGGCCCGGCCGTCGATGGATGCCGCCGGGGAGGCCCTCGCTCTCCTGTGGGAGGGCGCGATGCAGCTCTTCGTCCGCGACCCCGCGAGCTACGGCATCACCGGAGTCGAGCGCGTCGTGCCCGGCCCCACCTCGGCGATCGGCCGCCTCTACGAGGCCGCCATGCGCGCCCTCGATGTGCCGCGCATCCCGCTCTTCGTCCCGCGCGCCAGCGCCGGGACGCCCGTCGCGCACGTGGCGCTGCTCGCGCCTCCCTCGGTGATCCTCTCCGGCGAGGTCCGGGAGGACACCGCGGAGCTCCGGTTCGCGCTCGGCCGCGGGATGTGCGCGGCGCTCCCGCACAACGTGCTGCGCCTCGGGTTGCCGCCGGCGGAAGGGCGCGCGCTCGTCGAGGCGATGCGGGCGGCGTTCGGGCCGCCCGAGCTCGGGCGCCACGTCGACGCGCGCGCGGCCCGCCTCGCGGAGTCGTTCTGGCAGATCGTCCCCGCCCGGACGCAGAGGCGTCTGCAGGAGCTGCTCGGCGCCGCCAGCGTGGCCGAGTACGAGGAGCTCGTGGGGCGCGCCCACCAGAGCGGGCGGCGCGTCGGCCTCTTCCTGTCGGGCGACTTCGCCGGCGCGTCGCGCGCGATCCTCGCGGAGGTGGGGCCGCGTTCGGGCGAGGTCCCGACGGTCGACTCGCTCCGCGGCCTCTGCGAGGAGGTGCCGGCCCTCGCCGACCTCCTGCGGCTCGCCGTCAGCCCCGAGTACGCGAGCGCCCGCTGGCACGTCGTTGCGCAGGGCGCGCCGCGTGGTACCAGCTCCTCTGGTCGCTTCAGCCTCTTCTAGACGATGGCTCGCCTCCTCGCCCTCGGTCTCGCCGCCGCCGCCTGTGTCGCCGTCGCGATGCTCCTGGCGACGGCTTGCATCACGGCTCCGCCGCCCCAGCTGCCCGAGGAGGTGGAGCACCGGCCCACCATCCTGCACGAGTCGGTCGTCCCGCCCACCGACCAGATCCTCTCCTCGCTCCCCAGCGAGTTCCTCGTTCCGGTCGTGCTCGAGGACCCCAACGAGACCTTCGAGTGGGACGTCTTCATCGACTACAACGCCTGCGCCGACCCTTCGACCTGCACGCCCACGTCCCCGCTGACGCCTCCCGGGGTCGTCACGCAGAAGCCCACCCCCGGGACGCTCGACGGCGGCGTCGTGGTGGTTCCCTTCGACCCACCGGCGGACCTCGGCACGACGCAGTGCCACCGCATCGACTTCCTCGTCGCGCACCAGTTCGACCAGGGGACGCCGCACACGTGGGACAGCGTCGGCGGCGACATCGTGACGTGGTTCTACAACGCGGGGGGCGGCCCCAACGGCTGCCCGGTCTACGACGCCGGGAGCCTGCAGGACGGCGCCTTCCCTCCGGCCGACGCCGGGGCGGAGGCGCTGCCGGCCGTCCCCGAGTCGGGGACGGACTGAGCCGTGCGCGCGCGCTGGGCCGCGGTGGCGCTGACGGGCTGCGTCTCCCTGACGACGATGCCCGGCTCCGGCGTCACGCCTCCGTTCAACGCGTGCCCCGAGCACGCCTGCTCGGCGTACATCCAGCCGGGGGCGTCGCCCATCTGCAACGGGGGCGCGTGCATCGTCGCCTCGACGTACAGCGGCCTCGTGCTGGTCGTGTCCCTCTCCGAGGACTCGTTCTTCGCCCCGGGGCAGACGATCGCCATCCCCTACGAGAGCCTCTTCGCTCCCGCGGCGACGACCGCCTGCAGCTCCGAGAGCTCCCCGCCCTGCACGCACTTGCCGGGGTACGCCATCGTGCAGGGCGCCTACACGGTGACGCCGCAGTTCCAGTTGTCGTCGTCGCTCGACTGGAACCTCGGCAACCCGGGCCAGCCGACGGCTCTGCCCGCCCACGTCACGTACCGCCCGCTCTGGCAGCAGGCGGGGGCCGGCTCCGGCCCCGTCGACGCCGAGAGCATCGGCCTGCCGCTCGCGCTCATCCCGGCCTTCGTCGTCGTCGAGACCTCGCCGAGCAGCCCCCCGGGGCCGGGGCAGGGGCCCAGCATCGGGTTCCAGGCGAACCTGCAGCAGGCGCTCTACGAGGTCACCATCCAGCCCGATCCCCCGTTCGACGCGGCGTTCCCCCCCGAGGTGAGGAACGTCACCCTCGCGATGGGCACGCAGAACGACGAGGAGGCGCTCGTCCCCGATATCACGACGGTCCTCGGCGATCCGCCGATGCCGGGCAAGCAGCTCCCGAGCTTCAGCGTGTCGCGCATTCCCGACGGCCTCGCAGGCTGGCAGGCCTTCCTCCGCGACCAGACGACGCGCCGCCGCGTCTCGACGCTCGCCACCCTCGGGACGCGCACGAACGACTGCGCGTCCACGCCGTGCAAGGTCCTCCTCCCGACCAACCACTCTCCTCCGGACGGCGACGCCCTCACGAACACCGAGCTCGTGCTCGTGCCGCCGTCCAGCGCGCCCATCCCGACGTACGTGGTCCGGCCCATCGGCGGCGAGCTCGCCTACAGCGAACCGTACCCGACCCTCCCGACCCCGATGACGGTGACCGGAAGCGTGACCGACGCCGACGGGACGACGCCCGTCGAAGCGGAGCTCTTCTTCCAGGTCGTGCTGCTGCCTCCGACGGGGACCACGGGGGCGACGACGACGGGCATCGACGTCGACCAGACCTCCGGTGGGGTCGCGCTCAACACGTCGAACTTCGAGTACACCGCTCAGACGAACGCCTTCGTCGACCCGAACACCGGCAACGCCACGTACTCGATCACCCTGCCCCCGGGGCAGTACACGGTCACCGCCCGGCCGCTCGACGCCACGCACGAGATCACCGTCGTGACCGCGTTCCAGGTCGACCCCACGGCGGGGGCGACGTCGCCCCATATCCTCGTCGACGCGCTGCGCCCCGTGACGGGCTCCGCCGAGGTCGCGGACTTGCGGCCCATGGCGGGGGCGCTCGTCGACGCCTTCCCGACGGGGTGCTCCGCGGGGGCGCCGCCGTACTGCATGCCGCGGGACGCGCAGACCACCACGGCGGCGGACGGGAGCTACGCGCTGGCGCTCGATCCGGGCAACTACGTGCTGCGCGTCGAGCCCCAGGACGGCACGCTCTTTCCGTGGGTGACGCAGGCGGTGCTGGTGGGGCCGACACCCGTGAACGTGCCGCTGGTGGTGGTGCCCGCGCCGGTCCACGCCGGCGTAGAGCTGTACGATCCCTACGACAATCCGGTCGTCGCCGCGGTCGTGCGCGTCTTCCAGGTGCCGGCGACGGGGCCCGCCGTGGAGGTGGGGCGCGCCCTCACCGACGCGACGGGGACCTACGACCTCTACCTCGCCCCCAGCTCGCCGTAGCCGAGCCGCCTCTTCTGGTATGCTCGCCGCCGACGCCTCATGGAGAAAGACCTCCGCATCAACCTGCTCGCGCGCGTGGCGCGGTCGGCCGCCGATCCGGGCAAGCCGGTGGACCCCGCCCGACCGGTGTCGATCCTCTCGCTGACCGCGGCGTCGTACGGGGCGCGCCCGTCGGAGGACGCGACGGTACCGACGGGCTTCGACCCGCTGGCGGTGGCGCTCTTCGAGGCCATCGTCGAGGGCGCCTACCTCGTGGCGCACGCCGACGGCGTGTTCGACGACGAGGAGAAGAGGACGTTCGAGCGCGTCGTGCTGGCGGCCTGCGGGGGCGCGGTGGCGCCGAAGCAGATCGAGGGGCTGATGAGCGATCTCGGCGACCAGCTGAAGGAGGACGGCATGGACGCCCGCGTCGCCGCGCTGGCGAGGACCGCGACGAAGAAGGAGCACGCGCAGGAGGTGCTGCGCATCGCCGCCCTCCTGGCGCAGGCCAGCGAGGACGTGAGTCCGGTCGAGCGCGAGGTGCTGGCGAAGATCGCCAAGGCGTGTGGCCTCGAGGCGAGCGAGGTGGAGACGGCGCTCGACGACGTGAAGAAGGCGCTGGCCGGCGGGGCGTAGACCCACCGAGCCCGGTCGATGACCGCCTACTTGAGGAGGGCCTCGATCGCCCCTCGGTAGAGGGCCGCCTCCTCGTGTCGGCCGGCCGCCGAGGCTTCGTTGGCCAGCCTCTCGAGGGCTCCCTTCGCCATCGGGGCGAGGACGGTGCGCCTCTCCGGGGTGGCGTCCTCGATCCGCGCGCTGAGGAGCGCGAGCAGCTCGTGGCCGCGGCCCGCCTGCTCGAGGAGGGTCGCCAGCTCGTCGGCGACGGCGTCGTCCGCCGGGTTGCCCTGCAGGCGCCGCGTGAGATCGTCGATGCGCCCGGCGAGCTCGGCGTCCACCTCGGCGGGGAGGGACAGGTCCAGCATCGGGCGGTCGGTGAGCGTGCGGTGGGTGGCGGACTTCTCCTCGTCGTCGTCGAAGAGCGGCGGCGCGTCGGAGGCGTCGGCGGTCGACTCCGGCCCCGCCGCCTCGTGGGCGACGAGCGCGCCGATGTCGCGGTAGGCGCGCAGGAGCTCGGCGTCGCGCGGACGGAGGCGGAGGGCGGCCGCCACGTGGCGCTGGGCCGCGAGCGGGTCGTGGAGGCGCGTGCGCTCGCCGTCG